>ENA-UOOI01000417-UOOI01000417.1-fermentation-metagenome-genome-assembly--contig:-NODE-417-length-54867-cov-22.732850_pt1 | contig 54867 bp, 51 predicted proteins | sample MGYA00245779_ERZ724027 | MGnify/ENA primary metagenome ERZ724027 (study PRJEB28704, sample SAMN03018318) | fermentation metagenome | biome: anthropogenic terrestrial biome; feature: soil; material...
CCTCTCTTTACCCGTCCTACTGTCTTACGGCTCGATTCTGGTCTTCATAACCTGTACGCCGTCTTTGAATTCTATAATAACACCAGCCTTAACCGGGTTATGCTGTGCATCAATGCTCATCTTGCCGGTTATACCCTGGAAGTCTTTAATCTTGGCCAGAGCATCTTTGATTTTAACCGGATCAGCGGCACCTGCGTCTTTAATCGCCTGTACCAATATCTGCACTGAATCATAACCCAGAGCTGCAAAGGCATCTGGTTCTTTATTGTATTTTTCTTTATAGGCTTTTACGAATTCCACCACTTTGGGATCTTTATCCTGGGAAGAATAATGGTTGGTAAAGTAGGTGTTATTGAGAGCTTCAGGTCCGCCGACCTTTACCATATCCGGAGAATCCCAGCCATCGCCGCCGCCCATCGGAACAGTGATTCCAAGATCCCGTGCCTGTTTGATTAAGGGGGCTACTTCCTGATAGTAGCCAGGCACATAGATAAATTCGGGATTTTTGCCTCTGATTTTGGTCAGGGTCGCTTTGAAATCGCGGTCATCTTTTACAAAGCCTTCTTCATCTACTATAGTACCGCCATTAGCTTCAAAGGTTTTCTTAAAGTATTCAGCCAGACCTTTGGCATAATCACTGGAAGTATCTTTATAAATTGCCGCTGTCTTAACCTGCAGGTCTTTGCCGGCAAATTGTGCCATCAAAGTTCCCTGGAAGGGGTCGATAAAGCAAACTCTAAAGATATAATCCCTGGTTTTTTTGGTCTTGTCGTCCACGGTTACATTGGAAGCGGTAGCTGCAGGGGCAATAAGGGGGATCTTATTGTCCATCATTACCGGGGTACTTCCGGCCACATCACCACTGGTCAAAGGACCGATCTGTGCAACGATTCCTTCGCCGGCCAGTGCGGCACTGACATTCATGGCTTCGTCTGCTACGGATTTGCAGTCTTTCTGCTTGGCTTCAATTTTCTTACCCAGAACTCCACCTTTGGCATTGATTTGCTCAATGGCCAGAATGGCGCCGTCACGGGCATTAGTTCCGTAACTGGCAGTTCCGCCGGAGAGCTCTACGTTTATTCCGACTTTAATCGTATCGCCCGCCGCTTTCTGGTCCGTTCCTCCGCCGCAGCCTGCTACTATGCTAACCATGAAAAGCATGAGCACCAGGATGCTTACCTTTTTTCTTGCCCTCATCTTCATCCTCCTCTTGTTTTTTAATACTATCACGATCGGTCCTTTCCAGGTCGTGAAAAATAATTTCTAACCTGCCTGTATTTCCCAGCGTCCGCAACGGTCACCCCAGCGCGCCAGCAAATCATTATTTTCATAAAACTGTACTACTTCGCAAGCATTTGAGCAACCCTTACATTCAAAACTTGTCGTTTTAAATTTTATATCTTGAATATCAAAGCCTTTAAAGGCGGTCCGGCCCTTTTTCACAGCAACATCCCGGGCCAGCAGAGCCGCACCTATAGCCCCCATTATCTCATGATGCGGGGGAATGATGACTTCCATTCCCAGATACCTTTGGAAAGCTTGGACCAGACCATGGTTGGCTGCTACTCCGCCCTGGAACAAGACCGGTGCCAGTATTTCTTTGCCTTTGCCCACATTGTTCATATAATTTCGGACCAGGGCTTCGCACAATCCGGCTATAATATCTTCCAGATTATAGCCCAGCTGCTGTTTATGTATCATATCGGATTCGGCAAAAACAGCACATCGGCCGGCTATTCTAACCGGATTTTGGGCTTTCAGGGCATAATCACCGAAATCCTCAATCGGTATACATAAGCGGGCGGCCTGCTGATCCAGGAAGGAACCGGTTCCCGCCGCACACACCGTATTCATGGCAAAATCAGTTACAACGCCATGACGCATTATAATTATTTTGGAATCCTGTCCTCCGATTTCAATGATGGTATGTACTTCTTTATCTATAAAAGAAGCGGCTATAGCATGGGCGGTTATTTCGTTTTTAACCACATCGGCTCCAATTATCATGCCGGTGAGATAACGGCCACTGCCGGTAGCTCCCACTCCGGCTATCTCCATGTCAGGGCTGAGCCGGCGGCCGATAATATCCAGCCCTTCCTGTACCGCCACGATAGGTTTGCCACTGGTACGCAGGTACTCACCTGCCACGAAATCGCCTTTTTCATCTATTACTACCACATTTGTACTAACTGAGCCAACATCTACCCCTAAATAGCATTTCTTCATACTACCAACCTCTCAGCTCCTATCCTGGTATCACGTTTCTTTTGTAAAAGATCAACAAATGCTTCCAGACGAGTTTGTACGCCGGCTTTGCCCGTTTGTTCGTCAATAAATAAAGTCAGCACCGGTATATCCAGATCCCGGCTAATGGAAGGAATGATGCTTTTAGCTACTATCTCCGGAATACAGGCAAAAGGCGCTAACTGTACTACTCCGTCAAAACCGTGACGGGCATATAAAACGGTTTCACCGATACTATTAACCCCGTGTCCCCCGATAGGCGCCTCATTCAGATAAGGCCGGGCGATCTGATGAATATCCTCTTCTAAATTTACTATGGTGTTATTGCGGGTATAAGCGCTTAAATAGATGGACCGATCGGTCTCGACACCCATCTCTCCTAACATAATTTGGATATAATGGTTAGCCGCCGGCTCCAAAACGACATATATTTCTCCTATAATACCAATTTTCAACGGCTTGCGCTCTTTATCCATGTTAACATTTTGTAAAATTTTTAGTCCTTCGTTTCGAGCGTCTTCAATTTCTGCTATACTATTTGCTTGGTCAAGCATATCCAGAGCCTGCCATAAAGACCGGGTAGTATCTCCGCGTTTCACCTCGTAAGGTCTTATCCTGTGCGACAGCATCTCGATATCATCAATAGCCTTTATTTTTTCCCAGGTTATCTTTAGAACTCTAGTAAATTCTTTAACCGATATCCCTCCCCCCGCGCGGACAAAATGCAGCTTTTGTATAAAATCACGCAGATTACATAGAGGTGGCTCAAATGCGACTATTTTTACATCTTTTTTGATTTCTTCTAATAAATACTTGTGCATGACCCAGTAATACCCGGCCCGGCAAGGTCCCATCCCCCCGGAAGTAAGAATGACTTCCGCACCCATTTCCGCTACTTCCAGATAGGTTCCCAACAGTATTTTAAACGGTATACAGGCAAATTCAGGCGCATAGCGCACGCCCAGATCGAGCGTCCTTTTGCTCGGTTCCGGCGGTACAATGCACTCATGACCGGAATTCTCCACCAGCCATTTAAAAGCAATATACGAATAGCCCATATGGGGAAAACTAATTTTCACACTTATCCCCTTCTCTCCGATAGCGAAGCATATCAATAAATGCTTCTATGCGGGTCTTAATTCCGGCTTCCCCGGTTTGTTCATCTATCATTATAGATATGTAGGGAATCTCGCTCCTCCTGTGGGTCTCGATCTCCATTAATCTATCTACCAAGGAATCAGGGCCACAGGCAAAGGCAGTAACATGTATTATCCCGTCTACCTTACGCTTAAGAAAATGCAGTGCTCCATACACGGCCCGATTGGAAAAATACCAGAACAAGCTCTTGGGCAAGGTTTTAGCCATCCGGTTAAGCTCCCGGTCACTCACCATATCCTGGGTTACCACTTTTACATTCTCTTTTTCTAAAATTTTTAATAGTCCCACGTTAATGTAGGGGTCGTAAATGGTATAGGGATACCCTACTACCGCTATGGTAAACTCCGGAATAGTTTTTCTCCCATTGTGGTTTTCATGATGGTTTAAGACCATATCCATAGCTTCTTCGGGAAACATTTCCCGGTTTAAATATTTCTCGTAATCTTTCTGGGCTTTTACGCTCTTTTGCATAGCTTTTAAGATGTCGGTACTTTTATTGCCCAGGGTTTGTCCCAACTCCAGGCAAATATTTTTCAGTTCTTCCTTGCCCTTTTTAAGATCTATGCGTATATCCAGCAATGCCGGCAGGTTCTTAATGCCCAGTCTTACCATGTCAGGCAATCCCAAAAATTTGGGGCAGAATGTTTCCGTTCCAAAATCGCCGTGCTTACGCACACTTACCAGGCGGGGACAAAAGATGTAATCCACCTTTCCGATTAAATCGGCCACATGTCCGTGATATATTTTAATGGGAATGCAGGCATCATTGACGGCTTCTTTAACCCCTTTATCCATAATATCCCTGGTGGTAGGCGATGATCTTATTACTTCATGTCCCAGTTCGGTAAAGAATACTTTCCAAAAAGGATAATAAATAAAATATGCCAACGTGCGAGGTATTCCAATCCGCGCCACTTTATTAAACCCCTCCTGTTAAAATGGAAAATTTAAGCTTTTATGCGTAAGTCTCCTACTCGCCGGGTAAAACGAACCCTATCATAATATTCTACCAAAGGCAGGGCGTACTTACGAGAAGTATTGAACAAATCCCTGGCCATAGCCAGGCTCAGCTCTTTTTCCCGGTCAAAATAATCACTTAATATCTGTTTACCTTCTTCCAGAGCGTTTCTGGTAAAATACATGTTTTCAGAAATTCTAACCAGTAACCCCTGTTCAGCTAAATATGAAATTATTTCATTAAATACCGCTTCGCTCACTCCGGCGGAGGCCTTCATTTCATCGAGCGAAGGGGGATTAAAAGGTTGTTTATACATATTTTCCAATAGTTCCTCGATTACCGCTTGTTCCTGTTTTCCCGGCTGAGGCGTATGACCGGGCAGGAGCAAATAATTATTATTAACGGCAATTTTTTTCTGCTCGGATAGATATTTTATTATCTGGTTGAATTCTTTGGCATTAAGCGCTTTAAACAAGCGGCTGCGTATATCCTCCCGGGGATACCCGGGCCTCATCGGGTATGACTCATGATACTTGACCAGCGTGTTTTGGATCTGCTCATTTATCAGGTCAATTCCGTAATGGCTTAGATATCCTCCGTGTCCGGAAATATCTATGATTTTTTCATCATCCAGCAACTGCTCGACTTCCGGTTTGATTAATTCTTCCGTACTGGATGTTTTTTGGGCCAGTACTTTGACATTGATTATTTGCAGAGGATTCGTTTCCAACTCATGTAAAACAACATCATACAAACTGCCTTCCTCTTTCATGGCCATCTCATTCAGTACCTTTTCGTTAAACCTTTTTTGCCGGGAAGCAGCCGGATCTATAATAAAGCCTCCCCCTATGGTGGATACCGGAGAGTAATACCTTATTACAAACCGGTCATTTTTGTAACATACCACTTCTTTTTCCATGGCTATCTGCACCAGGGCCTCGTCTCCCGGCAGCAGTTCATCGCGGTCCAGCAGCAGAATCCGGCCCATAGTTTCATCAGTGCCAATATGAAAGCGCACCCGGTTCCAATTTTTTAAAGTGCGGGGACTGGATGACAGTAATCTCAGACGGGCATCAACCCGGTGACTGGGTTTCATGTATCCCGGTGTAGCCAGGAGGTACCCGCGCTTAATATCTGCCACTTCAATACCCTGTAGATTGACCGCTACTCTCTGACCGGCCAGGACTGTATCTACTTTTTCATTATGGTTTTGCAGAGTCCTTACTTTGACCTGCCTTTGTACCGGCATAAGTTCCAGTACATCCCCCACCTTTATCTGTCCCGACCAGAGGGTGCCGGTTACCACCGTACCAAATCCTGCTACGGTAAATACCCGGTCAATGGGCAGTCGGGCTTGACCGAAGACCGGTTTTTCGGTTACCCCCTCGGCCAACTGCTCTATTTGCTCTAAAAGCTCCGGGATTCCATCCCCGGTAACGGCCGAAACAGCTACAATTGGCGCATCCTTTAAAATTGTGGTTTGGGCGTATTCCCTGATTTCTTCTTCCATCATCAAGAGCCATTCTTCATCAACCATATCTTTTTTGGTAAGGACAATGATACCCTTGTTTACGCCCAGTAATTCTATGATGTCCATATGTTCGCGGGTTTGGGGCATGACCCCCTCATCAGCTGCAATGGTGAATATCACCATATCTATCCCGAAGGCTCCCGCCAGCATATGTTTAATAAAGCGCTCATGTCCTGGCACATCAACGATAGCCGCCTTTTGTCCTCCCGGCAAAGCAAAAGGTGCAAAACCGAGTTCAATGGATATACCTCTTTGCTTTTCTTCTTTCAGACGGTCGGTATCTATACCTGTCAGTGCCCGGACCAGGGTAGTCTTGCCATGGTCTATATGGCCTGCCGTGCCGATAATAACTCTCTTCATCTATTTTTATTTACCTCCCGCACTTTCCAGCACCCGTGAAAGTTGTTTGAACACCCAGATTTCATCACCCGCCAGAAGTGTACGTACGCTTATAAGCAGGGAATCGTCCTGCTTGCGGGTGAGTACGGCGGGGTCCATCAGCCGCAATTTTTTGGCTATGTTCTCCAACTCTATTCCGGTCAAGCTGATTTTAACGGCATAACCGGGCAGATTGTGGACCGGATAAGCTCCGCCTCCCACCATATCCTCCACCGGGATGACCTCTACCTTATTTATATAGGGAAAGTCCAGGAGGGATTTTAACATCCCGGCTATCTCCTCCGCCCGGTGCTGCAATACCTCCGCCGGCCGGGTTAACATATGCAGGACCGGTATCTCCCGGGCAGGATTATTTTTAAGGTATTCCAGCAAGGTACCTTCCAGGGCCGCAATCGTAAGTTTGTCTACCCGGAGGGCACGGGTTAACTGGTTTTTTTTCATGGCCGTGACCAGGTTTTTTCTACCCACGATTATCCCCGCCTGCGGGCCGCCCAGCAGTTTATCCCCACTGAAAGTTACAATATCGGCACCTGCCGCGATACTCTGTTTTACCAGCGGTTCCGCATTCAAGCCCCATGGTTCCAGCTCATAAAAGACCCCGCTACCCAAATCCTCCATAACCGGCAACCCGGTTTCATTCCCCAATCGAACCAGTTCCGCCAGTTTGACTTCTTCCGTAAATCCGACTATGCGGTAATTGGAGGGGTGGGCCGCGAAAAGCAATGCTGTATTGTCATTTATGGCCTCTGCAAAATCAGAAACATAGGTTTTATTGGTTGTCCCTACCTCTTGCAGGATAGCCCCGCTCTGTTTCATAACCTCAGGTATTCTGAAGGCTCCTCCGATTTCCACCAGCTGACCGCGCGATACTATAACTTCCTGATTTTGGGCCAGGGTATTTAATCCCAGCAAAACCGCGGCCGCGTTATTGTTTACCACCAGGGCGGCCTCTGCCCCCGTAAGCTCCACCAGCAATTCTTCGACATGCTGGTAACGGGAACCCCGCTCGCCTGTTGCCAGGTCAAATTCCAGGTTGCAATACCCGCCGGCCGTTTCATTAATGTATTGCAAGGCGGCCGGGCCAAGTGGTGACCGGCCCAGATTAGTATGAAGAACTACCCCGGTTCCATTAATCACCTTGCGCAAGGTACCACTGGAGGCCCGGTTGATAAGTTGCTTCAGCCGGTCATGGATCATTTCGGTTAATTCGGTCCGGCTCAATTCCCCGTCGCGGTTTTTCATTTCGTTTCTTATTTGATTGACCGCCTGTCTGATTTTTTGGGTTACAAATTCACGATTATAAATTTGCAATACATGCTTGACTCCTTCATCCAGCAAAATTTCATCGACCGGCGGCAAATTCCTGAGATTAGCCATTTTAAACCTCCCAGCGTCTGGTGATAACATAGGTTATTTTATAGTATAACTCTAGTCCTACCTCTTTAACAGACTTATATATCAAGGCAGCCAGGATTATAATGCCCAGTAGTCCAAACAAAGGATACACCTTTCCCACCAGGGCGGAGAAATTCTGCATGGATAACGGTAAAGCCAGGGTCATGCCGATAACCAAACAAGTTTGATATTTGGTGCCGGTGAGGCGGGCGATACGTTGTGAAAAGCCATACGCATTGGCCAGTGCGGTGGTCAGAATACCTACCCATAGTACCAGTATATATACGGTTTTGATTTGAGAAGATATTTGCCCGGTTATGAACAGCATGGGAACTTCGTAAAGGCTGACCGCAGGCAAATATTTCACCATGGCTATATAATATATGACTACCAGAAAACCAAGTAAAAGTCCGCCCCAGATAGCACCCCCTACCCCCTGACGCCTGCTGGTCAAGGTTTGATATTCAGTTAAGACTACCATGGCCAGGGCAAAATTGTAGGCTACGTATAATATACTGGCCACCAACCAGTTGCCTGAATGGTAAATCCGGATGGAATTCGCATATGTCACCTGGTTTCCGTCCAGCCCAAAGGCGGCATAAACAGTTATTCCCAGCAGTAAAATCAGTTTTACCGGCACCAGCAAATTATAGGAAAGTATCAACCCCTTTTTACCCGCACCTAACATCAATACGATTAAGAAATAGGCCAGGATTATACCCAGATACTTGGACAGATAGAGGTGCTCCGAAAATATCGCTCCACTGGCCGCTATCATGGTGCTGATACCTAAAAACAGGAAAACGGCCAGCATAAAATCAATGATACTGCCGTACTTCGGTCCAAATAAATGGGCCAGCATATTCTGGTAGCTGGAAATACTGTGATTATGTGCCATATATAGGAGCAAAGCTCCCATCAGTGCAAATAACACCCCGGCTATTATGGCGCCGGTGAATCCCTGGCTGCCGTAATATACGAAGAATTGCATGATTTCCTGCCCGGAAGCAAATCCCGCCCCAATTACAGCACCCAGATAAGCCATGACCAGCATTAATCTATGTTTAACCAACCTCACCCCCTTTAACATCGGTTTAGCTAATTGATATGTTAGAGCGGGTAAAGGCATTCATTATTTTTAGTTGGCTGTTCTTACCCCGGGGATATTTTTCTTTAAGTATAAAAATATTCTGGGCGGTCAAACTATTTTAAAAACAGCTTTTGGGAGGCATACATGGAAATGTTGCAGTTGGAGGCCGAAAAGTTTTCTTATCATTATCAGGACCCCCTGTGTATAACTAAAATCGAGCAAGCAGTGCGGACGATGCTGCACTCTTTTCAATTAGATGAGTCCATGTCCCTGGTTTACCTTTGCATTGGAACTGACCGCGCTACCGGCGATTGTTTAGGCCCTTTGGTGGGGACACGCCTGAAACTGCTGCTGCCCTCGGCCCATGTTCTGGGAACCCTGGATGAACCCGCTCATGCCGCTAATCTGGAAGAAGTTTTGCATTCATTAACCATAACCTATTCCAACCCGTTTGTGGTAGCCATCGATGCCAGTCTAGGCAATGCTGACCGGATAGGATTTATTAATGTTAACAAGGGATGTTTGAAACCAGGTACGGCTCTTAAGAAGGTGTTACCTGAAGTTGGTCAATTTCATATATCCGGCGTAGTAAATGTGGGTGGATATCTGGAATATATGGTTCTGCAAAATACCCGTTTAGGTACGGTCTACCGCATGGCCGATATCATCTCCCGGTCCCTGTTCCTGGCCCATTTGCGCTACACCGAAAAGCAGGGGGTATTAGCAAGGTAAAAGCCCAGGCCGGGAAATATGCGGCTGCGGTTTTACGCCCACCTTTTAGCTCGAGACCTACTTTCATCTGCTCGACGGACTGAAAGCAGGAATGGCCTCGGGTTAGTAGAGCGGGAATACTGCGTGCTGCTGTCTTGGATTGGTTAGTTATACGCTGGCGGGATGAGAAGAGGCTGATCCGATAGCCCCACGGTCCGGCCTGCTAGGCGATACCTTCAGGCCGATGCAGGGTATCAGCCGATTAGTGTTTTTTAGCTTCCTGGGTTTTGCCCAGTTTAAAATCGTATTCCCGGGCGTTCTTGGTCTCCGGGGCGTTTTTGGCCATTTTGAAATTGCCGTCCAGCAGTCCGCCTTCCTCAACTGTAATGGTGGCACAGGCCACATCGCCGTTGATGCTCCCGGTTGAAGTTAGCTCGAAACGTCCGCGGGCTATCACATCACCTTCAATTTTTCCGCCCAGGATTATGTTCTCTGCTTTTACCCCACCTTTGACCTTCCCCTTCTCACCGATCAGAATATCGCCTTTGACATCCAGTTGTCCCTCAATGCTGCCATCAATCCGCATGGAACCCTGGGCAAAAATCTGCCCTTTAATCTCCACTCCCTGCGAAATCAGACTTTCGATGCCCTGTATATGCCGGTCCTTCTTAAGCATAATTATCCTGCCTTTCCTGCTGATTTTATGGAAGATATAGCAGCGGATCCTGAGTAGTTCCTGCTTTAATGATAGTAAAGTGTAAATGTGGTCCGGTGCTGCGCCCGGTGGTCCCCATCAGTGCAATCTGCTGCCCTTTTGCAACTTTTTCTCCGTTTTCTACCATCAGTTGCGAGTTGTGTCCATACCGGGATATTATCCCATAGCCGTGATCTATTTCAATCGTTTTACCATAGACCGTTGTCCATCCGGCAAAAATAACGGTTCCTTCTCCGGCGGCCAGAATCGGCGAGCCCACCTGACCGGCTATATCAATTCCATCATGAAAAGACTCATTGCGGCTTTTAAAAGGTGATTTACGCCAACCGTAGTCTGAAGATATTTCCCCGTGGCAGGGCCATTGATTGGGCAATGCTTTATAGTATGCCTGGTTCTTTTTTACGGTTTGCATATACTTATCCAAAGTTCTGCTTTTATCGGTTATTTCTTCCTTTATTACTTCAGTTTGGTTCAGGATTTCACGATCATTAGTTCTGATCATCCCCCGATTCGGGGTTTCTTCGGGCTCGGCCCGGATGCCCATCATTTTCTGTATCTGCACTTGTCTTTGAGTCAGGGCCTCCTGTTCAGTACGAATCTCCTCCATTTGCTGCTTCATATTTTGAATAGTTTTATCTTTATCACGATTTTCCTGTTTTATCTCATTGACCTTTCTTATTTCCATCCGATCGGAAACTGCCATCCATGTACTCATAAGCACCAAAAATACAATCAGGGCTCCCGCACTTAACATGATTTTAATCGTCCGTGCCGTTAAGGTTATTTTTCTGGCTTTATCGGTATTGCCTGGAACGAACATTACCGTAACCGGTTTTTTCTTTTTAATTTTTTTGTTTTGCGTCCGTTTCATTTTGTAACCCCAATTTTTTGATGTATATTTAATACTAATGAATACATATTATTGCGCCTTATTTCGTCATGATAACAATTTTTATGTAATTTGTAAATTTGACATGTATTATGTATAAATTCCGCTTTTTGCTTAATGGAGGTTTGTTATGCAGTCCTATTTTGATTGTTTTTCCGGTGTAGCCGGTGACATGCTGGTGGGTGCTTTACTCGATGCGGGAGCTCCTTTTGAGGTTCTCAGACAATGTATTGACAGCATGCAGTTTGATGTTGCCATACGTTCCGAACGCCGGCTCGTGCAGGGTATCAACAGCACCAAATTTATAGTGGAGCCCGGACAGGTGCAGCCGGTCCGTCATTTATCCGCCATCTTAGAAATTATTGATCGGGCTCTGGCACCGGATGCGGTCAAAACTAAGGCCAAGGAGATTTTTGAACAGCTGGCCGGGGCCGAGGCCTGTGTACATGGTGTTCCGGCCGAACAAATCCATTTTCACGAAATTGGTGCGGTGGATACCATTGTGGATATTGTAGGAACATTGCTCTGCCTGCATGAATTAAAGATTACCAGTTTCCATTCATCGCCTCTTCCCTGGAATACCGGATATGTAACGATCAGCCATGGAAAGTATCCGCTGCCGGCGCCGGCTACTGCCATTTTGCTTAAGGATGTGCCTGTTTTCGGTTCTTCTTGTGATCAGGAACTGGTTACCCCGACCGGTGCGGCAATTCTTACCGGCATCTGCTCGTCATTTGGGCCTCTTCCCACCTCGACCCTTCGTGCGATTGGTTATGGCGCGGGAACTTTAACCAGATCAGATGGAGTTCCCAATCTGCTCCGGGTGATTATAAGTGACGATTCTGCTTTAGCCCAACCTCCCACTGAGCCGGTTGGCGTGATCGAAACGCAGATTGATGATATGAATCCCGAGTTTTTTACCCATCTTTATGATCTTATCCAAAGAGAAAGCAGCATACTAGATCTATTTACTACCCCGGTTTATATGAAGAAGAACCGCCCTGGTGTTCTGATATCGGTAATTGTTCGTCCGCACGATATTGAACAGGTTGCCTCTTTAATCCTGTCCCATAGTACCAGTCTGGGGGTAAGGACCCGAATTGAGACCCGGTATTTTCTAAAGCGCAGCCAATTTTCAGTGGATACGCCCTGGGGACCGGTTCGGATTAAAAGTGCTCACCTTCCCGATGGTCGTCTCCGCAATAAGCCTGAGTTTGAAGATTGCCGGGATATCGCGGTCAAGCAGGATATTTCCCTGGCTGAAGTCTATGATTTTGTTAACAAGAAAATATAAAACCGTAGGCCGGTCTATGCCCTGCGGGTACAACTGATGTTCCCTTGCGGTCACTATTAAGGACGCAGGGCGATAGCCCTTCACCCATAGGGCACAACTGATGTTCCCTCCGGTCACTATTAAGGACGCAGGCCGGTGTAGAGCATAGTCCGTAGCCGGCTTACTTTAGAACCCGGGCCGGTTCAAACAAGACCAGACATGAGAGCGGTTCGGATGGTGCCTGGTTCTTAGAAAATACCGTGCTTACGGAGGCCGGCGGTGAGGCATGGCCCGTTTACTCCATGCTCCGGCAGCGGAAACACCAGCGGCTCATTGAGCGGCTGATGGGGCACCGCTCCTATTCACATCCGTGTTCAACAACCTTAATAGCGACCAGAGGGAGCATCAGTAGTACCCGAAGGGTGAGTCGCGCTCGCAGCGTCCGTGCTGCTCGGCCCCATCCTCCGCTCAATTTCATCGGGTGTTTCTCACTGCCTCCGCAAGTCGCGCCCGGGCTATGCCTCACCGCCTGGGTCAAGTTTTCTAGCGGAAGATTTTTATTATAAAACCTTTGCGGGGGTGGGGTGTTAAGGTTAGCGCAGCACCGGTAAAGGCGATTCTATATGGTTCGTCCATAACCTGGTTAACTAAAATATCAATGCAGCTATAATATTTCGCCATACACCAATGTAAGCCCGGGGTGCAAGCGTTCTTAATACCCCAACCCGGCATACTACCTCATAATATACTTAAAAGCCCAGCCTACAACCCCGACGTTAGGAGGGGGCTGTAGGCTGGGCTACAGGGCAAGATGTAAAATAGGTTAATCTAAATTGCAAATATCCTGAAATTGATTACCTAGGAAAAGCAGTACGGGCAGAAATGTTTCACGTGAAACATTTCTGCCCGTACTGCTTTTCCTATATGTCTATATCTCTTCTTATGAGCTTAACTCCATAATTTCGAGAATTCTTTCCAGATCATCGCGGCTGTAAAACATCAGCTCGATTTTCCCGCCATTGCCTTTCTTAACGATTTCGGCTCTGGTGCCGTACTTTTCTTCCAGCCTTTGTTCCATTTCTTTGATCTCACTATTTTTCTTTACTACCACTTTCTCGGTTTTGTTCCGAACCCTTTGCTCCGTCTGCCTAACCGATAATTTGCCAGCCGCAACTTCCTCTGCGGCTCGTATGATATCCCTTTCGCCGCCCAGGGACAATAAGGCTCTGGCATGACCGCCGCTAATAACTCCCTCTTCCACCATTTCCACTACTTTTTCAGGCAGGGTCAAAATGCGCAGGCAATTTGTTATATGGGAACGGCTCTTGCCTACCCGGTTAGCCAGTGATTCCTGGGTATAACCAAAACGTTCGATTAAGTTTTTGTAACCCGTGGCTTCTTCAATAATAGTAAGATCGTCTCGCTGGATATTTTCGATCAAAGCCACTTCGGCCGCCTGAAGATCATTCATTTCTTTCACAATCGCCGGTATCTTTTCAAGTTCAGCCCGGCTGGCTGCTCTCCATCTTCTTTCCCCGGCTACTATTTCGTATTTATCCCCCTGCGGTCGTACCAGCACCGGCTGCAAAACTCCATGTTCCATGATAGACATAGTCAATTCCTGCAATGATTCCTCGCTGAATTTGCGCCTCGGCTGATCTTTTCGGGGTACCACCTGGTCAATATCTATTTCTATGATTCCTTCCTCAGCATCTGTAGCGGACGGAAGTAATGCATCCAATCCTCTGCCTAAACCTCTCTGATTTTTAGCCACGACTTAACACCTCCATCGCCAACTCCTGATATACCTCTGCTCCCCTCGACCTTGGATCATATAAGACGATGGGCTTGCCATGACTCGGCGCCTCACTCAATCTAACATTACGGGGGATAATGGTTCTATACACATATTTTCTAAAATGTTTTTTTACTTCATCGACTACCTGTATGGATAAATTAGTTCTGCCGTCGAACATCGTGAAAACGATTCCTTCCACTTTAAGCCCGCTATTAAGGCCTTTCCTGACTAAATTAATGGTCTCCATTAACTGGGTCAAACCTTCCAGGGCATAGTACTCACATTGCAGCGGAATTATGACCGTATCACCGGCAGTCAGCGCATTGACGGTCAACAAGCCCAGTGAAGGAGGACAATCGAAGAAAATATAATCATATTGCTGTCTGGCATTTTCCAGGCAGTCTTTCAAAAGATATTCGCGTCGGCTCCGGGTCGCCATTTCCACTTCCGCCCCCGCCAATTGTATAGTGGAGGGCAGCAAATCAAGGGTAGCGATCTTAGTTCGCGTAAAGACCTTCTCAAAACCTAACCCGTCAATAATCATATCGTAAATACAATATTTTAATTTGCGGCGATTGACTCCCAGACCACTGGTTGCATTACCCTGGGGGTCAAGATCAACCAGCAGCACCTTGAATCCCTGCATAGCAATACAGGCAGACAGATTGATGGCCGTGGTCGTTTTTCCCACTCCGCCTTTTTGATTTGTAATGGCCACAACTTTGCCCAATATATGACTCCCCTTCAGTAAAATTTCTCGGTCTGCCCTAATTTATTTAATTCGTTTACTAATACCTAATTCCTGCCTCTACCTAATGCATTTAATTAACCGTCCATGGCTACCTGCCACAACCACTTATGAAAATGAGTATAAGAGATAGGTTATGCCGGGTTGGGGTATTCGTTCCTTCTTATGCTCTGTGTACAACTACCAATGAAAATGTGTCATCCTGAGTGTTAACGAAGGATCCTTCCCTTGTTAATCGGCAATATCGGCAAGATTCTTCACTGCGTTCAGAATGACAAGAACAATATTTTCTAATTAACGGTCCATGCTTTCGCACTCTAAAAATTAATAGGTTATGATATGGCTGGAATCTAACCCTTATGTTAAGGCAGCAAAGAACCCCTGGCAAGAAAATAATGACCCCGTTTGTTAAATTTCTGCGGGATGTCTGCATTAATCCACACCAAACTGGCGGAGCATAAAAGAGGCTATAGAATGCTTTCAGGCCGGTACAGAATAAATTGTACCGGCCTGATTTTGAATGTCTATTCGACTTAATCCGACAATTATCAGCCCAAATTACCCCCTAGGCCAATGAGCGTTTGGTTTGGAGGTTCAGTTTGTTCTGTTTAGGGATTCTGATCAATATTTCATATTGCTCGTCATTATCGCTCTCCAGCATCAATATATCAATTCCCGTTTCCCGGGCCCGGTTAACCGTTTCCTTGATCGTATTTAAAAATATTCTGGCATCCCTTATAATCATGGAGACATTTTTGCCGTTATCCCGAGACTTTATTTCCGGGGGAATATTATTAGGCTGAATTTTGTCTACCAGTTCTTCGGTCTCCCTTACCGTAAGCTCCTGTTGATAAATTTCCCGTACTACCTCCATTTGCATTTCCACACTATTTAATTTTAATAAGGCCCGGCAATGCCGCTCGGTAATAATTTCGGGCTCGATCATGCCGCGAATGCGTCCGGGAATTTTAAGCAGGCGCAATTTATTGGCGATAGCCGACTGGCTTCTGCCTACCTTCTTGGCCACTTCTTCCTGGGTCATTCCAAAATAATTGATCAGCATGCTGTAAGCGTTGGCTTCTTCAAAATAATTTAAATCCTTGCGTTGCACATTCTCTACCAGGGATACGGCGGCCGCCTTTTCATCATCCATGGTTTGAATAATGGCCGGTATTTCCCGCAGTCCTATCATAGTACAGGCCCTGAAGCGGCGCTCGCCCGCTACGATCTGGTACCCCTCCCCGACAGCTCTGACAATAATGGGTTGTATTAATCCATAGGCTAAAATCGACTGGGCCAGTTCGGTCAAATCTTGCTCGGCAAAATCCTTCCGGGGTTGAAATGGATTACGCACAATCTGGTTTAATCCCAGATATACAATCCGGGGATTATCAATGCTTTTATTGCCGCCCAGAAATTTCTCCAGCTGCTTTATTACCATCGCTCCCCGCTCCTTTCTTTACAGAGGCCGCTTCGCCGGTACGCCGTTCCTGCGCGGGTACTGCTCCGGAGTAGTCCCTTTCTTGCCCACCAAAACAATTACCCGGTCACCTTCTTCAACCAGGGTATACGCATGGATACTTTTAATTTTTCCCCTTAGCTGTGACAAGCTGTTTTGGGCCGCTGCTATCTCCTGTTCGTAATTGCTTCCCTTCCACATGGCAATCAGTCCGTCCTCTTTAACCAGTGGAATACCATACTCCAACAAAATGTTCATACTGGCTACCGCGCGGCTGGTGCATAGATCATATTGTTCCCGGCAGGCAGGCAGCCGGCCGAGAGTTTCCACCCTTTCCCGGATCATTTTTACATTATCAAGGTTTAGATCATTAATTACCTTTTGTAAAAACTGACTTTTCTTTAAATCAGCTTCTACCAGGGTAAAACTCGCTGCGGGACAGCAGATGGCCAGGATAAGTCCCGGGAAACCTGCTCCACTGCCAACATCGATGATACTAAGCCCGTCCAACGACATAAAATCAAGGATGGCCCGGCTGTCTTCCACATGTTTTGCCAGCTCCTCCCGGCCGGCTTTTCGGCTGACCAGATTTTGCTTTTGATTTTCTTCCTCGAGCAAATCAATAAACTTCTTTACATTTAATTCCATTTAAGTTTCCTATTTCCTTCTTTTCTTTTCTAAAAAAATTAGCAAAACACTAATATCAGCCGGATTTACTCCTGCTATCCGCGATGCTTGCCCAATGGAGGCGGGCCGGAACTGTTTTAATTTCTGCAAGGCCTCATTGGACAACCCATATACTTCATCATAATTTATATTTTCCGGGATGTGTTTCATCTCCATTTTTTCAAAACGTATTACCTGTTCCTGCTGTTTCTTTATATATCCCTCATAACGGGCCTGGACTTGCATCTGCTGCAATATCTGTTCATCCAGAGCGGGAAGCCGTCCCATCTGGACATAATCGGCAATATCAACTTCCGGACGGCGCAACAGTTCCCATAGCGATATTTTATCTTTGAGCGGAACACTACCGTGATCAACCAGATAGCGGTTTATCTCCCCGTCAGACGGGCCGGCCGCATTTTCCTGCAAATGATCAATATTCTGTTCCAGGGCCTTCTTTTTAGTTTCGTAAACCTGCATACGCCTGTCATCGACCAGGCCAATGGCTCTTCCCTTTTCGGTTAATCTTAAATCAGCGTTATCCTGCCGCAGCAATAATCTATATTCGGCCCGGGAGGTTAACAGGCGGTAGGGCTCATCCAATTCCTTGGTAACCAAGTCGTCAATCAGGACGCCCAGATAGGCTTCACTCCGTTTTAGAATAAAGGGCTCCCGCTCCTGAACCAATAAAGCCGCATTTATGCCCGCGATCAGGCCCTGGGCCGCAGCTTCTTCATAGCCGGAAGTTCCGTTGAGCTGACCGGCGGTAAATAGTCCCCGCACCTGCATGGTTTCCAGGGTCAGTTTAAGCTGGGCGGGTATAACATAGTCGTATTCTATAGCATAGCCGGTCCTGATCATGTGAACATGTTCCAGGCCGGGAATGCTTTTTAAGACCTCAAGCTGTACATCTTCGGGCAGGCTGGTGTTAAGTCCCTGTATATACATTTCTTCGGTGTTGCGTCCCTCCGGTTCCACAAACAGCTGATGTGATTCCTTGTGGGCAAAGCGCACCACTTTATCTTCAAAAGACGGACAATACCTGGGCCCCCGTCCTTTTATGACTCCGGTAAATAACGGGGCGCGCTCGATATTATCCCGCACAATGTCATGCGTCCGCCTGGTGCTGTGGGTAAGCCAGCAAGAGAGCTGGTCCCGTTCCACCCGCGGACTCAGAAAAGAGAAGTTCAACGGCTCTTTATCCCCCGGCTGTTCAATCATCTTGGAAAAATCAACACTTTGTCTGTGAACGCGCGGCGGGGTTCCGGTCTTGAAGCGGCCCAACTGCAAACCCATGCCTATAAAACTGGCCGATAGCTTTTGAGCGGCGACCTGATTGGAGGGACCGCCTTCATACATTACATCCCCAATAAAAATGCGCCCTTTTAAGTAGGTTCCCGAAGTTACGACTACCGCCCGGCAGCCAAAGCGGGCACCGGTTTTGGTGATTACGGCGGTAACACCGTCAGCTTCGGTTTCAATTTCTTCTACTTCGGCCATCAATAAATCCAATTTGACCTGGTGCAGCAAGGTATTGAGCATTTCCTGCTGATACTGCATTTTATCGGCCTGAGCCCTTAAAGCCTGCACCGCCGGTCCTTTTCCGGTATTTATGATCCGCATCTGAATACTGGCCTTGTCAATATTTAAGGCCATTTCTCCGCCCAGTGCATCAATCTCTCTGACCAACTGGGCTTTGGCCGGCCCTCCGACCGAAGGATTACAGGGCATCAATGCCACATGTTCGATACTCAGGGTTATGAGCAAGGTCCTGCATCCCATCCGGGCTGCTGCCAGGGCTGCCTCACAGCCGGCATGCCCTGCTCCGATTACTGCTACATCATATTCTCCAGCCTGGTATATCATCATATCCTCCTACTTGCCTATACAAAATTCTTTAAATATACGGTCTATAACCTCTTCTTTTAAACCTTTACCCGTTACTTCAGCCAGGCACTCCAGTGCCCCCCAGGCATCCACCCCCAGACAATCCAGCGGAGCATTTCTTAAACTGCTTAATAAATCAAGCACACTTTTCCGCGCCCGTTTGAGCGCCCCGGCCTGCCTTATATTTAACATTATCTCCATGCCTGCGCCGTTTTGACCCTGCAAAACCTTGCTTTCAATCGCGTCTTCCAATTCTTCCAGCCCCGTATCGGTACGAACGGAACCATGTATAATGGCCGCGTTGGCAAAATACTTATTAATTTCATCCGAGGTTATTTTTCTTTCTTCCAGGTCTTCTTTGTTTACTAAAATAACAAATTTCTTATCTTTAATTTTTTGATATATATCCAGATCTTCCTCGGTTATGCCGCTGGCCACATCCAGCAAAAAAATAATCATATCGGCATTTTCCATGGCGGTACGGGATTTATCCACTCCGATTTTTTCGATTACATCTTCCGTTTCGCGGATACCGGCGGTATCCATCAATCGCACCGGAATACCTCGGACATTTAAATATTCTTCGACTATATCCCTGGTCGTACCCGGTATATCAGTTACGATGGCTTTATCTTTTTGCACCAGTGCATTCAATAAACTGGATTTACCTACATTGGGTTTTCCACAAATAACAAGGCTGATCCCATCCTGATAAATTCGGCCTTTATTACCGGCATTTAATATTTTATCCAGCAGGTCCAGGACCTGATTCAGCTTTTGCTCCACTTCCTCATAATCAAGGTCTCCCACTTCATCCGGAAAGTCGATGCTGGCTTCCACCTGGGCATTAATTTGAATCAACAGATCCTGTAAAAATTCAACCTGCCGGCTTATACTGCCCTGCAATTGGCGCAGGGCCAGCTTACGCCCCTGTTCCGTTCGGGCTTTGATTACATCTACTACCGCTTCGGCCTGGCTTAAATCAATCCGGCCATTAAGAAAAGCCCGCCGGGTAAATTCTCCCGGTTCAGCCAATCTTGCTCCCTGGCCAACAATTTGTTCCAGACACCGGCGCGCGGACAACACCCCGCCATGGCAATTTATCTCCACCACATCTTCACCGGTGTAGCTTTTGGGCGTTCTCATGACACCTACCAGTACTTCGTCGATGATTTCATCCTTTTCCATCAACCAGCCCAAAGTGAGAGTAAAGCCTTTTTTTTCACTTAACTTCACCTGCGGGTCGTAAGGTTTAAAAGATTCCTGCACCAGTTGCAGGGCACCCGGGCCGCTTATTCGCACAATGGCCACCCCGCCTTCACCGGGAGGTGTGGCCAAAGCAGCGATAATATCATTAAACATTGCATTTCCCCATCTTCATCACTTTTTTACTCATTATAATACCAAAAAGGTAATCTATATAAACCAGATCGTCTATAAATTAAAAAAAGGCCCTCGTGAGGGCCTTAGTTGTCTATTTTTTTACTGAGATTACAACTTTACGGTATGGTTCATCCCCGGTGGAATATGTTGTTACACCAGGATCTGCCTGTAACACCGTATGCACAATTCTTCTTTCCTGTGAGCTCATTGGCCTCATAACTACGTTTTTACGTGTTTTCTTCACCTTGTCGGAGAGTCTTAATGCCAGTGATTCGAGTGACTCTTCCCTTTTGCGGCGATAATCTTCTACGTCCAGTACCACCCGAATTTTATCTTCCCTACCGCGATTTATTATAAGACCTGTCATAAACTGAAGCGCATTTAACGTTTCGCCTTTGCGGCCGATTAAAAGTCCCATGTCCTTGCCGATTATGTTTATTCTAACCGTACTGTCTTCCCATTCCACATTTTCTATCTGGTAGTCTAATTTCATCTGATTAAGTATTCCCTCCACTACCCGCAGTGGTTGCTCTTCCGGTTTTTCTCTTCTGGTAACTTTTACGACCGCCGGTTTTTTACCTACGAAACCAAGTAACCCTTTACTCGCTTCTTCTATAATTTCAACTACTACATCATCAATTTCACAGCCTAGTTCGTCTAAAGCGTCTTTAATCGCCTCATCAACGTTTTTTCCTTTTTTTATTACTGCTTGTGCCTGGACTTCCATTATCTTTCCTTCCTCCTTTGTCCCGCCCTGCTGCCTTTTCTGCCAAGGATTCTTTCTTCATCGGCACTTCTTCTTTTCGGTTCACTTCAATCCCTGTTCCTGTATCCGGTACAGCCTTGTGGTCGCTCCGGTTAACATACAATTGCTGTAAAATGCCCAGGATATTAAATACAACCCAGTATAAGGGTAATCCTGCCGGCATTTTGTACGCTATCCAGGCCATAAATAAAGGCATGAAATAAAGCATACTCTTCTGAGTCGGATCTTTGGAGTCGACCATGGATATCTTTTGCTGCAGGTAAGTCGTAACCGCGGCTAGAATAGCGAGAATAAAGTATGGATCAGGTTTGCCTATGTTAGGTATCCAGAGAAAGCTTGCATGTTCCGCTACCGCGAATTTAAAACTGAATAATGATTGATAAAAAGCAATAAAAATCGGCATCTGGATTAATAACGGCAGACAACCTCCAAAAGGACTAACACCATGTTCTTTATAAAGCTCCATAACTTTTTTCTGCATGGTTGCCTGATCATCCTTATACTTCTCCTGGATGTATTTTATTTTTGGTTGTATCGCCTGCATGCCACGCATGGATTTCATTTGCTTTTGGGTCAAAGGAAACATTACTAATTTTATGGCAATGGTCATGAGAATAATGGCCAGCCCATAATTGGGCAGTCCCATTTGTCCCGTTAGGTGATACATTAAATTAATTACTTCTGAAAACCACTGAACAAAAGCATGCCACAAACTTTTCCCTTGCTATTGTATGGGCAATACAATAGCAAGATTCACCTCCTTAAATATTGGGCCGTTTTTCGAAAAATATTTACGGCACCGGATCATAACCCCCAGGATTAAAAGGATGACATTTCAATATTCTTTTTGCGGTTAACCATCCTCCTTTGAGTACGCCATATCTGGCAATGGCCTGAATGGAATAATTGGAACAGGAAGGATAGAAACGACAAGAAGGAGCCTTGAAAAAGGTGACTTTTTGATATAACTTGATGATAAAAATTGCAGTCCTTTTTAACATAAGCCAGCCTTTCTCATAACTATAGAAAAATCTTTTTTTATCAAATCAAAAGAAGTTCCGGGAAAATTCTTGCGTACCACTACGACAATATCATAACCGGGTTTAATCGTATCCCATTCAGTTTGAACAATTGCCCGTAATTGTCTCCTGGCCTTGTTCCTTGTTACAGCTTTGCCTACTTTTTTACTGGTAACAAAGCCAAAGCGGTTATGATCGGTAAGATTAGGTATCACAAAAACAATTATGTATCTTCCCGGTGTCTTTCGGCCTTGCTGGTATACTGTATTATATTCACAACTCCTGCTTATCCTTTTTTCTTTACCAAGCATTAAAAACCTTCCCACAGGTAAAATAAAAGGCCGTTAAAACGACCTATGCAGAGAGTATTTTTCTGCCTCTCTTTCTTCTATTGGCCAGGACTTTTCTTCCGCCTGCAGTAGCCATTCTCTCTCTGAAACCATGAACCATTTTTCTTTGCCGTTTTTTCGGCTGATATGTTCTTTTACTCATGTTATTTTTGAGCCTCCCTCATTTTTTCCAACACGTTATCATTATATGGACTAGACCCCAATACTGTCAAGCTTAGTAACTCTTCTAATTTTTGGCCAAATCTGCTATGATTATACTATATTTTTACCTTTACAGTAATATATTCACTTGAAATAAACCCAACTATCTTTTAATATATGCTTGCCAAGATATCCACAGCTTATCTTACTTATTAACAGTGCACTTTTCCACATTTAAACAGGGGGCTTATTTACATGTCATACGATTTTGATTATCCAGCTATCTGGAACCGAGTAATGCTGTCTTTGCGAGAAGAAATTGGTGCCACCAGTTATGAAATCTGGTTTCCACAGGTCAAATTCAATACTTTCCGCAATGACAAAATTTACATAAGTGTACCTAACAATTTAAACCGGGAATGGATTGAATCGCGTTATCTGGATAATATTCAGCAAAAATTCCGCGATTTAACCAACCAGAATATTTCTGTCGTATTAACCACCGGGGTTGAAAAAGAAGGTGTTTTTACTCTTTTAAATCCGAAATACACTTTCGATACTTTTGTTGTGGGTAACAGCAACCGCTTTGCTCACGCAGCTTGTTACGCGGTAGGCGAATCACCTTCGCGCGCTTATAATCCTCTCTTTATATATGGAGGAGTGGGGCTGGGCAAAACCCATCTAATGCAAGCTATTGCCCATCATATTTTAAAGAAAAACCCTTCTTATTCTGTTACTTATGTTTCATCTGAACAGTTTACCAATGAACTCATAAGTTCCATTAAGGATGACAATACTTCCGGCTTCCGTAATAAATACCGCAATATAGATGTTCTCCTAATAGACGACATTCAATTTTTGGCCGGTAAGGAAAGAACCCAGGAAGAGTTTTTCCACACTTTTAATACCCTTTATGAATCAAACAAACAATTAGTTATATCCAGTGATCGTCCGCCGCGCAATATACCGACCCTGGAAGACCGGCTGCGTTCACGTTTTGAATGGGGTTTAATTACGGATATACAGACTCCCGATCTGGAGACCCGTATAGCCATACTGCGCAAAAAAGCCCAGAGCGAAAATCTCAACATATCCTATGATATTCTTGACTATATCGCCAATTACATAGAATCCAACATTAGAGAACTGGAAGGGGCTCTGATCCGCCTGGTCGCTTACGCCACCCTAAGCAATAAACCGCTTAATATGGAAACCGCCACCGAAGCTTTGCGGGACATTCTGCCGCCGCCGCGTCCTAAAAAAATCACGATTGAACGCATTCAGAAGGTGGTCGCCCAATATTATGGAACAGAACTGGCGGAAATGATCTCCAAAAAGCGCAACAAACAACTGGTTCATCCGCGGCATATTGCCATGTACCTGAGCCGCAAAATGACCGACGCCTCTTTTCCGCAAATCGGTGACCAGTTTGGCGGCCGGGATCACACAACCGTAATGCACGCAATCGAAAAATTAGAAAAAGAACTTATTACCGACCAGGATTTAGAAGCAACTATAAAACTCCTGTGTAAAAACATCGAAGAAAGCTAAAATAAAAACCAAGTTTTCAACAAATTTTTAAATAGGCTTGTCCTTGAAGGAGACAAGCCCGGCAAAGCTTATCCACATAATCTTGCCGCCTACTACTATTACTCCTAGAAGTGAATAAATAAGAAAAAAGCGAAGGGGGTCAACCGCATGAAAGTAAATATCGACAAAAAAGATTTATCAACTATCACATCCCTGGTTCATCGTGCTGCGTCCAACAAAAATGCTGTACCTGTACTGTCCGGTTTGCTGATAGAAGCTTCCAAAGACAAAGGCCTCACCATGACTGCAACCGACATGGAAATCGGCATAAAATCTTCCACCATGTCAGCCGATATTATAGAAGAAGGCAGTGTTCTGGTTAATGCCTACTATTTTTCCGATTTTATAAAATTACTGCCGGACACCAATGTTGTTATGGATTTGAATCAAGAAAAAGCCAAACTGAATATTTCCTATGGCAGATCTTCGGGCTATCTCAATACTTACCAAAATCAGGAATATCCTGAACTTCCACTGGCTAAAATGAATCAGATTTTCTGCATTTCCCAGAAAACTTTGAAAGACGCTCTTAAAAAGACTGCCTTTGCCGCAGCCGGAAGTCATTTTCGCCAAGTTTTCACCGGCATTCTATTTGATATAATCAGTTCTACCCAATTAAAAATCGTGGCATCAGACACTCACCGGTTAGCCTGTTATGACTGCACCATTGAAAATGGTCCGGAAAAGCCTCTTTCGTTCATAATACCGGTGAGAACCGTAAATGAACTCTTGCGCTTATTGGAAGACAGTGACGAACCATTAAATATTGCCCTGGCCGAGAACAACGTAATTTTTTACAAAGAAGAATTTTTACTGCTTTCCCGCCTCATTGAAGGACAATATCCTAATTACGAACAAGTAATACCGACCAGCTTCAGCACCCAGGTCCAGATTGGCTCATATACCCTGGCCGAAAGCCTGGAGCGTGCCAAAACCATGCCGGTCGATGACAAAGTTAAAATTCCGCATGTACAACTGGCACTTAAGGATAGTGAGGCCGTAATCAACAGTTATTCCGAGGAAATGGGAGAAATACAGGAAATAATAGAGAATGTCCAGATTGACGGTGAGAATGAATTTACGATATCTTTTAACACCTACTATTTTTACGATGCAGTCAAAATATTTGCGCCCGAGTGTCCGGATATAAATATCAGTCTGTCAGGCTCACTCGGACCGGCTATGTTAAAAAATCCGGAAAAAGATAATTATATTTATATCCTGGTACCGCTCAGAACCAATAATTAGCAGAAGAGTGATAATAAAGATTTGAGAATCACGAATCTTAAATTACAAAATTATAGAAATATAAACGATCTGGACTATCAACCCGGTCCGGGCTTGAATATAATAACCGGTCAAAACGGACAAGGTAAGACCAATCTATTGGAATCCATTTTTGTCCTCGCCGCCGGTTACTCTTTTCGGGCCGGAAATTACCAGAATCTGCTGGCTTATGATAAAAACAGTTTTTCCGTTAAAATTGATTATTCCTGGCAGGAGCGCCAATTTACCAGCCAGCTGGACTATAAATCCGGTAAGGCTAAATTTTTTATAAATAATAAAAATGCATCACATCGGAGTGAAGATACTTTAAAAGTGGTATTATTTACTCCTGATGATCTTTATATCGTAAAAGGCACTCCGGCTAAACGCCGGTCTTTTGTTGATTTTGTACTTTGCCAGATTTCGCCGGATTACCGTTATGATCTAGATAATTATAGTAAAACCTTAAAAAAAAGGAATTTATTATTAAAACAAGAACAAACTAATTCCAGGACTTTTGGTATAATAAATCAGATATTTATTGAAAACGCAGTTAGTGTCATAATAAAAAGAATAAATTTTATAAATTTATTGGCAGAAATAGTAAATAATATATATAAAGAAATAGACACCATGTCGGCCGAAATTAAAATCAAATATGCGGTTTCTTTTCCCATCGACAGCGCTAAAATCAGCCTGGACATTCTTTACCAGGCTTTGGAGCAGAGTATCAATAACAACCGGAAACAGGAAAAATTACGCCGGACCAGTTTATCCGGACCGCATATTGATGATATAAATATTTATCATAATGATAAATTAGCCAGATTTTTCTCTTCCCAGGGGCAGCAAAGAACCATAGCGCTCAGTATGAAACTGGCCGAAATGTATACTTTTAAAAAAATTAAAGGTTTTTATCCAATTTTTTTACTTGATGAAGTACTATCAGAATTGGATAATGAAAAACAGAGAAAGCTGCTGGAACAACTGGAAAAAGAAGATTTTCAGAGTTTTTTAACTTCTGTCTATATAAAACCATTAACTGGCAACACCGTCATAATCGAAAATGGGTGTCTGAGGAGGGATTAAAATGTATATACATCTGGGCAATAACGTAGTAATATCATCCAAAAGCCTCATTGCCATTCTGAATATTGAACCACCGGTGGCTGAGGATCTCCAGGATATTATTTATTCAGTTAAATCCGGTCAAAAGGCAGTAAATATCAGTGATAAAGGCAAAGAAAAAGCCTTGATTCTAACGGATGACAAAGCCTATTTTTCGCCGATCTCTTCTACTACCTTGTACAAAAGAGGCTTGAACTATTTTAAGGAGGACTAATCATTGAAAAGTCAAAATAATGAATACAATGCCTCTGATATTCAGGTTCTGGAAGGAATGGAGGCAGTTAGAAAAAGACCGGGTATGTATATCGGATCTACAGGTCCCAAAGGTTTGCATCACCTGGTTTTTGAAATAGTAGATAACAGCATAGATGAAGCGGTAGCGGGCTATTGTGATAAAATTGACGTTATCATTCTGCCGGATAATAGTGTTATGGTGCAGGACTACGGCCGCGGTATTCCGGTCGATATTCATCCGCAAATGGGCATACCGGCCCTGGAAGTTATAATGACTACCCTGCACTCCGGAGGAAAATTTGGCGGCAGCGGCTATACCATATCAGGCGGATTGCATGGTGTGGGGCTTTCCGTCGTCAATGCCCTGTCCAAACGCATGGAAATAGGGGTTAAAAGAGACGGACACAGTTACCGGCAGGATTATGAAAGAGGTAAACCGGTTACCGGATTACAGGTATTGGGCGAGACCAGGGAAACCGGCACCTGTATTCATTTTTGGCCCGACCCGGATATATTCGAGGAAACTGTTTTTCAGAGAGAGATAATCATACAGCGTATACGAGAACTGGCCTTTCTTAACAAAGGACTGTTGATTCGGTTTACCGATCAAAGAGATGAACCGGTTACCAAAGATTTCAGCTCCAACGGGCTTAAAGACTTTGTCAGATATATCAACAAAAGTAAAGAAGTACTAACTGACGATGTTTTTTTCCTGGATGTTAAAAAAGATGATGTGGTAGTAGAATTAGCTCTGCAGTACAATACCGGTTACAGTGAAAACATTTATTCATTTGCCAATAATATACACACCCAGGAAGGCGGTACCCACGAGGTAGGATTTAAAAATGCCCTTACCAGGGTGATCAATGAATATGCCAGAAAGAATAACATTTTAAAAGAAAATGACGCTAATTTGTCCGGAGAAGATATCAGAGAAGGAGTATCCGCCATTATTGCGGTACTGGTAAAAGAGCCCCAATTCGAAGGACAAACCAAGACCAAACTGGGAAATACTTTTATCCGGGGAATTGTGGACAGTGCGGTTTATGAAAACCTGCACGATTATTTGAATGAAAATCCCAATATCGCCAAAAAAATTCTGGAAAAGGCCTTGTCTGCCCGCCGCGCCCGGGAGGCAGCCCGCAAGGCGCGCGAACTGACCAGACGTAAAAGTGCCTTGGAGTCAACTTCCCTGCCCGGAAAGTTGGCCGACTGCAGTAATCGCGATCCGGCCGGTTCGGAATTATTTATCGTTGAGGGAGATTCCGCCGGCGGCTCCGCCAAACAGGGCCGGGACAGAACTTACCAGGCCATCCTGCCCTTGCGGGGCAAAATTTTAAACGTAGAAAAAGCCAGGCTGGACCGGGTCTTATCCAGCGAAGAAATCAGAAATTTAATAACTGCCATCGGAACCGGTATCGGGGAAGATTTTGATATCAACAAGGCCCGCTATCACAAGCTTTTTATCATGACCGATGCCGACGTGGACGGAGCGCATATCCGTATCCTTTTATTAACTTTCTTCTACCGCTACATGAAGGAATTAATTGAAAGAGGCTATGTTTATATCGCGCAGCCGCCCTTATACGGCGTAAAAGCGGGTAAGGAAATTAAATATTTTTTCAATGATGATGAGCTCAATGAATATGTGGCCGGCATTAATAAAAAGTACAGCATTCAAAGGTATAAAGGTTTGGGTGAGATGGACCCGGAACAACTCTGGTATACAACCATGAGTGCAGAACACCGTACCATTTTACAGGTAACCATCGAGGATGCAATTGAGGCTGATGAAATATTATCCAACCTTATGGGTGATAATGTGGAACCTCGTAAAGAATTCATCCATGCCAATGCCAGGTATGTTACCAACCTTGATATTTAGGAGGACAAAAGAAATTGGCACAGGATAATTTATTTGAAAAAGTTTTACCGATCAACATAGAAAAAGAAGTCAAAAAGTCATTTCTGGAATACTCTATGAGTGTAATCGTATCACGCGCCCTGCCTGATGTCAGGGATGGCTTGAAACCGGTACACCGCCGCATTTTATATGCCCTTTATGACCAGGGCATGACTTTTGATAAACCCCATAAAAAATCGGCCAATATCGTCGGTGAAGTAATGGGTAAATACCATCCTCACGGCGATGCGGCCATTTATCAGACCATGGTCAAATTGGCGCAGGATTTTTCCATGCGCTATCCTTTAGTGGACGGACACGGCAACTTCGGTTCCATAGACGGTGATTCAGCCGCTGCCATGCGTTATACCGAATCCCGCATGTCTAAAATAGCCGGTGAAATTCTTAGAGATATTGAAAAAGAAACGGTGGACTGGCGGGGAAATTACGATGACACCCGGCAGGAACCGCAGGTGCTGCCGGCCCGGATCCCTAACCTCATAATAAACGGTTCGGCCGGAATAGCGGTAGGTATGGCTACCAACATACCTCCTCATAACCTGAGTGAAGTGGTGGATGGTCTGAAAATGCTGATCGATAACCCGGAGGTAACCGTGGATGATCTGATGACCTGCATACCCGGCCCGGATTTTCCGACTGCGGGCATCATGGGCACCAAAGGTATCAGAGAGGCCTATTCCACCGGCCGGGGCAGCATAAAAATCCGCGCCCGCTATGAGATCGAAGAAAGAAGAAACGGCAAAAATGCCATTATCTTTACCGAAATTCCTTATCAGGTCAATAAATCCCGTCTGGTTGAGAAAATAGCGGAACTGGCCCGGGACAAGAAAATAGACGGCATAGTCGATTTGCGGGATGAATCAGACCGCAACGGTATCCGCATCGTTATTGAAGTACGCAAGGATGTCAATGTAAATGTTTTAATAAATCACCTGTATAAACATACTCAGCTGGAAGACAGTTTCGGTATAAATATGCTGAGTCTGGTAAACGGCCAGCCCCGGGTACTTACTTTAAAAGAGATGATGTATTATTATATCGAACATCGCAAAGAAGTAATTACCCGCCGGACCGAGCATGAACTTAAGCTGGCCAACAACCGCAAACATATTGTCGAAGGCCTCCGTATTGCCCAGGATAATCTGGATGAGGTAGTTAATATAATCCGAAATTCCGCCAACCGCGAAACCGCCCGGGAAGCTTTGATAGAACGTTTCGGACTTTCTGAAATTCAGGCCAATGCCATACTCGATATGCGCCTGGCCCAGTTAACCGGATTGGAACGCGAAAAGCTGGAGGAAGAATACCGGGAACTGCTGGCCCGGATCGCTGACCTGGAGGATATACTGGCCCGTCCGGAAAGAGTTTTAGAAATGATCAAAGAAGACCTGGATGATGTTAAAGCCAAATATGGTGACAAGCGCCGGACGGAGATTACCAGCGAAAATAACGACTACAACATCGAAGATTTTATCGATGACCATGAAGTGGTCATAACTTTGACCAACCGGGGCTATATCAAACGTCAGCCTCTCGATACCTATAAATCCCAGAAGCGCGGGGGCAAGGGCATCAGCTCGACCAGCACCCGGGCCGAAGATTTTACCACCGACATCGTGGTCACCAGTGTTATGTCCAATATTTTGCTCTTTACCAACCAGGGCCGTGTTTTCACCGCCAAGGCTTATCAAATTCCGGAATCTTCCCGCCAGGCTAAAGGCCAGGCTGTAGTTAATTTCTTGGAGTTAAGACCGGAGGAGAAAGTTACTACTATAGTGGGTGCGCGGGTATTTGATGAGAAAAGACATTTATTAATGATTACCCGTAAAGGCATAATAAAAAAAGTAGTCCTGTCTGCTTTTGAAAATATCAGAAAAAGCGGAATCATAGCCTTAAATCTGGCCGATGATGACGCTCTGGTAGGAGTAGTAAGGGTGGATGGACAGGACGAAGTTATGATCGTTACCGCCGAGGGACAGTCCATTCTGTTTAAAGAAGATGAGGTAAGGGCGATGGGAAGGACGGCCGGAGGTGTAAGAGGTATAAAACTGGACAGGTCCGATTATGTCATAGGGATGGACAAATGCCGCCCGGACGCCTATGCTTTCCTGGTAACCGAAAATGGTTACGGTAAGAAAACCGAATTAAAGGAATTTAAAGAACAGCGGCGGGGAGGCAAGGGAGTAAAAATAATTGAAGTTGGCAAGAAAAACGGATTGGTGGTAGGCTTTAAAATCGTTCATAAAGAGGAGGAACTGGTCCTCCTGACCAGTGAGGGATTGATCATAAGGCTGGAAATTGACGACATATCATTGCAGAAGAGGTATTCGCGCGGGGTTTTATTGATTAAGACCAGCGAAGGCGATAAAGTTAGTGCAGCAGCCCGATTCAAAATTGAAAAAGATGAATAAGAAAATTGCATAGTGGAGGCGACTAAGATGACAGATACAGGAACATTTGGAGTAAAAGCAGGATTGGCCCAAATGCTCAAAGGCGGGGTAATCATGGATGTTACTACCCCGGAGCAGGCTAAAATAGCTGAAGCAGCAGGAGCTTGTGCCGTCATGGCATTGGAAAGAGTTCCGGCCGATATAAGAGCGGCGGGCGGTATAGCCCGTATGGCCGACCCCACCATCGTCCTGAGAATCATGGAGGCGGTTACCATTCCGGTAATGGCCAAATGCAGAATAGGGCATTTTGTGGAAGCACAGATCTTGGAATCATTAGGGGTAGATTATATCGACGAAAGCGAAGTATTGACACCGGCCGACGACAAGTATCATGTCGATAAACACGGTTTCAAAGTGCCCTTTGTCTGCGGAGCCCGTAATTTGGGGGAAGCGCTGCGCCGGATCGGAGAAGGCGCCGCCATGATCCGTACCAAAGGTGAGCCGGGAACCGGCAATGTGGTTGAAGCGGTAAGACATATCCGCCAGGTCAATGATGAAATCAGAACGGTAAGCAATTTGCCGGCCGACGAATTAATGACCGCCGCCAAAAACCTGCAGGCACCTTATGAACTGATTTGCGAAACCGCCCAACAAAAACGTTTGCCGGTAGTGAATTTTGCCGCCGGTGGAATAGCCACACCCGCTGATGCCGCGCTTATGATGCAGCTGGGCTGTGACGGCATTTTCGTAGGTTCCGGCGTATTTAAGTCGGAAGATCCCATGAAAAGAGCCCGGGCTATCGTAGCAGCTACCACCTACTTTAAAGATCCCAAGGTTCTGGCGGAAGTGTCCAGAGATCTGGGCGAGGCGATGGTCGGAATCGATATCAGTACCATAAAACCGGAAGAAAGGATGCAGGACCGTGGCTGGTAAAAAAATAGGTGTCCTGGCCCTGCAGGGAGCTTTTATTGAACATGAGCAGGTTTTGAAAAAATGCGGGGCGGAAGCGGTCGAAGTACGTTCGGCCCAGGATGTGGAAAGCATTGACGGACTCATCATACCGGGTGGAGAAAGCACCACCATGGGCAAGCTGCTGGTCGAGTACAACCTGCAGCCTTTAATTAAAAAACGGGCGGAAGCCGGCATGCCCATCTGGGGGACCTGTGCCGGTATGATTCTGCTGGCCCGGGAAATAGAAAATTCAGCTCAAAATCGCCTGGGGCTGATGGATATAAGTGTGAAACGCAACGCTTTCGGACGGCAGGTCGACAGCTTTGAAACCGATTTGGAAGTCAGCGGGCTGGGAAAAACCCGAGCCATATTTATAAGAGCGCCTTATGTGGACCGCTGCTGGGGGAAAACCGAAATACTGGCTACCTTCCGCGATAAAATAGTTATGGTGCGGGAAGGTAACCTTATAGCTACCTCCTTTCATCCGGAGTTGACCCCGGATTGTTCCTTACACGAATATTTCCTCAATATGGTGTAAGCATTTACTTGCAAATAGAGATTTTATATACTATAATTCACTTTAATCTTATTTTTGAAATGCCGTGAAGGGGAATAGTAGGTGTTTGGGCCTTTTCAGAGAGCCGGTGGCAGGTGTGAACCGGCAGGGACTGACATTGAATCCACCCTGGATGCAAGCTGTGAAAGCAGTTTCGGTGGTTCCGTTATAACCGTAAAGAGGGTGTGGCAAAACACACCAACAAGGGTGGCAACGCGGGAAACAGCCTCTCGTCCCTGATGGGATGAGGGGTTTTTTTATATCTATAGGGGATTAATTACCAATTATAACAGTACTCATTATCAGCATTTAAGGAGGTAGTTTCTAGCATGAGGGGAGAACAGTATTTATTACTTCCCGGACCCACACCTGTACCGGAGAAGGTGTTGAGGGCAATGAGCATGCCCATGATAAACCACCGGGGACCGGAATTCAAAGAATTATTACTTGAGGTTACCGCAGGGGTGAAAAAAGTATATAGAACCAGTCAAAATGTTTTGATTTATTCCTCTTCCGGCAGCGGTGTGCTGGAGGCAGCGGTAGTCAACTTCATTTCACCCGGGGATAAGGTGCTGGTCGTTTCGATCGGAGTATTCGGTGACCGCTTTGCCAAAATCGCAGCCGAATTCGGGGCCGATGTGCAGAAACTGGCGATTCCCTGGGGCCAGGCCGCTGACCCGCAGGCGGTAAAAGAGGTCCTGGATAACGATAAAAACCATGAAATAAAAGCCATATTAATCACCCATAATGAAACATCCACCGGCGTTTACAACGATTTAAAAGCTATAAGGGCAGCCGCCTCCCATCATCCGGCCCTCTTTATGGTAGATGCGGTAAGCGGCCTGGGAGCAATAGATTTACAGATGGACGAATGGGATTTGGACGTGGTGGTAAGCGGGTCGCAAAAGGCTTTCATGCTGCCGCCGGGACTGGGCTTTATGGCTTTCAATGAAAAAGCTCTGCAGGTTCACCGGCAAAGTACTAATGCCAAATTCTACTGGGATGTCAGCGCCGGACTAAAATATCTGGAAAAAGGTCAAACCCCATATACTCCCGCCATATCTTTGTTTTATGGATTAAGAGAGTCATTGGCTTTGATGCAGGAAGAGGGTCTGGAAAATACCCTGGACCGGCATAAAAGATACCGCGACCTGGTAAGGGCCGGGGTTAAGGCATTAGGGCTGAAGCTGCTGGCGGACGAGCGAGCGGCATCCTGTGCCGTGACTTCGGTTATGGCCCCGGAGGATATCGGAGCCAATCAAATACGTAAATTCATGTTGGAGGAGTTTAATATCGTTCTGGCCGGCGGCCAGCAAAAATTGGATAATGTGATATTCAGGATCGGACATCTGGGATATGTTCGGGAACTTGATTTATTGGCCGTACTGGCAGCATTGGAAATTACTCTGGTGCGCTTAGGATATAAGGTGGAAATGGGTGCCGGATTGAAAAAAGCCGAAACCATGCTGCTGGAATACCACCGTTAAAGAGATTTATTTCCGGGGGAGAAGCAGAAAGAAAGGAGAATAATGGATGGAAAACCGCAAAAGAGTTATTGTAAGCGAAAGGATCGCAGAAGAAGGGCTTGAATTATTAAGAAAAGAACTGGATGTCGATAACCGGGACGGTATATCCAGAGAAGAATTATTGCAGATTATCGACCAGTACGATGCTTTAATTGTCAGAAGTATCACCAAAGTTGATGAGGAATTAATCAAGCAGGGCAGCAAACTGAAAATTGTCGGCCGGGCCGGCAATGGCATCGACAACATAGATGTGGATGTCTGCACCCGCTACGGCGTTATAGTGGCCAATACTCCGGACAGCAATACCATATCGGCTTGTGAACAGACCATAGCTTTACTTTTATCCTCACTCAGGAATACCGCCTGGGCCAATCAGGTCCTCAAACAGGGGGTATGGGACCGCAAACCTTTCCGGGGCATGGAACTGTACGGCAAAACCGTCGGCATCGTAGGATTAGGAAGAATAGGCTCCATGGTAGCAATCCGCCTGGCCTCCTTTGACATGAAAGTAATAGCTTATGACCCTTATATTGCAGACGAACGTTTTGTCCGTTTCGGGGCCGAGAAAAAGGACACGCTCGAAGAATTGGCTCAGGAAGCAGATATTATAACCGTGCATACTCCGCGCAATGAAGAGACTATGCATATGATTGATGAAAAAATCCTTAGTCTGGCCAAAGATGGAGTACGGCTGGTAAACTGTGCCCGGGGCGGCATAATTAAAGAATCCGCCATCCTGGAAGGTTTAAAATCCGGCAAGGTCGCCAGCGCCGGACTGGATGTGCATGAAAAAGAACCGGATCTGGATGATCCCTTGTTTGCCTTTAACAATGTGGTAGTTACACCCCATCTGGGAGCAGATACTTTTGAAGCCCAAAAAAGGGTTGGAGAAAATATTGCCGAACAAGTAGTTATGGCCCTCAAAGGTGATTTGGTCCCCAATGTGGTAAATCTGCCTACTTTAATCGGCAATGAATTGGATTACCTGCGGCCCTATATCAGACTGGCGGAGAAAATGGGCAATGTTTATTACCAGCTCAACAAGGCTCCTCTGGACCGGGTTGAACTCACTTATAGCGGACCCATAACCAAAAATGAGACGGAGATTTTAACCGTGGCCTTTTTGAAAGGACTGTTGGAACCGGTTATGTGGGAGAAAGTGAGCTATGTCAATGCCCGTTTAATGGCGGAAGACCGGGGTATAAAAGTTTATGAGAAAAAAGAAAAACAAAGCCCCAAACGTTATAAAAACCTGATAACGGCTAAAATTTTTAATAAGGATTACCAGCTGGAGATAGCCGGAACTCTGTCCCGGGGACGCGAACCGCTGCTGGTGGAAATAAATGGTTACGAGACCGAGAGTCACCTGGATGGATATATTGTTATCGTAAAAAACGAAGACCGGCCGCGGATCATAGGTCCTTTTGCCACCGCTCTGGGCGATGCCGGAGTCAATATTGCCTCCATGAAAGTGGCCCGTCAAACCAAGGGACAAAATGCGGTAATGCTGGTCAATGTAGACAACAAAGTGGAGGAAGATGTTTTAAACAGTTTAAGTAAATTGGACGGAATCACCGGCAAACCGAAATTGCTGCATTTTTAGGCCGGCAGATTTACCCAGGGTATTATTAAAGAGCAGGTTAACTAAAATTTCTGCCCGGATGGAGGTTTTAAGCATGTTGGATGTAAAAAGATTAAGGGCCAATCCTGAGAAAATTGAAAACGGGCTTAAGAAGAGGAATATGTCGGGAATTCTTGATAAATTCCTGGTCTATGATGAACAGAAACGCAATCTTTTAACTAAATCAGAAGAACTGAAGAGTTTTAGAAACCGGGCTTCCCAGGAAGTAGCCCGGCTGAGCAAAGCAGGAAAGGATACCGAGGAATTAAAGGAACAGATTCGCCGGACCGGGCAGGATATAAAAGAGATGGACAGCGAGCTGAAAGAACTGGATGACCTGCTGCAGGACATGCTGCTGCGGATGCCCAATATTCCGCATGAATCAGTACCGGTCGGCGAAGATGACAAAAGCAATGTGGAAATCAGACGCTGGGGACAGCCGGTTGCATTTGACTTTGAACCACAGGCCCACTGGGATATCGGACCTGATCTGGACATCCTTGATTTTGAGCGGGCCGCCAAACTGTCAGGGGCCCGGTTTACCGTCTATAAAGGATTAGGTGCCCGTCTGGAAAGAGCTGTGATTAATTTCTACCTGGATGTGCACACCTCCAAACATGGCTACCAAGAAATATTTCCCCCTTTTATGGTGGGCAGTCATTGTATGCTGGGTACCGGACAATTGCCCAAGTTCGCCGATGATATGTTTAAAATCGAAGGCCGGGACATGTATTTGATCCCTACCGCCGAGGTTCCTCTGACCAATCTTTTCCGGGAGGAGATTCTGGAAAGCAAGGATCTGCCCACCTATGTCACCGCTTATACCGCTTGTTTCCGGGCTGAAGCCGGTTCCCACGGACGCGATACCCGGGGCGTAATAAGACAGCACCAGTTTAACAAAGTTGAAATGGTAAAACTGGTGGCACCGCAAACATCCTATGATGAACTGGAAAAGCTGACCAACGATGCCGAAGAAGTGTTGCAGCTCTTAGGCCTGCCCTATCGGGTGGTCTTGTTAAGCTCCGGCGATATGGGCTTTTCTTCCGCCAAGACCTATGATATCGAAGTATGGATGCCCAGTTACAACGACTACAAGGAAATATCCTCCTGTTCCAATTGTGAAGATTTCCAGGCCCGGCGCGCCAACATCAGATATCGCCCCGAACCTAAAGGCAAATTGCAGTATGTGCATACTTTAAACGGTTCAGGAGTGGCCGTTGGCCGAACTATTGCCGCCATTTTGGAGAACTATCAACAGGAAGACGGTTCCGTAATTGTACCCGAAGTCTTAAGACCATATATGGGTGGAGTTGAAGTAATTACCAAATAGGCATATGCGGGTTTTTGTGTTGTTGACAACCTTGGTATGCTATGATATACTTTCTTTTGCATTAGGGGCAAACAAGCATCCTTCTTGATGGAGGGGTGTCCGAGCGGTTGAAGGAGGCGGTCTTGAAAACCGTTGAACCTTTTCGGGTTCCGTGGGTTCGAATCCCACCTCCTCCGCCATTAAAGTGGAGAGATGGCCGAGTCGGCTGAAGGCGCTCGCCTGCTAAGCGAGTAAGCGGTGTCAAGCTGCTTCGAGGGTTCGAATCCCTCTCTCTCCGCCATTTTAACAGGATGATTGGATGCAGATCCAGGCATGATTTTTATAAGCGCCCGTGGCTCAGCTGGATAGAGTAACAGACTACGAATCTGGAGGTCGGGGGTTCGAATCCCTCCGGGCGCGCCATTTTAAAAAAGGATTTGATTTATAAATTAGGGATATGACCGGTTGGTTCGGTAAGAATGGGAAAACGAAGGTTTTCCCTTCCTTAATGCATAAATCAAAATTAATAAATGCGCCCGTAGCTCAGTGGATAGAGCAACGGTTTCCTAAACCGTGTGCCGGGGGTTCGACTCCCTTCGGGCGCACCATATTGGCGGTGAAACCTCTTTATGAGGGATGAGCAATACATGCAGCTGGCACTCTACCTGGCCCAAGTTGCCTACCGGCGGGGCGAAATCCCGGTGGGGGCGGTAGTAGTCAGGGATGAAGAGATTATCGGGTGGGCCTGTAATGAGAAAGAGGCGCGCCAGGATGCCAGTGCCCATGCTGAACTTCTGGCCATGCAAAGGGCCACCGCGTTTCAGGGAAGTTGGCGCTTAACTGGTGCAACTCTGTACAGCACCCTGGAACCATGTCCCATGTGTGCCGGGGTTATGATAAACAGCAGATTGAGCAGGTTGGTGTATGGGGCCCGGGATTCCAAAGCCGGGGCAGCCGGATCGGTTCTTGAATTGCTAAGATGCCCGGGGTTAAACCACCAGGTGGAGGTTACCGAAGGTATACTGGGCGAAGAAAGTGCAGACCTATTAAGTTCGTTCTTTTTGGATTTGAGGAGAGATGGCCGAGTTGGTCGAAGGCGCTCGACTCGAAATCGAGTAGGCGGCTAAACCCCGCCTCGTGAGTTCGAATCTCACTCTCTCCGCCATTCAAAATTCAACGCGGAGCACGCGGATTTTATTTGATTACCGCGATAAGAGTCAATAATTTAATATAACCTGGAGAGGTGGCTGAGCTTGGCTGAAGGCGCTCGATTGGAAATCGAGTAAGGGGATAACACTCCTTCAAGGGTTCGAATCCCTTCCTCTCCGCCATTTAGAACTATCAGGGGGTTTCAGATTTTAATCTGAAACCCCTTTTAACATATTAGCAACCATGGCCGGAAGCCACTCATAACCCGTAGCCAGCCCTACGGCCCCGACGTTAGGAGCGGGCCTCAGGGCTGGTTTCTATTTCCTGGCATATCTTTTTATTATTCCACAGGCCAATCTCTTGCCTGAGTCACCACTGGGCTGGGTACGGTAATCGTCCGGGTTCATATGAATAATGACAGAATGTCCTACTACATCTTTAGGTTCGAATTTATTAGTATAGAAGCTCATTTTAGCTGTCCCGTTATTGGAAAAGAGAACGGGAAAATCACCGGCATGGTTCCCATGGGGCTGCTTTTTGGGATTCCAGTGTCCCCCTGAAGTCAAAAAGGGATCGTTGCGGTTGGATATTTCACATACCCCATATTCATGGAGGTGGAAACCGTGCGGTCCCACCGGATTGCCGTTATTTGCCGGAGCATAAGGAGGCAAGCCGGTAACAAACACCGATACGTTTGTTCCGCCCCCTTTGGCCCTGGTAAAAGTCACCGTACCTCTGATTTGCGGCCTAAGCGGGCCGCCATGTATTTTAGCTTTAATAATAGCCGGACCGTTCTTAGTTGCTGGCATACCAAATTCCCCCTGCTCTTGTTTTATATTCCTATTTTATGAAGAGCAGTATAAAAATGTTATTTATTAATTGCATTCCTGTCGGGATAAATAAAGCTCAAGAAGTGGCACTAACTATATGCTATGAAGAATAATAAAGGGGTTTCAGGCTTGGTTCTGAAACCCCTTTTGTTATTTTTACCACACTTAAGAGTAGCCCTGAGTGCTGCTGTATAAGACCGGTTTTTGAGTTGTTTATGCAATTGAACTATAGCTCACATTCTACCGGTTGAAGACGGAGAGAGGTAATCTAGAGAAAACGTTTACTATAATCTTTTAACTCAAGTAAATGTTGATTAATATTTTCTACCGTTGCACTGATTTCTTGGGTAGTAGCTGCTTGTTCTTCGGTTACGGCAGCAGTTTCTTCGATAGCCTTGGCTATGTCTTGTACTGATGAATACATACTGTCAATTATGGCTTTTATTTTGCCGGTAGATTCCTTGCTCTGGGTGGCAAGTTTACGAATTTCATTGGCTACAACGTTGAAACCTCGCCCGTACTCTCCGGCCCTGGCTGATTCTATGCCGGCATTTAATCCTAATAAATTGCTCTGATCCGCAATACTTTTAATGAGCTCCAAAACTTCTTTAGTTTTCTCAGCTGCACTCATGGTATTTCTCGTAAGTTCGATGGCTCTTTGACCGGCTTCAGCCAGATTAGAGGAAGCAACAGCTATTTGGTTAATGCTGTCTGATACCTGGTTGATTGAATCACTAACCTCTTGAATGTTATTTACCAAATGCATGCTGTCTTCCATATCAATCCCATCACTAAGGACTCCGATTATTTCACCTTTGGAATTTTTAACCGGCATAGCAATAACTTTCAATGCCCGACCCAGGACATCGGATGAAAGTTCGCCTCGAATAATGCTGCCTTGGGCAATGCATTTTTTGACTAAATCTACTACTTCCGTACCATAACGTAAGTTTAGGTCAAATCTTTCTGCGGGTGCGTAGAACAAATATTTTTCCTTATCAGATAAGGCGAAAGCCATATCATCTCTTACCATCGTGTTTAAATACGGCAGTACGATTGCAAATGCTCGAAATAATTCTTCGTCTGTTAATTCTTCTTTAAAATATTTCTGATAATCCATAGCAACCTCCCCTATTGATATTAGTTTTAACGGCTAAACAACAAATACTTATGCGACCTTTTAGAACAACAACTACGGACCTGTCTGCCTCTGAGAATGAGGTAATGAATGCCAGGCGATGCGCGGGATAGTTAGTTCTATCAAAGTTATGGCAAAATTTCCTGCAATTCCAACATAAATATAATAATAAACCAAAATAGCATGAAATCAATTACATTAGCTTACTTTTGCCCTTAAGTCAAAAAAACTTTTTTAATTTCACATCTTAAAGCTTTTAAAAATAGTCTCTGCTTTTGCTAAATATTAGTGCGAATCCTTTTCTTACCTTTAAGAAGAACCAGGTTTTCAGAATTAGTGCCGGACTCCTTAGGCAAGGATTTTTACAGATTTAGGTCGGAGTAGTCGAATTTGGGCAGGCGGGAAGGAATGCAAATACTGTATAATAATACGGGAGTGACAATAGTGATAAAATGTTTTGGTCACGGAGGAATTTGAAAGATGTTTGGCATTGAAAATTACAGCGTTTTTATTTTATCCGCGGTGGCATTGAATTTGGTACCTGGCGCAGATACGATGTATATCCTGGGAAGCAGCATGTCCAATGGCAGAAATGCGGGAATCTTATCCGCCTTGGGGATCTCGTCCGGCTGTATCGTCCATACCCTGATGGCTGCGTTGGGACTGTCGGTTTTGCTTTCACAATCAGCCCTGGCTTTTAATCTGGTCAAATATATAGGTGCGGCTTACCTGGTTTATCTGGGCGTACAGTCATTCCGGTCGAAATCTTCATTGACGGTCGAAAAGGATCAGATGGCCCGGAACAGTAATAAAAAAATATTCCTGCAGGCAGTTATGACCAATGTGCTGAATCCAAAAGTGGCATTATTTTTCCTGGCTTTTTTGCCGCAATTTATTGATCCTGCCAATACGTACGGAGCCGTACCCTTTTTATTGTTAGGGCTCACCTTTGTTTTTACCGGAACCATATGGGGAATTATACTGGCTTTATGTACCTCCTATTTTGCCGGTAAACTGAACCGCAAGCTTAAGACTTCAGGTTTGCTTAATAAAATAGCCGGGGTGATTTATATGGGTCTGGGGCTGAATTTATTACGAGTCAAATTAGTCGGATAAATTAAGCTAATTCGCCCATTTTCATTGTTTAATACAATTTATATCTTTTTTGAGCTATATTAATGTATAATATTATCTTAATGAAAAATAAAAGCTGGGAGGAATAATTGATGAAGAAGGTTCTAGGTTTAGCGTTGGTCCTGTTGCTGTCGGTCGGTCTGCTGGCAGGATGCGGCGGAGGCTCGAAGGATGATTCCAAAGAGGCCTCCAAGGTGTACAAAATCGCCACGGACACAACTTTTGCCCCATTTGAATTTCAGAACCAAGACAAACAATATGTTGGAATCGATATCGATCTTTTGAAAGCCATCTCCGAGGATCAAGATTTTAAGTATGAACTGGATCCGCTTGGATTTAATGCCGCAGTGGCAGCACTGGAATCCAATCAGACCGATGCGGTTATCGCGGGCATGAGTATTACCCCGGAACGTCAGAAGAAATATGATTTCTCGGAACCGTACTATGATTCCGGCGTAGTCATGGCAGTAAGTGCATCCAGTGATGCCATCAAATCCTACCAGGACCTGGCCGGCAAGAAAGTCGCGGTAAAAACCGGAACCGAAGGTGCTACTTTCGCAGAATCGATAAAAGACAAGTATAGTTTTCAATTAGTATATTTCGATGAATCTCCCATGATGTATGAAGATGTAAAAACCGGAAACTCGGTGGCATGTTTTGAAGATTACCCGGTCATGGGCTACGGAATCGCTCAAGGCAATGGCCTGAAGATGGTTACCGACATGGAAAAGGGATCCTCCTACGGTTTTGCAGTCATGAAGGGTAAAAATACGGAACTGCTGGATAAGTTCAATGCCGGTTTGAAAAATATCAAAGAAAACGGAAAATATCAGGAAATCTTAGATAAATATATTTCTGCTAAATAACGGGGAATGAATAATGGATTTAGGTAGAGTTTTCAGCGAAGTTTATCCGCTGCTGTTTCAAGGTCTATGGATTACATTAGAAGTGACAGCCCTGTCACTTCTAATGGCTTTTATTTTAGGTTTGCTTTCCTGCTTCATGGACATGTCAAAAAAAGCACCTGTTCGCTGGGTATCGAGAATTTATGTTGCGATCATCAGGGGAACTCCGCTGTTGGTTCAGGTCTTTTATATTTATTTTGCACTGCCGCAGCTGCTTCAGTTCCTGGGATTCGATTTAAGGTTTACTCCTTTCACCGCGGGACTGGTTACGCTGACTTTGAATGCCGGGGCTTATATGTCGGAAATCTTTCGGGGGGCGATCATTGCTGTAAATCCGGGCCAGATGGAAGCGGCGAGAAGCCTGGGACTTTCACATGCACAGGCTATGAAAAAGGTGATTTTGCCGCAGGCCCTGCGCATCTGCCTGCCGGCCCTGGTCAACCAGTTTATTATCACTTTGAAGGATTCTTCTCTAATTTCGGTCATCGGTCTGGCTGACATCATGTATCAGGCTAAAATATATGTCGGACGTTCTATGGAGTCTTTTGCTACGTATACCTGGGTCGCTTTATTCTATTTTGTTGTGATTGCCATCCTTGCTCAAATAGCGAAGACTGTTGAGAGGAGGGTGACTATATGACCGCACAGATGAAGGTCAAAGACCTTTACAAGGATTTTGGGGCACTGGAAGTCTTAAAAGGAATTAACCTCGAAATAAATAAAGGGCAGGTTGTCTGTGTCATCGGGCCCAGCGGCTCAGGAAAATCGACTTTCTTAAGATGCATCAACCGGCTGGAAGAACCGACCGGGGGCGATATCATGGTTGATGATATCATGATCACTGATTCGGGCGTGGACATTAATAAGGTCAGAAGACATATCGGAATGGTTTTCCAGCAGTTCAATCTGTTTCCGCATTTAACAGCCAAACAGAATGTTATGATGGCACCGCTCGAATTAAAAGTAAAGACCAAAGCCGAGATCGAACAAAAGGCCATTGAGCTTTTGGACCGGGTGGGCCTGTCGGAGAAAGCTGATGCCATGCCCAGGGAGCTTTCCGGCGGTCAGCAGCAGCGGGTGGCCATTGCCCGGGCTTTGGCCATGGAGCCGGACATCATGCTTTTTGATGAACCTACTTCAGCCCTGGACCCGGAAATGGTCGGAGAAGTCTTGTCGGTCATGAAAGAACTGGCAGCCATGGGGATGACCATGGTGGTTGTCACCCATGAAATGGGATTTGCCAGGGATGTCGCGGACTGGGTGATCTTCATGGATGAGGGGATCATCATGGAGGAAGCGTCCCCGGCGGCCATGTTTACCAATCCCAGGAATCCCAGAACCATAGAGTTTTTGAATAAAGTGTTATCCTCCAAATAAGCAAGCGGGTATGCCAGCGGACCGTGGCCGGAATGGAAAGTTTCGGCCCGGTCCTTTTTCGGGCTTAAGGGGCCTTTTAAGCAAAAACAAGGGGATGCAGTGCCAAGACTGCATCCCCTTTAAGAGGAAGGTTGTTAATCTATAGCGATTTTCTTGTTAAAACGCTGCGGGGTTTCTTTGGGAATAGTGATGGCCAGCACCCCGTTGTCGAATTTGGCCTTGATTTTTTCATGGTCTACATTATCCAGATAGAAACTGCGGCGGAATTCTCCGTAATATCTTTCTCTGCGCATGAAATTCTCTTCTTTGGTTTCCTTGGAATCATCTCTGCGGGCGGAGATAGTCAGGTAATTATTATCATAAGTAAGTTCAATGGAATCTTTCTTGATACCCGGTAAATCAGCCTCGATAACAACGGTATCATCATTTTCCCTTACATCCACCTGAAAACTCTTCTGGTGCATAGCATTAGCGAAATTCATCCAGTCATCGTTGAAGAAGCTATTTACCATCTGGTCAAAATAATCACTACGGGGCAAAATACTGTTAACATTTTTTCTGAACGGAACCAAGTCGAACATAAATAACACCTCCATATTTTTTTAAGATTTATCTTACACTTAGTATACTATTACTATAGTCAGATAAAGTCAAAGAAGATAAAATTTCATATTTTTAAGTAAAAGCTAGTTATTGAAAGTATAGCAATAAAATATGCAAGTATAGGCTATATTTAAAAATTTTCATCGAGATTAAATGTCAATGTGATGAGACCCTATAGTTTCAAAAGGGGTTTAAATAGATTGAAATTAACAGCAGTTAAAATCAAATGTATTAGGTGAGCCCTGCTTTTTTAACGTATCTTATTTAACAAGTAGTTTTACCAGGGAGGTTTTGCTTTATACTGACCGGTGAGTCTGGTATTATATATAAGATTTACAAAATGAACTTAATACATTAGGAGTTATTTATGGAAGATAAAACACGAGTATTGGGAGAGAAGCCGGTAGGTAAGCTGCTGGTGGAGTTTTCGATTCCGGCTATTGTCGGAACGGTGGCGAACTCTTTATATACCATAATTGATCGTCTGTTTGTAGGCAATGTGGTCGGAGCCGATGCTATCGCCGGGATGTCATTGACCATGCCGATTTCTTTTGTCATCATGGCCTTCGGTATGCTGATCGGGGTAGGGTCCGGTTCTTTAATATCGATTCGCCTGGGAGAGAACAAGAAAGAAGAAGCGGAAAAAATTCTGGGTAATGCCTTTATGCTGTCATTGATCATTTCGGTAGTGGTTTCCGGTATATTTTTATTGACCCTGAATCCGCTGCTGACGCATTTTGGCGCCAGTCCCAAGACTTTGCCGTATGCGCGTCAATTTATCAGTATTATTCTTTATGGGTCATTATTTCAATATTTAAGTTTCGGGCTGAGCGCGGTAATCAGGGCCGAGGGCAATCCCCGCGTAGCCATGGGTGTCATGCTTATCAATGCCGGTATTAATATTGTGCTGGATTTCATTTTTATATATCTGCTGGGATTCGGGTTAAGGGGTACGGCCGTAGCGACGGTTATTTCCCAGGCGGTTTCCGCCACCTGGGTATTATTATATTTCCGGGGGAAAACCAGTGTCTTGAAGCTGCGGGGACGCAATATGGCATTGCAGATGAATATATTAAAAGGAATATTTGCTATTGGCATGGCCCCTTTCTTTATGCAGCTGATAGCCAGTGTGGTAAATATTTTGTATAACCGGGGCCTGGCTCAATACGGGGGAGATGCTGCTATCGGCGCCTTCGGGATAATAAATACCATAACCATGTTTATTCTTATGCCGATTTTCGGTATTAATCAGGGAGCACAGCCTATAATAGGATATAATTACGGTGCACTTGAGTTCGGCCGGGTAAAAAAGACGCTCAAACTGGCTATCATAGCGGCTACCGGTATTGTTACATTTGGCTTCGTTTTAACCGAGGTTTTTCCTGCCCAGGTATTGGGGGCTTTTACCTCAGATGAGGAATTAATCGATATCGGCATTGACGGAATGCGCATTTTCTTGCTGGCTTTGCCCATAGTAGGTCTGCAAATAGTCAGTGCTAATTTTTTCCAGGCCATTGGCAAGGCTTTTAAGGCTTTAATGCTGAGCATGCTGCGCCAGGTGATAGTGCTTATTCCCACCCTGATCATTATGCCGCATTTTTTTGGACTGGAAGGAGTATGGATAGCATCGCCCATATCTGATGTGGTGGCTTCGTTAATAACCGTGCTGGTATTACTGCCCGAGATGAGAATATTAGGCCAAAAAGAGCAGGAAATGCTGCGGAAGCCCAGGCCGGAGTAGTTAAATTAGCTTTTATTGCTATATTTTAGAGACTTGTAATAGTAGTCAAAAGATTGTACAATAAGCAAACGAGTAAAAAAGTTCAATTTAAAATCATTTTTGCCGTGCTAGACGGGGAAATAGCGGAGCCCTGTAACCTGCAATCCGCTACAGCAGGGTTGAATTCCTGGACCGAGGCTCTACTCTGTGAGGTCTGGCCTGGATAAGTGGCTGAGAAGTTCGGGTCCTTCGCAACAGGACGCTTTGAACCGTGTCAGATCCGGAAGGAAGCAGCACTAAGAGGCTAATCCTGTGTGACGAAGGGGAGCCTGGATGGAGTTAACTGTTCAGGTAACGCTCGGAGGGTGGTTCCCAGGCCAGGTGCACGGCAAATAATATTATTTATCAGCAGGCAGGATATATCCTGCTTTTTTTGTTATATTAAAAGGGAATAAACATCCCTGGAGCGAAATAATTTCAAACTATACAACCGCGCGAGGCAGGGCTGCTCTGTCCGGCATGGCCTGCCAATGCGCCCGCTTGCAGGAGCTGGGTTAAAACGCAGCGTTAATACGAAAATTCAACACAGAAGGACACAGAATAATTATGATTAACACAGATCCTAATAATGACAACCACGCAGAGCATAAGAGGGGAACAAATGCAGAAGTGGGGTGTTAAGGTTAGCGCCGCACCGGTAAAGGCGATTCCATATGGTTCGCCTATAACTTAGTTAACAAGAATATCAATGCAGCTACAATATTCGCTCTATACTAATGTAAGTCCGGGGTGCAAGCGTTCTTAATACCCCAACCCGGCATAACCTATCGCTTATACTCATTTTCATAAGTGGTTGTGGCATGCAGCCATGGACGGTTAATATGAAAATTAGACGAAATCAATACCCCACTCCGGCATAACCTAACGCTATACTTATTTCCATAAGCGGTTGTGTTATCGGGACATGGGCTGTTAATCAGAATAACCAGTGTAATCAGCGTCTGAATCTTACTGATCCACGGTGAATAGGAGGCAAATAAAATGGCGTATCTGGCTTTGTACCGGGTGTGGCGCCCCGGTCGTTTTGATGAAGTGGTGGGGCAGGAGCAGACCGTTACCGCCCTGCGCAATGCAGTGAAAACGGGGCAGTTATCGCATGCCTATCTTTTTTCAGGCCCGAGGGGTACAGGCAAGACCAGTATTGCCAAGATTCTGGCCAAAGCGGTAAACTGCGAGAATGTAGTGGAAGGTGAGCCCTGTAACCAGTGTTCCACCTGCCGGGACATCAATAACAGCAATTTTATGGATGTCATTGAAATCGATGCCGCTTCCAACCGGGGCATCGATGAAATTAGGGATCTCAGGGCCCGGGTCCGGATACTGCCGGCTCAGGGCAAGAAAAAAGTATATATTATCGATGAAGTTCACATGCTGACCACCGAAGCATTTAATGCTTTATTAAAAACCCTGGAAGAACCGCCTGACTCGGTAATCTTTATCCTGGCTACCACCGAAGCCCAGAAGATACCGGCGACCATCCTGTCGCGCTGTCAGAATTACAACTTCCGCCGGCTGACCCTGGCCGAAATCAGCCAAAGACTGCAACAGGTGGCAGACAGCAATGATATCGACCTGGAAGAAGCGGCCCGCGACCTGATTGCCCGGCGTGCCAATGGCGGCATGCGCGATGCCTTAAGCCTGCTGGACCAGGTCCATTCTTATAAAGGCCATAAAATAACAGGTCAGGATGTCATGTCGGTACTGGGTCTGGTCGATGAAAACTTCATGGCCCGGTTGATAAATGCGGTCCTGACCCACGAGATTGCAGAAGTTGTCGGGCTTCTCAACCAGGCCCTGGTGGAAGGCAAGGAAGCCCTGCAGATAGTCCGGGAAGCTTCCCTCTATATACGGGACCTGATGTTTTACCTGCTGCTGGGGGAAGACGTTCTCATGAGCTATGTCAGTGAAACCGGTAAAAAGTATTTAAAACAGCAGAAATACCTGGTTTCACCATCCGATTTGATGAAAGCCTTGAAGGTTTTAATGGGTGCGGGGGAAAAACTGAAATTCAGCGAAGGCCAGAAGTTCCTGCTGGAAATGAGCTTTATGGAGATAACCGCTTTGTTTGCTCCGCATGAGGAAGCTAAAAAAGCGCCTCCCGAAAGAAAAGCCGCCGCAGCACCTGAACCGAAGGAACGCAAAGATGCCCTGGAAGGAACCTGGAACAAGATTCTGGCCGGGGTGAAAGAAGTAAAAATACCTACCCATGCCCTGCTTTGCCAGGGCAAACTGCTGGGCGCCCGGGGCGATTCTCTATACATAGGTTTTAAAAAAGGCTATAAATTTCACAAAGAAAGACTGGAGGAGAATCCCAACCGGGAGATAGTAGAGGGAGTAGTAAAAGAAATCTTTGGCAAGAATCTGGATATTCAATTTATTTTTTTGGATGACAACCAGTATAATGATATTATTGTTAAAAGAGCCATTGAATATTTTGGTGAAGACATAGTAGAAATAAAGGATTGAGGTGTTTAGAAAAATGAAATTTAACCCTGGCGGCGGCGCAAATATGAATAACATGATCAAACAGGCCAAAAAAGTGCAGGAACAGATAGCCAGAATGCAGGAAGAGCTAAAGGAAAAGGTCCTGGAAACCTCTGCCGGCGGAGGTGCCGTAAACATTAAAATAAACGGCAAACAGCAGCTGCTGGAGATTAAAATTAAACCTGAGGTAGTAGACCCGGAAGATATCGAAATGCTGGAAGATTTGATCATGGCCGCGGTTAATGATGCGGTTAAACAGTCGCAGGACATGGTTTCCAGCGAAATGTCCAAAATTACCGGCGGACTTAACATACCTGGCCTGTAATAGAGAAGTTAAACCCCAGGGCCGGGGACACAACAGTTATGAAAATGACAATTATCATGTCATCCTGAGTGTTAACGAAGGATCTTCCCTCGGTTAATCGTGAATGTCGGCAAGATTCTTCACTATGTTCAGAATGACAAGAACGGTATTTTCGTATTAACCCCTATGGCCGCAGGCCACAAACAACCATGAAAATCGCATTAATGGTTTAGTAGGAGGTCCTACAGCCCCGACGTTAGGAGTGGGCTTCAGGGCCGGGTGTTTACGTGTTATGATCTACACCGGCCTGAAGGGCTATCGCCCTGTAGGCCGGACTACGATTTTATATTTCCTAATTAAACCAGAAGCAGGCGGATGACCGCAGCAAAGATCAAGCTATGAAAAGCCCGGGATTGAGGCGTACCTGAGTACGTCGATTGAGCGGGCTTTTTAAAATAAGAGGCTGTTTCATTTATATTTAGGAGGCTATACTGTGAGACTTGCTCAACCACTGGAGAATCTTATCGACCAACTGTTAAAGCTGCCCACCATTGGTCCTAAATCAGCGCAGCGTCTGGCCTTGTACATTATCAAACAACCCCCGCAGGAAGCAAAGCAACTGGCGGAAGCTATCCTCAAAGCCCGCAATAACATTTTTCCCTGTTCCCAATGCGGATATCTTACTGATGTGGATCCCTGCAATATTTGCCGGGATGAAAACCGTGATTCTTCCGTAATATGTGTAGCTGAAGAAGCCAGTGATGTCATCGCTATAGACCGGACCGGGTTTCGGGGTAAATACTTCGTACTTAACCGGCAGTTTCATCTGCTCGATAATAGCCGGCTGGATAATATTGATATTAAGCCCTTTACAGACCAGCTCGCCGCCGGAACCGTCAAAGAGGTGGTCCTGGCCCTGAATCCGGATATAGATGGGGAAGTAATGTCCCGCTATATAGCAGGTATTGCGGCGGAACAGGGAGTAAAAGTTACCCGGCTGGCCCATGGTATTCCGGTTGGAGGGGCGATAGAATTTACCGATGAAATAACTTTAAGGAGAGCACTGGAGGGACGTAAAGAGTTTTAGCATATTCTTAACCGGTCAGGCATACAATGCAATACCAATACAGGATTAATTTTCCATTAAGAGGTGAGCAAATGCGCAAATGGCATGTATGTCTGATAGCAATTCAGAGGTGGTTTGTTTTAGACCATGATGTAATTCCGGCGGAAAAGTATTCTTTGGAACAGATGGCCCAGGAAGCCTGTGCGGAATTGAAGCAGGCCCATGAATTATTAAACTGGGTAACAGAACCCGATATGGTTGAATATGCGGTCTACACTTTAAAGGCAGCGGAAAAAAGATATGATTACATGATAAAAAAAATCCGGGAACAGGAAGCTGCCGCACCGCAAAACCTCAAACCGGATTACCGGACGGCAGTCTTTTAGACCGGTACCGTGGAGGGGAAGTTACGGGTGGAAGTCAGGTCCTCACCATTTAAGGGACAGCCTTTCTTAACTGACAGGGGACATTCCTTACATCGCTTCGCCGCGGAGTCGAGTGGAATAACAAGAATCCGGCCACTATAATGGACGCACCCTGCGGGCACAACGGATGTTCGCATTCGCTTACGATTAAGGACACAGGCCGGGGCAGTGGATAACATGGGGGGTGTGTGAAATGGAAACTGCAAATTTAATTATGGCGGCGCTGTTTTTTTTGGTGATATTGTACATATTGGCTCAGGTGGTGGTAAAACCGGTCAAACTGCTGTGGAAGCTGCTGCTGAATTCAGCAGTGGGGATCGTTTTGCTCATGCTTACCAATTATGTAGGAGCTTATTTTGATTTTTCGATTCCGATTAATGTGATAACGGTACTCATAACCGGATTTTTAGGTGTGCCGGGCATCCTTTTGGTAATATGTTTTAAGCTGCTTATGATGTAAAAATATTATCTGCTAATTACAGGGTTGTTAAGGCCCTGTTATTTTTTTGTTAAGTCGAGCGCATTAATTGCTCGAAAAATAAAGAAACTATTAAATACATATTAAGTAAAACCCCAATGTACAGGACTCCAATAAAAAAAAGACATCTATTTGCTAAATGTGCGTAATATTTAGTGTATACAATATAATTATTGACGCACATTTCATAATTATTTTATACTTATTACAATTCCATTGACCCGAACCACTGTTTACGGAGGTGTTTTAATTTTTTCAAACCATGCAGCTAGAATTATAGAAGCATATGTAGGAGAATATGCCAGCGGAAAAAGTGAATTGTCCATCAATCGCGCTCTAGAGTTGAAAGCTCGCGGCCATCGGGTTACGATAGTTGATCTTGATACTGTAGAGCCGTTTTATACGTTAAGGCCAATAAGTAAAAGTCTGGAGGAAAAAGGACTTAAAGTCATCAGTCAGACCCAGGAAGATTCATTTGGTCTGGGGGAAACCGGCGCAATGCTTAATCCCCGAGCCCGTTGGGCCTTGATGAACGAAGGCGATATCATCATGGATATTGGTTATGGTGTAAACGGGGCCAGAACACTTAATCTGGTGGAAGGAGCTTATGAGTCTGAAGAATTGCAAATAATGGCGGTGGTTAATTATACCAGACCCATGACCAATTCGCTTGAACGTATAAAAGAGTACCTTATCAGTCTGGGCAGAGTGGATGCCGTTGTAGCCAATACGCATTTGGCGGAGCAAACTACGACGGAATTGATTGTTTTGGGTAACAACCAGATAATCCGGGCAGCGGCTGAGCTTGACATACCTGTTGCTTATGCGGCGGTTGACCGCAGATGGCAGGATCCTAAGCTGGAACAGCAGATTGATGTCCCGGTCAAGTACATTGACCGCTATATGCCCGCAGCCATGTGGTAAAGAATTTATAAAAAATATAAATTTTATAAGAACAGGAGGTGCGTTTTAGCAAAATGCAAAAAGTAATTGGTGAACAAAAAAAGGCTTTCATGACAGGAAACGAAACTGCAGCCTGGGCAGCACTTGCAGCCGGCGCAGAGATGATGTTTGGATATCCGATTACCCCGCAGAATGAAATTATGCATTACTGGACCCGACTGGCACCGAAATACGGAAGAGGATTTTTACAGACTGAAGATGAGATATCAGCCGGATTTACGGTCTGCGGCTCAGTCCAGAGCGGTAAAAAGGCATTTACAGCTACTGCCGGACCGGGCAATGTTTTAATGCAAGAACCTTTTGGGATGGCAGAAGGAATGCGGCTGCCCTTGGTAGCTGTTATTCAGCAAAGAGGGGGACCCTCATCCGGAACGGTGGTTTATTCCCAGCAGGAAGTGGGCTTAACCACCTATGGAGGAAATGGCGAAGGTTTCCGGATCGTTTACTCCACCGCGACTCATCAGGAGATTTATGATTATGTTATAAAAGGCTTTAACACCGCCTGGAAATACAGATTCCCGGTATTCATACTGGGCGACGGCTATCAGGCCAAAATGAGAGAACCCCTGGAAATGTACAATCCCGAGGACCGGGGCATAGAAATGGTCCCGACCTACCCGCTGCTAGGTCTGGGAGGAAAGATTGGCCAAGATAGAGAGCCGGCCCATCTTTGCAACATATACAGCCTGGAAGAAGAACTGAATGAAGTAGTCTTAAAGTTTGCGGCTGAGTACGAGGCGATCAGCCCCGAACTGGTGGAATATGAAGAAAGAATGTGTGAGGATGCCGATATCATCATATTAAGCCACGGGGTAGTATCCCGGGCCGCCGATGATGCAGTCAAAGAGCTGCGCGCCCAGGGGATAAAGGCCGGGTATTTCAGGCCTATTACCTTAAGGCCATTTCCTGAAAAACAACTGCGCGAGGCCATTAGAAAGAGCGGGGCCAGCAAACTGTTAGTAGCAGAATCTGCCTATGGCCAGCTTTACCGCTTGACCCGCCAGGAGATTTACGGAGAAACCATAGATATGGAAACCCTGTTCATGCCGGCAGTTGGAATTATAGATTTTGACATTATTCAAAAAGTCAAAAGTATTTTGTAAGAAAGGGGGGGCATGAAAATGATTGAACCAGCAACACCTAAATCATGGTATCTGCCTTCCAAGCCACATAAATTCTGCCCTGGTTGTGGGCATGGCATTGTGTTGAAGGCACTGGGCGAAGTTATAGATGAAATGGAAATACAGGATAAACTCATATTCGGATGTGATATAGGCTGTTCCTTGCTTTCGTGGAACTTTTTTGCCTGTGACACCACTCAGACCCATCACGGGAGGACCACCCCGGTCATGGTGGGAATAAAGCGGTCCCGTCCGGAACTGGTTTGTGTAGGTTACATGGGAGATGGCGGCGGATATTCCATCGGATCGCAGCATCTGGTAAATTCAGCGGTCAGAAATGAAAAAGTCACCCTTATCCTGGTGAACAACACCAACTATGGTATGACCGGCGGACAGATGGCCCCTACCACCCTGCCCGGCCAAAAAACCGAGACTACCCCTTACGGAAGAGATGTCGAGCAGACCGGTTATCCTACCAAGGGGCCGGAATTCATAGCCGCCCTGACTTCGGATAATGCATATGTAGCCAGAGCTACGGTCAGCAAATACAAACAACTGAAACGTTTCATTAAAAATGCTTTACGCAATCAAATAGAAGGCAATGGCTTCTCCTTCGTGGAAGTGTTATCCACTTGTCCGACCAACTGGCGCACCAACGCCAAGCAAACCTGGAGCTTCCTGGAAGACCAGATGGAACAATATTATCCGGTCGGAGAGCTTAAAAATCCCTTTGGAAAGGGGGATAAATAATGTCTTTAATAAAGATTGCCCTGGCCGGTGAAGGCGGGCAGGGAGTACAGTCAATAGCTGAAATACTGGCCGAAGCCGCATATAATGAAGGAAAACAAACTATATATATCCCCAATTTCGGCCTGGAACAACGCGGAGGAGTATCAATCGCATTTATTCAATTCAGCGACAAGAGAATAGGGGCTCCCAAATTCAATAAAGCTGATGTGGTCATAGCCTTAAGTGAACGTGCCGTAGACAGAACTATTGGCTTTTCCGACCAGAACACCCTGTACGTATATGATTCAGGTTTTAAAGTAGGCCAGGACGAATTACCTTCCGAGGCCAAACAGATAATAGGTCTGCCGGCGATAGAGACCGCCAACAACGAACTGCATCCCCGCGTATTTAACATTATTATAATGGGAGCAGTTATAGGGCTGACCAATGTAGTTACATTTGAGGCCGCCAAAGCTGCACTTGAAAGCAAGCTGGGTTACAAGTTTGAAAAAAATCCGGATTTAAGAGAACTCAATTTCCGTGCTCTGGAAATAGGAAAACAAATGGCTGAGAAATCTCTTAAGGAAGGGGTGACAACCAATGCTTAAAAATGAACCACTGTCCACCGCCATGGCAAAAGCAGTTTTTCATATATTTCCCGCCTACTGTAAAGGATGCGGATTATGCAAAGAAAAATGTCCCAATGAAGTACTGGTCTGGTCCGAGAAGCTGGGGGTATATGGAACCCCGACGGTCAAGCCCAAAGATGAGGAGAGCTGCATAGCCTGCAAAATATGCGAAATGGTTTGTCCCGACTGCGCCATATATATTGAAAAGAAGAAAAAAGAGAAAGCCAATTAATCAAAAACTGATAAGCTCCCTTCGGGGGGCTTTTTTATTGCTCCCAGCCGGTTTTGCGGCTCCGGCCAACCTGGAGAGAGACTGAACCGAGGACTGTTTATAAGGCGACGGCGAATTTTATCGATCGGGAGCGGTGGGGCAGATTAAGATATATTTAAAATTTTGTAAATATATTGTCAAAAGAGAGCGTAACTTATATAATTAAAACTGCCCGCAAATAAAAATGATAAGAAAATTATCATCTCCCTTAAAAAGTAAAGTTATTCTTGACACAGAACCAGGGACATGATATTATAATTCTTGCGCGCAGCGGGGAACATAAAAAACGAGGCGCGACAGTTCTTTTAAAAACAAAACAGCAAAGACTTTAAGTGCGAAAAAATGATTTCGTTTAAAGAGATCAAGGTCCAGCGAAAAAGAGTTAAATTATTGAAGCCAATCAAAT
>ENA-UOOI01000418-UOOI01000418.1-fermentation-metagenome-genome-assembly--contig:-NODE-418-length-54747-cov-7.117147_pt1 | contig 54747 bp, 52 predicted proteins | sample MGYA00245779_ERZ724027 | MGnify/ENA primary metagenome ERZ724027 (study PRJEB28704, sample SAMN03018318) | fermentation metagenome | biome: anthropogenic terrestrial biome; feature: soil; material...
CGTTATTGTACTACACATTTTTGTTCTACACGACAACAATCCTGACACATAGGGACATTGATAAAAACAAAATACACAATATCAAAACAAATATTTTTTTATTCATGACATACACCCCTTCTTAATACTGCCTTTCATTTCGCCACATTAGAACCTTAATTAATACAAACTATCATAGCCAATTTTTATTGTTGTAGAACTTTTACTTATCTCTCTCGGATAAGTCGGCAACTTATTATCGTACTCGATATTTGTTGTGAATTTTCCTTTTACTATTCCTGTTATTAATGTACTACCAGCAGTTTATCGTTAAATATAATAATACAATGCAACGAATTAAGGTTACAGTGAAAATAGAATTACAATATTTACTCCAAACTTTATCAGCTCTTTTCTCATCACTCTACCCACCTAATAGTACTCCATAGTTAATGTTATCGTGGTCAACTGGATCGTCGCCAAAATACGGGTAATCCAACCAGCGAAGAGAAGATGTATGAGCACGTAGTTGTGCATACCAGGTGCTATAATAGATAGTACTCTCACCAATAACCTCTGACCAATTTTGGCGAAACCATTGTTTCTATTGATGTCGGTAACTATAAAGAAACTTTATTTTCTTTCCAATTTATATGTTACATATGTTTCATTTTTACCCTTCTCAGATACCACAAGATTAAGTGTCTTTTATCAATATGAATTCCACCTTAGTCAATATACTCTTAGTTAGTTTTATTAATACAGCAAACTTTGAATAGCATCATCTTACTTTGCACTTTAATTGATAAAGTTGACATAACCATCGTAAGCTTACTCTCACACCTACTTAAACATAATATTGCTCCCATCTTCCTTGAAAAAGGTATCATTATTGATGCATTACACTGTATTTTTTGGTTAATGAAAACTTAGATAAATCTCTAGGTGGTATACGAATAAAGCCGTCTACTTGTGTAGACGGCTTCCTTTGCTAAAAAGCTCCCCTTACAGCAAACATTATCGTTAACCGTAAGGAGAGCAGATCTTGTTTTTATAGTTTTTATCTTCTTTGCCAAGGTTCCAAAGCTCTAGGCTTACCTAAAACTTCTTTTGTTAATAAAGCATGAGCCAAAGCTTCTGGTTTATTAAACAACTCGGAAACTGCACTACCATTTTCCTCATTTAATTTTAAGCTTGTTTTCTGTACCTTTGGTCCACTAACCTCTTCTGAACTTATATTATCCCAATCTTCGAATTCGCGTACCTCAGGAATTAATAGAGTTGTTCCCATTGTTGCCTGCGGATTCAAATCCACCACTGGAACACTAACTTCTTTTATAGTAACAGGTACAGGTTGGGTAGTTTTAGCTGTGCTACTGGGGTTAGTGTTATTTAACTTAGTAGGTGTTTCCTTAAAAGTTTTTTGCCAATCTTGGCCTTTAGTATTACGAGTCTTCTTTTTATTAACAGAATCGATAAGCGAAATGACAGTGCTAATGAGGACAAGGATACTAATAAGATTCTTCACAGAATCACCTGCCCTCTGTTATTCTTTGTGCTCATCTAATTGAGGTTTTTCTGTAGTCTTAGCTAAAGCTTCCCTCATTTTGGTATCTGAAAGAATATTCTGCATGTTGTAATAGTCCATAACACCCATCTTGCCCTCAACAAGCGCTGCAGCAATAGCTTCAGGAATTTTTGCTTCAGCTTCAACAACCTTTGCTCTCATCTCTTGAACTCTAGCTTTCATCTCTTGCTCCATGGCCATAGCAGCAAAACGACGCTCTGCCGCTTTAGCTTGGGCAATATTCTTATCAGCTTCAGCTTGATCGATAGAAAGCTGAGCACCAATATTTTTACCTACGTCGATATCAGCAATATCGATAGAGAGGATTTCAAAAGCAGTTCCAGCATCTAAGCTCTTAGAAAGAACAGTTTTAGAGATACTGTCAGGATTTTCTAAAACTTCCTCATGGCTCTTCGAGGAACCTACAGTAGTAACAATACCTTCACCGACACGAGCAATAATTGTTTCTTCACCTGCACCACCAACAAGTCTATCAATATTAGCTCTCACCGTTACCCGAGCTTTAACTTTAACTTCAATACCATTTTTAGCAACTGCTGCTACAATCGGGGTCTCGATGACTTTAGGTTGGACACTCATCTGAACAGCTTCTAAAACATTACGCCCAGCTAAGTCAATGGCTGTACAACGCTCAAAAGTCATGTTAATATCAGCTCTTCTAGCTGCAATTAAAGCGTCTATAACCCTATCTACATGACCACCAGCCAAATAGTGAGCTTCTAATTGGTCTAGTTGTACTTCAGCAAGACCACCTTTTCTGGCTTTAATAAGTGGTAAAACTATACCAGAAGGTGGTACTCTTCTAAGTCTCATACCGACAAGATAAGAAAGTGGCACTGGTACATGAGCAGCGATAGCTGAAACCCAAAGGCCCACTGGTACCAAAGAAAGCAAAGTGAGTAAGACAAACAAAATAACTACTAAAATTACAATACCCAAAACTTCCACTTAATTCCCTCCTATTTATCCTCTTCTACAATTACTCGGTTCCCTTTAACCTCAATAACGCGAACAGTTACACCTTTTTCAATAAATTCTCCTGCTGTTTGAGCACTTATTCTCTGTCCATCGATCTCTACAAGACCTGCTGGACGCATCACAGATAAAGTTTGACCTATTTTACCCTGCAAATTAACTATTTTCTCTGATACTGCGGTATATCCTTGTTTTTCATCTAGACTCGCATCAAGAACAATCTTCTTTAATAGGGGAGCTTTTTTCAAATGTTTCCAAAGTAACTTTAGCATCAATCCGGTGAGGGCAATAGCTGCTATTAACACCCAAACACCTTGGGCTAATGAATTGAAACTGAGCAATATACTAGTGAAAATACCAATTATACCTAGCAAACCAACAATACCAAAGCCTGGTATAATGAATATTTCTAAGCCTAGAAGTAGCAAACCTACTAAGAATATAACCACATGCTCTAAACCAGCCAAACCACTTAGGTAGCGTCCCCCGAAAAAGAGCGCTAAGCTTAATATACCAACGGTACCAGCAGCACCCCAGCCGGCTGTAAAAAACTCCAGGATAATACCTAGAAAACCAATAGTAAGAAGCAAAGAGCTAACTATAGGTTCAGTTAAAAAACGAGCAAATTTTTCTGCACCAGTTGGCTCTTCAGCGATAATATTCTCATCAGCCACACCCTTAATTTCTAAAAGAATATTAAGAGTATCTATAGTGCCATCTGATATTTTGTAAGTTTCTGCATCCTTAGCAGTCAGGTTTAAGATCTTGCCTTTAGGGTTAATCCCTGGAATTTCCACATCTGAGTCTACCATCGCTTCCGCCAATTTACCATCTTTACCTCTGGTTTCAGCTGTAGCTTTAAATTCTCTCCGTAAAGCGGAGATGATCTTTTCTTCTTTGGGCCTTGTTTCAGCTGAACCAATACTGCTACTACTAACCATATATAGTTCTTCCCCTGCTAGAGCAATTAAAGCACCTGCAGACCAAGCTCTACCGGTAACAAAGGTTACAATAGGTACATTAGAGCGTATAATAGTATCACGAATATCTAAAGCTGCATCTACTAAACCACCCAAACTGTCGATCTCCACCACAACTAAATCAGCTCTATTTCTCTCCGCAGTCCTTACTGCCCTCGCTACAAAACTGGAAACACCATGTTCTATAGTACCTTTAACCGGTATGACATAAACATCAGCACTAACAACTAGCGAGACCAAAAGTAAGAGACACAAAACGAGACTCATTTTTCTCATATACTATCACCTCCTGTGAAACCTCGCCAAATTTCCTTAATTACAGTGAGGCATTTTTCCCAAAATCCTTCGCCATCAACCATAGCAGAAACTTGACCATCAATTGATGTGACATTGCCTTTAATTTCGCCTTCTACATACACATCTCCACCGACAACAGTCAAATCACCATGCAAAGTGTTGCCATCTATGATCACATTTTTACCTCTGGAGTGGATAGCTACGTTACCTCCTGTAGTGTCGACAGGAATTTGCCTAGGTAAAAAGTAGACTATACCGGCGATCAAAATTGTAGCAGCAGTCCATTTCACTAATCGCTGGTAACGACGCTTACGCCACTTATTATCTTGGGCAATTTTAGCTAAAATGCGTTTATTTAATAGTTCAGGAGGATCGACAAGCATATTTTCTATACTTTCAGTGATTAAGAAGAGTTCTTCTGCTTCTTTATTGCAAGAATCACATTGTATAAGATGAGCTTTTACTTCTCTATATTCAAGTGGAGGTAGTGTTCCATCCACATATTCATCTAATTTTGAGCGAATACTTTCACAGTCAACCATGCATTTCACCTTCTTCCTTATTATAATATCGATCTTTTAACAACTTTCTTGCTCTGTGTAACCGAGTTTTAACTGTCCCTACTGGTTCTTCAAGAATTGTAGCTATTTCTTCATATTTTAGCCCTTCTAGATATCTGAGCAAGATAATTAGTTGGTATTTAGCTGGTAAACTATAAAGTGCTCCTAATAATTCAGTTAGATTTTCTTTGCCTAAAGTGGCCGTTTCTGGATCTTTGTAGGTTGATTGTGGTAATAGAGTAAGCTCGTCATCTGTATCTGTAAAAGAGACATTTTGATCTTTACGGACCCTATCAATGCAAAGATTACTTGCAATCTTTAAAAGCCAGTTAATAAAAGGATAGTCTGGATTATAAGTGTCTAAAGATCTATAGGCTCTTAAAAATGCTTCTTGAGTAACATCCTCCGCATCGAGAGGCGCTCTTAGCATGCGTAGAGCTAAGCTATAGACTTTACGAGAGTAACGATTTACTAAATCCTCGAAAGAATCCTTTTTCCCTTTCAACGTCATTTTTACTAATTCTTGATCACTAAACATAATCGCCATCCTCTACTTAGTTCTACGTACCTCTATGTAATTTGTTTCACGGTTTCGTTCAATTTTATTAAAAAAGGGTCGCCCATTAGGGAGACCCTTAATTATTAAAAGGAGCGACCTTTTTTTCTTGCTTCCTCGCGCTTTTTCTTCTTACGTACGCTAGGCTTTTCATAGTGCTCGTGCTTGCGTGATTCGCTAAAAATACCAGCACGCCGACACTTAGTTTTGAAACGCCGGAGAGCTTGGTCAAGGTCCTCGTTCTTACCGACTTTAACTTCAGCCATATTCTCCCTCCTCCCCGACCCTCATCTATACAGCCAACTGACCCAAGGGCCTATCCGGGAGGCCACGTGAGAGAACGGCCACCCAATAGATGCATATGCAAGTGAAATACTGTCTGACCACCGTCTTTATTACAGTTTGTCACTACGCGAAACCCATCCTGGGCAATCTGTTGCTCTCTGGCAAGGGAGGCGGCTACAAGGAACATGTGACCGATTAGTTCCTGGTCCTCATGTGTGAGGCTTAAAACTGTGGCGATATGCTTCTTGGGAATTAACACAAAGTGCGTTGGCGCTTGAGGATTGATATCTTTAAAAGCTATCACAGTATCGTCTTCATAAACTATATCACTAGGAATTTCTTTAGACGCTATTTTGCAAAAAATGCAGTCTTCAGCCACATCTTCACCTCCTCTCACCCATGGATAGTAACATATTCTCTCTGTAAACAATAATTCCTGCAGAGAGATTTATGATTAAATAGTTCTCGTTTGAGAACTACCGATCATACCACCAGAACAAACTTTGACTAGTTTAACTGTAACCAAGCCATTACCTGGATCATCTGTATATACTTTTATATAGTCTTCTGTCATACCTGTATAACTTTTTCTATTGCTACCAGGCCTCTGTATTTCTTGTTCTATAACTACTTCTGCTAACCTGCCAATTTGTTTTGTATGATAGTTATTCATTAGTTCCTTGCCAATAGCAATTAATTCTTTAGAACGTCTTTCTTTTTCAGAGCGGGGTAACTGGTCAGGTAACAAATAAGCCTTCGTCCCTTTTCGTCTCGAAAAAGGAAAGACATGTAGTCTTGTAAAACCCATCTCTTTAACGAAATTGCAAGTAGCAAGGAAATCGTCTTCAGTTTCTCCAGGAAAACCAACAATTACATCTGTAGAAAAACCAAGTGGGGAAACTTCTTGCAACTTTTCCTTTAAATTTCGATAAAGATTGGTGTCATAGTTACGATTCATAGCTTTAAGTATTTTATCTGTACCGCTTTGTAGGGGAATGTGTAGGTGCCGGCAAAAGGCTGGCTCTTCTAAAAGTTCAAGGATTTCCTCATCTACTTCATGGGGATCAATAGAACTGAGTCTTAATCTAAATCCATTAATCTTGAGTGATTCTCTTAAAATCCGCGCAAGATTCCAGTTTTCCAAATCTTTACCATAAGCACCAATATGAATTCCTGTAAAGATTATTTCTTTGATCCCACTATCTACAAGTTGATGAACCTCTCGCAAAATAGACTGAGGATTGCGACTGCGAATCTTACCCCTGGAATAGGGTATCTTGCAATAGGAACAAAAATTTTCACAACCATCTTCAATCTTAATATATGCTCTGGTTCTTTCGTGGTAAGTAGCGGGCAACTCTTCAAATTCTTCCGGATTTTGTACTCTAATTATCTGTTTTTTCTCAAGGAGATACTGTTCTACGAGATCAACAATTTTTTCCCTACCAGAGGTACCTAATATAATATCCACGCCAACAATCTCTGCTACTTCTTTGGCTGCAGTTTGTGTATAACAACCCATGACTACCAAAATAGCTTGGGGGTTATTCTCTCTAGCTCGGCGAATAATTTGGCGTGATTTTTTATCACTTTCGGCAGTTACTGTACAAGTATTAATGATCACCACATCTGTCTCTTCATTAAAGGGGACGATCTCATATCCTCTTTCGCGAAAAGAACTAAGTACACCTTCTGTATCATATTGGTTGACTTTGCAACCAAGAGTATAGGCAGAAACCCTCATGGGTTATGGTTCTCCCCTTTCAGTTCCAAAGCAAACAGCAACATAGCCAAAGCAGCTACACTAGCGGTCTCTGTCCGTAATATCCTAGGCCCAAGTGTAAATAAGGGACTTTGGAGGGAAATAGCTTCTTCTTTGGAGAGTCCTCCCTCAGGACCAATCAAAATAGCTACATCTTTAGGAATCTCTTGCATAGCTTCAGGTAAAGAAGCATTACCTTCTTCCCAAAAAGCCAATTTTAAACCGGTAAAACTCTGCCACTCTGGTAGAAACTCTGCAAAAGATATAGGCTCAGTTACTTCGGGTCTAACTACTCGATGCGATTGTTTACAGGCTCCAAGAGCCACTCGGTTAAAACGCTCAATTTTATTTTTCGAACGTTCTTTGTCCCATTTTACTACACTCCGAGCAGTTTGAACGGGAACAATTCTTTTTACACCTAGTTCGACTGCCTTTTGGATGATAACCTCCATCTTTTCCCCTTTAGGTAGACCTTGATAGAGAGTTATATTATAAGGCGGTTCTGTAGATTGTAGATATTCAAGAAGTTCTACCCGAGCTTCCTTTTTATCTAAACACAGGACTTTCCCTTTTGCTAGTTGTGTACCATCTGTAAGAAATATTTCTTCGCCTATCTGTAAGCGCAATACCTGCATGTGTTGAAGTTCTTCACCTGTAACTACAGTTTCTTGGCTTAACTCCTCGACAAAAAACTGTTGCACTAGATGACCGCCTCCATGGAAACCCATTCACCTTTGGTAATTCTTTTTATAATCTTAAAACCAGATTTAGTTAGTGCTTCTTCCACAAGATATGCTTTCTCTTGGATTACACCAGATAATAACCAGGTAAAATGGGGTATTTTTGCTTTTAAGATAGGTACAAACTCCACAATGACCTCAGCTAAAATATTCGTTAAGACCACATCAGGTAGCTCAGTGGGAAAGAGACTGGCAGCCTCTAAGAGATTGCCTTCAATTACCTCAATCTTTTCTATGACCTGGTTCTTGGTGGCATTCTCTTTGGTAGCATCAGTAGCCAAAGGGTCGATATCAAAAGCGTAAACTTCGGCACCTAACTGGGCGGCAGCAATCGCTAATATTCCAGTTCCTGTACCGATATCCCAAACTACCTGGGGCTTTTTATTAGATAATAACTCCAACATTAATGCTGTTGTCTCGTGGGCTCCTGTTCCAAAGGCCATACCAGGATCAAGGTTGATGATCAATTCGCCAGGATTCTTTTTATAGGTTTCCCAACTTGGGACAATAACCCAACGAGCAATCTTATTAGCATGCCAAAACTTTTTCCAGGTTTCTGCCCAGTCTTCATCTTGGACTAGCTTATAATTAAGGGTATGGCTACTAAACTTGGCCTGTAAACTCTCAAGATCAGTATTTTCTGGTAAATAAAATTTATAACTAGAGTTTTCTTCCCAAACTCCCTGGATACCTAGATCAAGGAGGTCCAAAAGCATAATATCTTTTTCTGTTTCTGCAAATGGTAAGGTAACTTCCAACCATTTCATGGAATAAACCTCCTTTATTTGCCTTGGCGCTTATTAAAAATATTTTTTTTAATATTTTCAAAAATTGAGCGTGAGTCAGAATCAGGATTTTGTATTTTTAATAACTTTTCAAAGAGTTCTCTCTCTTCGAGAGAGAGTCTGGTTGGTGTAGTTACTTTAATCGTAAGAATTAGATCGCCCTTACCTGAGCCTTTAAGTATTGGTAACCCCTTACCTCTTAGGCGTCTAGTTTCTCCAGATTGAATACCACTAGGAATTTTATAAGTTTCTCGACCTTCTAAAGTTGGTACTTCAATCTCATCACCTAAAGCGGCTTGAGCAAAAGATACAGGTACCTCCAAAAGAAGATTCGCGCCTTCTCTTTTGAAAATTTCATGTGGGCGCACCCGGATACTAACGATAAGATCGCCATATGGTCCGCCTAGTTCACCCTTGGAACCTCCACCACGTACAATCACCTTATTACCAGTATCGATGCCGGCTGGAATATTTATTTCTTTGCGTTCTTCTTGGTAGGTTGAACCCTCACCACGGCATTGCGAACAAGGTGTTTTGGCAATTCGTCCATCACCATGGCAAGTAGGGCACGGTCTCAAGGACACACTGCGACCAAACATAGTATTGATCTCTTGTCTAATTTGACCTTGGCCACCACATTGCGGACACTGTACAATTGGTGTTCCAGGTTCAGCACCATTACCATTACATTTAGGACAATTATCAAGACGCTTGTAATGAATAGTCTTGGTGGTGCCAAAAGCAGCTTCCTCAAAAGTTAATTCAATGGTAGTACCTAAATCTTGACCTCTTGTTGGCCCACGACGCCTGCGACCACCAGAAAAGGTATCAAATAGATCAAAGAGATCACTAAAGTCCCCGAAACCACCAAAACCGCCAAAATCACCGAAAGGTCCTGCTCCACCTGGACCTCCTTGTTCAAAGGCAGCATGACCAAATTGGTCATATTTAGCTCTAGCTTCATCGTCACTTAAGACCTGATAAGCTTCATTTACTTCTTTAAAAAGTTCTTCTGCATCGGGATTATCTTTATTAATATCTGGGTGATATTTTTTGGCCATCTTGCGAAAAGCCTTTTTAATATCATCCTTGGATGCATTTTTGTCTACACCAAGAACCTCATAATAATCTTTCTTGCTCACTAGAGAACACCTCCAGCTTTTGGTGCCTAACTTAAAAAGGGGGCGGCAATTACCGCCCCTTTTATCATTCTATATCGACCTGTTCGCCACCTGTTTCAGTGGTCTCAGTCTTAGCTTCTTGAGTACTATTATAAACTGCTGTAGTCAACTCATGCAACTCTTTTTCCAAAGCTTCTTTCTTAGCTTTCATATCGTCGAGATTATTGCTTTCTACCGCTTTAGCCAGCTCGTCTTTAGCAGCCTGGATCTTCGCTTTCTGATCCTCTGTTATTTTATCTTTCAAATCTTCCAGTGTTCTATCTACAGAGTAGACTAAGGTCTGGCATTCATTCTTTAATTCGACTTCGGCTTTCCTCTTGTCATCTTCAGCTTTATGAGCTTCAGCATCTTTTACCATACGCTCAATTTCTGCTTCAGAAAGAGATTTGGAACCAGTAACCGTAATACGGTTTTCTTTATTAGTAGCCTTATCTTTAGCTGAAACATTAACAATTCCGTTAACATCAATATCGAAAGTAACTTCAATCTGAGGAACCCCTCTTGGTGCAGCTGGAATACCTTCTAGGTTAAAGCTACCTAGACTGATATTATCTTTTGCTAAGGAACGCTCACCTTGAAGTACATTGATGGTAACAGCCGTCTGGTTATTAGCCGCAGTGGTAAAGATCATGCTTTTGCTGGTTGGAATTGTTGTGTTGCGTTCAATCATTTTGGTGAATATTCCACCTTCAGTCTCAATACCGAGAGAAAGAGGTGTAACATCTAGAAGAACAATGTCGTGGACCTCACCACCTAAAACACCAGCCTGAATAGCAGCTCCAATGGCCACACACTCATCAGGGTTAATGCCTTTATGAGGTTCTTTCCCAATATATTTCTTAACTGCATCTACTACAGCTGGGATTCTTGTTGAACCACCAACTAAAATTACCTTATCAATATCTTGTGGTTTTAGGTTAGCATCAGCTAGAGCAATCTTTGTAGGCTCAATTGTAGCTTCTACAAGATCTCTAGTCAACTCGTCAAACTTAGCTCTAGTCAAAGTAAGTTCTAGATGCTTAGGAACAGCTTGAGTTACAGTTATATAAGGCAGGTTGATTGTTGTCGAGAGCACATTAGAGAGTTCCTTCTTGGCATTCTCTGCTGCTTCTCTCAATCTCTGCATAGCTTGCTTATCTAGATTTAGATCTACACCTTCTTTAGCCTTGAACTCACTAACAAGGTGTTTAACAATACGGTTATCAAAGTCGTCGCCACCAAGTTTGGTATTACCATTTGTAGCTTTAACTTCAAAAACGCCCTCACCAATTTCTAAGATTGAGACATCAAAAGTGCCTCCACCAAGGTCATAAACTAAGATGGTTTCGTTGTCATCTGCTTTATCTAGACCATAGGCCATAGCAGCTGCAGTTGGTTCGTTAATGATTCTTAATACATCCAAGCCAGCGATACGACCAGCATCTTTAGTAGCTTGACGCTGGGCGTCCTTAAAGTAAGCAGGAACAGTAATAACAGCTTGTGTAACTGTTTCACCTAGATACTGTTCTGCATCTTGTTTTAATTTCATCAGTACAAAAGCAGATATCTCTTGAGGAGTATAGTCCTTGCCACTGATGTTCACTTTATAGTCGCTACCCATATGTCTTTTAATTGATGATATGGTGCGATCGGGGTTAACGATAGCTTGCCTTTTAGCCAGCTCGCCTACGAGTTTTTCACCATCATCTTTAAAAGCTACAACCGATGGTGTAGTACGGCCACCTTCAGCATTTGCTATAACAATTGGTTCGCCGCCTTCAATAACAGCGACTACTGAGTTGGTGGTACCTAAGTCGATACCAATTATTTTACCCATGTAACTTACCTCCCTACTTAGCTACTCTGACCATACTTGGACGAATGACAGTGCCCCTAAAACTGTATCCTTTGCGAAACTCCTCAACAACAATTCCTGAGTCATAAGTTTCGCTTTCCACTTGATCTAGAGCTTGGTGAAAATTGGGGTCAAAAGGGTTTCCCACTGCTTCAATGGGTTCTAAACCTTCTTTAAGCAAAACATCCCAAAGCTGTTTAAAGATCTGGACAGCGCCAGTATCTCCCATCTCCTCTGCCTTTTCTAAACTGTCTAAGACAGGTAACATTTTGCTGATTAAATCTTGGTTGGCAGAGAGTAAAAGATCCTCTTTTTCTTTTTGGGTACGTCTTCTAAAATTGTTAAAATCAGCCTGTAGACGCAGGTAACGACTGTTAGTCTCTTCTAGCTGTTCTTTTAAAAGAGCCACATCCACTGCCTCATCTACACTTGTTTTCTCGGGCTCAGCCGGATCGTTGGTGTTATTTTCGGCGGTTAAATCTACATTCCCAGTGGAATTAACCTGTTTTTCCAGATCCTCGCTCACCGGCAAAACCTCCCTCGTTTAATTAATATGACTTTAAAACATCAGTGAGAGCATGTGCTATTTCTTCAACAAGACCAATGGCACGACCATAAGACATTCTAGTTGGGCCAATCACACCAATAGTACCCATAGTTTGGCCACCTAGATAATAGGTTGCTGTCACTAAACTCAATTCTTTTAATTCAGGTCGTAGATTCTCTTCACCAATCGATACCTTAACACCAGAACTATAGGTTAGACCACTAAGTAGATTAACTAGATTATTTCGTTTCTCAATCATACCTAAAAGTAATTTGGTTCGATCAATGTCGTGAAATTCTGGTTGTTCTAGCAGATGTAAAACACCATCACAAATTAGTTTCTCTTCATCTGTGTCGGCTAAGCTCTCATCAATTATTTCTAAAAGACACTCTAACAGGTCTTTTGTTATTGGAGAACTATCTCTTATCTCTGCTAAAATAGTCCCACTTAGTTCTTCTACCTTAAGTCCTCTTAACTTATTGTTAAGGTGGGAGGAGATTCTCTCCAACTCTGCTGGTAAAAACGGCTTGGTAGTGAAAATAACTTTATTTTCCACGATACCAGGATCAACAACAACAACAGCAAGGATGTTGTTGGGATCTAGTGAAACTAGCTGCAAATGCCTAAAAGTGGCATTGCGATGCTCAGGTATCACTGCCACCGAAATGTAATCTGTTAGCTCAGCTAAAACTTTAGTGGCCCTTCTAACCAACTTCTCCATAGCTTCTTTTTGTTGACCTAAGATTTGTTGGATTAACTTATTATCTTCTTCGGTTGCTTCCTCTGGGTCAAGAAGAACATCAACATAGTAACGGTAACCTTTATCAGAAGGAACTCTACCTGCAGACGTATGAGGCTGGTAAAGGTAGCCACTCTCTTCTAAATCGGCCATTTCGTTACGGATCGTTGCTGAACTAATGCCAAGTTTATACCTACGAGCAATAGTGCGTGAACCAACTGGTTCGGCTGTATCAATATAGTCATCGGTGACAGCTCTCAATATGCACTTTTTTCTTTCATTCATGTTATTCACAGCTATCACCCTTTCCTTTTAGCACTCACCAAAGAGGAGTGCTAACACTTCATAAATAAAGATATCACTAGCTATTTGCCTTGTCAAGAAGACAAAATTTTTTACTAACTACTAAAAAAACTTGCTAAGGATTGTATTCATTATAGGTATAGCATCCCTGGTAATTCGGTAGTGAGCACCTTCTTTTTCCAGTAAGCCTAAATCTAGCAGTTCTTTTACAACTTCTGGATAAAGTTCGGCAAGCGTTTTACCAAATAACTTTTCTGGCCCTATGCCTTCTCTAAGGCGCAGTCCTAGCATGATCTTTTCTTCTAGTAATAACTCAGGTGTTAATTCTTCTTCTAAAGTAATTATCTTTTGGCTTTTTTTTAGAGAGTTAATATATTCAGGTACCGTATCTACATTGCGGTAGCGAATATGACCTAAACGTGATACAGCACCAACTCCTAGGCCTAAATACTCTTCGTTATGCCAATAAATAAGATTGTGTTTACTTTCATTACCTTCTAAGGCAAAATTAGAGACTTCATATTGTTTAAATCTGTGACTTTCAAGAATCTCTATACCTCGAAGGTACATCTTTACATAATCATCATCGGTAACCCAGGAAAGATTTTTACCATAAATCGGTGTACCTGGTTCTATTTGCAAGCCATAGTAGGAGATGTGAGTAACTGGTAGGGAAACTGCTACCTGTAAGGTCTTTTCAACTTCTTTTAAATCCATGCCCGGATACCCATAAATCAAGTCAAGACTAATATTAGTAAATCCTACTTTGGCTGCATTAATGATTGTATCGTGAGCTTCTTTAGCGCTATGAATCCGTCCCATAGCTTGTAACGAATGATCATTAAAACTCTGCACACCAACACTTAACCTGTTAACACCCTGATCCTTTAATATCTTTAAGTAATCTCCATCGACAGTACCAGGGTTGACTTCCACTGTTACTTCACTGAAAGGACCATAGGCTTGGTGAAGAACTCTAATTAGCTTAGCTAAAGAAGAAGGCGGTACTACCGAGGGAGTACCGCCGCCTATAAACAAAGTGCTTCCTTGGACCTTGAAACGTTTGATCTCTAATTGCAAAGCCTCAAGGTAGTTATCAATTTCACCAAGCTTTGGCGGGTGAGAAAGAAAATCACAGTAAGCACACTTCTGCAGACAAAAAGGTATGTGTACATAGACTCCAGCCTTAATCATCATCATCAACCTTCAATACAGCCATAAAGGCTTCCTGAGGTATCTCCACCCTCCCAATCTGCTTCATCCGCTTTTTACCTTCTTTTTGCTTTTCAATTAGCTTTCTTTTTCTCGAGATGTCACCACCGTAACATTTAGCTAAAACATCTTTTCTTAGTGCTCTAACTGTTTCTCTTGCTACCACCCGAGAACCAATTGCAGCCTGAATAGGTACTTCAAACATCTGCTCAGGAATAACTTCTTTAAGTTTTTTAGCTAATTGTCGGCCATAAAAAGCAGCCTTATCACGGTGAATAATAGCGGAAAGAGCATCCACAGGTTTGCCACCAATTAAAATATCTAATTTAATTAGATCTGCTTCTTCGTAACCTAATATCTCATAATCAAGACTGGCATAACCTTGGGTACTCGATTTTAAGCGATCAAAAAAGTCCATAAGAATTTCAGAAAGTGGTATCTTGTAAGTGAGCAACGCTCTTGTAGGATTAATATATTCCATATTCGTAAAGATACCCCGCTTGTCCTGACAAAGCTGCATAATAGCCCCTACGTAATTATCAGGGGCAATAATGGTAGCTTTAACTATTGGCTCTAAGATCTTTTCAATTTCTTGCACTTCTGGTAGTTTCGATGGGTTATCAATCTCTAATGTTGTACCTTTAGTAGTTATTATTTGATAGATAACACTAGGAGCTGTGGTGATTAGAGCAAGGTTATATTCTCTTTCGAGACGTTCTTGGATAATATCCATGTGTAAAAGACCTAAAAAGCCACAACGGAAACCAAAACCTAAAGCAGCCGAGGTCTCTGGTTCAAAAGTTAGGGCAGCATCATTTAACTGTAATTTTTCCAAAGCTGCTCTTAAGTCGGGGAATTGTTCATTATCTATAGGATACAGACCACAATAAACCATAGGTAGTACTTTGCGATAGCCCGGTAAGGGTTCTGTTTCTGGGTAAGCAGAATTAATTATTGTATCACCAACTCTTGTATCCTTAACATCCTTCATTGAAGCCACCAAGTAACCAACTTCACCTGTTTTTAAACTATCGACAGGTACCTGAGTTGGAATCATCGTACCTACCTCGGTAACTTCAAAACTGCGGCCAGTAGAATGCATAGTGATTTTATCTCCTGCTTTAACCGAACCATCTACTACTCTGATATATGCTACTGCCCCACGATATGAATCGAATAAAGAATCGAAGATCAATGCTCTTAGTGGTTCTTCACTCTTTCCTTTAGGAGGCGGAACTTGATTAATTATGGCTTCTAAGACAGCTGCTACTCCTTCACCTGTTTTGGCACTAACAGGATAAACCTCATCAATGCCAATAAGATCTTCAATCTCGTGAGCTACTTCTGGCACATTAGCACTGGGAAGATCAATCTTATTGATAACGGGAATAATTGTTAGGTCGTGATCAAGTGCTTGGTAAAGGTTGGCTAAGGTTTGAGCCTCTACTCCTTGGGTAGCGTCAACAATCAACAAAGCACCTTCACAAGCAGCTAGTGAACGAGAAACCTCATAACTAAAGTCTACGTGACCTGGAGTATCGATCAAATTAAGTTCATAGACTTTACCATCTTTAGCTTCATAATGCATTCGAATAGCTTTAGCTTTGATGGTGATTCCTCTTTCTCGCTCTAATTCCATGGAATCTAGAAGTTGTTCCTTCATCTCACGTTCTGAGACAGTATTGGTCAACTCCAGGAGCCTGTCGGCTAGTGTAGATTTGCCGTGATCAATATGAGCTATGATGCAAAAATTACGAATCTTCTCTTGCACTTTCCCGGCACCCCCTGAGTAATTATTTGCAAAAATTGCCTGCAATAAGTCCGATTATTAGTATATCAATTAATTATAGCATCTGGAAGAGGTGAGGGCAACTTAGTTAGGTTTACCTGACAATCTTTGATAATTGTTGGTGTGATGCGAATATCTTTAAGTCCACCAAAATAAATTAATTCCACCAATAATCCTTGTTCGGTTAAAGGCGGTTTTAAAGGATCAAAGATAAAGTTACCCACAGAATAAAAGATCGGCTTACCTTTGTAGATAATCCAAGGTTTAACAACATGAGGATGATGGCCAAAAACAACATCTCCCCCAGCATCAATGATACTTTTAGCTAAATCCTCTTCTTGTTTGGTTACTGTTTGCGAATATTCAATTCCCCAGTGAAGACTAACAATAACCAGATCCGCTTTCTCTTTCATTCTTTTAACATCGTTAATTATTAATTCTTTGTACATAGGAGCTACACCAGGATAATTGCTTGCTACCCAATCGATACCTACTCTACTATATAAAAACCAGGTCTCGGTATATGCTAAAAAGCCAACCAGAAGATTATTTACTCTACAAACAACACCGTCTGTGGCTTCTTTTAAATTCATACCCGAACCAATGTGGGTAATTCCCTCGGTCCCTAATCTCTCCCAAGTCTCTTGTAGACATTCTAAATGATAATCTAAAGCATGATTATTTGCCAAACTAACTACATCGATCCCCGCGGCTTTTAAACCTGCAATAGAATCAGGATGAGCTCTAAATAGATTAATAAACTCACCTGTAAGGCAAGTGGGAGTTTCTAAATTGGCAAAAGCAATATCAGCTTTTTTAATTAGGTCAATTACATTTAAAAACGGATACTCTGGCGAATTTTTTTGTATGAAATCACCAACTTTCCTCCCGAGCATAATATCTCCCACTAACACTAGACGAACTGGTTTTAAGGTAAATCGAATATTTTTTTCTATCTCTTTTATTCTTTGGCTTCTACTACCTGACCAAAGTCTTTGTAAAAAGGGTTTAGATATTCTATTTACCCTAACCTCTCTCTTAAAAGGATAGCCATCTTCATATGGGTAGAGTCCTTCCACACTGAGGGTTTTATGGATAAGTGATTTTTCTAAATAAGGTGCCCAAAAAGTATGTCCATCTACATTCTGGTAGAGGGCAATTGGCTCATAACCAATAAGCTCGCCATCAATACCACTTAATTCAAAATCAGCATCCGCCTTATATGTTGTTAAAGTCAAACCATATTCTCTAGCAACAATAACTCCCACTCTTTTAAAATCATCAGGAACATAGAGAGTAATAGGTTTATTTATAGAAGCGGTTCGGGCTAAGATTAAAAACAGGAGTAGGCCACTATAAAAGCGGATTCCTTTTCTTCCGTTCATTAACAACACCTCAGACTATCCTACTCCCTAGCTCGAACCTTTATCCCTATCTATAAAATTATACTCAAAGCAAAGAAACTAGCGATAGTTAAAACCTGAACTAAGACACCCTGGGGGAATTTACGTTGAGGATGCCTTAGTTTACCAGTATGACTTGGATATAATGATTTAATGCTGACAAACGGGCAGAGATATTTAATAGCTACCTCCAAATCAGGTATGGTAGCGCCAAAAGCTCCCCAAAAAATACTAGTGGCAATCTCTGGATTGGTTGTCCTAAAAGTTTGTAAGGCCAAAAGGCCTGCGCTAATGTCTAAAATTGCCGGTAGCACATTATTATAGTCATGATGAGGGACCATGTCTAAAAGAGCATGACTACTTAATCCTAAAGCTAACGCTAACGGTGAGTTTTTTGCTACAGTGCCTAAGAATACACCAGCACTTAAATGACTGCTAAAATACATCTTAAAGCACCCCTTAAAGTAGATCTTTTAAAATAGGTGCGAGGAGTCTGGCTGTATATTGAGCTTCAGCATCCGTGTTGCAGTCGTTACCAATCTCAATTACCAAGGAACCTGGATGAAGATGCTGGTTATAAGCACCTGTTTTATAGATCGCTCCACGGCAGAGTCCTGGGTAACGTTGATTAATTAGAGTTATAAGTTCTCTAGCTATCGCACGATTTTTTGATTGATCCCAAGTTCGACTACTTCTTTCGCCTGTTGCCACCACAATAGCTACTTGAGCTGCATATTGCCCATTAATAACTATACGAAAAGGCTCATCTACTGCTGCATCACGGTGGATATCTAGGATTAGTTTGGTATCTTTAAAACGTTTTATGGCTTCTTTTACTGACTCTTCGCTATAAACATAAGCTAAGCGGAAAATATTGCCATCATGAATTTTAGAAATACGATAAGTGCCTACCCCTAATTTTCGTAATTCATTATTCAATTCATTAGCAACACCTATAACACCAGCATCTTCACGCCAGCGACCAAAACAATAATCGAGGACTTCGTTCTTGTGATCTCCCTCAATTAGGCCATGATAAGCTTCTGAAGAATGAGTGTTATAAATAACTATTTCCACATTGCCCCTTCTATCATCCTGCTTAATCTCAGGTAGGTTTTTGGCCGCTAAATTATTAGGGCCAGACAAAGTATCTAGTTTAGGAGAGACAGCTTCAGCAATAGCCCGATTTACTGGTCTTTCAACTGGTATAGAGCTGGTTTTTTCTTCTATTGGCACCAAACTAAATGCTGGCAACGACTCAGCTACAATGCTCTTAGCAGAAAGGAAACCTCCTTCGGTGAAGGTAAATAACAAACTTGCTAAAAGTCCTACTTGTGGTTCTTCTTCTCTGCCAAGTGCTATATCCATCTTACGTATACCAGGTAAAGTGTTGTTAATCACCGTCTGTAATAGAGGGGTGTCCAAAATAAGAATATTAGAGAAAAAAGCTGTTATTGATAGAATAACACCGAAGAAAAAAAGAACTGCTGCTAGGACAGCAATCTCCTTTAGCTGTTGTTTGAAGCGATGTTTGTAGCGAATGTGCCAAATAATAAAGAACGATCTTCTTGTCATAAGCTCACTCCCAGGCATACTACTATGCAGTAATATGCCTGAGGTTCGCTTAATATGTCAGTTTAAGTAAGTATTGATTTCATTAGGTCCAATTCCCTTATGTAAAGCAGCATTAAGCCCTCCAGCTACAACCTGTGCTAAATCAAGAACCAGGCTATCGATCTGTCTAGGTGTCACAAAAAGACTACCAAAGTAACGCGAAAGTATATCCCGTACTATGCGGGGTTTATCAATCGGACCTTGCCCTACTCGACCTGTGTCATAGCCACGATTAGTCATATAATCAACAGCATTTTCGACTAAAGTAATGGCATCAACCACAGTAGGTACACCAATTGCAATAACTGGAACACCTAAAGCTTCATATGTAAGTGCTGCTCTTTTATTGCCAACACCTGAACCTGGGTTAATACCAGAATCTGCTACTTGGATAGTGATACCCAAGCGTTCTATTGAATTAGTAGCTAAAGCATCAATTGCAATTACTAGGGCTGGTGCATTTTCCTTAACTAAAGCTTTCACAATTTCGCTTGTTTCTAATCCGGTTGTACCTAAAACACCTGGTGCTAGGGACATTACTGGTCTTAGTTTACCTCTTAGTTCTGGAGGAACAACATCTTTTAAATGTCTTGTTGCCAGGATTTTTTCAGCTACTAAAGGTCCTAAAGAGTCCGGTGTAACCTGTCTATTACCTAGACCCACCACTAATACAGGTGCATCTAAACTAACTTGTTGTAGATATTTTTCAATCTCGGCAGCTAAGATAGTTGCCACTTCATTTTGTTTTTCTTTTTCCCGTAAACCAAGACAGGGAGCTTCAACAGTTACATAAGTCCCTGGAGCTTTACCCATCCGTCTAGCTGCTTCAGGATTTTGGACAACAAGTTTTACCACATTACCAACTGGTGTCTCTTGAACAGTTTCACTTACCCCTGGTATTGGACCACCGCTACCTTTTAAAGACTCATGGATATCAATAGCTAAATCAGTTCGCCACTGAGGTTGTTCTGCCATTGTTTGCAAAAGTAGTTGGTTATCTATCGTTTGTTCGTTAAATCTTGGTTGGTTATTCACGGGATTATTATCTACAGGCTGGTTAATAAAAAACTCTTTATCCATTGCTTCACTTCCTTAGAAGTATCTATTGTGCTTAGTCTTTCCTGTAGTAATATAGGTATACAGAAAAAAGCTTCCTCCTTTTTAGCAGGTATTGCTCTTCTAAGCCAGAAAACGTTATAAGGATTCGAAGGAGTTGAAAGTTCGTGATCGATATTCACACCCACGTTTTACCTGCTCTTAGGGAAGACGATGGTCCCGATAGTATAGAAAAAAGTTTACAGATGATAAAAATGGCTGCTAACGAAGGGGTAACTGGTATAGTAGCTACGCCTCATATGTTAAAACCTCTACCTGATAGGAAGGCCGAGATCTTAATGGCTATAGAAAGTTTAGGACAAGACCTAGTCACTCTCTATCCAGGTACCGAGGTTTTTGCAGATGATCATGTAATTGAGCAAGATAACTTAATCACTCTGGGTAATAGCAACTATTTGTTAATTGAATTTCCCCGCGCCCAGCTACCTCAGCATACCGCGGATATCTTTTTTGATTTACAGACTAGAGATTATCAATGTATCTTTGCTCATCCAGAACGTAATGGTTCTATTGTAGAAGACCCTAATAGACTCATACCTTTTATTCAAGCTGGCGTCCTGTGCCAGATAAATGCCGGAAGTATATTAGGAAGATATGGTAAAGAATCGCAAAAAACAGCTCAAATTATCTTAGAACATGGTATGGCCCATTTTATCGCTAGTGATATGCACTCTACTCAACGTCGCTATTATTCACTAAAAGAAGCAGTCGCTGAAGCTAGTAAATATACGAAAAATGCTCAAGAACTAGTCACAACAAACCCAGAAATAATTTTAAGAGGTGATTTTATCGAACCTGAAGAACCTAAACCCTACAAAAAAAGAGGCTTTTGGTTTTTTAGGCGTAAATAGTATGTCTAGGTAGAGTTTTTTCGAATATTAATAAGGCATTTATATTGTTTATAAATCATTATAACCATGATCTTTTAATTCAGGTAAAATACTTAGATATTCGTAATATGTGAAGATGGCAAAAAACCTGTCTTTTCAAAAATCCGCATAACGTTGCCTGTAATTATTGTGGTGCAATATTTTACTATTCAACCAAAAAAGTTATGTAGTTCTAAGTAATTATGTGGAGGTGGAAAGTTTATGTCCGAGTTAAAAGATCCAGCTTTGGGAGAGTTACATAGGCTAATACAAGACTCTACCTGTTCCATCAATTCTAGACTTAAAGCGGTTTATGATTTGGAGCATCAAGCTGAAAAATTTCCAAAGCTTAGGCAAAAATCGCAAGAGTTTTTAGTGGGAATCTTTACCAAGGATAAAGAACTATTTAGTTATTTGGCTAACGACAACTTTAAATGGTAAAAAGAAGGGTTCATCGCAACTGTAGTACAGGATGCATCGATTCGACTTCTAATTAACAAAAATGTTAACAAACTTTCAGTTTCTCGGAAGATGTCTGTTAATGAGAGAGTAGAAGCAGTGTATAAGTTGGAAAAATTAGTAGAAGAGCTTCGGCAATTTGCGCTGCCAGAAGATTGGCAAGTAATAGAGCACAGCATGCAGAATTTTCTAACAACAACACTAGATAATGAGGATTCACTTTGGGATGCACTTGCTAATTTAGGAGGAGTCCTATCTACTGTTAAAATATATAGTGATGAAGTAAAATCAACTGATGGTCTAATAATTAAAGCTGCTCGGGAAACCACTTTCGCCAAAAAGGCCAGAGAAAACAGGTTATAGCTCAAAAGTTTTTCAGCGAAGGAGATCTTGTACTTTTTCTAGAAAGTAGGCACACCGAACGACTCATCTCTAGAAAGTACTTGTCAATATAAGAAAACTTCTTTAGAATATAGATTTAGAGGTCTATATTTAGACAAAGGTTTAAGATCTGGCCAACCTTGTAATTAGTTACCGATAATGTTATACTAAATTGTGATTGTTTTTTAGGGAGGTGAAAGTATGGCCAATATTAAATCTGCAAAGAAGCGTATTCTAATCTCCGAGCGGAACTTTGTAGAAAATCGTATAGCACGCTCTTCCATGCGCACAGCAATAAAGAAGTTCGAACTCTCTGTTGCTAATAGCAATAAAGAAGAGGCCGAAAAACTCCTCTCAACTGCTTATAGCGTCATCGATAAAGCTGCTAAAAAGGGTGTTCTTCACAAAAATCAAGCTGACAGACGCAAGGCTAGACTCAGCAAACGTCTTGCTGCTATGTAAGCATGCTGACCGATCCCATGATCGGTCTTTTTTTTAACCTTTATACTGGAGATATTGTTTCTAATAAACTACTTCAAGGCAAAATCAAGCTTTTAAAAAGGATCTCTGGAAAAATAAACTTCAAAGAGTTAACTCTAAAAATGCACCTTCAAAAGTTAAATTTATTATCTAACTTTTGGGGTGCACTTCCTTTTTAGGATATCCTTCTATTTTACTATTACCAGGTTTGCTTTTTTTCAGCAAGACACATCTTCGTTACCATTACTTCTAGAGCTACCTCAGCTCGGAGAAGACCTCTTTTTATATTCATATCTGCTTCTAAGGCAAGTAAAAACCAATCTTCCACTCTTTGAAAAGGTAATTTTCTTAACGCTTCTTGGGCTTTACGCACAGGATATTCTTTTAGTCCTAATGCTTTGGCTACTTCTACAGTAGAGCCCTGTAGCCCCGAGACCTTATAAAGAGTTCTTAATTGCCAGAGAATAGCACCGAGAATAGCCATTGGGTCGTTACCTACAGTCAGCAATTCTCTTAATATCGATAAAGAGGCATGCCAGTTGGTAGCAACTAACTGATCGATTAAACTAAATACTTGCTCTTCTAAAGCTGGCTCAATTAATAACTTAAGTGTAGGTAAATCAAGCTTCTCTGGATAAAGACTTAGCTTTTCTAGTTCACTTTGACAACTAGCTAAATCAGCTGGGAGAGCCTCTTGCAAAAAACTTTTTTCTACTGGCCCCAGATTAAGTTTAGCTAATTGTTCATCAATTATTTTGCGGCGTTCATAGGGCTTTGGAGGTACACACTCTACCACACTACTCTGCCCCTTTAAACCTTTAACCCATTTTCTAGTCCCATCCAGTTTTCTAGCTTTAAAAATAACTCTTGTACTCTGAGGTATTTTGGCAATCACTTCTTCAATTGCTTCGCCTTTTTTTACATCAATCTTTTCTAGGCCATCGACGATAACAACTCTCTCCAAGGCAAAAAAGGAAAGGCTGAGGAGTTCATTTTTCAAGCTATTTTCGTCAGCTTCTAGAGCAGATACTGTATTACTCTCTTCATAACCTTTAGTTAAATTAGCTTGATTTTGGCTTAAAAGATATTCATCTTCACCTAAAAGGAGGAATATGTTACTGTTTTTTGCTGCCATAATTTTCCCAAACTCCCTCCTAATTAAAAATCTATCAATCTCTACTTAGCAAATATTTAATGCGAAAACGACCATTTTGCCAGATTGCTACCTGAACTTTCTGGGGATAAAAACGCAGACGAATAGCGCCTTCATTTTTACCAACGCAAACACGGCCAGTAAATTGCCGCCACTTTTCTACTACTTTATAATTAGGTCTTCCTGGTTTGCCACCCATAAAAATAGCTAAAGACGCTCTTGTCCCTTGCATCCAAGTTTTTAGGAAAGCATTGGGTGAACCATGGTGGGGAATTTTAACTACATGCACAGGTATGGTTGGTAATTGGGCTAAACCTGCTATTTCGCGATCGCCTGGGAATAATACTCGCCAACCCATGATTTCGACTAGTTGTACCAAAGAATTATCGTTAATATTACCTTTTTCTTGGCCCAAATCGATAATTTTAATGCTTACACCATAAGGCATTTTCTGGTCTTTGGCTTCCAACACAGGTGACTTAGTTGCCAATTTATTTTCCAGTGATTTAAGTTCATTCCCTATCATTATCTTATCATAGTAAAGGAGGTTTTGCAGACCACCAATGTGATCTTGATGCCTATGGCTAAGATAGACTGTATCGATCTTTTTCACACCAGTATAACGTAATGCAGGGTTTAGGACTCTTTCTGCTCCGTCGTATTTTTCAGAAGATGAACCTGTGTCTATTAATATTCCTTCTCCGTATGGTAAGCGTAATAAGCTTGCTTCGCCATCAGCTATTTGGAGAAAATATAATTCCACTGGGCGTACTGCTTCTATAAAAAAATGAACCGAAATCAGTACGGCTACGACCAGAGTTATCTTAACAAACCTCTTACCTAAAAGTCTGTGACAAGGAACTATTTTGCTTTGGTGCCAAAAGTAAAGCCACAAAAACCAATATGTTAAAACTTGTAAGAAGTTAAATCCCACTACAACCTGGGAGAACCTACTAAGATAATTATTAGTCGTAATAAAAACATTACCTAAATAATCCAGACCAGAACCTAAGACCTGCCAGGGACAAATCAGATAAATTAATGCAAGAGCCATCATTATCCCTACAACTGGACCTAAAATAATATTGCCAATTAAACTCACGAAATTTATTTGCCCACTTTGGTACAACGAAAGCGGTAATACTGTGCCCCAAGCACCCAAACCTGTTTTTAAAGGGGACCAGATTTCCCACGGTTCAAGAAGGGCAATACCGAATACCGCTAAGGCAGAGTAATGAAAAGATGCTGAAAAAAGCCAAGCAGGTTGCAACACTATCATTATTGTAAGTACTAAGCCTAACCTATCGATCATTCTTGATTGGTATTTTTTCGCCAAAAGATAAGAAAATACAGCTCGCCAGACTGAAGGTGTGCTACCTACCAGGCAAGCATAGATTAAAAGAATTATCACAGTAAAATAGGAACCAATTAAAGGCAGCTTACTAACTATTAAAGCCATGTACCCTATGTGTAGTCCTGAAACCACTAGAAAATGGGAAGTGCCTGCTTTGCTGGCTGTTTTTCGAAGGTCATCGTCAACATTAGTCCCTAGAAGTAAAGCACTATACAGATGACCTGTTTCTAGTTGTAAAAGAACTTGCCGTCCTTTTTCGCGTACTAAGTATAGCTTTTCCCAAAAACTACTTCTAAGTGTTCCTTTTCTTGAAACTATCTGCCAAGGGAAGCTTAGTTCCATTGTCCCTGATAGACCTAACCTTTTTAAATAAGAAGCATAACAAAACTCGCCTGGATTTTTAGCTGGTTTTACCCGTCTTGTATCACCTCTAATTATCATAAGTTCGCCTGGAAAAAGAGGCAAACTACTTTTTAATCTATAACGACCTCCTTTAGTTAGCACATAGGCCACAAAACCATTATCAACATCGCCTTTTACCTCTTCTACATAGATAGCTGTATTTTTTGATGAGGTAGGAATTGTAGTTTTTAATCCTGTTCCAAGGGTTGTGGAGGCAACTATTAGCAAGAACCAATAAAAAACTGCTGGAACTTTCAACGCTAAAAACCATAATACTGTAGCTATTAGAACAACGAGGAGTAGCGGTAAGGTAAAATACCTTCCTAAGATGAGACCAAAAGCTACTGCGAGAAATATTCGAGGCCACAGACCAAACTTATATTGTAAGGTAAGGTTTGAGTTTTTCCAAGGTTTTTGCCCCAATCCCTTTAACCTCCCTTAGTTCGTCTAAGGAAAGAAAACGCCCTACTTTTTCTCGGTAGGCGATAATGCGCTTAGCAAGTACTGGTCCAATACCTTTTACTTTCTGCAGTTCCTCACTTGTAGCTGTATTGATATTAACTTTAGGAGTTACTGGATCCTTTACTTCGAGAGTTTCATTTTCTTCAGTTTTTTCATTTGTAATAAGCGGTTCGGCCTCTACCTCCGGTTCTTTGGAGACTACAGTGTCTTGAAGTTCTAAAGCATAAGTTTCCTCTAATTCTTTAGCTAATCCTAAACGATAACTACGTAAAAATTGTTCTCCTAAGGCTAAGAAAACTATTGTTACAGCAATAAAAACTAAAAACCTTTTCTCTTTACCTGTAAGATCAAGCACCTAATTATCCCCCCAAATAAAACGGGACCCCATCTCATGATGAGGTCCCTGTTGCTAACTACTTATTCTTCTCTGTTCCATTTTATCCTGCCACAATGTTGACTAACTTGCCTGGAACAGCAATAATCTTACGAATAGTCCTACCCTCAAGCAGGGCTTGAATCTTATCGCTTTCCTTAGCAATTTGCTCTAGTTCCTCTTTAGTAGCATCTTGAGGTACCAAGAGGCGATCTTTAATCTTACCATTGATCTGTAAGACAATCTCCACCTCTTCGGCCAAGGCTAGTTCTGTATCATAATTAGGCCACGATGCTTTGTGAACATCAGTCTTATGACCTGTATATTCCCACAATTCGGATGCTACAAAAGGAATAAACGGTGCTAGCATAAGGAGCAAATTATCTACAGTTTGTCTCAGTAACTCTTTATTGATGGTACTGTAGTCTTTGACCTGATATAGTTCGTTAACTAGCTCCATAATGCTACTAATAGCTGTGTTTAGTTGGAATTTAACACCGAGATCTTCGGTAACCTTAGCTAGGGTCTCGTGTAATTTTTGTTGTATTTTACGATCATCACTACTTAATCCATCCCGGGAAACCTCTTTATAAGGTACCCCTGCAATCACGGGTGCTAATTCGTAAACTAAACGCCAGACTCTGTTAATAAAGCGATATGCGCCTTCAATACCTGCATCGCTCCACTCTAAATCACGCTCAGGGGGAGCAGCAAAGAGGACGAACAACCGACAGGTATCAGCACCATAAGCTTTAATCATCTCGTCAGGGTCTACAATGTTCCCCTTCGACTTAGACATCTTAGTGCCACCTAATAAAACCATACCTTGAGTAAGTAGGTTTTCAAATGGTTCTTCTTTGGGTGATATACCCATGTCATAAAGAACCATATTTATAAACCGGGAGTACATGAGATGCAAAATAGCATGCTCTACACCACCAATATACTGATCGACATTCATCCAGTATTTGGCTTCCTCAAGGTCACATATCTTATCTTCTGGTTGGCTAGTATAGCGTAGATAGTACCAAGAAGAGTCCACAAAGGTATCCATGGTGTCTGACTCTCGTCTAGCTTTACCACCACATTTAGGACATGTGACTGACTGGAATTTTGCCGATGTTTTTAAAGGATTTTCACCATTAGCTTTAAATTCAACATCTGTTGGTAAAAGTACTGGCAAGTCTTTTTCATCGACAGGTACTATACCACAGTGATCGCAATAGAGCATAGGAATTGGTGCACCCCAGTAACGTTGCCTGGAGATCAACCAATCTCTAAGCCTATAATTGACTTGGAAATGGCCGAGCTTTCTCTTAGTTAATTCCTCAGTAATTGCTTTAATAGCTTCTCTATTTTTCATACCATTAAAGGTATCTGAGTTCTTTAATATGCCATCGGCTTCATAGGCGCAATTCTCTGGTAGGGGCTCATTTTCAGGGAAAACAACATACTTAATTGGTAGGTTATATTGGCTAGCAAAAGCATAGTCGCGACTGTCGTGAGCTGGGACTGCCATAACAGCACCAGTACCATATGACCCTACTACATAGTTCGCCAACCAAATGGGTACTTTTTCTCCAGTTAAGGGATTTGTAGCATAACTACCAGTGAAGACACCTTTTTTCTCAGCTTCAGTACTCAAGCGATCAATTTCATCTTGAGCCAAAACTTCTTCAATAAAAGCACGACATTTCTGTTCTTCGGCTTTGTCTTTGATTAGCTTTTCGACTAAGTGGTGTTCAGGAGCAAGAACCACATAAGTTACTCCAAAGAGTGTATCTGCTCTGGTAGTAAAACACTCGAGATATTCTTTCTCATTAACTTGAAATTTGATAACCGTTCCTTCAGAACGACCAATCCAATTTCTTTGCATTGCCTTAACTTTTTCTGGCCAACCAGGTAGATTATCCAAGTTATTTAACAGTCTATCTGCATAATCTGTTATTTTAAAGAACCATTGTTCTAGATTCTTCCTAGTAACTTTAGTGCTGCATCGTTCGCAAGCACCATCAACTACTTGTTCATTAGCTAAAACAGTAGCACAGGATGGGCACCAGTTAACCAGCTGCTCTTTTCTATATACTAGTCCTCGTTCCCAGAATTTCAAAAAGAGCCATTGGGTCCATTTATAATAATCTGGTTTACAAGTTGCGTACTCTCTTTGCCAATCATAGCTAAATGCTAAACTCTTTAACTGATCTCTCATCCGATCCATGTTTGCAAAAGTCCATTTGGCTGGGTGAGTATGGTGTTGAATAGCAGCATTTTCTGCTGGTAAACCAAAAGCATCCCAACCCATTGGATGGAGTACATTAAAACCTTGCATAGTCTTATAACGGGCTAGCACATCACCAATAGAATAGTTTCTTACATGGCCCATATGCAATTTTCCAGATGGGTAGGGAAACATTTCGAGGCAATAGAACTTGGGCTTATGATTAGGTTTAGTTCTATGAGCATTGGTTTTTTCCCACTCTACCTGCCACTTTTTTTCAATCAGCTCAAAATTATACCGATCGCTCATTTTTCGCACCTCTTTTTTGTAATAAAAAAACTCGCCCCTACAAGGGACGAGATAATACCCGTGGTACCACCCTAATTCAAATTGGTGGAGCCGATGGGGATCGAACCCACGGCCTCTTGAATGCCATTCAAGCGCTCTCCCAGCTGAGCTACGGCCCCACAATTACTCATCAAGCATTATAACGGATGCAAAGCGCAGAAAACTAGCAAATAAGCTCATCTTCCGACCTCCAAGGTGAGTTCAGGTTAAAGACAGTTCCGGATTGCACCAACCTCCGGCTCTCTATATCTGACTTTTTACCTTACTGCTCCTTATCACAGGTTATATTAATTATACGATTTTTATTATAACTAATACGATTAGTACTGTCAACTTACTCTGGTAAACACAAACAAAACCTATCTGTTTTTCGATTAACTTTAAGGTTAACTGCTTTATCTTTTGCTGCTCCTCCTGCTGTATCTAGGAGAAACTCATCTATTGGGCGATCATTCATGCCAATAATATGCTCTATGATCTCTACTGGGGTATCAAGGCCAGTTTGTTTCAAAATAAAATCACGTATTTCCTTTCCTACTCGTTCTGAATCTTCTTTAAGCAAAATAAAAGCTCGATTGTAACTGCTTTTTAAATGCTTCAAACTAGAAAAGAAACATTCCCAATGGAGACCTTTTGTAAGGAAGGTCTCCATTGGGCTATCTATGTTATTATGCAATTTTTAAAGTAGTACGTTCGTCATGTAATATATTTCAACTAGGAGTTTTGAAATTCTAAACCACGCATACGGTTTGCACAACAGAATATATCAATCGGGCGAACAGCTTCAAACCAACGCTCAATATTAAAATCAAATGACATTATAGTATTATTGACTTCCGGGGAATACATTTTTTCAACAATTTCGTTGGAGGTTTGCATCAAATCTGTTTTGTTTGAATCCGTATTGATCAAAACCTGTTCGATCATATAGGTAAGCGAATGAAGTTGGTTTTCTGAAACGAGAGCGGTTAACAAGGTTATGTCTGCACTGTAGCTATCAAGAACGATCATTTTTGTATTCTTACTTGAATCAGTGCGAAAATATAAGAATGGTTGATTAGTTGCTATAGGGATAAGAAAACGTCTGTTTATCCATTCTGCAGGAGTTTCTTCGTTAGTGCAAACAGGCAAATCAAGTGTTTTGACTTCCTCGGTTATATTTTTTGCGAAATAATTGTCCATAAGAATAACTGTGTCAGCATAACGCAGATATTCGCTCGAGCCGCCAATAACAAGAACTGTCGATACTCCTTTTTCGCTATACAGTTCCCGTACACGATCGGTAAAAGGAATAATTGGTTCTTGTTTGACAACTTTACGCATATTTGCGTCACGAATCATGAAATTCGTTGCGCTTTTATCCTCATCTATTAGTAATAATTTGCTCTGTCCACACACTGCTTCGATGACATTTGCTGCCTGCGATACACTGCCACTTGCGTGTAGTGTGGAAAATTCTTTAATGTTAATGTCATTTGGTAGATACTTGAAAAATGGTGAGATATCCATATTATTAACAGGCCTTCCGTCTTCGGTGTAGATTTTTAACGCTGTAGTATCAGACAGACAGAATTCACGCCCATCACCAGGAATATGGTTATAAATGCCCATTTCTAATGCATCAAGGAGTGTCGATTTGCCTGAATAACCACCACCTGTAATAACTGTCACGCCCTTTTTTATACCCATACCCGAAATCGTTGTGCTGTCAGAAAAAGAAATCGTGATTCGCATGTTATCAGGAGAAACGAAGGGCAAGGCATTTTTCATAGGTTTGTCAGTTCTATTTTCGCGCGGGAGAATACTACCATCGGCAACAAAAGAGCAGAAATTGTTTTCTTTTAGAAATAAGCGAATTTGCTCCTGCTTAGAGTAAACGGAAACATATTCATTTAGCTCTGCTCTATTTAATGCTTTTAATGTATTTTCAATTTGGTCTAAAATATCACGTATTGCTCTTATAGCGGACTTTGCGTTAACTGATAGTGCATTTACAAGAGGCACATTAAAATTTATACGTAAAATAAAGCAATTCGTCCGCTTATCATATAAAAGGCCATTACGTTTGATTACATTTGCGTTTACCGATTGAGCTGAAAACTGAGCTTTTTCGCGGACATTTTTATCAGTGTTTAAATATTTCTGGCTTAATTTATTAATAACAGGTGATAAATTACTGAGTAGATAGTTTTCAATAGGCAAAACATCTTCAGGAAGTAAATCGGAAATCAAAGGAGCTGGTATTTCAACAAACAATAACAATTTCTCAGAGTTGCGATGGCTTGTTCCGCCAAACCAAAACCTTAAATTACAATAGGAAAATATCTTTTCTTTTTCATAAAAGTTCGTATCATAAACCGTGTTATAAAGCCAGTGCAGTTCGCTCTTGCTGTGCCCCTGCATAGGGAGAATGATTGATTTAAATCTTTGCATAAGAAATATCGTCCTTCTTTCAAAAATGAATTTAATCAAATTAGCATTTAGAAAAGGACGATCATATATTTAAATAAAAAAGGCGCATCCGTATTGAATGCGCCTTGAAATTTGACTTTGATTATCTAGTACAAGAGGCGTTCAATACGATATCTGATAAAGGAAAATATATAATCGTCATATTGAACCACCTACCTTAGTTTATTTGTAATTTGATTACGTTATCAGTATATTAAGATTACATGCTTTTGTCAACGGGAAATAATATAGACTAATATCTATCTATGGTTTTTTAATTGCAAGAATTATAACTAATACGATTAGTACTGTCAACTTACTCTGGTAAACACAAACAATAACCTATCTGTTTTTCGATTAACTTTTTGACGATCCCAAGCCCTAGATATCTCCAATAATTTTAAATTTGCCTCACGGCCTGCTTTTTTTATTTCTTTTATTGTATGAATTCGCTCCTTCAAGCGATACGTTTCGTAATTATTATTATACTTGCAATCTATCCGATAACTAAGCCATCTACCACGACTTCTACTCGACCAAAAATAACTTCCTTCAGTTGAAGTTTCTTGGCTAAAAGCTCCCTGCATAGTCTTTAATCTTCTCTTCGAATGGACATCAAAGATTAAAAGACCTCCGATTTTTAAGAGGAGAGCTATGTTTTGCATAGCTTTTTTTAATTCTTTTCTGCTTAAATAATTAAGCACATCTAAAGGGCAGTAAATAACCTCCCACTTAATATCACTTTTATAAGAACAGATATCACTCTGAACTAAAGTTCCTGAGTACCTTTTAGCAGCAAGCACTAAGATATCATTATCTATGTCCATTCCTACAGGATTCAATCCTAACTTTTGCATAGCTTGCAAAAAGAGGCCGGAACCGCAGCCGGCCTCTAAAATACTATTTATTTCTCGTTCCCCTATCACACTAAGGTAACTTGTAGCGTATTTTATATATGGTTTTTGCGACATAAAAGCATCGTAGACTTTATTAAATACTTGACCCACTATGAATCTCCTCCATAATTCTAGGGGCATCCTGCCAAAGCTTGTCAAGACCATAATACTTTCTCTGCTCTTCAGAGAAAACATGCACCACTATATCAGCAAGATCCAAGAGAATCCAGCCACCCTCGGCACTTCCCTCTTTGCTTTTGATAGGTATATCATGCTGTTTTAATTCGTCGATAATACCCCTAGCAACCGCATCTACATGGAGCTTAGAACGGCCTGAGACAATGATAAAGTAATCCGCCACAATGGTAATTTTGGAGACATCTAAAATCTCTAAATTCAAACCTTTGTGATCATCCACCGCTTTGGCAATAAGATCGAGAACTTTTTTGTTTTCCACCCTTTAGCCTCCTTCTATTTATTTAAGGGCATTTCTACCTAGTAGAATTGTAACATCGCCGATTTGACTATCTACTTTGGTCCAATTATTTTTATTGATATTTAGTGATACTGCCAGCCATTTGACAGCATCTTCATAGTTTTCGCCAGCTTGGATACTACTTTCTAGATACTGATATTCTGTAACCTCACTAATACCAGCAACTTTGAACCCTTTTTCTCTTAATTTTACAGCCATCTCTTTAGCTGCTTCCGGATTACCGCTGCCATTTAATATACCAACACTAAATCCGTATTTACCGACCCTGCAGTACTCATTAATAATTGCCTCAACATGTTCTTTGTCTACTTCCCAATAACTAGCTTTGTTTATAGTACTAGAGGTCCCTGGCAAGACAAAGTTCTTGATTTGAAAGCCTTTGGCATTTTGAGCTAAAGTAGCCCATTTCACCATTTCAGCTGGTGTCAAATTAGTGCGAATAGCTTCTTTTAGCTGTGGTATTAATGCAGGTATTTTGCCAAGGTTAGCTGGGCGAGAAATTTCTGTAACAATAGCTTCGACAAATTTTTGCTGTCTAACTACTCTTCCCACATAACCTGAGTTGGTAATAGATACATCCCCATATCCATCACCTCTAAAACGTACATAATGTAGTGCTTTCTCTCCAGATAATCTTTGTTTCCCAGGCATCAACCTAATATGAAGATTTTGCGCATAATCGTCATAAACCATTGGCATCTCAACATCAATGACGATACCACCTAAAGTATCAATTACTTTTTCAAACCCTTTGTGATCCATCTTCGCAAAATAATGAATCGGGATTTGGACGAATTCTTCGACTACTTTTATAGTTGCAGCTATACCATTTTTAGGATATACCGCATTAATCCTTTCTATTTTTCCATTTATTTCTACTTTCGTGTCTCTCGGTATAGAGATGAGAGCAGCATTAGCATTTCTTTCATCAACACTAACCACCATTATTGTGTCGGTTCTAGATCCATTACCAGCTTCATCTGAACCTAAGATAAGGAAATTGCTACGTGGATGATATTGGTAAATATTTGGTGCCTTAACATTCTCGATAACTTCTGGTTCAGTTTTCCTTATCCAAGTAGTCTTTTCATGCATAGAAGATAAAGCCAGGTAAAGTGCAGTAAATAAACCCGCAGCGATGATAACAAACGCCAAAAAAACATAACCTAATATTATGAGTGCTGTATTCTTTTTCTTAGCCATATCTAGTTACGCACTATAATAATTATAGTGCTTCCTCCCATCTGTAGGAATGATTATAACTTATTTCCTGACTTATGCTTTAATAGTAAACTGTTCCTGAGAGCTAAAGAATCGGGATGAATAGGTAATCGCTTATTAATTAGATAGTTAAAAGCTGAGTCTATTGCTATTAATAAAGCGCCATTCAAATCAGTTTCTGCTATCTCTCTTATCTTTTCAACTCCCGGGTAACTCCTACCTTCTTCAATTTTATCTGCTAAATATATAATACGTGCCAATTTACCCATATTAGGATGACCTGTAACATGATAAGCAATTGCTTCTTTTATCTCTTCACTAAGCAAGAATTCTTCTTCTAAAAACTTAGCTGCTACTTTGCCATGCAAACCTAAGGGCCAATCTTGTTCATATTCATCAGCAACAATACCATAGTGCTCAGCCAAAGAGAGAAGTTCTTTGCCTGTGAGTTCACGACAACAATCATGAGCGATACCCGCTTTATATGCTATGTCTATATCAATGTTATGTTTTTTGGCTAATAACATCGCTTGCTTGGCTACTCTTTGTGAGTGTGCAAAACGCCCAAGGGTTACTCTGTCTTTTACATATTCAGTAAGATCCATAAACTTGTGCAAAGGATATCTCGACTTTTTGTCGCAGAAATATTGCACTCCTCACCTCTTTCTCCTCTAGACTATTACTTAATGTATCTCTCAACTAGGCCTTACTTTATTTTTCTCTACTCATCGTCAGATGCCTGCTAGTATAGTTTTTTAGGCCATTTAACTCATCTAATAAAGCTTCTCTGTCATCTCTCACCTATCTTATAATATGCCTGCTTACTTCAACTAAAGATGGTTTCATTGAAATTCTTTTCCAAACCTTACTTTCTTATGCTACTTTACTAATATGTATCTTTATAAACTCTAAAACTTAAGTAGTTAGCTAATGTACTTATGTGAAACATCTTCGATGGCTTTCCACTTTTTTAGTTTTTTCTTAGGCCATCTATTTAATTATTTTACCCTTAAAATTTAAATAAGTATAAAAAAGTGGTCTTCTCTTAATCCGAGAAAACCACTTAGTTAACATATGTTCATTTACAATCTACCTAAATTAATCTCTGGTAGCACGTGGACGAGCTTCGTTAACAACGAGATTTCTTCCATCTAAAGAATAACCATTCATAGCGTCAATAGCGCCTTCTAAGGAAGAATCCTCAACTTCGACAAAACCAAAGCCTTTAGAACGGCCAGTCTCGCGATCTGTAATGATACGTACCCCAAGAACTTCTGCAGAGCTAGCAAATGCCTCTTTCAGTTCTTCCTCTGTTGTAGACCAAGGAAGATTACCTACATATAAAGTTTTAGACATTGCACTTTCCCTCCTTTCGGTACCGTACGGCCATGTTGGATCTTGAAACACTTGGGGATGTACTAAGGTACAGGAAAGTGCAAGACTCACCGTAAGCCTCAACGGTTAGTGGTTCTATCTTTTAGAACCCTTTCTAATTATTAGTTTACCACAATGAAGCAGAAAATGTCAATTTTGTCTGTTACTTTCTACCTAAATTAGCACTTTTAGTCGTAAAAAGATAGTCTTTTTGTTCAAACTACGTTTTACTTTTTAATTCTAGATTTCGTTATTATAATAAGCAAGAGACAGAATTGTTGCTAAGACCACAAAGGCTAGAGTCCATGCCCACTAAGAGCATCAAAGGTCTCTCGCTTGCAAAAACCGATAAAGTTAACAGATTTCGATCATGAAATCTGTTAACTTTTCTTGTGTTATTAGTAGAAAAAGGATACAGCGTAAATTCCATTTGCAATTTTATCGTTAAACAACATCTATAGTTCTTATTCTAAAGCATTTTAGGAGTCTTGTGTTTCATCCTCTGTATCGTCACCTGTCTCATCCTCTGCTTCATCATCTAAAGCTACTTTTTTGGGATCATTAATACTTAAAATCACAGTGTCTTTGGGTATTGTAATCCTAATATTTTCATTTTCAACAATATCTAAATCTGCTACCTTAACAGTGCTCCCAGCTTCCATTCCTTCTAGGTTGATGATAACTTCTTGAACAAAGTCCTTTGGCAATGCATTATACGGAATTTCTTCAATATGTTGTTGTATTATGTTAGGATTATTTTCTTTATTTTTCAGAACTACTTTTGCTACACTGTTAACCGCTTCATCAGCAACAAGTTGCTGGAATTCTATGTGTTCAACTCTTTGGCTAATGGCCTCATAAGTAATCTCTTTGAATAGAACATCATATTTATCGCCATCAACTTCAATAATAAGTCTGCTTCCCTTTGATACCATACTAAGAAAGCGATTGACATCTCCTAAAGAAATTTTAATTAAAATAGATTCTTCTAAACTTTTTCCATAAATCAATGCCGGAATAATACCCTCACGTCTCAACTTTTTTGCTTTTATACTTTTGTCTCTGCGTTCAGCTTTTAAATTATAAATGATAATACCCCCTATATTTCACAATTTTCGTACTTTTCGTTTTCGAAAATTATTTTTATTTTCCATATGATAAGTATAGCATACATAAAATTTCCAGGCAAATGCAGTGACTTTAAGCATTTCACCGTTTATTTTTAAATAGCAACTGCCAAAAAAGCTTTATGACTTCACTCTTTTACAAAGACAGATAGCATAATAGATTTGAGGCACCATTATGCGTATTTACACACTTCTAAAATAAGGTAGTGTAAAGTTATTAATAGGATAGAATAGTGGTTACGAAAGACCCCCTCACAATCATGAACGCTAAAACCTCCTGGTAAGATAAACTAAATAATATAGTGGTTAACATTTGTAGCAGTATTAATTGATAGAACAGACCTCTACCATTGCACCCAGAAAGAACGAAAAACATTACTTAATACAGTGAGTTATTCTAGATATTAATTTGCTCCTATTTTACTTTTTATACATTACTTAATAGTAGAAATCGGGATCGCTTGCTAAAATCAAGTGGTACTATCAACCCAATAATTTCATAACCTGATTCGTTCTCGCTTAACGCTTAGGAAGAAGAGCCATGGTTTTATAAACCTTTGAATATTTGTACTAATTGAACTGGTCTACGGAGCGTGGATTGTTTATAAGGGAGCTAGTCGTTAAAATAATATCGAGGTGAAGAGAATGGATATGCCAAGAAAAAAACAACTCCTCGAGGAGTATAAAAATAGAAAACCGGAAATGGGTATTATTTCTTTGAAATGCGCTGCAACAAAAGAGACCTTTTTAAATATCTCCCAAGATACAAAGGCCGATCTAAACAGTAACCGATTTAAGTTGACTTCAAATGGCCATCCGAATAAGAAGCTACAAGAACTCTGGAATCAATATGGTGAAACCAACTTTGAAATCTCGGTTATACGAGTATTAAAATATGAAGATCCTCAAGCTGATCATACCGAAGAATTACAAAAACTACTAACACAATGCTTAGAATCAAACAAAGGTGCAAGGAGAATATGGAAATGAACGAAAAAATTGTCTTAACCGCAGATAGTTATGACCACATAGATGGCAGAAATGCTTATCAATCAAAAATAAAAAGATTGACTTTGGGAGCACCTCTGTTAGACGAAAACAGGAAAATGGCGATTGCAGTCCAAATATGGAAAGAAACCCCATTTGGCCAGTTGGAAATGGACCAAGAACTACCAATCCATCAGGTACTTGATTTAATGATTTTCCTTGCTCGCAGTCTTCTATATTTTGAGGATGCTTACCGACTACCTTTACTATATGATCCCCAAAAGCTTACTGTAGAACGTATCGGCATTCAAGGTGATGTAATGCCCATATCAATATGTTTAGGAAATCCTCATCTTAATGAAGATATTCGGCAGTTTTCACAAGCACTCAATGATTTGGGTGAAATATATGGAGAGCGCCTGCGGGTACTCGCTCGAATTTTAGCAGAAATGGAGTTTTAAAAATGGAGAACCAAATGCTTCTGTCCCCGCACAGACAACTGACAGAAGCTGAAAAAAATCTGATCTGGAAAAAACCAAAATCACATATCGAAAGCGAAGCGGAGCGTCGCATTTGTACTGCAGTAAAACGAAACTGGCACAATAAAGAAATGAAGATCGCGAATATCCTGTTAGAGGGAGATGCAGGTTCGGGAAAAACTCAACTAGCAAAAGCTCTCTCAGCTGACTTCGGGTTACCTTATACCAAAGTCACTTGTTTTGCTGATATGGACAAATCCGATATTTTAGGTTCCATCCTTCCGGTTTTGTCGGAGGACGGACATAGTGCAAATGAAGTAAGCTATCAATTCTATCCCTCGGAAATTGTAAGAGCTTATGAAAATGGGTGGCTTTTGGAGATCCAGGAACCTACTGTCATCCGAGATGCTGCCGTATTGATGGCTTTGAATTCTGCCCTGGAACCAGATGGCAGTATTAATCTTCCAACCCGCATTGTCCATCGCCATCCAGATTTTATTGCAGTGATTACAACCAATAGAGGTTATAATGGCTGTCGCCCATTAAATGAAGCCCTTAGAGATAGAATCCAACATGTTGAAAAAATGGATTTACCTCCAAAGTCAGTTATGATGACCAGAGCTAGTGCGAAAACAGGCTACAATAATCAACAGATCTTGTCTCTTCTAGCAGAGATGATTATCACCCTGGACGAAACGGCTAAAGCGAATGCCTTAAAAGGAGTGGCAGGCATGCGTTCTTATCTGTTTTGGGTTGATGCTGTCGCTAGTGGAGCTTCTCTACAAGCTTCTATGTACCACAAAGTGATTTATAAAATTTCGACTGATCCAGCTGATATTGCCATTTTGGAACAAGCTTTAGCCGTAAAGAAATTATTGAATCAGTTAGAACAACTAGAACAGGAACTAGCAGCTAGACAAGAAAATCAAAATCCAGATGTGATGGAATTCAATTTAGCTGAAGATGGGCAAGAAGGTAGCCCCGAAGAAACATCAAGGGATCCAAATGCAGTGCTTTTACGCAAATCGCCTGATAGTAAGGGGCATTCTGATCAAACTTCCACTAATATGACCGAGAAAACACAGAGTAGTGATAATGGTGAGAATGGAACACCAATTTACCATGAAACAGAGCCAGAACATCTTACCGAGCTGCAAAAACAAACCTTTAGAAAAAGGATCAATCAAGAAGCCCGTGAAAGTGTAAAGGATAGTAACCATCAACTGATTAAACTGGTTGTCCATCGTCCTGAAGTAAGCGAAGAAAACCAGATTGAGTATAGAAAACAAGCCTCTCTGCTAAGGCCTGTGATTCACGAACTAATTCAGAAAACAAGGCCTCTCTTAGAGCATGAAACCGCTAGTGAATTTGCCCCTGGACAGTTATATGGCACAAACTTTTGTGCTGATCGCCTTGCAGCAAAGGACTTTTGCTATTTCTCAAGAAAACGTCCCCCAGAGGAAGACCCGGACCTGGCTGTGGCACTTCGTATAGACGAATCGGCATCCATGTCCGCCTTTGGCCGCATAGAAGCAGCAAAACAAGCAGCGATTGCTTTATATGAGTTTTGCTCTATTTGCAATATTCCTGTCTTGATTTATGGTGATACCGCTGACCGTTCACACTTAGAACAAATGTCACTTTACTCTTATGTAGATTTTGATAGCAAAGATCCTGAGGAAAAATATTCTCTTAGCAATATTCAAGGTAGAAGCAATAATCGTGATGGTATGGCAATTAGAATAGTTGCTGACCGTTTATTAACAGCTTCACAGAAAACAAAGCTCTTTATCAGCCTTAGTGACGGACAACCCAAAGCGATACCGGATTATACAGGTGACTCCGCCATTCTAGATATGAAAAATACCTTGCAGGAATATCGCCGCAAGGGTATACAATTTCTTGCTGCCGCTATCGGACAGGATAAAATAATCATAAGTGATATTTACGGAAAAGAAAACACATTAGATATTACTGACCTCAACCAACTTCCTGCCCAGTTGGTTCACGTTATTGCCAGATACCTATAGATGGAAAGGAAGATACTCTATGGACTGTGCGAAAATTGGACATTTAATTGCCCAATTACGCAAAGAAAAAGGTTTGACGCAACAGAATGTCGCTCATGCCCTTAATATCAGTAACAAAACAGTATCTAAATGGGAATGCGGTTTAGGGTGCCCTGATGTTTCTTTATGGGCAGGTTTGTCAGCAATTTTAGGCGCAGATATGGCTCAAATGATGGAAGGGGAAATTACCTTCAACCAACCAGACCGAGGAAACATCAATAAAATCCGATTTTATGTCTGCCCATCATGTAAAAATGTACTCGTAAGTACAGGCAGTTCAGCTATTTTTTGTTGTGGTAGAAAATTAGAACAGCTTGTTCCACACCAAGATAAAAATACTCCTCTTATAACCATAGAAACGATTGATGTAGATTACTTTATTACCATTGAACATGAGATGACAAAAGAACACTATATCTTATTTGCAGCCTATGTAAAAAGCGACAAAGTTTTTTTGAATCGTTTATATCCAGAACAAAACGCAGCAGTAAGTATACCGAATATACCAAATGGTAAACTCTATCTTTATTGTATAAAACATGGTTTAGTTGTCTATTCTATCCCTACAAAATAATAAAGTTACTGTTTTCGAATGAACTTAATTAAACAAACAACCTTTCAAGGTGCAATCATGAAACCTTGGATAAGGTGGCTAGATTTATATGTGAAACAGCACAAATTAATTTGACGGTGGGTTTGATTTTCAAAGCCACCATGTTTTGTATCCTGGAGTCCCATCTACTCATAACGAGGAAGGTGGATCGATACCTAAACTAGTGTAGAGTACCTTTTGTTTTTCGAGAATCTCACTGACACGCAATTCCTGGCCGGGTGTTTCAAAACATTCTATTACATCAAGTTTATCAAGGACGCCCTGTAATGTATAATTTTTGAACAAGTCTGCATCCTCCATTTGTTTCTTGATGTAAGAAAGATAAATAAGTGCCACAAATTCCACAAATAGCTTACCATCAAGACTTTTTTCAGAAGAAGCCAATGTGCGACGCATGTTCAGTCTTTCCTTAAGGTTACCGAAAGCTTTTTCTGCAATATCTCGATTACGATAGAGTTCGAGTGCTGTAATGGCATCCATCGTTTCATTTGTCAAAAGAGCAAAGAACCCGTAATAACATTTTGCTTTAGCGACAGCTTCTTCGTTGACGATGACTTTTGTCCCTCTTTTAGGTGTAGTTTTCATCTTGAAGTATTTATTGTAAAGGGATTCGTTTTCGGGGATTCGTTTGTCTGATTCCAGTTCATTACGTAAGGTGATTAACTTTCGGTCAAAAGCTTTTTCATCCTCGGCAGCTTTATCTATGTTGTAATAATAGTGAATATAGATATGTCTTGGTGTTGATAGGGTGTCACCTTTATATGGGCGATATTTGGTGTTGAGCCACTCTATTTGCACTGTTTGGTAATATAGCTCGTATTTTTCACTATAGTGCTCAAAGGTTCGAAAATTCTTGTAAATGGGTTCCAGCTCTTTTCTAATAAAAGACAGAGACATTTTAGTGGAGATAAGAAATTTTAAGTGTTCATTAAAGAGGGCATTAATGTTGTCTTCGCTATAAAAACCTCTATCCATTACAAGCTTGACTTTAGAAAAACCAAGGATATCCAACTCGGCTAGTAAATTCTTAACCGTTTTAGAATCGGGGATGTTTCCAGCTAGCTTCCGATAATAAAATGGCAGGTTGGATTTTTCCCCGAATACTAGTGCTAGGTTCAGCTGTGGCAGCAGATCGCTTTCCTTGTTGTTGCCATACTGTACTTGCAGTAACTGTTCGGAATAGCTGGATATGGAAGTGATTTCGTAAGCCCAGAATTCTTTTTCTGTTCGCCGTTTCCCCTGCAAGTTGGAAAACTTCATCTTTGCATCTTCGGTTATTGAAGCGAAGATTTCACTACTTCGCTGTGAAGGAATGTCCTTGCCATACGGATGCTTATGTATGCTACTCCATTTTTCAAATCGATAGAGTGGATTTTTATCCTCAAGAACCAGAAAATACACAAGCGATTGAATTTGTTGATATGTATCTGGAAAACACTGTTTTAAGTCCTTGGTAATACCTAACTTTTCACCAATAGCATCCAGTAGATAAGTTGCTCCATAAAATGATCTTGAGGTTTTAACAGAAGGGACAGGACCTCTCTTTGGTGCTACAGACTCTTCTTTCTTCTTGCGGCCTCTACCATCTGTCGGAATGATCTCACCAGTTTCAGCATCGACACGTCCGATAAGCGTCCGTTTAGCTCGAGATTGTTGCTTTTCCTTATCCCAATAGGAAACAGACTCATAGGCATATGTAATCCCTGATCTTTTGTCTTTTTGGTACACAATGGCTGCCAAAGTTTTCATCTCCTCGTTATGTATAATTTAACACATAACGATGGCAAATGCAAGAAAAAAATTGGCATTAAGCCAATCTTTTCAATGGTTTGAGGTTGTTTTATATTAAGGGCTCGTTATGAGTTTGCAGGACTTCAGGTTGTATAGCAAAGTGTTTAATAAACTATTCACTTTTTTTACATAACTCAACAGCATTATTAATTTTACATACTACTTATTTTACGTATAAATATTGAGATGATCCATCATGTGCTGCCATAGCTTTGAGTAGCAGTAACTGTATTCACTTGCTCCCGTACCTATACTCCCAATTCATTCAACTCACTATGAAACTTGTTTTGGTCAACTTTTTAAATACTCCTTTGGCATTAGTAAACAATGTTTTGTATTCGAATTTTTCCATATTTCCACTCTTCAACACTTTACAAGCATTATTCAACGCCCATAATATAAATAACCCGAACCTTTATTAAATCCTAAAGGCAAAGAAGCTAATCTTTATCTTATATTAAACATACACCATAGATTGAAAGAGATTATTAGTTATCTTTCAAAATTTGTTCAAGCTCAGCGATATAAAGCCCAACATCCTCTGGAGAATGAGCATCAGAAGCAGTTTGGATTTTTACATTGTATTTCTTCATTGCTTTAATTAAATCCCTATTCATCCCTAATTCAGAGGTAGTTGGGCAACGACGATAACTACCACTGCTTTCTTCGGCATACATATTGTTCTTAGCCAGAGAAGTGGCTAAGCTATTGTAATACTCCAATAAAGAAAATGAAGGTTGGTGTCCAAACAGCTTTATACAATCTGGATGAGCTATGCCACTATAAAGACCACTATCAGCCAAATCAATACTTGTCTCAAAATATCTCTTATATGTCGAATCTACATCCACTCCGTCCCAATGTTCAGGCTTGTGGTCATAGGCAAAATCGTCTATGAAGTGAACGCTGCCTAATAGAAAATCCAAACCCTTATCTTTGGTTATATTGTATACAATCTCTTCAAACTGTTTGAAATAACATATCTCTAAACCAAACTTGATATTTATGTCCCAAGCTTGGTTTAGTACTTTTTCAATTAACCGCAAATAGTCATCAAGCCTTAAAACACCGCTCTTCTTTTTAAACCACTTATTAATATAATCGCTAAAAGCACAAACGTTATCATACATCGGTATAAATTCTACAAAACGGTAGCAATGCTCCAACAACCAAATTTCAGAAAGATCTCTATCTATCGCTGTTGTCACAAAGCGTTTTATCCATTCGAGGGTGTAGTCGCCACGCTCAAGATGTATATGGCAATCAAGCACTTTTTTCTATCTCCAATCATCTTATATCTTTTCCTTAAAGCACAGTTTGTTGTCCACTCCCCGTGATTGGTCCAATAAGTTAACGCATTTATTAATAGGGTTAGTGAAACCATTTGGTAATATTTAATCGTTAATATTTTAAACCATCTCTTTTTTCTAGCACAATGGTTGACCTCTTGTCTGGAGAAAAAACAGAAATAACCATCCAAGCTAGTTTGTAGTATTGTGATTATAATATTTGCCTTCTTAAATTCTCCAACCTCTTTGCCCGTTCAAATGTTTCCTGCAAAAACTCCTCTACCTTCAAATCTTCATAACCTAGATTAGCAACTTCTAACGCAATTGCACCTTGATAACCTGTTTTTGCAATTTTTCGCATGGTCTCCGACCAATCAATCTTACCGTCAAAGGGTAATCGGTGCTCATCATCAGTACCATCATTATCATGAAGATGTAACGACATCAGTCGAGAACCATACAGAAACAATAGATCATCGTTTGGAGTTCGACATTTATGATGTCCACTATCATAGCAAAACCCTAAGTAAGGTGAATCAATCTGATCCAAAACAAACCTTAGATATTCGGTCTTTCGCGTGTTTTCCAGAGCAACTTTTATACCGCATTGTTCAGCTTTTTCAACAATACGTTTAATCCTATTAAGTCCAAGTTTATTAAACGCCGGAGGATTTTCTCCACCTGATAGGTGCATTACCATCACTGGAATTTTAAAATCACCACAATCAATCAAGCACTCTAAAAGATGCTCAGTTAAAGCGTTTCCATCAAGATTGTCCAACCAGAGATTGTTAATACCTTCAAAAGGTGTATGTATATTTTCAATAAATAACCCAGCTTGTCGTGCTAATTTTGGGGCGCTACGATAATCAATACGACCAAAATCCTCACCCCACCACAACACTACACCGGCAAATCCTGCTTGCTGTATTAAGCGGTAGCGTTCTTGTAAGGACAATTCGTTACTGAACCCATCATAAATTGTAAACATGGGCCGCTTCCTTTCTCTCTTTCACTTTTACTTTTTGTACTTCTATTGCAAAACATTTCTTATAAATGGCAAATACTTCTACTCTGGCATATTGGAATTAAACAATTTGATTTTTGGTCTTAATTCTTTTACAAAGCAATTAGTGGATGATCTGATGAATAAGATTACTCCAAATAACTACCTGCTTAATAAAACTTTGAATCTGCATTGAAAAAAATACCTCTATTCTAATGGAAGTATGTAATTGGGGGAACATACTGCTTTTATTGGTATAAAAACTAAAAATTTTAGGTTTAGACTGAGGTTGTTCTATTAATCAAACCGATAAAATGGAATTCATTCCCAAGTAAGCACATATTTTCCATTGGTAAATACAAACTCTTTTTCTAGTTGTCCCTCCACCTTTCAGAATGGTTCTTCTGGAGGCTTCATTTTCCTTGTAGTAAGCTAGCATAACTTGGCTAAACTAAGCTTTTTTGCATATTCAAGAGCCATATTTAATATTTGCGTTGCATATCCTTTTCTCTGTTCTAGTGGATGTACACCAAAACCAATATGCCGGCCATAATCAAGCAAAAAGTCATTCAAAGTATGGTGTATATTAGCCATCCCAATAATTTTTTTATCTGCTTTATAACACACAAAAAATGTACTTGATACCACCCAATCAGAATGTACAGTTTCCTTACAAGAATTATCATCAATTAATCTAAGCCAATCTTTGTAGTCCCTTTTATCTAAGAAAGCACTGCCGTATAATTGTGTTTCCCCAAATTTTTAATGTTCCTTTTTATTCTAAAGCTTTATCTTTAAGCTCTATCGCTGGTTTTACAAGGATCAGGTGGTTAATCGATTCACCTTCAAATTTTCGGTTATCTGCTTAGATAGCTCTTAGAATGACTGTGTCATAAATATAAGCATCAATTTATCAATGCGAATATTTATATAACTAGCAGATAGTCAGACATTTAACGCTCAGACATATATTTTTTTATTTCATCAGAAGTTAATTTCCGTACTTCTGTGTCGGGGTATTCTTGATATTTCTCAATAGAAAAAACAGAAGCCATTTTATCGCAATATTTATCCTTATTCTTTTGCAAAAAAGAATGTAAGTCCTCAATTTCCGCAAAAATTTTATAAGAAACTCTACCCTTACTATTCTTTATCTCATAAATACCACATGATTTTTTCATGGTATAATCAGCAGTTCTTAGATAGAGTTTTGCAATATCTAATGACTTAAATGGAAAATTCCACCTTTGTAGACCTCTCTGTGCATCATGTTCTATACAGATACAACGTCCGCAAGTTCCGCAAATATACTGAGCATGATTTTCCAAACAATCTAGAGGATTAAGTAATGGGGTTATTCTACTTGTATCAACATAACATTCTGGGCACATTACTTTTAACACCTCAATTTATCATTTTAAAAACAATCTGTTTAAAACTGAGATTCAACTAGATATGTATTTGAAAATCGCCAAAATCATAAATACCATTTCCTTGTTTTAACTTACCTTCATTGGCTAATTTCCTAAATCCAGTTGCAATTTCACTTACTATATCTACCGAAATATTTAATTGATGATGTCCTGGTAAAACTTTATTGATTGCTAATAACTTAACTTTTTCTAAAGAACTCAAAAATGACTGTGGGTTTGTTGTGGGGTAAAAAGCATCCAAGCAACCCTTGTATATTAAATCGCCAGAGTAAAGATAACCTTTGTCTGGTTCATAGAAACAACAATGACCAGGTGAATGTCCAGGGGTATGAATAACCTTCAGTTGTCTATTTCCTAAATTGATTAAATCACCATCATGTAAGATCATTGCTGGTAAGCCTTGAAAAACACGATACTGGTTAATATCAAAATCTTCAGGAAAAGCACAAGGTCTACTCAGGAGATTCTTTTTTACCATTTCTAACGGGATAGGGAATTGGCCAGCTAGCCATTCCTTTTCATCTTCAAAAACCGCAAAGTTATCAAAATACTCATGTCCACCGATATGATCCCAATGGGTATGAGTTGTGACAACCAAGATCGACAATGTTGTCAAATTACCAACTACATTTTGAATGTTCCCAATACCTAATCCTGTATCAATTAAAACAGCACCTTTATTTCCACACAGTAAATAACAATGCGTTTCTTCCCAATGTTTATATTCACTGATAGCAAAGGTATCACTATCTATTTTATCAACAGTAAACCATTCTGTCATGTTTCCATCTCACATTCAAGTTTTAATAAGAAGTTAGACTGACCAATACAAACAGTAATAAATCTAATAGAATACCTTACCCATTGTTAGAGGTGGCCCAAACCAGTCCATCGCCAAATTGCTTATTAATTTTTCCAAGCCTTCCCCTGGTAGGTTGTCCCTAGAGTATCTTGCCTATATAAAACTTGTTATAGTTTGAAATCCCTCTTATTTATTTTACCCCTAACCTCAGCCTATAAGAGAATTCAATTTCAAACTTATTTTGACCATAAGTTTCATCGACAAGAACTTGGAAATTTTTCACATCACATTCAATCAATGAAGGCTCATTTTTCAAAATACTTTGTAAGCTACCTTGACTTAAGGTTAAGTCAACCAACCGTTTTGCAGTACAAGGTTCAGAATTAGAAAAAACAATTTCTCGAGAGAATCTGAAATACCCGCTATTTTTGATGTTTGCAAGATGTTGATTTTTATCATAACAACTAAAGCTGTCTTTTAGATTTCTGTGCGTGTACTCAATCTCATGTACTTTATTAAACATTTCCATATATACCTTTTCAACTTGCCAGTTAAAAACAGGTGGCCAGTCACAGTCAATCGTAGCGAAAACCCCATTGTTTTTTAATATTCGATTAATCTCTTTAAGTGTTGAAACAGGTTCCATCCAATGGAAAGATTGACTGCAAACAACCACATCCACAGAATTTTCTTTGACGCCAATTTCATGTGAATAACCTTTTATGAAGGACATATTTCCTTTCTCTTTTGTTTTGGCTATCTTCAGCATATCTTCACTTGGCTCCACTCCTATAACCTTTACACAATTATTTTGCCAAATAGTTGTGGATAAGCCAGTGCCACAGCCCAAATCGATAACCGTTTCAGGTTTTTTATTTAAATATCCCTTGATTATACGCACAGGATAATCAGGCATCGTAGGACGAGCACAGTCATATATATCAGCGAATCCTTTAAATCTTTCCGCGTTTTTCGTAGAAATACTTTCCATGATTCTTTCCCTCCATTACTAGTAGATAAATTCCTCAAACCATCGCTCTTTAACCAATTCCTTTTTAGAGATTTTATCCTTTTTAAATTCTTTATAAATAGTTATCGTTTTACATTTTTCTCATATATATCATTTTAACAAATCCACTAATTATCATCTGACCAACAGCTGCAATGATAAGCGTGACAAATATTGTTGCATTAAAATATCCAGCAATGACACCAGCGATTATCATTAAAACAGAGGTGACCAAAAGTATTGGCATACCGGCTTTTGCTCTGATCGCTTTTAGTCTTTCATCTTTTTCCTTGTTGAACTGAAGCTTCAATTTCTTTTCGTCTCGTAACATCCCTCTGTAACGAATGATAATAATTGCTCCCAGTAGACCTAAAGCTGAAGTTGAGCCACATTGAAAGCTGAAAAGATCGCTTTCTTTGACTTCCGGACTTGTTAAAAACACATCATATATTCCTAAAATCACCGAAAATATTACAAGAATGCTGAGTAATAATATCCTCAGTTTGATTACCTTTTTATACCTATCCATTTTATTACCCCTTTCAATTTACATATTCAGAAAAGTCGAATACCTCTTCTATTGAGAGCCCAAAGTAATGGGCAATTTTAAATGCCAGTGGTAAAGAAGCTGTATACTTTCCGACCTCAATAGATGAAATAGTCTGTCTTGTCACACCAACAGCAAGGGCCAGTTCTTCCTGAGACAGCTTTTTTGCTTTTCGCAATTTTGCAATCTTTGTTTTCAAAATAGCACCTCCGACTTGCAATGCTAGCTTTGCAAGTTAAGTATAGTTTGCTTTGCACTTTTTGTCAAGTTTGCTTTGCACTTATGGCAAGAAACTACACCAATATTCCGCAGTATAAGATTGAAACCATCATAGATTACATTGTTTTTGTAAGAGCAAAATAGATTTGAAATAATCTGCTTAATGAAAAGCCCAAAAACAATTGGAACGGATTACAATGGTAAGTGCTATAAGATCAATATAGATATGATACACTTACTGTTAAAACTAACCCCACAGTCTATTTTTCGATAATTTTATTATCTCAATCAAACATGCAACACCGCTAAGCGAATTCTTAACTTAGCACTTTTTTATCTCATAAGTCACTAGTTTGTATTTACATAACATAGAGCAAAAGATTAAATACAAGCATATACATAGGTGAGACTGTACTTTATGGAGGGAATAGTCTTGACCTACACCGTTCAACCAGGTGATACCCTCTGGTTGAACGCCCAAAGATTTGGCCTTACTTTGCCATACTTACTATCTCTTAATCCACAGATCACCAATCCGAGTCTAATATTTCCTGGGCAGGTCATAGTAATATCTGGACCGCCTGAACCTCCAACACGTATATGCCCATTACTGTCCCAAGGATCCAGAGGTAATGATGTAGTTCGGCTTCAAACACTGCTTCAGATTGTGGGCTTCAATCCAGGCCCGATAGATGGAATTTTTGGAATCCAAACTCGTAATGCATTGATGGCCTTCCAGCGTAGTGTAAAGGAGGGATTGCCAGTAACTGGCGAGACCGATATCGGAACGTGGATTATGCTAGGTGCTGAGTGTAATCCTGGGCCCATCATCCCACCTGGCGCTGTGCGCTATATCATACGGCCAGGAGAATCGCTATATATCGTCGCAACCCGCTTTAATATAACCGTTCAAGAAATCCTGCAAGCCAATCCGCAAATCACAAATCCTAACTTGGTTTATGCCGGTCAGGAGATCCTGATACCTGTAAGATAAATAATTGGATTTCTTGCTTGGCATCGAAAATAAAGTTAAAGACAACCACATTATTCACCGAATATAGTTTACTAACCCAGAGTCAGGTACGTAACCTCTGAGGATATATATAATTCGAATGCTATTTTTCATAAAAAAAATTAAGGTCAGCCTGACAAGGTTGGCCTTAATTCTATTAATCTCTATTGTTTATTATGATTAGATCAAAATAAATGCAATTAGGAAAGCGCCCTATTAAATACATAACCAGCACTCAATTCGTTTTTCTACGTTTTTTCCATGAGGCTTTGCCTCCAATATACCTAAGGTTCTAATTTGTTATCTCGTTAAACTACCTACCTGTTGCAGACCTATTTTAATCAGACACTATTTCTGGCTAAATACTAACATACAGAACATCAGTTTAATTATTTATTGCATACTACAAAATTATAAGCCTTATTAAAATCACAATCAAAGTAATAACTAGCAGTCAGAGAATGCTCTTCATATACAATTGACCACTGCGTTATCCATTTTCCATCCCTTTGAGAAACCTGTGCAAGGGCCTCTTTCACCTGTTGAACAGTAAGTGAACCTCCATTCTCTTCATAGAGCGAACTAAGATATTCAAATCTTTGTTTTGCGCTTTCCCCACCGGCAGCTGTATTTCCATGGATAAGATTAAAGTTTGTCACAGTGCTTGTGTTCAAAACAACTAATTCCCCATCCACAAACTCAATAACAACTGACGTACCAGCAGCATCAGAAATGGCCAAATGATGGCTTATACCACCTGAAGCATAGATATCATATTGTTTTAATATTTCTATAGCTTCAGCAACGCTTGCTGCTTTATTCAACAAGAGACGAATCGCTGTTGTAATTGTCAGATCAGGCCTGTATGTATCAATGGTTATCATACCGCCCTCATTGACTTCGAGATCGGCAACACAGAGTCCAGCTTCATTTATTCCATCCATGGGGACATATAAAGCAGCAATGGCCAACATTTTATTAGTAATACCCTCTGGCACAGTTTTTGAACTAGAGGTAATATTTTGAAAATCGCAAGTCGAAATTGATGCATAACCAGCTTTAGGGACACATTTTACAATGATCGGAACAGAACCTTTCCAATCAAAATTTCGTCCCCAAACATGCGAACCATCTGGAGTGTTAGCAGAAATAGTACTACACGCAAGCTCGCTTTCATTGACATCTACAGAATAAAAACCTTTGGAGATGCGTTTTGTAAGAAATGCAGCCACTGCTTTATCTGAAGATGCTCCTCCTGATTTCAAAAAATCTTCAAAATGGTAGTCTCCTTCCACTTCAAGGTAGTATACAGGTTTTTCATCTGTTATTTTTTCAATGGAATTGATTATTCTAAGCTCGTCATAGAACAAGAGACCAGTGCCACCTGCAATAAGAAGTAAAACTATCATCAAAGGGATCAGTATTTTTCCCGCATTCCACAATTTTTTCACCCCATTAAATATAAGTAATCTTTAGTTCAAGTTACAGAGAAACAGTTCTGCACCTTTTTCAACCTGATCAGGAATTACTCCAGTTGAGCTTAGTTTACACGGTATAAAGGTCATTTTAAGCTTGAGTTCTTAACCTTATGCAAAATAGCCAATTAAAACCTGATAAACCGATTCCTCCTATAATCTCCGAATCGGGAAAAACATATAAGCTTTGCCTGTCTTTGGACAAATAAAATCATGTACTGCCCCTGCAAGTGAAATGTTGCTTTCTTTTAAATATTGAATAACGCCAGGGAAAGTAGCTCTATTTCCGTTCTCAATATAAATAACCAAAAACCAACCATTTAGTCAATCCATCTGGAACTTCCGCATCGTCTAAGCACTCAACACCAGCAAGATATAATCCTTAAAAGAGCCTGAACTCCAACGTTCATTCGTTATGTAAATACGATATAAATTTCTTTGTGCTGATGTTCTCACTATACGCTAACCCGATAATGAAATCCTTGATTTGTTTTTTTAAAACCCTCAATCAGACTAGCACCAACGAACCTCCCCTTGACACCGCTATTCCAATTGATATGAAACTCGTGAATCTGTCTATCAACTAAACACATTTTTACAGCATATCCTAGCGCCTGAGGCCAATCCTCAACGAAGGCATTAAAAATACTGGTTACAGTGCCAGATGGTATATTTTCTTTACGAAAAGATCACATATAATCACTAAATAAATACTGGCTTCCGTATTGACATTGTACCAGCGTATGAGAACCGATCCCTTTCGCATTGCTTTCATACAGCTCTTTGAGCTTTTTACGAGATATTTTTGGAGACCAATGGTATCTGTTAAATCGTTCTGCTAATTTTTCAAGTTCATCCCGCTCCCGCGCCAGCCAATTAACAGGACTCGAACCAGTAAAGTCCTTGATAGGCTTAAGTTTGCTTCCAACACCATTCAAAATATCTACTTATCAATTTATCAGATAAACAATTTAGCCATCTTAGCCCAAGAATAAGTTAGAGTTGTTTTTTTGTACCTTTAATACAAATAGCTAATCTTTCCGTCTTATTTTTTGGCTTAATGATAACAGTCCCGCTGCTTCCCCTACTATATTTCTTTATTTCTACATCGCATTCACTACCTTCTATCTCGATATCATTCAATGTTATATATTTCACTTCAGGATAATAAATAACAGTTACTGCAGAAGTGCTGATATTTTGACATACCAAATTAAAGTTCCCACTGTGATAATCATAGCCGTATTCTAATAATTCTCCACTTGTACTCATTGGGTAGGCTCTTTTAAGTGCCTTGATATATTTACATTTCTCCATACCAGAATAATAACACCAAAAAGTATTACTCCATAGGTATTTCTCAAACTTTTTGATTATTGCTATTGCTAGTTCGTAGGTAACATCAAAGTCAGTAAATGCTCCCCATTCGCCTACCATAACTGGCATATCCAATCTATCCTGTACTTGTTTATGTGTATCAAAAATATAATCAACCCTTTGTTGATTATAAGCATCGTATCGATCGGTATCAACAACCAGGTCATATCCATGCGGAGAGTATACCTGAGCCTGATCAATCCTACCTATTTCCGACTGGATGGCAACATTAGAAAAATAGTTTGTCTCAGTAAAAATAAAACCTTCTGTATCGACTTTTCGGATCTCTCCTGCAACCTTAGCAAAAAATGGAGATAGGATGTTTCTATCATAAGCTTTGGCAGCAATTCCTGAACTTCCAACTATTTTTTTATAAATTGTTAACTCAGATAGATTCTTTAATATAGTAAATCGCTTTTCTTGATCCATCCATAATTTAGTTAGTTCTGCCAAATTAGGCTCTGGTGTGTTTAGCACTTCTTTAGCATAAGCCAAAATCAATTCTGCAAGAACTTCTTGAGATAAACTTCCAACAGCTGGCTCGTTCATGAGGTCATAACCAATTATATTATCACAGTCTTTAAAGAAAGCTGTCACATGTGCCCACATTTTAGCATAATGGTCTTGAAGCCCGATACCATCATGGGCAGGTGTATTAGTCCAAAAATTATCAAATGCCCTCATAACCGCACCACTTTGAAGATAGGCATCACTCCACATTTTTCCTTCTATGTGTGGCTCTCCGTCTGTGATCGTGGCCCATTCTGGTGCGCCATCTCCATATTTGTAGCTATATAAGTCTTGGTGCATATCTAAAAAAACATAGATATCATTCTCTCTAGCAAGTCCTACAAACCTTTTTATTTTTCTTAGATAATCATCGTCATATTGCAAAGGACTCGGCTCAACACCATCCCAGATAAGTCCCATTCGAATAACATTAAAACCTAGATCCTTAAACCATTCAAACACAGCATCATCGCACTTAGTAATATAGTTCAGTGACCTTTCTTTGCAAACAAAATTTATACCACTTAGTATAATGTGAGCTCCAGTTTCATCAACAAACTTTTTGCCATTTACAAATAACTTTTTCATTCTTTCGCCTCCAACCCTACAGTTTTTCCCTGTTTAATATATATAAATCAGAACACTTAACACTTTCCCTGCTATATTCTTATTAAATATTCCCTATAACTCTTAATTGACAGTTTCCCTTTCTCCATTTTATACCAGTTTTATTGTTAAAAGATACTAATTTTCAAAGCGCTTATGGGTAATTTCATGTTTTCATCTGGTTCTAAAAGTGTGTCCTAAGCTGGGTTTAAACTGTTTATGGCTCTGGGCTTTCTTATTCTCTTTAAGGATACCTTAAAGCAAAAAGCAAGCGTAAATATCTATAAAAAATGAGAGCCTTGAACTTATCATTCAAAACTCTCAAATATCATATATGTATTGGCTTTATAAGCCATCTATCTATTATAATATGGGGTGAACAGTGGGAGTCGAACCCACGGCCTCCAGGGCCACAACCTGGCGCTCTAACCAACTGAGCTATGCCCACCACGTAAAGTTGGCAGGGGAGACAGGAATTGAACCCGCAACACTCGGTTTTGGAGACCGATGCTCTGCCAATTGAGCTACTCCCCTGTATTATACTAAATGGCTGGGGTGCCTGGATTCGAACCAGGGCATACAGGAGTCAAAGTCCTGTGCCTTACCGCTTGGCGACACCCCATTAGTTATTAAATCGATATGGTGGAGCCGATGGGGATCGAACCCACGACCTCTTGAATGCCATTCAAGCGCTCTCCCAGCTGAGCTACGGCCCCATTTGGCTCCCCAGGCAGGGCTCGAACCTGCAACAACCCGGTTAACAGCCGGGTGCTCTACCATTGAGCTACTGAGGAACATTTACTGGTGGAGAGGACTGGATTCGAACCAGTGAAGGCAACGCCAGCAGATTTACAGTCTGCCCCCTTTGGCCAGCTCGGGAACCTCTCCGAAATAATGGCGGAGCCGACGGGGCTCGAACCCGCGATCTCCTGCGTGACAGGCAGGCGTGTTAAGCCGACTGCACTACGGCTCCGCATTTAAAAAAATGGTGGGCGAAACAGGGCTCGAACCTGTGACCCCCTGCTTGTAAGGCAGGTGCTCTCCCAACTGAGCTATTCGCCCTCATGGAGCGGATGATGGGGCTCGAACCCACAACCTCTGCCTTGGCAAGGCAGCGTTCTAGCCAATTGAACTACATCCGCATATTAAATCCGGCAGTGACCTACTCTGCCACAGCGTCTCCACTGCAGTACCATCGGCGCTGAAGAGTTTCA
>ENA-UOOI01000420-UOOI01000420.1-fermentation-metagenome-genome-assembly--contig:-NODE-420-length-54627-cov-103.369622_pt1 | contig 54627 bp, 47 predicted proteins | sample MGYA00245779_ERZ724027 | MGnify/ENA primary metagenome ERZ724027 (study PRJEB28704, sample SAMN03018318) | fermentation metagenome | biome: anthropogenic terrestrial biome; feature: soil...
CTGATATATCTAAAACTTGTACTTCTTATAAGTTTTGATATAATATTAATAGAAATTTAGACTAAAATAAAAAACAGGGGGCAAGCTTATGAATAAATATGCTATATATCATACACCAAATGTACCTTATGCTTATGCAAAAAACGATGATACTCTTACAGTTCGTTTAAGAGCTGGGAAGGGTGATTTGTCATGCTGCAGGGTTTATTATAAATGCAGATATAACTGGGATAATCAATTTAATGTGAAGGATATGAAACTTATGGCTCAAGATGAGCTATTTGATTATTATGAATCAGATTTACAGATAGAAAAAAACAGGTACAGATACTACTTTGAACTGATTGATATGAAAGGAAATAAGGTATACTTTGATGAAAGAGGTGTAAGGGAACAGGAGCTTAAAAGAAAAGAAGATAATGCATTTCAATATGCATATATTGGCAAGGCTGATGTCTATGATGAATCAAAATGGCTTCAGGAATCAATAGTATATCAGATTTTTCCTGACCGTTTCTATAATGGAGATAAGAGAAATGATCCTGAAAATACAAAGGCATGGGGCTGTGAAGTAGATAGAAGTTCCATGTTTGGAGGAGATATTAAGGGAATTATTGAAAAATTGGACTATCTTAAGGACCTCGGTATTAACCTTATATACCTAACTCCTGTATTTAAATCTGCATCAAACCACAAATATAATACTACAGATTATTTTGATATAGATCCCCAGTTTGGCACAATAGAAACAGCTAAAGAGCTTACAGCAGAATGCCATAAAAGGGGAATAAGGGTTTTGTTTGATGCTGTATTCAATCATTCGGGCAGCGATTTTTTTGCTTTCAAGGATTTATTGAAAAACCAAGAAAAATCTCAGTATAAGGACTGGTATTTTCCGTATGAATATCCTGTAAGTACAGATAAGATAAATTATTATACTTTTGCTAATGATGTGGCAAATATGCCTAAGTTGAATACCAGCAACCCTGAGGTCAAAGAATACCTTTTGAGAGTAGGAGAATACTGGGTTAAAGAAGTTGGAATAGATGGCTGGAGGCTGGATGTTGCTGATGAAGTGGATCATCATTTTTGGAAAGCATTCAGAGAAAGAATAAAAAAGGCAAATAAAGATGCCATAATCGTTGGGGAAATACATCATGAATCCTCATCCTTCCTAAGCGGAGACGAAATGGACAGTATAATGAATTATCCTTTTGAGGGTGCTGTAATTGACTTCTTTGCTAAAAGAACAATAGATGCTGTTGAATTTAACAATATTCTTACCCAGAATATGACCATATATATGGACAGCATTGTAAGACAAATGTGGAATCTCGTAGGAAGCCATGATACTAAGCGTTTCTTGACGGAATGCGGTGGGGATATTAAAAGAATGAAATTAGCTGTAGCTTTTCAATTTACGTATATTGGGGTTCCATATATTTATTATGGCGATGAGGTAGGAATGACAGGTGGGAATGATCCAGAATGCAGAGGCTGCATGATATGGGATGAAGAAAAGCAAAATAAAGATATGCTAAAGTTTTATAAAAAAATGGTTTCCATAAGGAAGGAAAACAAAGTACTTGTATATGGAAGTTACAGGAACTTATACCTTAAGGGTAATATAATTGTTTTTGAAAGGTATAATCAGTCAGAATCTGCAATAGTAGCTATAAACAACAGTGATAAAGAGGCAGAAATCAATATAGGCTGTACAGGAGAGGCTGTGGATCTTATATCAGGAGAAAAGATTGTGCTTGGCAGCAGCCTAAAATTAGCCCCTATGGAATTTAAAATAATCAAGCGCCATACTTCTAATAAATAACATCCCAAAATGATATGAAGATTAAATTAGATTTGGCATAAATGTTCATTAAACTTTTCCAATCGCAGAGCGATTTACTGATTAATTAAATACGAAGTTAAAGGGGAGGAAAAATTATCCTCCCTTTATTTAGTGTGCCCAGCATGGGCAGCAACTTGGTGGTAAAAGTCCACTACGAAGAAAAGAGCTTAACTGTCCCCATGATTTACCAGAACTTATAAAATTCAACATGATTTACCCTTAACCGTCCCTCAATTTATCAATTTACTCAATTTAGATCAACGAATTTAATGCAATTTATCAACTTAAAAGAAAGGTTCTTAACTGTCCCCCAAATTTACTGTTTGCTGCTACAAAAATTACTTATTTATATACCTCAGAGGCAGGGGAATCTTTTATTGTAAGGACGTATTGGAAGTAATCTGTGGTAACTCCGCCTAAGGGATTTTTTATTGAATATAGATATCTACTAAAAGGTGAATCTTTACTGTCAAGCTTATATAATGTAGCTATTGAGTTTGAAGTATCATAAAAAATAAGAGCATCATTTAAACTATTTGTAATGAAGTTGCTTCCACCATTATCGCTATTCTTATATTTGCAGTTGAAATATACATAAGGAATAGAAAGGACTTTTCCTTTAAAGGGTGATTCTTTTCCATTTAATCTTGCTGCAAAGTTTTCATTAGGTATATATTGGCTATTTATTTTTTTAAGATAAGTATGCTCCGCTCCAAACTGGCCATAATATTTTCCCTTTGGATAATGGGAATATACAAGATTAAAATTTTTATATATGGTGTCTTCTCTTCTACTATAACTATCTGACTTTGTGTCAATTAAATTTCTAATTGTCATTTCAAAATCAAAAAAATCCTTACCTAAAAAATTTTTATATATATCCCTCTTTTTTTGAATATCATCATAGATTGTTTGAGCAAGTTTTCTATCTTCAGCATAATTATGCGATCTATCTTTATTTTTAATAATATTTACAGCCCCAGTAATTTCTGATGGAACATCCTTACCATTTATTAAATATTTTAAACAGTTCCAAGTGGTATTTGGCTGAAATTCTATGTCAATTCCTATTACAGTAATTTTTTTATCCTCAGGGAGAGTTTTGTTATAGTTATAAAGTTTAACAAAGGTATCAAAATAGTTTTGATCATAGGCAAATGTTCCAACAAGTTCAGCATAAACCTTTCTTAAAAGGCTTTCATCTCCTGTTTTTAAATATTTATTTATTAAAACTCCTTGACTATAAGATTCTTCCAATAGATAATAATTAACTCCAGCATTTTTATTTAGATATTTAAGGAATTTTAACATGGCATCTGCATTATAAGCAGTAGCATGAGACTCACCTGTAAAAAATATTTCATAGTTTCTTATGTCATTATCAAGAACTTTAAATGAGCTTAAATCATCATTATCCCCTATATCAATATTATATTTATTATTATTTAAGTATTTTATAATATCTCTTTCGTCTTCATCCTTAAGGTTTGTAAGTTTTTCAGGCAGTTTTGGTTTTGCATTTTTTATAAGTATTGAATACTGAAAATAATCTAATGTCACACCTCCAGCAGCATAAGGAATAAGGTATGTAGTTTTTCTAAATGGAGAATTAAAACCATTTAACCTAAATAGTGTAACGTCTGATTTCGCAGCTTTATCAATTATATCAAAGCTGTCTATTTTACTGTCTATAGCGATAATATCACTGCATGCGACATTGGGCCCATATGCAGTAGGAATTTGGCAGTTTTTATATAAAAATTCAATAGATAATACTTTTTTATATACTGGGGAATCTGAACTTGCTAATAATTCACCAAAATATTTGCAATCATTTGAACCTGATACTATATGTTTTTGGCTTGCTGATAAAATGTTAAAACTTCCATAGTATTTACCGCCTAATTTTGCGTATAGTTTATTGAAATTTTTATATAATGTATTTTCACATAGTTTATTAACATCATCATCTTTGAATGTTTCAATAGGTTCTTTTATAAGTTCCATTTTCTCATCTATTACATATTTAAAATTTTCATAGTTTTTACCAAGACATTGTTTATAATCTTCAGTGTTTGCCAAAATATTATTATTTATTTTCTTAATAAATTCCCTATAACTATTTATATCATTTCCAATACTTGCATAGTTTTTTATATCATTAATTGTTTGTTCTATTGCCTTAGATGGTTTTTCGCCTTCATCTATAAGCATGTTTAAGTATATAAAATCATTCTCGTCACTACCTTCAACTCCAATACCGCATACTTTTATTTTCCTATCCTCATCTAAGGTTTTATTGTATTCATAAAGACTTGTCCATTTATTATATGGCCCAAGGTTGTAACTATCTACGGAATAAAGTTTTTTTATTAGGGATTCATCTCCAGTATCGAGATATTTATTTATAATTTCAGAAGCACTAAACTGTATATCGCTTAAATAGAACCTTACTTCAGCGTTTTTATTGAGGTATTTTAATAGTTGAAGATCTATTTTATCATTATCATCTAAACTGTATTCATATCCTGAAAGAAATACAACATTTTTATTTAAATCTGAATTTAAAAGTTCGAAGTTTGATTCATTAAAATTATCTTCATCAATTTGAGAGCTGTTTTTAGATAAGTATTTTAAAAGTTTATCATCATTTATATTTGAACCTCTGTTGCCCAAATAAAAAGTAAATATTATTATTACTGCTGTAACCACAGATAAAAAAGCAACAGCTTTTTTATTCCACACTTTTTCCATAATATATCACCCCCTATAATTGATATTATATATAATATTTTCATAAAGTTCAAAATAACGGGATGAACGTTTGAAATATTAAAATTTCAAAGCAGAATAGCGCTTAACTGTCCCTCACATATTAGATGAATCATACTCGATTACGGAGTCAATATTATAATTGGACTATTACTTGCCTTTTTAAATATATGTTTTACACCATCAATAGTGATTGTAAAGCTATTATTTTTATAATTATAATTAATTTCTCGATTAATGAGCTTGCCACTGTTTATTACAAAAACATTATTATCCTTATAATAGTATTCTCCTCCATCCAGTTTTTGGCTACCATTATCATCTATATAATAAAAATAAAACTTACAGTTGTTTGACTCATTAAATGACATCGTAATAAATGGATCTATATCACTTTTATATGCGCCCTTAATAGTGCTTGGCTTATCAGATGTTTTTGGCAAGTTAAATATAAGTATGACTCCTAAAACCAAAATAGAAATTAATGCAACTAATAGTGGCTTTTTCACTTTCCATCAACTCATTTCACTATCTATATTTATGCATCTCTATTTTATTATTTACATATGTATCTAGTTATAATTTATAGTTTCAATAATGCCAAAGGACGTATTTTCTATAAAAATTTTCACTTTTTATAGAAATATTCTGATTAATTACTCTTCCCCCTTATAATTGATACATTCCAATCAATAAAAATGATACTGACTATTAAAGTCAATAAAAAAAATATAAAACCCCAGATATAAAATTTTTTGCAAATACAAAGATCATTAATATAAATAATTGTGATAAATAAAGCAACTCCATATCCCAATATTCTAATTAAATTTAAAAATAGTTTATCTTTAGTGTTAATTAAAAAATCAAGTATAAATATATCTATATGTTTTAAACGTGTTTTGCAAAATATTAAAAAAATAATGTGTAAAAATATGTAAATTAAAGCTAATAGGATACTTGCCAATATTCCGCCCCCAAGATACGCAACCGTATTATCAACATCTTTAAAATAATTATTAGGTAGGTCAAAAAATTCATAATAGTAAGCGAAATTAAGAGATATGCAAGAAAATAATGAGATAGCTAAACTACGTAACCAAAAAGTATATCGGTTAATTTTCACATATTTACCTCCCTCCACTTACATATTATAACATATGATGTTGAAGATATTAAAGCATTTATTGTAAATAACTTGTAGTTTTGTATGCAATCTCTTAAATATGTAATATAATGATTATTGTAATGATATCATTATTATTAATAGAAAATATTGAGGAGGGGGTAGATTATTAAAATGAAAAAAACTACGAGTTTAATATTAATTTTAATTATATTAAGTACCGTTTTAGGTTATAATTTATATACTACTAAAAAGAATTATAAAAACGCAAATCAGCTTGCTTTCTATAATTATTGCAACAGTTTATCTTTTATATTTAAAGATTTAAATGATGAAATATTTGAGGCGGGAAAAGAAAATGAAATAAATAGTCAATATATGAAACAAAGCATAGCTAAAAATATTGATAGATTTGTATCTGTAGAACAAATGATTTCACAACTATCTGAATCAGATGCTCGAATTAAAAAGGTTTATTCAAAAGGTAAATTTGCTTTGATAAGTAATTATTTTATGACATTAGGAGAAGTAAGTAGGACGAACAATTCATTAGATAATGAAGATATAAACATCTTACATCAAATATTAGATAAAGCAAAAATGTTCGGCATTTATGGGGAGTCAAGTAAAAATTATAAAGAAGAACTTGACCCTGAGCATAATCCGCTAGATAAAATAATTACTTTGTGCCAAGATATGGGAAACTTGTGTAACGAAGGATATGAAAGATTAAAAGGAAAACGATAAGAAAATAAATAATTGTTATACATCTTTAATGGTTAAAGAAATACTTAGGAAAATTTACATTTACTATAAATTATAAAGTTAAAAGGCATATCAAATAATGAGCAGGAGAAAAATTAGAATTTGGCGCTAAATCTCTATGCTTAGAGTGTATTGTTTTTACGCTATATTGATGGTATAATGAAATTACCTTATTTTTATAACTTTTGAAAGGAGTGGTGTATTATGATAAAGATAAAAGAATTATTTATAATAAAATATTTTAATACGGGCTGCTCCGAGGGAACTAATATTTTATAAATTTTAAATGTTAGACAATATGGTGATATAAACCTATATATATAAGTTAAATTATTGTATGATAGCGGATTTAATTATTCATAATAGGACAATATTTATGTATTATAGATGAATTTAATGTTTTCTTCATATTAATGATGTGTATAAACCTTGGAGTGGCTAAAAAGAAACTTCAAGGTATTTTTATGCCCAAAATTACACAATAATTTGTCTGGTTTAAAATTAAAAATTTTCAATACTTAAACTGGACTAATTTCATAGGTCGTTTTCATTATATATTTTTATTTTTAAAATAAGCGATCTATATTTTAATATGGAGGAATGGAATTGAGTAAATTTAATTTAAAAGAATTAGGATTAAAAGATAGTACGGCAAGGGAATTTGAAAGTTTATATAAAGATAAATATTTAGGAAGAGTGGTTTGTGAGCAGAAAAACTGCTATAGGGTAGTTACAGAAAGTGGGATTATAAATGCTAAAGTATCAGGTAAAATAATGTACGATGCTTGCAGCAGAGAAGATTATCCTGCAGTGGGAGACTGGGTAGCTGTGGATAGGGATGAAGATTTACAAGGAGATGCAATAATTCATGGGATATTGAAAAGATATAGTAAATTTTCAAGAAAAGTTGCTGGGGTTAAAAATGATGAGCAAATAATAGCTGTGAATATTGATATTGCATTTATTACCATGTCTCTTAATAGCAATTTCAATTTGAGAAGACTTGAAAGATATATAAGCACTGCATGGGAAAGTGGAGCAAAGCCAGTGGTAGTCCTTACTAAGGCAGATTTATGTGAGGATGTTGAGGAAAAGCTCTCAGAAGTTTTAGACATAGCTATTGGTGTAGATGTTTTGGCAGTAAGCAGTCTAACCAATGAGGGGATAGATAAGTTAAAGCAATATATTACAAAGGGGAAAACAGCAGCTTTCATTGGTTCCTCTGGTGTGGGAAAGTCTACTCTTATAAATAAACTTCTTGGAGATGAAAGGCTTAAAGTGGGAGAAGTGAGGCAAGGCGATGAAAAAGGAAAGCATACAACAACTTATAGGGAGCTTATACTAATTCCAAACGGAGGAGTTGTCATTGACACTCCCGGAATGAGGGAACTTCATATTATGGATATAAGTGAAGGAGTAGAAAATTCATTTAAGGATATAGAGGAGTTAGCCCTTAATTGTAAATTTAAAAATTGTACTCATAATGCTGAGCCAGGCTGTGCGGTGAAAAAAGCCATTCAGGATGGAATAATATCTGAAGATAGATATAAAAATTATATTAAGCTAAAAAAGGAAGCAGAATTTATGGCAAAAAAAGAAAAGACCAAGAGAATGAGAGATTCTAAAAAGGTTAAAGTGAAGAAAAATAATTGTAAAAAAGGTCTTGAAGAACTGGTGTAAAATGTAGTGGCTGTTGCACTAAATAGTAAGTGCGATGGTCCACTTTTTTTATGCAAAAAATACGATTCCCGGGCCCAAAAGGCTCGGGAAAAGGTGTAAAATTTATGTATGATAAACCTCAAATTAACATAGAAAGATTATACCATTGGCGGGTAAGGTTATTATTAAAACTTCCGCAATTTTTTTTGCTTCTATACTTCAGAGGAGGGGAGTCCTTTGAAAAACACTAAAACTCATATATAATGCCATCACAAAATACCTTCCTTATTTTGTTATTATTCATATATAAATTAACAGTCATATCTTTTTTAGCATATATAATCGCTGGCAGCTCTGTTTTTGTTGTGAAATTTCCTGACAGTAAATTTAAAGAAGTACAATGTGTATGATTTCTGCCCCCGAAATCCGAAAAATCCGCTCCCAAAATTAATCCTTCGCCTATCCCCATTATATTTGTTGTAATTATAGGATAATCTATTATTTTTGCATATATAGGAGCATCTTTATCTGGTTTGGTATCAGAAATATAATCTATGGTTTCATCCATGACTGCTGTGCCATTTTTAAAATGTAATTTATCTATATCTACAAGTACATACCCGCTGATATTTTCTTTATCGTATTTTATAAATTTCTCAATGTCCCGCAAACTCTTAAGTGATAGAAATTTCAGAAAATCAGTACTGCTTAAATTTTTATAGTATGAATAATTTCCCTCAAGTAGCATTGTAATTGCCCTTTGAAGCTTTTCATCATTAATTTTACCAATCATGTTTTTGCATCCATATATTTCAGCTAATTTATTCTTTATAGCATTTATATCCACTTGATCATCATCGATTTTTTGTTCAGTTACTGCAACCATGAACACATTAAAATATTCTGGGTATTGAGCTGCTATAAACCCTATGTGATTTCCATTTTTATCGCATACATTAAATGGCATAAATAATCCCCCCTAATTCATATTTATAATTTTAAAAGTAAAATAATGCGGCGCATTTTTTATAATTGGGTTTAGGATACATTTTTCTTATTTAACCTGATACTTAGGAATATTATACCACATATAACTAAGCTGCTGGTGCTAACTGCTAATTACTTTTTTTGAAGAACTGGTCTGTTTATAACCACAACGGATAAGGAATCTTTCACTTATTCATACTATGAATAATTCTATAGCACAGCTGGGAAAAATAAAATAATAAATAAATATTATAGTGTTTGATTCATAGGAAGGAGAGGATATTATGGCAATAACTGCAGCAATTCCCCATGATAAGGGTATAGATAACACACTATCTTTGTCCCAGGATGGATATATATTTATTAAAAAAAGGGTTGATAAGTATCAGTCTAATTTATTTGAGACCTGTTTGCTTGGACAAAAGGTAATTTGCATAAGCGGAGAAGAAGCAGCAAAGATATTTTATGATGAGCAGTATTTTAAGCGAAATGGTGCCATACCTAAATGGGTGCAAAAAACACTGTTTGGAATAAATGCAATTCATACTATGGATGGTGAGGCACATGCTAATCGGAAGCTTCTTTTTATGTCACTTATGACTCCAGCTCATCAAAAACGTCTTTCAGAACTTGTAATGGAAGGATGGCAAGCTTCTATCAGTAAATGGGAAAGCGCTAAGGAGATCATACTTTTTAATGAAGCAAGGAATATTTTATGTCGGGCAGCATGCCAATTTGCCGGAGTCCCTTTGTCAGAATTTGAAGTAAAAGATTGGGCAGAGGACTTTAGTGCAATGGTTGATGCTTTTGGGGCAGTTGGACCGCGACACTTTAAAGGGAGAAAAGCCAGAAAAAGGGTTGAAGAATGGATAAGCGATGTTATAAAGGATGTTCGTGATGGTAAGCTAAAAGTAGAGGAGGACTCGGCGCTTTATGCTATGGCATTTCACAGGGAGATAGATGGCAGACAGCTGGATACTCAAACGGCTGCTGTGGAACTCATTAATGTAATACGACCTATTATTGCTGTTTCATTTTTTATTACATTTACAGCTTTAGCACTAAATGAGCATCCAAAATGTAAAGAAAAAATGCTATCAGGGGACAGCGATGAACTTGATATGTTTGTACAAGAAGTTAGGCGCTACTATCCATTTGTACCTTATTTAGGTGCAAGAGTAAGAAAAGATTTTGTATGGAACCAATGTAAGTTTAAGGAAGGAATGCTCGTACTGCTTGATGTTTATGGTACTAATCATGATTCTCAAATATGGGAAAACCCTTATGAATTCAGGCCAGAACGTTTTAAGGAACGAAAAAGCAACTTATTTGATCTTATTCCCCAAGGTGGAGGCGATGCTGCCAAAGGACACCGCTGCCCCGGTGAAGATATTACCGTGGAAATTATGAAGGTAAGTCTAAATTTTCTTGTGAACAATATGGAGTATGAAGTTCCTGCTCAGGATTTAAGTTATAGTTTATCAAAAATGCCCACATTACCTAAAAGCGGATTCATTATGAGCAATATTAAGCCAAAATTTCAAACTACAGCTATATAAGTTAAATAATTAATGGTTCGAGCGTAATGCCCGAACCAATTTTAAAAAATGCGTCGCATTACCTTACTGTTGTGACGCAAAATAAAATTTGTATTCAAATAAGTAATTATATCTTTTCTAACTCGCCACATCAGGCTGTGCGACTTAAAAAAAGCACCTTTTTATGCAGGATTCATTTTGCAAAATAGTCACCTTACATTAGACTTATAGCTTTAAATTAAGGTTTCAACTCGTCAAAGCATGGATTTTGCAAGTTATAATTAGAAAAATTTATGAAAAATAATTGTCACACAGTCTGACATGTCATGCGGCTGGCACCTTTGCCGAACCTGCTAATCTATAAATTTACTTTCTTCTTGTATTGTAGCTATTATCATTATCCTCTGGAGATACAGGTAGACCATTTGGATAATTGGGTAGTTTTGTTATATTAGGATCAACAGGTAAACTGTTTGGATAATTGGGTAATTTCGTTACATCATAATCAATAGGTAATTTATTATAATAACTATTTAATCTTATAGAAGTAATAGTTTCTCCTCCTATATTGCTGTGTTCAAGTGTAACATATGGAATTATTGTTTTAAAACTAATTATAATAATAACTCCAAAGACTAAGTAAAAATTTTTTTTCATGCGATCACCTCGCAAATTACAAATTTAGATTTTGTTTTATTCTACTAAATTCTAACATAAAAGCTACAAATAAGGAACTACAATATACATATTATGTCAAACATAACAAGGATAGTAAGAGCGTATTATAAAATCTATGTAAGTATAATATACAATGTTTTAAAAATACAAATTATTACTAATATCAGAAAGTCCATGGGGCTGTTGCACTAATTATTTAGTGCAACAGCCCCATGGACTATCAAAGTAAATTGTTCATTAAAACACATAAGTAGTTATGTTTTTTCCAACTTGCCACATGCCATGTGCCTGGCACTAACTGTCAAAAAACTTCATTATCTTTTTTAAAATAAAACGTTTGTAAAGTAAATGAGAAGTCAAATGGCCGGATAAAAGATTGTATCTTTTGGGTTTATTGAGCTTTTCCCATAGGTCATTGGAGGATTTTTTGGGAATAAAAAAATCAAATTTTGCAGTAAACATTATTACGTTTTCTCTTGGAATATGCCTTGCAAATATGCTGGGGTCATATCTAAAGCAGGGGGGCATATCATTAAGCGCATCAATAGAATTAAAATTTTCAGCATAATTATCAAAAGGAAGATGGGCCATTATACATTTTTCTCTATTGCAGGAGGAGCCATCTTCATAGGATATTCTAAGTACCTTTGTTGCAATGCTTTCCCAGGTTATGTACTGAAAGTCTCCTCCCGTTACTATAAGTGCAGCTTTGCTAATCCTTTTATCAAGTGCAGCGGCAATTGCAGCAATCATTCCTCCAAAACTTATTCCAACAATATTTATACTATAAATGCCAATACTTTGTAAATAGTCAATGCAGGTAAGTATATCTGTAACGCATTGCTCAAAGTGCTTTCCTATTTCATCTGCGTCCCCCTTTAAAAGTCTTGAACCGCTTTTTTCTCCTTCAGGGGTTCTATCAAAATGATAGGGAAGTACAGGCATTATAGTTGTATACCCCTCCTCTTTAAACTTTTCAGGATAAAACCTAAGGGGATTAAAATTTTTATCTCCAGTACCATGGACAAAAACAATTCCCCCTTTTGGATTTTGAGCTTCATATAAAAAAGCTTTTGCCCTATCAACTTTTTCTATTCCACAGGGACAGGGGCTTTTAAAATAAACTTCTTTTATGTCCTTATTTACTATGCTGAATTTCACATTTCTTGGCTGCATGTACATTTTATTCCTCTCCTATACAATTTATTATGTTATTATTCAATATTAAACCTCTTTATCCTGCTAAAATATTAGCATATTGTCTATTTAACTATAATTTGTAACTTAAAATCATTAATGAACAATTACAGCGGATATAAGAAAAGTATATAGAATGAAATTGTAGGGAGCGTCTTGACCGTTCCATTGATGGACGAGCGGAATCTAGGGTGGCGGAACGGTCAAGACCGTTCCCTACCGATTATCTGGCATTTTAATTCTTAGAGCTTCCTTGCAAACGGGCAAGTGAATGGAATATATTTTTCTTATCGCAGCGGTGTATTAAATCTAAATTACCAATTGAAATATCCATTAAAAAAAGTTGTTGACACTTATGGAATAATAAAGTAAACTAATAACGTAATATTAATTTTTTAAAGGAGGTAGGAATTATGAGAATTAGAATAATAATAAGTGGCAATGCAGGTAATGCAAATTTTAATGGAATTATTATGCCCATTTTGGATAACCCTACCTTGGTATGTAAGTTTATTTAAGGTTTAATTTAAATAAGGATTTACAAACCATGGGGTTATCATCCCATGGTTTTTTATATTGCATAGAACTTATTTTAAATTGATACAACAGTCAATTTAAATTTAAAAAAATCTATACATCTATGCAACTATGAGACTGTGGGATAACTACAGTCTTTTTTTTACACATAAATTAATTTTAATTGATTTAATGCGTTCAAAAAAGTCTAAAAATATGTAATAAATGACTTATTTGATTTTGGGAGGGGATAGGAGAATGCGGACGTTTAAGTATATATGGCGGTATAAATGGTATATTATTTTAGCTACAATTGCCTTGATAATTAGTATTTGGCTTGACCTTAAAAACCCAGTTTTAATAAAAGATATGATTGATAAGGTTATAATTGGCGGACAAAAGGAACTAATGTCAAAGATTTTATATAGTATCCTTATTATTGCAATTTCAAGGGCGGTGCTTGGCTATATAAAAGAATTTACTTTTGATTATTATTCTACAAAGGTTAATAGGGATATAAAAGTAGATCTTTTTAATCATATTCAAACTCTGCCATACAGTTATTTTGACGGCATGAATACAGGTGAGCTTATGTCAAGAATGACTGAGGACGTGGAGAATATATGGAGAGTTGCAGCTTTTGGACTTTCACTCTTTATAGAAAATACAATTTATTTTGTAATAACAATACCCATATTGTTCAAGATTAACTTTAAGCTATCAATTGTATGCCTTATACCAATGCCCTTTATTGCTTGGTGTGCAACAAAGCTTGAGGATGAAATAGATGATAATTATGAGAAAATAAGCGATCAAGCGGCCTTAATGAATACTACAGCACAGGAAAATATAGCAGGAGTAAGACTTGTTAAGGCTTTTGCAAGAGAAAAATATGAAATTCTTAAGTTCCTTGATATGAACAAGAAAAACTATAAACTTAACATGAAGCAAAATAAGATAGTTGCAAAATATTTTCCTTTAATTGAGTTTTTAAGTAACTCTTCAGTAGTTATGATGGTTACAATAGGAGGAATATCGGTAATAAAGGGGAACATGTCTGTTGGGACTTTAGTTGCGTTTAACTCGTATTTGTGGATGATGATATGGCCTATGAGGATGATAGGCTGGCTTACAAATATGATGGGGCAAGCTAAGGCTTCAGCTAAAAAGATTAGTAAAATATTTGATACAGTTCCAGAAATAAAGGATTGTGATAATCCTATAAGCCTTGAAAAAATTGATGGCCACATTGTTTTTGATAATGTAAGTTTTAAATATAATGAAGAATATGTGCTTAAAAATATTAATATTGATGTAAAGCCAGGGACAACTGTAGCCATAATGGGAGCTACAGGCTCAGGGAAATCAAGTTTAATAAACCTTATAGGAAGATTTTATGATGTTACGGAAGGTAAAATTTTGGTTAACGGGCATGATGTAAAAACTTTAAAATTAAATGATCTTAGAAAAAGAATAGCTACTGTGTCTCAAGATACATTTCTTTTTTCAGATACTGTTGCTGAAAATGTAAAGCTTGGAAAAGAGGATGCAAGCTTTGAAGAGGTAAAAAAAGCCTGCAGTGAAGCTTGTGCTGATGATTTTATTGAGGAGTTAAGTGATGGTTATGATTCTATAATAGGTGAGAGGGGAATAGGCCTTTCTGGCGGTCAAAAGCAAAGAATATCCATTGCAAGAGCTCTCATAAAGGATGCTGATGTGCTGATTCTTGATGATTCTACATCAGCTCTTGATATGGAAACAGAATACAGCCTTCTTAAAAATATATACAGCAGAGATAAAAAGGCTACAACTTTTATAATTGCACACAGAATTTCTGCGGTTAAAAATGCTGATGAAATAATATTTCTACAGGATGGCAGTATTGCTGAAAGAGGGAATCATGAAGAGCTTCTTAAGAAAAAAGGTAAATATTATGAAATATATTGTCAGCAGTTTAAAGACTTTGAAGACATCGAAAGCGAGGTGGTATAATGGCTAAAAATGCAATAGGACAGGATGAGGAGCTTAAAAGCAAATCAAAGTCTGAAATTAGCAAAAGACTATTTGCTTATTTAAAACCATATAAATGGCAGGTATTAGGAGTTACAGTCCTTATGCTTCTTGTTATGGCCGTGAGCCTTTTAAACCCTTATCTCCTTAAAATAGCTATTGACAAATATATAAAAAATAAAAATATAAACGGGCTCTTAATCATTGGTGCGCTAATGATTTTATTTAACCTTTTATCTATGATTGCTTCAAAAAAGAGAATTATGCTTATGTCAGGGGTTACAAATAAGATCCTTGTTACTATAAGAAATGAACTTTATACCCATATTCAAAAGTTGTCCTTTGGCTTTTTTGACAGCCGTCCTGTAGGTAAAATTCTTGCAAGAGTAATGGGAGATGTAAATGCCCTTCAAGACCTTTTTACAAACAGCGTTACAAGCTTTATCCCTGAGCTTTTAACATTAATATGTGTTACTGTAATAATGTTTACAATGAATTATAAGCTTGCATTATCTGCAATTATAATTTTACCTCTTCTTGCTTTTTCTCTTTCAGCTATAGAAATTGTAAGCAGGAAAAGATGGCAGATTTATAGAAAAAAGAGGTCAAATTTAAATGGATTTATTCATGAGGATTTTTCAGGAGTAAGGACAGTTCAGTCTTTTTCTTCTGAAGAAAAAAAGGAAAAAAGTTTTAAATCTTTTATTGTAGAACTTATGGATTCTTTTGTAAATGCAGTAAAGCTCAATGACCTTTTCTGGCCTTTAGTTGAGCTTTCATGGGGAATTGGAACTGTAGTTGTTTACTATTATGGTTCTAAATTTGTAGATTATGGTGAAATTTCTGTAGGAACTCTTGTGGCTTTTACGGGATATGTGGAAATGTTTTGGAGACCAATAATGAATATAACTAATTTTTACAACACTCTTATAACAAACTTTGCTGCAGCTGAAAGAATATTTGAGATAATGGATATAAATCCTGAAATCGTAAATATAAATGGAGCAGTAAAAATGCCGCAAATAAAGGGAAACGTTGAGTTTAAAGATGTAACTTTTGGATATGAGGACGGGACGGTAGTTTTAGATAATGTAAACTTTAAAGTAAAACATGGTGAAACTGTAGCTTTAGTTGGACCAACAGGAGCTGGTAAAACTACAATAGTAAACCTTATAAGCAGATTTTATGACCCTGACAGCGGTGAAATTTTAATTGATGGAAGAAATGTACATGATGTGGACATTGAATCCTTAAGATCGCAGATGGGAATAATGCTTCAGGATACATTCCTTTTTTCTGCAACTATAATGGAAAATATAAGGTATGGAAAGCTTGATGCTACAGATGAAGAAGTTATGGAAGCTGCAAAAGCAGTAAATGCCCATGAATTTATAATGAAGCTTGAAAATGGGTATGACACGGAGGTAAATGAAAGAGGTTCAAGGCTTTCTGTAGGAGAAAGGCAGCTTATATCCTTTGCAAGAGCCCTTCTTGCAAATCCAAGAATTTTAATCCTTGATGAAGCAACTTCAAACATTGATACAAATACTGAAAGGCTTGTTCAAATTGGATTAAAGAAAATATTAAAAGGAAGAACTTCCTTTGTAATTGCTCACAGGCTTTCAACCATAAGGGATGCAGATAGAATAATGGTGGTTGATAATGGTAAAATCATTGAGGCTGGAACTCATAGTGAGCTTATGAAATATAAGGGACTTTACTACGACCTTTATATGTCACAGTATAGATTTTTAAATGAAGGAGCATAAAGCCCCTTCATTTTCACAAAAATGCTTTTAAAGCAGCAAAAGAAATTGCTGAAGGATGTAACTTTAAAATAGTTTGCTTTAAAAATAGAAGGATGGAATATGTATAAAAAGTTTACAAAAAGGTGTTTTTAGCCTTTTTGTAAACTTTTTTTATGATTGAAATGCTGTGGAAATGTATGGTAAAATTGTATCACCTTATGGAAATAAATAACAGGTGGTGTTTTTTATGAAGGTTTTATTAAATAAGAAAAGGTACATAATACTTTTAATATTTATAGTTATGTTTTTTTGTGCTGTTTTAACTTTTGCTTTAAGCAGGGAAGGGCAAGGAGCAGGAATGCTTTCGTTTATATATAAAGGCAAAAGTATAAATGAAAGCACAAAAGGCTTTATATATCCTGATTTTTATTTTATTGATGGGAAATTAATATACTATGTGAATCCAAAGGATAATATGATTTATAAGGTAACGCGGGACGGAAAGCAAAGATATAAACTCTCAGAGGATAAGGTTTTACTTAATTCAATTATATTAAATGAGGGTTTTATATACTATGCCAATGCAGATGATTTTAATTGTTTATATAGGATAAACTTATCCAATAATAAAAAAGAAAAGCTCACAAGTTTGGGAATAGAATCTCCATATAAAGATATTTTTGTATTAAATAATAATTTGTATTTTTGGGACGGTACTAAAGTTAAAAAGTTATTAAATGGCAAAGCTGAAGGAGGAGAAAATTACTTAAATAATTTATACAAGGATGATTATTTTAAAGCAAAACTTCAGGATAAATATATAATATATTGGAATGAAAAGGGAATATACAAAACGGATGTGGATAGTGGGGACAAGTACAAAATAAAAAGTGGATGTATTTATCCTTTAGTGGATGTTAAAGGAGATTTTGTTTACTATATAAATAATGAAGATTTTTGTTTATATAGGAGCAATATTTTAAATGGGCAAAACGAGAAGATAAGTGATGCTGTTATTAATTATGGCCCAGATTATGATATGGGAAGGTTTATAATAGACAAAAATTATATTTTTTATACAGAATGGATTTCATATGATTCATGCAAAATAGTAAGAGCTGATTTGAGTGGGAAAAATAAAAAAGTAATTGTTGAAAAGGCTTGTGACTTTATTATAGATGATGGTTATTTATACTATTTTGACAGCTTTGATGGTGGAAATATGTATAAGGTTAAGCTTGATTGGAATGAAAGAGTAAAAATCGGAGAGGGGAATTACCTATATTTTATACAAGGCAAAGCTGGTTTAATCTTTTACGGATTAAAGTCAGATTATATTGATGTTACAGGCTTTGGAGATATATTTTTTACAGATGGAGAAAAAAATGTTGAACTAAATTAACTGATTTTTTTGAATGAAAAATATGATATAAATGCAATGCTAAATGTTAAAAAAATAGATGCTATAATTCAGAAGTATGAAAGCAGCGGTGGTAACGTTATTCCACGAAAATAATTTAAAATAATTTTAAAAAGTTGTGTAAACTTTAAGTTTGCACAGCTTTTTTTGTAAATAAAACTTAAGTTATAAATATAAAAAACTGTACATACATATATAGAAAATAAAAATTAGTTTGAGGGGTGAATTCATGTTTAAAAAAATACTTTCAATATTACTTGTAGCTGTAATGGCATCAAGTTTTGCAGCTTGTGAAAAGAAAAATAAAACTGAAGAAAAGGTAAAGTTTAAGATAGGTGTTATGACAGGGACAGTATCTCAAGGGGAGGAAGAATATAGGGCAGCTGAAAACGTGAAGAAAAAATATGGAGATATGATAGTACTGCAGACCTATCCTGACAGCTTTATGAAAGAACAGGAAACTACCATTGCAAATATGCTTAGCTTAGCCTCTGACCCTGATGTAAAGGCAATTGTCATGGTACAGGCAGTTCCAGGTGCCTCAGCAGCCATTGATAAGGTTCGTGAAACAAGACCAGATATGTTTATAATTGCAGGAGTTCCTGGAGAGGACCCAGATATGATAGCTTCAAAGGCAGACCTTGTATTTCAGGCAGATGAGCTTGGAATGGGAACTACAATTATAGCTCAAGCAAAGAAAATGGGAGCAAAAACTTTTGTCCATTATTCTTTCCCAAGGCATATGTCTTATCAACTTCTTGCTATGAGAAGGGACATATTTAAAGAGCAGTGCGAGAAAAACGGCATTAAGTTTGTTGATGCCAATGCACCTGATCCAACAAGTGATGCAGGGACAAATGGAGCACAGCAGTTTATTCTCCAGGATGTTCCAATGAAAATAAAAGAATATGGAAAGGACACCGCTCTTTTTAGTACAAACTGTTCTATGCAGGAGCCTCTTATAAAGTCAACATTAGAACAGGGCGGAATATTCCCTCAGCAATGCTGTCCTTCACCATATCATGGATATCCAGGAGCACTTGGAATTGAAATACCAGAGGATAAAAAAGGTGATGTTGATTATATATTAGATCAAATAAGCAAAAAAGTTGCTGAAGGGAATGGAAAAGGAAGATTTTCTACATGGCCTGTTCCTGTAAATATGATGTTCGTTGAAGGCGGAGTTGAGTATGCAAAGGATTATCTTGAGGGCAAAACCAATGGCAAAAATGACAGCGCAAAGATTAAAGAGATTTTTACAGATATAGCAAAGGGTAAAGAAATTAAGATGACAAATTATACAAATGAACAAACAGGAAAAACTTTTGATAACTTATATATGATACTTTGTGATTATGTAACATTTTAAATTTTAGGAATTAGTGAGTGAAATAAATAAGTCAGCAAGAGGTGCTAAACACTTCTTGTTGACTTATTTAAGAATTAAATTATTGACCCATAAGTCTTATTAAAAGCGAGGGGGGAATTTAATGTCTGAAAGTATTCTTGAGATGAAAGACATTGAAAAGGAGTATTTTGGGAACAAAGTTTTAAAAGGAATAAATATTAATGTAAAGCCCGGAGAAATACACGCAATAGTAGGTGAAAATGGAGCAGGCAAATCGACCCTTATGAACATATTATTTGGTATGCCTGTGATACATTCTACAGGTGGATTTAAAGGTGAAATTTACTTTAACGGAAAGAAAACTGAAATTAAATGCCCAAAGGATGCTATGAATCTTGGAATAGGCATGGTTCATCAGGAATTTATGCTTCTTCCCAGCTTTACTATTACAGAAAATATAAAGCTTAATAGGGAAAAAACCAAAAATAATTTTTTGAGTAAGATAATGGGTGAGAAGGTAAAAACTCTTGATATGAAAGCTATGGGGGCTGATTCGAGAAAGTCCCTGGATAAGGTGGGCATGACTATAGATGAGTGGGCAATGGTTGAAGGTTTGCCTGTAGGATATATGCAGTTTATTGAGATAGCAAGAGAAATTGACAAGTCAAATATAAAGCTTTTAGTTTTTGATGAGCCTACAGCAGTTTTAACTGAAAGTGAGGCAGAACATCTTATTGATTGTATGAAAAAACTTGCAGAAGAAGGGATAGGCATTATATTTATAACCCATAGACTTGATGAGGTTATGATGGCTGCAGACAGTATTACAGTACTTAGGGATGGAGAAATGGTAGCAAATAAAAAAAGGGGGGAAACAAATGTAGTTGAGCTTGCAGAGCTTATGGTAGGAAGAAAAATTGAAAGGCTTGTTAATAAAAATGAAAGTGCTGAAAATGAGGAGCAAAAGGAAACCATAATGGAGATTAAAAATCTTAAAGTTTTAATGCCAGGAGAAGAGGTAAAGGATGTAAGCCTTAATATTAAAAGAGGAGAAATACTGGGAATAGGAGGGCTTGCAGGGCAGGGCAAGATTGGAATAGCAAATGGAATAATGGGGCTTTATGAATCTAAAGGTGAAGTTCTTTTTAAAGGGAAGGCATTTAAATTAAATAATACTTCAGAGGCACTAAAAAGCGGACTTGCCTTTGTATCTGAAGATAGAAGAGGCGTAGGACTTCTTCTTGATAAATCTATGGAATTAAATATTGTTATTTCATCAATGCAGATTAAAAATGAATATCTAAAAAAAATTGGGTTCTTTACACAAATGGATAGTAAAAACATAAGAAAGCATGCTTTAAAAATGATTAATGAGCTTGATATAAGGTGCAGGGGACCACAGCAGAAGGTAAGACAATTAAGTGGGGGAAACCAGCAGAAGATTTGTATAGCAAGAGCACTTACACTAAAGCCTGAGATACTCTTTGTTTCAGAGCCTACCCGTGGGATTGATATTGGAGCAAAAAAGCTTATATTAGATCTTCTTGTAAAGTTAAATAAGGAGCAGGGAATGACAATAGTTATGACATCCAGTGAGCTTTCAGAGCTTAGAGCAATTTCAGACAGAATTGTAATTATTTCAAAAGGAAAAATTGAGGGGATATTAAAGCCTGATGATAGTGATGCTGATTTTGGACTTATGATGGCGGGACATTACCATAAAATTCAGAAGGAGGAGCTGTGATGAAAAAATTTAATAAATTATTGAATAGACTTGGAATTGCCAGGATTATAATAATTTTATTTTTTATTGCACTTTGCATATTGGCTGTAGTTATTAAACTTCCCATTTCCATGCTTCTTTCTGAAACAATTATGAGGACAGGGATGTATGGAATACTTGTTCTTGCAATGGTCCCAGGGATTATATCTGGAACAGGATTGAATTTTGGAATTCCAATTGGCATTATTTGCGGGCTTGTAGGAGGACTTTATAGTATAGAGTTTAATTTAAATGGGTTTACAGGTTTTTTTACAGCTGTTGCGATTTCAATTCCCCTTGCAGCAGCTATAGGCTATGGTTATGGACTTTTAATTAATAAGGTTAAAGGTTCAGAGATGATGGTTGGGACATATATGGGCTTTTCAGCAGTATCTTTAATGTGTATTGGGTGGCTCCTTATTCCATTTAACAGCCCTGCAATAAAATGGCCTATAGGAAAGGGAGTAAGGGTTACCATCTCTTTAAGTGAAAGATATGCTAAGGTATTAAACAATTTTATGAATTTTAAAATTGGAGAGGTTGAAATACCAACTGGTTTAATTCTTTTTCTATTCATAAATTGCTTGTTTATGTGGATTTTTTTAAGAAGTAAATCCGGAGTAACTATGAAGGCAGCAGGGGATAATCCAAAGTTTGCCGAAGCATCTGGTATTAATGTGGATAAATGCAGGTTAAGAGGTATTATTTTATCCACAGTTTTAGGAGCAGTAGGGATTATTGTTTATGCTCAAAGTTATGGATTTTACCAGCTTTATCAATCCCCTATGATGATGGGCTTTCCAGCTGTAGCTTCAATTTTAATTGGTGGTGCATCAACAAATGATGCGAAAATTTCTCATGTTCTTGTTGGGACGTTTCTTTTTCAGGGACTTTTAGTCATGGCTCTTCCTATCACAAATGAAATTGTAAAGGAAGGAGACCTTTCGGAGATAGTAAGAATAATAGTAAGCAATGGGATAATACTGTATGCTCTTACTAAAGCAGGTGGAGGTGAAGAATGTGAGTAAAACTAAAATAAGCGTTAATAAAAAGAGTGAAATGGCAGCAAAAATCAATAAAATTCTTTTTGATAACATGGTGACTATTTTATTTATAGTTCTCTGCATAATTGAGATAATACTTTCAGGGCAGTCAGCATATTTTATTTTAAATGAATTGGTGGCAAGGATTGCACGAAATTCCTTTTTAGTTTTATCATTAATAATCCCTGTAATTGCAGGTATGGGGCTTAACTTTGGAATTGTAATTGGTGCTATGGCAGCTCAGGCAGCTATTATTGCAGTGGCTCACTGGCAGATAAAGGGCATTTTAGGATTTCTTCTTTGCATACTTCTTTCTACTCCCCTTGCAATATTGCTTGGATACATTACAGGAAAGCTTTTAAATAAAACAAAGGGTCAGGAAATGATTGCAAGTATGATATTTGGATTCTTCGCAAATGGAATATATCAGCTTATATTTCTTTTGCTTATTGGAACTATAATTCCAATGAAGGATCCCGTTATAGTTTTAAGCTCAGGAGTAGGTATTAAAAATACCATTGATCTTTCAGGAAGTATAAAATATTCTCTCGATAACTTAATTAAACTGCCGCTATCTATTACACTTGCAATAATTTGTTTTGGCTTTATGGTTTATTATTTATGGAAGTATATTAAAAAAAGAGAAAAGAAGAATCTTTTTGTTTCATTGCTTTTCATAATAGCTGGAGGATGCTTTGCTGTAATTTATAATTATGAGTTTATGTTAAATAAGATTAATGTTCCTATAGCTACAATGCTTTTAATTTTAGCTTTGTGCTTTTTCAATAATTTTATTTGCAGCACAAAGCTTGGACAGAATTTTAAAGCAGTGGGACAGAATATGCATATTGCTGGAGTATCAGGGATAAACGTTGATAAGGTAAGAGTTAATGCCATAATTATTTCTACAGTTTTAGCAGCTTGGGGCCAGCTTATTTTTCTCCAAAACATTGGCACTTTAAATACATACGGAAGCCATGAACAGGTTGGTATGTTTGCAATTGCTTCTCTATTAATTGGAGGCGCTACTGTTACTAATGCAGATAATAAACAGGCCATAATAGGAACTATACTTTTTCATACTATGTTTATTGTATCTCCTATGGCAGGAAAGAATTTATTTGGAAATGCTCAAATTGGCGAGTACTTTAGGGTGTTTGTAGTTTATGGAGTAATAGGTGTATCATTAGGGCTTCATGCTTGGAAAAACCAGTATGAAAAAAATAAATTGATGAAACAGTAAAAAGTTAGGGCTGTTGCAAAATAGTTTTTCATAATCATGAAATTTTGCAACAACCCCGATTTTTTTATAGGGTTATTTGGATGGGGTTAATGGTTTTGCATTATGGCGATTCCTATTCCTTAGTATATTCAATATATGCGCAAAAACTCATAAAATAGATTACAAAATATTATCCAGATATGATAAAATTATTATATTAAACAATGGTAAAATAGTTGGATCAGGAGGCCGCTACTTCTATAAGTGGGGATAGTTCACAAAATTGTGAGGTGTGACATATGGAAAAGTTATATAAAGCCTATTATAAATCTCCTATAGGGAATGTCGAAATTATTAGTGATGAAGAATATATTTTAGCTCTTGACTTTATAGAAGAAGAAATCACAAAGGATAGTTTTGAAGCTGTGCCTGAAGTACTTAAAAAATGTGTAGAAGAAATTGATGAATACTTTAAAGGAACAAGAAAAGAGTTTACAGTTAAAGTAAAAGTTCATGGAACAAAATTTCAGGAAAAGGTATGGAATGAGCTTCAAAAGATTCCTTATGGTAAGGTTTGCTCTTATAAGGATATAGCGGCAGCTGTTGGAAATGAAAAAGCAGTTAGAGCAGTAGGGGGAGCAAATCATAGAAATAAAATAAGTATAATAATACCCTGTCATAGGGTTGTTGGAAAAGATGGAAGCTTAACAGGATATGGCGGGGGTCTTTGGAGAAAAAAATGGCTTCTCAACCATGAGGGTGTAAAAATTAAGTAATCAAGTTCTTTTTTAATTTATTGCAATTTAAAATCATTAATGATCAAATTACAATGGTAGGGAACGGTCTTGACCGTTCCGCTCCCCACGATTCCGTGCATTCCTCAGGGGAACGGTCAAGACCATTCCCCACAGTTTGTCTGGCATTTTAATTCTTAGGACATCTTTGCAAACGGGAAAGTGAATGGAATATATTTTTCTTATCTTTGCGGTGAATTAAATCTAAATTACGAATAATGCCTTTGATTATATTTCATGCACATCAATTATTTCCTTTATTAATTCAAAATCATCATTATAAAGTCCCTTATGCAGATATTCAGCTTCACCTACCTGATTATCATAAGGATCATTTCTTAAGAATTTCTTTTCAGGTAAAAGCTCATATTGAAAATCAGAGTTTGCAACCATTCTAAAAGGATCAAGATTGCCAAAGTAGTAATTCCATCTTTTTATATTTCCTTCTCTATAGGCACTTCCTCCAAAGGATAAATCTGCAAAAAGCCACCCATAAGGAGCAATATAAAATTCTGCCCAATCATGACAGCCTATTGAAAACGGAGTTACATAAAGGCCTGACTGCCATCTTGCAGGGATTTTTGCAATTCTGCACATAGTTATGAAGAGAAGCGCTTGCACACCGCAGTCCCCTTTTAAGTTTAATGCAGCATATTCAGGGATATTTGTAAAAGCAGCATATTCCCTCATAAAGGAGTAGCGCACATTTTGAGTAATATAGTCATATATTTTTCTTGCTTTTTTTAAAGGGTTAGTTTCATTTCCTGTAACCTCCTGCGTAAGCTTTATTAAATATGGTGTAAAAGCTATATGAGGAAGTTTTTCTTCAGTGCAAAAGTCAGGTTGAATGCTTGATACATTGTTGTAATTTAGTTTATTGTACTTTATATGATTTTCATAGGAGTACTCTACAGTAAAAGCATCTTCACCTTTTACCTTTTCCTCAAAATATACAGTTCTTTGTGGGTAATCCTCAGGGGATATTAATTTTATATTAGGTGAAGTGCTTAAAATTTTAATGCTTTTTATTTGCTGAGCTTCCTTTGGAATAGGGAGATAAACTTTAATTGTTTCCCCAATTTCTGAAGAATATTTTTTTAGCTTTATTCCTGTTTTTATGTGAATAAAATATGATTTTTCACCCTTTTCAATTATATCTTCTACGGTATTTTGAAGCAGATTTGCTTTTTCATTCTTTTCATCTTTTTCATAAAGTCTTGATTCTATTTCTAAACATGTTTTTAATATTGTTTCTAAAAAGTTCTTATGAAATTTGATTTTTCCATCTATATAAATCCAATCTGCATACCCCTTGTCCTTCATCCATTCCAGTTCTTTTTCATCAAAATCTTTTATAGCCTTTTTAGCCATTTCAAGAGCTTCATCATAAGAATAGATATAATCCTTTTTCAATCTCTTTATTATTTCTTTTTCATATAAAAGTCTGTCTTTAAGTATTTGCCCTACATTTCTTTCAAGGTAAACATCAATAAACTTTTCTGCTTTTTGAAAATCTCCATAATAAACATATTTTTCTACATCCTCAGGAAGATTTACAATTAGCGATTCAATATTTTCCATACCGCCACCCCCAAGTAAAATGAAATTTCAATATTATATATTATGTATTTAATTTAACTTATAAAACTTGCCAAAATAAAATTAATCACTGTTAAAAAATATAATTGATTAGGGCTGTATAAAATCCATATATACTACCTCATAATATATATTATGTCATATATATTATAAAAAATCTATTCAATTATCTCACAATTTGTAATATCATTATTATAAATACAAAATTTATTTCCTAATAACTAAGCAGGATAGACGCATGTAAAAATTAAAAAGCCAGGGGCTATAATAATTGATTTGGGGTGATTAATGTGGCAATTTTCTTCAATGAGAATTCTAAGGAATTTCATCTGCAAAATTCCAAAATAAGTTACATTATAAAAATATTAAAAAATAACCAGTTAGGGCAGATTTACTACGGCAAGAGGATTAATCACAGGAATTCTTTTGAACATTTATTTAAGATTAAACGCAGAGTGCTGACTTCATGTTTATATGAGGGTGATCTTGAGTATTCATTAGAATTAATAAAGCAGGAGTACCCATCCTATGGAACTTCAGATTACAGGGAACCTGCATTCCAAATAAAGCAGCAAAATGGCAGCAAAGTAACAAACTTTCAATATAAATCCCATAATATATATGAAGGAAAACCTAAACTTGAAGGTCTTCCTGCTGTATATGTGGAAGATAATAAAGAAGCAGAAACTCTTGAGGTGGTATTAGAGGACGAACTTATAAATTCTCAGCTGATTTTATATTATACAATATTTGAAGATTACCCGGTAATAATAAGAAGTGCTAAATTCATCAATAATGGGCAGGAAGATTTAACACTTTTAAGAGCAATGAGTATGTGCTGCGACTTGCCTGATTCAAATTTTGAAATGCTTCAGCTTTCAGGTGCATGGGCAAGGGAAACATATGTAAAAACGCGTAAGCTTGAAACAGGCATTCAATCAATATCAAGCACTCGTGGGTCAAGCAGTACAAATCATAACCCGTTTATTGCTTTGAAAAGAACTGAAACAAATGAATACTTAGGTGAAGTTTATGGATTCAGCTTTGTTTACAGCGGAAACTTTTTAGCACAGGTAGAAGTTGATTATGATAATGTTTCACGAGTAACAATGGGTATAAACCCATTTGACTTCAGCTGGACATTGAAAACAGGTGAAAGCTTTCAAACACCTGAAGTGGTGATGGTGTATTCTGATAAAGGATTAAACGACATGAGCCAAATATATCACAGATTGTACAGAAACAGGCTAGCTCGGGGAAAATGGAGAAATGAAAGAAGACCAGTACTAATAAATAGCTGGGAAGCAACTTATTTTAATTTTAATGAGGAAAAGATAGTAAATGCTGCAAAAGCTTCCTATGACCTTGGAATTGAGCTGTTTGTGCTTGATGATGGGTGGTTTGGGAAGCGTGATGATGACACTACTTCACTTGGGGATTGGTACCCTGATAAGAGGAAACTTCCTAATGGGATTAAAGGGGTTGCTGAAAAAATAAATGCATTTGGCATGAAATTTGGACTTTGGTTTGAGCCTGAGATGATAAGCAGGGAAAGTGAGCTTTATAAAAAGCATCCTGACTGGGTTATGAAAACTAAGGGAAGAAATCAGTGCCACGGGAGAAATCAGTATGTTTTAGATTTTTCAAACAAGGAAGTAGTAGATTATATTTATGAAGCTATGTCTAAGATTTTAAGAGATGACAAGGTTTCTTATGTTAAGTGGGACTGCAACAGGAATTTGTCAGAAATTTATTCACAGGCATATCCTCCTGAGAGGCAGGGGGAAATAGCACACAGGTATATATTAGGAGTTTACTCATTATATGAAAGGCTGATAGATGAATTTCCCAATGTATTATTTGAATCCTGTGCAAGCGGCGGGGGAAGGTTTGACCCTGGAATGCTTTACTATGCACCGCAGGCATGGGCAAGCGATGATACAGATGCAGTAGAAAGGCTAAAAATACAATATGGTAGTTCAATGGTCTACCCTTTAAGTTCAATAGGCTCACATGTGGCTGCATCGCCAAATCATCAGGTAGGAAGAACTGTGCCAATGCATACAAGGGCAAATGCTGCATACTTTGGGACCTTTGGATATGAAGTAGATTTAAATACATTAACTGAAAAGGAAAAGCTTGAGGTTAAAGAGGATATAAAGTTTTATAAGCAATATTCCAAATTGATTCATGACGGACTGTTCTATAGACTTCGCAGCCCTTTTGAGGGGGACGGTAATATAGTTTCGTGGATGGTTGTTTCGGAGGATAAAAATGAAGCACTGCTTGCAATTTATAATATACTTTTAAAGCCCAATGATGGGTATTACAGAATTTTGCTAAAGGGACTTAATCCTCAATTTAAATACAGCATTTCTGGATGTGATGATATTTTCTTTGGGGATGAGCTGATGAATGTAGGTTTTATATTTGATCAGGATTTTTTGAAAAATACTCCAAACGAAAGAATGGGAGATTTTATGTCGAGGGTTTTCGTTATAAAGTCAACTGGTAGCCATCGGATAAAAGTTAGCAGAGCCAAATAAATTAGGGAGCAGACGCATGTGCTCCCTAAATTTACTTGTTTTTCTTTTTTTCCTTTTTTTCTGCAGATTCTTTGGCTCCTATTTCCTTAGAAACCTCCATTCTAAAACCTCCTGATTCCTTCTTCTTCTTTTTTTTACCACCGTTTTCTCCTTTGTCAGGCATAAAAAATCCTCTCCTTTACATTTACATGATTTTGTATAAGTTATTATTATTTTAGCCATTGAAAGATTTTTTATACATATTATATAAGATATACTATAAAAATTTGCCTTAAGTACGATATATTATAATAGAAGAACTGTTCCGGGGACATAGAGCATCCGTAATACCCCGCGTTACGTGGTATTACGGATGGCAGTTATCGAATAAATCATAGATTAGTTATATCTGTATAAAATGCTTTATTCCCATCATAATTATTTATATAATCATTAAAGCTTTTATCTGTAGAATCATAATTTTTTTCCAAACTTTCGAATAGTTTTTTAATTTCACTGCTATTGTCTTGGGAGAAGTTTTCTTCAAATTTTGTAACAGTATTTTTAAAATCCATGCAGTAATTAGTATAGGACTTAAGAATGTTATCAAACATTTTATGATTATTTGCAAGACTTGCAGGTACACTGATATTATTATATATATCCTGCAGCCCATTAATTTCTATTAATTTTTTTTCAATAGCAATATATACTTCATCAAAGCTTGTTTCATTATTTACAAGGTTTAAATAATTGCTATTGAGACTTGTTTTTACTCCTTTAAATTCACTTAAAAGATTGTCCATATTATCAAAGTATGAAGTACACTGCTCAAGAAGTAACGACTTAGATTGATATTCACTTAAAACTTTAAAAGCATATTTGCTTATTTTATCGGGAATAGAATACATGGGGGCAGGGATTTCAATATAAACCTTCTTAAGTTTGGAAGCTTCATAATATTTTTTGGATTCATCAATATATTTATTTGCAGTTTCAACTGCATTGCCAACATCATTTGATTTACTATTGTTTAAAATTAGGGTTATTTGATTTATAAAGTTTTTATTTGACTCAATTCCTTTTACATATAAATTAAATTGATTTTCATATCTAACGGGGGCTTTAATTTTATTGACGTTTGTTAGAACATTTTGAATATCAGAAAGTGAAGCTGAAAGTTTTTGCTTTATATCATTTATATTTTTTTCATCATTAGTATCTAAACTATCTATGTTGTTTAAAGTATTTACAACAGTTTTGTTTATGGCATCTACTTTTTGTTTATACTTATAAAGAGAATTGATATAAGCATTGTCTTCCTTATTTATAGTAAATGAGTAAGCAATATATACTGAAAGCAAACAAATACCAGCAACTATAATAACTTTTAGCCCAGTACTCATTTTTTTATTTTCCATTATATTTTTTACACCTCCATACATTTAATGGATAGTTATATATTTAGTGGATAATCTCATTATATAATATTTTATTTAATATATGAATACTTTCTATATCGTATGTATAAATATTATAAACTTTACTAAAATCCTGTAAATTATATTACATTTTAAGGCAAAACGTAATATAATTTATTTAATGTTTACCACAGGAGTTCAATTTAAAAATTTTTTGTTAAAAGGTTTTTTTATATACTACATGAGCTAAATTTATTATATAATTATAATTGATATTAAATTTGGGAGTGAAGCGGATGGAAAACTTTTCAAGCATATTAAGTATAATCAAAAATATAACATTTAGAAATATAATTGATATACTTATAGTTGCTTATATCTTATATAAGGTTTTTATGTTAATACGGGAAACAAGGGCAGAGCAGCTTATAAAAGGACTTATTCTTATTCTTGTAGTAACTAAGCTTAGCCACGCACTAGGACTTGTAACTCTTTATTGGATTATCAAAAATACAATAACTGTAGGTGTAATAGCTCTTGTAATCATTTTCCAGCCAGAACTCAGGAAAGCTTTAGAACATCTTGGAAGAAGCAAAATATTAACAAAAAAGATATTTGAAAGTGAAGAAGAAATTGAAAATCTTGTAGGTGAAATTGCAACTGCAGCAGGGGATCTTTCAAGTACAAAGACTGGCGCACTTATTATAATAGAACAGGAAACGGGTCTTAATGATATTGTACAAAGTGGAATAAAAATTGATGCAGCTACATCTTCAGCCCTTCTTGAAAACATATTTGTTGAAAACACTCCACTTCATGATGGGGCTGCTATAATTAGAAAAAATAGAATAATAGCAGCAGCTTGCGTACTTCCGCTTACCGAACAAAATGTTTCAAACGAACTTGGAACAAGGCATAGGGCATCTATAGGTATAACTGAAAATTCTGATGCCATTGCAGTAGTTGTATCGGAAGAGACAGGGACTATTTCTCTTGCTTTAAATGGCAGACTTACAAGGAATTATACGCCAGAAAGGCTTAAAAATGTTCTTATTAGGCTTTTAAACAGGAACATGAATGCCGATACTAACATGTTTAAGAAGGTGAAGACATGGCTAACAAAGACAAAGAACAAATAACCGCCATCATTGTTTCAATTGCTATTGCATTTGTAATGTGGATTTATGTTATGAGTGACAATAACCCAACTGTGTCTAAGACATTAAAAGATGTTCCAGTAAACTTGACTAATATTGAAAATATTACGGAAAATAACCTTGCTCTTGTTCCTGGTCAAAACTTCATGACTAATGTAACAGTTACTGGAAAAACAAACGATATAGAAAAAATTACTGCTGATGATATAAAAGCAGAGGCAGACATGAGCACCTATCTTAAAAAAGGTGATAACAGTATTGCAGTTCAAATCAAGCAGCTGCCTAATGATATAAGGGTTTCAGACAAAGCTGAGTTTATGTATATTAATGTCAAGCTTGATACATTTACTGAAAAATCTATATCTGTTGGAGTTAATGTTTCAGGGAAGACTAAGGATGGATTTGGTCACTTAGATCCTGTGGCAAGGCCATCTGAAGTTCTTGTTTCAGGACCATCTACCTATGTAAACATGGTAAGTTCAGTAGTTGGTCAAATTGATCTAAATGGAGCAGGGGTGGATTTAAATGGCTCTGTACCGCTTAAAGCTCAGGATAAGGAAGGAAAAAATATTTCCTATGTAAACATAGAGCCCAAATATGTAGATATATATATATCTATTAAACCATCCAAAATTGTTCCTATTATAGTAAAAACCATAGGGACTATTTCAAACGATAAGATTTTAAAAGATATTCAGCTAAAAACAGACAAGGTTGTATTGGTTGGAGATCAGAAAAATTTAGATAAAATAAGCCAGGTTGAAACTATACCTTTTGATATATCAAAAATAACGGCTTCAACTACTAAGGAAATTCTTTTAAGTCCTCCTTCAGGGGTGAAAATTTTAGGCGATTTAAAGAGTGTAAATGCGGATTTTATTGTTGAAAATAAAGCTGAAAAGGTATTTTCAGTTCCTATTATCCCAGAAAATAAAAATGATAACTTGAAATATGAAATTTTAACTCCTACAGTAAGTATAAATTTATCTGGGGGCGAAAAACAATTATCTCCTGTTGACAGCAAGGACATTTCAGCAATTGTTGATTTAAAAGATATAGGAGAAGGGGAGCACAGCCTTCCAGTTAAGATTACAGTACCAGATGGATTAAAAATATTAGATTTTTCACCACAAAAGGTTGAGGTGAAAGTCACAAAGTAATGGAGGATTAGATGTCAATTATAGTAAATAATATTAAATTATCACTTGACGATGAAATTGAAAAGGTAAAATATAAAGCTTCAAAGAAAACAGGAATTAGTGAAGCGGACATGGAAAATTTTAAAATTTTAAAAGAATCTGTGGATGCAAGACATAAGGATAAAATTGAGCTTGTTTATCAAATTGAGTTTAACTGTAAAAATGAAAATAAGGTTGTTCAAAGAGCAAGAACTAGTGATGTAAGACTGCAAAAAGAAAAAAAAGAAGAAAGAATTTTATTTGGACAAGAAATACTGACTGATCCTATTATTATAGTTGGAAGCGGCCCTGCTGGATTATTTGCAGGGCTTGTTCTTGCCAAAATGGGATATAAGCCTTTAATTCTTGAAAGAGGAATGGATGTAGATTCTAGAACAAATAAAATAAAAAACTTTTTTGAAAAAGGCGAGCTTGATTTAAACTCAAATGTACAGTTTGGGGAAGGGGGAGCAGGAACTTTTTCAGACGGAAAGCTTACTACAAGAATAAAGGACAGGAGAATAGGATTTATATTAGAGGAATTTGTAAAATTTGGAGCACCAAAGGAAATTATATATTCAGGCAAGCCCCATATAGGCACAGACATTTTAAAAAATGTGGTTAAAAATATAAGAAATGAAATAATAAATCTTGGCGGACAAGTAAGGTTTGATTCAAAAGTTACAGATATAATATTAAAAAATAACAGAGCCTCTGGAGTAGTTATAAATGATAATGAGAAAATTTCAAGCAGTGCAGTGATATTTGCTATAGGGCACAGCTCAAGGGACACTTATGAAATGCTTTTTAATCGTGGATTAGAAATGGTTCAAAAACCCTTTGCTATTGGAGTTAGAATTGAGCATCTTCAAAGCATGATAAATGAAAGCCAATATGGAGCCTTTAAGGATCATCCAAAGCTTAAGGCAGCAGATTACAGGCTTACCTATACAAGTGAAAGATATAAAAGGCCATGCTACAGCTTTTGCATGTGCCCTGGGGGATATGTAACTGCTGCAGCTTCTGAAAAAAACAGGCTTGTTACAAATGGTATGAGCAGGTATAAAAGGGATGGACTAAATGCAAATAGTGCTATTGTAGTTGGAGTTAATGGAAGTGACTTTAACAGTAATCATCCTCTTGCAGGAATGGAATTTCAAAGGCATTATGAAAGCCTTGCATATATTGCTGGCGGTGGGGATTACTTAGCACCTGTACAGCTTTTAGGAGATTTTCTGCAGGATAAGGTTTCTAAAAAATTAGGAAGTGTAACACCAACTTATAGCAGGGGTTATAAGTTTGCTAATTTAAAAGACTGCTTGCCTTACTATGTTGTTGATGTATTAAAAGAAGGAATAGTAGATTTTAATAAAAAAATAAAAGGCTTTGCTGACTATGATGCTGTTTTAACGGGAATAGAAACGAGAACTTCTGCACCTGTTTCTATTATACGGGATGAAAACTTTGAAAGTATAAATATAAAGGGACTTTATCCTTGCGGGGAAGGTGCGGGCTATGCAGGGGGGATAATGTCTGCAGCTGTAGATGGAATAAAGACTGCAGAAAAAATAATTCAAAAATATAAACCGCTATAAAATTAATTCCAATTTTTAACCTAAAAGAGTTATAATTTAGATAATTACAAAAATTAATCATAACTTAAGGCTAAATAGTCATAAAACATATTGCAATTTATTGCGCATATACATTAAAATGTATATATGCAATACTTTACTTCTTAATATCTGAAAATTAAGAAGATATGGAAAAAAGATAATGTGAGAGGTGCTTTTGATGAAAAAATACATATTGGCTATAAACCCAGGGTCAACTTCTACAAAAGTTGCTATCTTTGAAGGAAAAAATAAAATCCTTCAGCAAAACTTATCTCATCCCAAAGAAAAACTATCAAAGTATGATAAAATACCAGATCAATATGAATATAGAAAAGATGTAATACTAAAATGGTTAAAAGAAAAAAATATAGAGCTAAATGAGCTTGAAGCAGTAGTTGCAAGGGGTGGGCTATTAAGACCAATGCCTGCTGGTACATATGCTGTAACGGAACTTATGATTAAGGATTTAAAAGTAGGTATACAAGGACAGCATGCTTCAAATTTAGGAGGAATAATAGCAAAGTCTATAGGTGACAGCCAAGGTATACCATCTTTCATAGTAGATCCTGTGTCAGTAGATGAATTTGAAGATGTGGCAAGGATTTCAGGATGCCCAGAGATTCCAAGAAAATCTCTTGTTCATTCTCTAAACATAAGGGCAGTGGCAAGAAAAGTTGCTGCTAAAATGGGGAAAAACTTTGAGGATATAAATTTAATTGTAGCTCACCTAGGAGGGGGGATTTCTGTAGCTCCGCTTAGGAAAGGAAGAATTGTGGATGTAAATAATGCCAGTGAAGAAGGTCCATTTTCTCCAGAGAGAGCAGGTGGAGTTCCTGCACAGGAGCTTCTTGAATTGGCTTATTCAGGAAAATATAGTTACAAAGAACTTAAGAGAAAACTGATGGGAAATGGCGGACTATCAGGATATTTAGGCACTAATGATGCAAGGGAAGTTGAAAAGAGAATAGAGGAGGGTGATGCTAAGGCAAAGTTAGTTTTTGATGCTATGGCCTATCAGATAGGGGAGGAAATTGGAAAGTATTCTGCTGTACTTTGCGGAGATGTGGATAGGATAATACTTACTGGTGGACTTGCCTATTCAAAGAGAATTACGGATTATGTAACTAAAATGGTTAAGTTTATTGCACCTGTTGAAATTGTTCCAGGAGAGGACGAAATGCAGGCACTGGCAGAAGGAGCTTATAGAGTACTAAATGGTGAGGAAAAATCAAGAATATATGATGATGAGGTGAAGCTATGATAAAAGACTTTGATGAAATACTTGAAAAAGTAAAAAACGGAAAGCGAAAAAAGCTTGCAATTGCTGCAGCTCATGATCTTCCAGTTCTTCAGGCTGCAGCAGATGCTAAAAGGCTTGGCATAGCGGATTCAATTCTTGTAGGTAAAAAGGATGAAATATTAAAAATTGCAGAAGAAAATCATTTGGATATAAGGGGTTTTGAAATAATTGATGAATCTGATAGTGCAAATGCCAGCCTTAAGGCAGTAGAACTTGTTTCATCCCATGAGGCAGATATGGTAATGAAAGGCATTGTAGATACTGCTACATTTTTAAGGGCTGTTTTAAATAAGGACAAGGGACTTAGAACAGGCAAACTATTATCCCATGTAACAGTGTTTTATGTCCCAGCACTTGATAAAATCCTTTTACTTACAGATGCTGCAATGAATATTGCTCCTGATCTTATGGCAAAAAAGCAAATTATTGAAAATGCAGTTCACACTGCGCATGCAATTGGAATTGAAGTACCTAAGGTTGCCCCAGTTTGTGCTGTTGAAGTTGTAAATGCAGATATGCAGCCAACTCTTGATGCAGCAGCTCTTTCAATGATGAATAAAAGGGGGCAAATTAGAGGGTGCATAGTTGATGGACCCCTTGCCATTGATAATGCAGTTTCAAAAGAGGCAGCAGCTCACAAAGGAATTAAAAGTCCTGTGGCAGGTGAGGCGGATATAATACTTGTACCTAATATTGAAACAGGAAACGCTATGTATAAAACTTTAACTTATATGGCAGGAGCTAAAAATGGAGGAATAATTGAAGGTGCAGCTGCACCAATAATACTTACATCAAGAGCAGACAGTCATGAAAGTAAGCTTTTCTCAATTGCACTATCATCTCTTTCAGCAAATAGGGAGGGTTAAATATGTTTAGGTTATTAACAATAAACCCCGGTTCAACTTCAACAAAAATAGCAGTGTATGATGATACAAATCCTGTTTTTGTTGAAGTATTAAGGCATAGGAAAGATGAACTTGCTCCTTTTGAAACCATTTATGACCAATATGAATTCAGAAAACAATTAATATTGGGAATATTGCGACAAAAGGGAATAGAGCTTAAAACTTTAGATGCAGTAGTTGGAAGAGGAGGACTTGTGAAGCCAGTTGAAGGCGGGACATATGCTGTAAATGAAAGAATACTTGAAGATGCAAGAATAGGAATCCAAGGACAGCATCCGTGCAATTTAGGCGGAATTATTGCTTATGATATTGCTAAAATGATAAATAAACCTGCCTTTGTTGTTGACCCTGGTGTGGTAGATGAACTTGATGATATAGCCAGATATACAGGGATTCCAAACATAAAGCGGACAAGTTTATTTCATGCATTAAATCAAAAGGCAGTGGCAAGAAGATATGCTGCAGAAAAAGGGACTAAGTATGAGAATTTAAATCTTATTATTGTACATTTAGGCGGAGGTATTTCTGTTGGCTGCCATAAAAAGGGACGAGTAGTTGATGTAAATAATGCATTAGAGGGTGAAGGACCATTTTCACCTGAAAGGGCAGGAAGCCTTCCAGTTGGAGAAGTAATTAAGATTTGCTATTCAGGGGAATACACTTTTGAGGAGGTGAAAAAGTATATTTCCAGTAAATGTGGGTTTAATGCTTATTTTAACACTCAAGATGTAAGAGAAGTTGAAAAGATGATCGATGAAGGAAATGAAAAAGCAAAGATTGTGTATGAGGCTATGGCATATCAGGTAGCAAAATGGATAGGAATGCTTTCGGTAGTTCTAAAGGGTGAGGTTGATGCAATAATTTTAACAGGGGGAATAGCGTACTCTGAAAGATTTGTAAGCTTAGTTAAGGAAAGAGTTGAATTTATTGCTCCAGTAGTAATTTATCCTGGCGAAGATGAAATGCTTGCACTTGCTGAAGGAGGGCTCCGTGTGCTAAGGGGTGAAGAAAAAGCAAAGGAATACAAATAGGTGATTTTATGGAAAATAGAATAAGAATATTTACAGGTCACTTTGGAAGTGGAAAAACAGAAATTGCAATAAATTATGCACTGAAATTAAATAATGAAGGTAAAAAGGTATGCATTGCAGATCTCGATATTGTTAATCCATATTTTTGCACCAGAGATGAAGAAAAGTTCTTAAATGATAAGGGGATAAGGGTTATAGCTACGCCTAAAGATCTTGCCAATGCAGAGCTTGGAGTTATTCCTCTTGAGACACTTTCTGTATTTAATGATAAGTCCTATGATGTGGTCATAGATGTTGGCGGTGATGATAAGGGTGCAATAGCTCTTGGCCAATTTAATAGATATTTTAGGGAAGAAAACTATGATATGTATTTTGTTATAAATACTTTAAGACCTGAGACTCATGATGTGGACAGCATAATAGAGTATCTTTATGAAATTGAGGCAGCTTCGAGGCTTAAAGTTAATTATTTGGTAAGCAATACTAATTTATCCTATGAGACTACAGTTTCACAAATATTAAACGGTGATAAGATAGCTAAAGAGGTTTCAAAAAGAACAGGAATACCTATAAAGTTTACAGCAGTAAGAGAAGATATAGCTTCTGAAATCAAAGACCATGAGTTTAAAATAATGCCTATTCATATTTTTATGATGCCTCCTTGGAGAAAGTTTGAGGAATAATATAAATTCCTTATGGTGAAACTGAAGAATTCAGATAATTGCCACTATTATAATAACTGTGGCAAACATTTGAGCAAAGACACTATTTTTAAATTTGTACTCAACATCTTTACCGTTAAGTAAGGATGATTTTGCATAATTTTCAAAAACTTTCATATGGTTTTAAATATTAAATAAGGGGGGGAACTATATGGCACGAGCTACTTTCAGAGAGGAAAGATGCAAAGGATGCGGTCTATGTATCTCAGTTTGTCCTAAAAAAATAATTGAGTTTAGTGAAAAATTAAATGTAAAAGGGTATCACCCTGCAGCAGTAAAAGAAGAAAAAATGAAAGAATGTATAGGCTGTGCATCCTGTGCAAGAATTTGCCCGGATGTAGTTATCACTGTTGAAAAATAATATTAAGGGGGTTTGTACTATGCCTGATAAGGTTTTAATGAAAGGTAATGAGGCCATAGGTGAAGCAGCAATACATGCAGGATGTCAGTGCTTTTTTGGCTATCCTATAACACCTCAAACCGAGGTTGCAGCTTATATGTCAAGGCGTATGCCAAAGATTGGGAGGGTATTTTTGCAGGCGGAAAGCGAAATAGCAGCTATTAATATGGTTTATGGAGCAGCAGGTTCAGGGGTTAGAGCAATGACATCATCTTCAAGCCCTGGAATAAGCCTAAAACAGGAAGGAATTTCATATATAGCTGGGGCAGAGCTTCCTTGTGTGATTGTAAACATTGTAAGAGGAGGTCCCGGACTTGGCGGAATTCAGCCAGCTCAATCTGATTATTTTCAAGCAACAAAGGGCGGTGGGCATGGGGATTACAGGCTTGTAGTTTTAGCACCATCTTCAGTTCAGGAAATGGTTGACTTGGTTCAGGATGCTTTTGATATTGCAGATAAATATAGAAATCCAGTTATGGTTATGGGAGATGGAATGCTTGGGCAGATGATGGAACCAGTAGAATTTAAGGAAAGAAAACCTGCACAGCTTCCATCCAAAGATGAGTGGAAAGCTGATGGATTAAAGGGAAGAAAAGAGCACCATGTTATTAATTCCCTTTATTTAAAACCAGAAGAGCTTGAAAATCAAAATCTAAAGATGCAAAAAAAATATGCTAAAATAAAAAATAACGAAGTTAGATATGAAATGTATAACTGTGAAAAGGATGTTGATTTTGTACTGGTAGCTTATGGTACTATTTCAAGGATATGCAAGAATGCTATTAAGCTTTTAGCTGAAGAGGGAATAAATGTTGGCCTTATAAGACCAATTACCCTATGGCCTTTCCCTGAAAAGGCATTTGAGGAGGTTATTGATAAAACAAAATATGGGTTTATGTCAGTTGAATTGAGCTGCGGCCAGATGGTTGAAGATGTTAAGCTTGCTTCAAATGGAAGAAAGCCTGTATATTTCTATGGAAGAACTGGCGGGATGGTTCCATCACCCAATGAAATAGCTGATGCGGTTAAAAGAAATATAGGGGGTGCAAAGTAATGGAGGTTATATTTCAAAGAACAAAGGGGCTTTTAGATGTTCCAACTCATTATTGTCCTGGATGTACCCATGGGATAATACACAGATTGGTTGGAGAAACTTTAGAGGAATTAAATGTAATAGATAAAACAGTAGGGGTTGCTCCTGTTGGATGCTCTGTACTTGCATATAATTATTTTGCCTGTGATATGTTTGAAGCAGCTCATGGAAGAGCACCTGCTGTTGCTACAGGAATAAAAAGATCTCATCCTGATTCAGTAGTTTTTACATATCAGGGGGATGGAGACTTAGCTGCTATTGGTACTGCTGAAATTGTACATGCTGCAACAAGGGGAGAAAATATAACTACAATATTTGTAAACAACTGTATATATGGAATGACTGGCGGACAAATGGCTCCTACAACTCTTCCGGGACAGGTAACTGAAACTACTCCTTATGGAAGGGATGTAAAGCAGGCAGGGTATCCTATAAGAGTATCCGAAATGCTATCTACTTTGAGTGGTGCGGCTTATGTAGAAAGAGTATCTGTAGACAGCGTCCCAAATATTTTGAAGGCTAAAAAAGCAATTAAAAAGGCTTTTGAGCTTCAGCTTCAGGGAGCAGGCTTTACAATGATTGAAGTGCTTTCTATATGTCCAACTAACTGGGGACTTTCACCGTTAGAGGCATTAAAGTGGCTGAGAGACAATATGATTCCATATTATCCTCTTGGCGTTAAAAAAGATATAACTGCAGGGGAGGCGAAGTAGTATGGCACATCAGGAAATAATATTTGCTGGATTTGGTGGACAAGGAATATTATCTATGGGGAAATTTTTAGCTTATGCAGGAATGGATGAAGAGCTAAATGTTTCATGGCTTCCATCTTATGGCCCTGAAATGAGGGGAGGAACTGCAAACTGCTCAGTTATTTTAACCAATGAAAATATAGGTTCACCAATAGTTACTGATGCTACTGCTGTAGTTGTAATGAACAGGCCGTCTCTTGATAAATTTGAAAATGTAGTAATACCTAATGGGCTTCTTATTGTGGATTCTGACCTTGTTACAAGGGACGTTAACAGGGATGATATAACTGTAATTAGAATTCCTGCCCAAACTATTGCAGAGCAGTTAGGTTCAAAGAAGATTTCAAATATGATTCTTCTTGGTGCTCTCATTGAAAAAACAAACATTGTTCCTATGGAAGCATTATTAAAGGCTCTTAAAGAGCATGGGAAAGCACAATTTTATGATTTAAATAAGGCTGCTCTTGAAAAAGGAGCAGAGGTTGTAAGATAATTAGAACATTGGTAACATTTGGGTGCCAGCCTCTTGACATTTGACATTAATAATTTTAAATACCAAATGTTAAGGTTGGCACCCAATGGTAGGGAGCGGTCTTGACCGTTCCGCTAATAGGCGAACGGAATCTAGGGGGAGCGGTAAAGACCGCTCCCTACCTATGTTCATTTCATATATTTTTCCTATATCTGCTGTAATTTGTTTATTAATGATTTTAAATTATAGAGGTCAATTGCAGAAGTAAAAAGGGGCCTAATTTACTTTTACAATTAATATTTAAATTACAAATTGCAGATAATACAGGTTTTAAATATTAAAAATTTCGGATATAATGTATAATATAACAGATTAGAAAATATATGAGGGAGGAATGTTTATGCCTAAAATAGATGAATTCAACAAGAAAGTAAGCGATTTAGCTTCTACAGCAGGGAAAAAGGTTAGTGAAGCAGCTCAAACAGCAGCTAAAAAATCAAGCGATTTTATGGAAATTTCTAAACTTAATAAATCAATTTCAAATGAAGAGGAAACTATTCAAAAGCTTATGACAGAGCTTGGCCGTGAGCTTTATGAGAAGTATTTAAAGGATGAACTATGTGATGGAAGTTTAAAAGAGACCTGTTCATGGATAAAGATCCATGAACAGAATATTGAAGAATACAAACAAAAGATAAATGAATTTAAGAACATAAAAACTTGCCCAAACTGTGGAGAAAAATTTGATACCGATGTTGAATTTTGTACAAAATGCGGAAGTAAATTAGAATAGGTATAGGAATTAGCTGATGCGCAAAATGAGAATCCTGCAATATATTGTGGATTTATTTGTGCATTAGCTAATTTTATTTTTATTTATTTTCGGGAGGAGTTATCACACTAAGGAATTTACATACAATATATTCTAGCATTTATTCTTAGTGTGAACTGTTCCCTGTCAGGTAGGCAAGTGAAATAATAAAAACTTGTTTGTTTGGGAGGGAGCACATCAAAAAGTGGTTCATTTCAACCGGCATTTAGAATTGAAAACGAAGTAACTTTATGGTAATATATTAATGTTTATATTTTACCTTATAAAACTGCCGCTATGATATGCTCATCTTTGAATCACTTGATAGGTTTGGGCAAGCGGCGGATGTGTTTATGGATAAGTTCTTCTAAGCTTTGGTTGAAAATAGGTATTAATAAGCAAACTTTATATGAACCTAAGAATCACTTTATGTTAGGAGAGAAAAAAATGAGTAGAATGTTTGGAACTGACGGAGTCAGAGGTATTGCAAATACAGAACTTACAGCAGAAATGGCATATAAACTTGGGAAAGCAGGAGCCTATGTTTTAACTGAGGGGACGCATAAACCTTCTATTGTGGTTGGGATGGATACAAGGATTTCAGGAGATATGCTTGAATCCGCACTTGTTGCAGGTATATGTTCACAGGGAGCTCATGCAATTAGTGTAGGCATAGTTCCAACTCCTGGAGTTGCTTACCTTACAAGGCTTTATAAGGCTGATGCTGGAGTTGTTATTTCAGCTTCACATAATCCAGTGGAATATAATGGAATTAAGTTTTTCAATAAGGATGGCTATAAACTTCCTGATGAAACAGAGGACAAAATAGAAGCTGTTATAAAAAACAATTTTAAGGGCATTAATGTTCCTGTAGGTGAGGAACTTGGAAGAAGAGAAGTAAAACAAAATGCTATAATGGACTATATTGAATTTATTGAAAAAACTGCAGATGTTGATTTTAAAGGACTTAATATAGCTCTTGACTGTGCAGAAGGTGCATCTTTTATTGCAGCTCCTTATATATTTGAGCATCTAGGTGCTAAAGTTCATGTAATTCATTCATCACCAAATGGGAAGAATATAAATAAAAACTGCGGATCAACTCATTTAGATGAGCTAAGGAAGTATGTGGTTTCTGAAGGATGCGATTTTGGATTTGCATTTGATGGAGATGCAGACAGGTGTCTGACTGTAGATGAAAACGGAAATGTGGTAGATGGGGATTTTGCTATGGCAATCCTTGCAAAATCAATGAAAGAGCAGGGAAAACTTGACAACAACACATTGGTTGTTACCGTTATGAGCAATATGGGACTTGAAATAGCAATGAAAAGAGAAGGAATAAACGTTGTTAAGACTAAAGTTGGGGATAGATATGTCCTTGAAAAAATGCTTCAAGAAGGTCATAAAATTGGAGGCGAACAATCAGGACATATAATTCTTTTAGATTACAATACAACAGGGGACGGTCTTATAACTGCAATTAAGATGACAGGGGCTTATAAAAAGAGCGGAAAGAAAATGTCAGAGCTTGCTTCAATAATGAAAGAACTTCCACAGGTACTCGTAAATGTAAAGGTTGATAATAAATACAAGGAACTGTATAAAACAGATAAAGAAATAACTGCAAAGATTGAGGATATGGAAAAAGCCCTTGAGGGAAGAGGAAGAGTCCTTATAAGACCATCAGGTACTGAACCTTTAATTAGAGTAATGCTTGAAGGAGAGGATCAGAAAGAAATAGACAAGATGGCTCATGAGCTTGCAGATATTATAAAGAAAAAATGCAGTAAATAGTTTTAAAAATGCCTCATTTACGGGGCATTTTTAAATTTCAATATATCTTCAAGTATATTGAAAATATAACAAAATATATATGAAAAGGTTTCGATAGTGTAAAGCAGTTTATGAAAAAAATAAAAATGGGGAGCAGTTTGATCTTTATAATTACAAAAATATAATTTTAAGGGGGTGTTATATGAAGCAGTGCTGGAATTTTTTTGAATATGATATTGTATAAAATTTTAAGCGCCGGAACTTATAATTATAAGTTGACGAGGGCAGGGTTTATCGAGCTTTTCGGCGGGTGCCCTGCGGCTGACCACCGTTATAAGCCTAACAAAACTTGAAAGCAATTTTAAGGACAAAGGGGCGAGGTCAAATTTAATAGGGCTTTGAAGGGAGAGTTAATATGTGCGGAATTGTTGGCTATATTGGCAGTAATGAAGCGGCGCCCCTATTAATAGAGGGTTTAAAAAAGCTTGAGTATAGGGGATATGATTCAGCAGGAGTTGCAGTGATTAAGGATGATAAAGTAATTGTTGAAAAATGCAAGGGGAGAATTTCAAACCTTGAAAGCAAGCTAAAGGAGAACCCCCTTTATGGAAACGTTGGAATTGGACATACAAGATGGGCAACCCATGGTGAGCCATCAGATTTAAATTCCCATCCACATTCAAATGCTGATTCAACTATAAGCGTTGTGCACAATGGGATTATTGAAAATTATATGGCTTTAAGGAAATGGCTTACATCTCTAGGCTATCATTTTGTAACCGAGACTGACACTGAAGTTATTCCATATCTTATTGATTATTATTACCACGGGAATATTGTGGAGGCTGTTATGAAAGCTGTAGATAAGCTTCAAGGCTCTTATGCCATTGGAGTTTTATGCAGCAAGGAGCCTGAAAAAATAGTTGCTGTTAGAAAGGATAGTCCTCTTATAGTTGGACTTTCAAAGGAGGGCAATTTTATTGCATCAGATATTCCTGCAATTTTAGCCACTACAAGGGATATTTATTTGCTTGATGATAATGAAATTGCTGTTTTATATAAGGATAAAGTTGATATTTTAACTAAGGAAGGGCTTCCAGTTAAAAAGGAAGTTTTCCATGTAACTTGGGATGCTGAGGCTGCAGAAAAGGGTGGATACAAGCATTTTATGCTTAAAGAAATTCATGAGCAGCCTAAGGCAATTAAGGATACTATGACATCAAGAATTATGCCAGATTCAGATGAAATAAGGCTTGATGATATAAGCCTTACAGGGGAGGATTTGAAGAACATCAATAAGATATTTATTGTGGCCTGCGGCACTGCCTATCATGCAGGAATGGTTGGAAAATATGTTATTGAAAGGTTATCAAGAATTCCTGTTGAGGTTGATATTGCTTCTGAATTTAGATATAGAAATCCAATTATAAATAAGAATACTTTAACGATTGTTATTTCACAGTCTGGCGAAACAGCAGACACTTTAGCTGCACTTAGAAGTGCAAAGGCTAATGGCTCAAGGGTTATTGCTGTAACTAATGTGGTTGGAAGCTCAGTCGCAAGGGAAGCCGATGACATTTTATATACTTGGGCAGGGCCTGAAATAGCAGTGGCTTCAACAAAGGCATATACTACCCAGCTAATTGCTATGTATATAATTGCTTTATACCTTGGAAGATTAAACGGCAATTTATCTCTAGAAGAATACAGGGTAATAAGGGATGAAATGATGAAGCTTCCATCAAAAGCTGAGAAGGTTTTAGAGCAAAAGGAAGAGCTTCAAAAGTTTGCAGATAAAACTTATATGTTTAAGGATATCTATTATATAGGAAGAGGCTTAGATTTTGCAGTGGCTTTAGAGGGTGCCCTAAAGCTTAAAGAGATATCATATATTCATGCAGATGCCTATGCAGCAGGTGAGCTAAAGCATGGACCTATTGCTCTTATTGACAAGGGTGTACCAGTTATTGCACTGGCAACACAAAAGGATATATTTGAAAAGATGGTAAGCAACATTCGTGAGGTTGTAACCCGCGGTGCAAGGGTGATATGCTTTACCATGGAAGGAAACACCGACATTGAAAAGGTTTCAAATCAGTGGGTTTACATTCCAAAGACCTTACCAATCCTTGCCCCAGTTCTCGAGGTTATCCCCCTCCAGCTTCTTGCCTACTACATGGCAGTAGAAAAGGGCTGCGACGTAGATAAGCCAAGGAATTTAGCAAAATCAGTAACAGTCGAGTAGGAAGTTTTTTATGCCACGTGCAAAGCACGTGGCATATTTTAAAGCTAAATAAAAATGATAGAAAATCCTGGTTTCCTCTCTTTTCATTTGCACATAAAAGCGGATTAAGGAATAAGGACTAAGGGAAAAAATTGAAGGAAGATTGAGCCAAAGCCTTGAAAACCTGGGTTTGCAACATTGTGGAAATTCCAGTTGCAATGTTCTCCACTTTTAACTTTTTATGAAAAAGTACTTGCAAAAAACAAGTATTATCTGTATAATTATGGAAGGCTAGCATGAAATATATTTTAGGTAATTATATAATATATAATTAATTACAGAGTAGGAGGAGTAATAATGAATAGGAAGTTAACTTTTTCAATAATGTTAATAGTTGTAATAGCAGTTTCTGGAATTATATATTTTTTGCGTAGCACTAATGATAAAAGTACACAATCTTTAAATAGTAAAGATACAATGTACAATTCTATTCCCTTCTTAATTTATGATTTCGATAGTTTTAAACTTTATCAGGTTAAATATGATATGAAAAATCAAACTGTAGAAATAGATAATAAACCCATTATTAAATTTAACAATGGGGATGATTGCACGGGAATACTTTGGAATGGCAGAGAAAACTTATATGTAAAAAAGGATAAAGTTTCTACAGACAGTCCAAAAATTAATGTAAAATATAAGGACGATAGAGAGATATTAAAAGCAAATGGTATTATTTATAGTGTATATGGAAACCAAAATGGAGTAACTATAGAAAAGAATAATAAGGGAAATATATCTAAATTAAATGTTGATATAACTAAAGAAAATAGTGAAGCTAATTTATTTCAGCCTATGTTGATTTTTCAAGATAACAATACAATAAAGGTATTGGTACATTATTATCATCCTATAGAGAATAATGGGATGGCTTCTGGGTTATATATAATTGAAATTGAAGGTAGTAGTATTAAATTTAACAAAGTAGATATGCAAGGACAATGCTGTATTAATTATGTTGTGAGACCTGTTGTAATCGGAAAAGATATTTATGTAAATACTTATGATGGTTTAGGAAAAATTTCAATAAGCTCTATGAAATATGAAGAAGTATCAATATTTCAGAAGTTAAAAAGTATAGCAAATGCTAATATGAATATTAATGAAATGGAATTTTTAAATGATCAACCACAAATTGGAATATATGATGACATATTATTAATTTCATATGGAGCAACGGGAAAGACTTATATTTGGGGTTTATCTAATGAAAAAATTCTTTTTGAGATGCAATTAATTAATGGAAAAATTATTACCAATAATAAAGAGTTTCAAATTCCTGAAGGTAAATTTGATATAGTTTTACCCAATAGTAGTTTGGAGTAAAAATTTAATTTACATTTAGGAGTTACAATTAGATGAATTATAATAAAAGGATGTTTTGAGCCTGTAAAAAATAATCAGGCATGAGAATTATTATTAGATTATCATGCCTGATTATTTTTATTATTTTATTTGTCTTTTACCATTTTTATTGTTTCATCAAGAACCTTATCACCATTCATCATTCCATAATCAACGGAGTTGATTACCATAACAGGTATTTTCCCTTCAGTTGTTTTTTCTACATCCTTAACGGCATATCTTACCTGAGGCCCAAGCAATATGGCGTTAACGCCATCAAGGTTGTCCTGAAATTTGCTGAGAGGTACAGCATTTATGTCCAGATCAATTTTCTTTTTAGCTGCAGATTCCTTCATTTTTTTCATCATAATGCTGGTAGACATTCCAGCAAAACATACAAGTAAAATTTTCATAATATTCTCCTTTCATATAGTGAGCGTTATTATAGTTGCTTTAATATAATTAAAGTTCTTTTTCTTCTTCTTTTATTAACTTTTTTTCATATACTTTGAAGAAAGGAAGATAAATTAGTGTATCCATTACAATCAAAGCTATAACAAGAACTAGAGCCTTCCAATCCATAGTTGATATAAAAGCACCTATAGGAGAAAATAAATTCCATCCCCCCATGATGTAGGTTTTACCAATGATCCCAAACTGCATAAGCAAAAATGAAATAACTGCATTAAGCGATTCTGCCAGGATGAAAGGTATAAAGAATAAAGGATTTAATACAAGAGGTACACCAAAAAGTACAGGCTCATTTATACCAAAAAGTGATGGTAAAAAGCTAAGCTTTCCCACTGTTTTTAGCTGCTTTGATTTACTTTTCATAAGCATCAGCACCAATCCGAAGGTAGCACCTGAGCCGCCTATTACAACGAAATACACCCAGAAAGGTGTTGTAAATATATAAGGAAGACTCTGGTGGGCCATTGCTGCCGAAGCATTCATAGCTAAGTTATGATCTCTTATTGGCCCAACAACTGTGCCGATAGCAGCATCGTGAATTCCGAAGAACCATAAGAATTGAGTGAGTGCTGTAATAATGAATACTACAAATACGTTATCTGCACTTTTTATAGCAGGAGCCATAACTGATAATACAGCTTTAGGTATAGGATTTCCAGTTATGTTTACTATAATTGAATTTGCAAGGAAAAAAGCACCTATTGTTATTATAACAGGGGCTAAAGCCTCAAAAGAAGCCGTCAGAGCTGGAGGCACTGTATCCGGCATCTTAATGTATCCTACTTTTTTATTCTTTAGAAATCTGAACAATTCCACTGCAATCAATGCTGTCAGCATTCCTGTAAAAAGGCCTTTTCCGTCAAAATAATTGATCAGTATCTCTTTTTTATCAAAAGAAAGTTCTCCTGGTACTGCAGTTATAATTATAAAGCATACCAATGATGTAAGAGTAGGTATAAACGGTTCCATTTTATATGATTTTGCAAGATAATAGGCAATGCCAATACATATATATAATGCATATGATCCTAAGGTTACAGCATACAGCCAGCTTAATACGGATGAATAATGATTTGCAAATCCGCTCCATGCCAGAAGAAACTTATTAAATAAATTAGTTGCCTGGATTGGCTTGGAACCAACAGGAGGTGATGATAAAATTGAAGCAACACCACCCAGCAGGGTTACAGGCAAAACTGTAAGAAAAGAATCCCTTATTGCAAGCAAATGTCTTTGTCTGCTTATTTTATTAGCTACAGGCAGCAATTTGTTTTCAGCAAATGAATTAACGGTTTGAAGCTTAGTATGGCTCATTATTATTTCCCCCTTATTCATTTAATGTTAAGCCATGTGAGGCTATAACATCCTTGTACCAATAATAGCTTTTCTTTGGTATCCTTTTGTTATTGTTCTTATAATCAACATATATGAGTCCGTATCTTTTGTCATATCCATTGATCCAGCTGTATAAATCAAAAGAGGACCATACATAGTACCCTCTTACGTCTACCCCATCAGAAATTGCGTTATAAATTTCCTTCAGATGCATTTTCAGAAATTCTATGCGTGGATCATCATTTATTCTCCCGTCAACAAGGTTATCAATCATTCCAAGCCCATTTTCTGAAATATATATAGGTATGTGGTTATATCGTTTATCTACCATTTTAAGCCCGTCATAAAGTCCTCTTGGGTATATCTCAGTATCCCAGTCAGTAAACTTGCTTTTTGGATCCTGGATCATCTCAAACCAGTTTTTAATTACTATTTTTGAGGAACCCTTCATTTTATTTCCCTTGTTGTTTACCCTTAATACTGTTTCTCCTGTGGTATATTCCTTTACTAATGCCCTGGCATAATAATTGAGACCAACAAAATCTACAGTATTGGATTTTATAATATTAAGATCAGTATTATCAATAAAGCTAAGATCATAATCTTTGCTTAGCTTTTGAATCAGATCCTGAGGGAATTCCCCATTAATGGCAGTATCAAGTACCCAGTTATTGAAATAGTTATCTGCATTTCTTGCTGCGATTCTGCTTCCTTCACTGTCATCCACAGAGTAAACAGGAGTAAAGGAATGAACTATCCCTATTTGTCCATCAATGTTCATACTTCTGAATTCCTTTATAGCTAGTGCATTAGCCAGCATCACGTTATAAGCTGCTCTTATGGTTTTCTGAGGATCCTTATAAGAAGGAGGATAGTTCCCAATAAGATAACCTGAATATGTAAAAAATCTTGGTTCGTTGAAGGTTACCCACAGCTTTACTTTGTGTCCTAATTTTTGAAATAAAATTTTTGCAAAATCTTTGAATGCATAGGAGGTTTCTCTATTCTCCCATCCGCCGATATCCTGCAGTGCTTGAGGAAGATCCCAATGATATATCGTAACAAATGGTTCTATATTATTTTTTAGAAGTTCATCTATGAGATTGCTATAAAATTCAATGCCCTTAGGATTAATTTTTCCTCTCCCATTAGGAAGAATCCTTGGCCATGATATAGAGAACCTATAGCTTTTTTGTCCGCATTCAGCCATGTATTTAATGTCTTCTTTATATCTGTGATAATGATCGCTGGCGACATCACCATTGCATACATTTTTGCTTTTGCTTTCTTCGCTGTGTGTAAATACATCCCATATGGATAAGCCTTTGCCATCTTCTAAATATGCGCCTTCAGCCTGATAGGAAGCTGTTGCTGAACCCCATAAGAAGCTGTCAGGGAATCTATACATTTTTATTACCTCTTTTCTAATTTTTTATTTATATCAATAAGTTCTATGACCAGTTTTTTTGCAAGAATAGCGTTCATTAAATGATCCTGAGCATGTACCATTAAGATACTGTATTCAGTATCTTCGCCATTGACTTCTTTCGTAATGAGGTCTGTCTGTAGCTTATGTGCCTGATTCAGTGAGTTATCTCCATTTTTCAGTATGTTGTCGCACTCTGTATAGTTGTGTTTTTTTGCTTCATCAAGAGCCTGAAAATAATAACTAAAAGCATCTCCTGCGAAGCCTATCATTTTCAGAGCAAGCTCTTGAATATTTTTTTTACTGCCCATACCATCACCTCCTATATGTAAAATTATCATATAGAATAAGCACATATCAAATAATTGTTTTCCTATATAGTAGGAAAACAATTCTGCCCGAATATTATAAATTTATATTATAATATAAATAGCAAAGTATAATCTTTTGTAAAGGAAATGAGTAGCATGCTTTTAACTTCGAGACAAAAGAAAATAATCAGGCTTTTGAAACTGAATAATTCATGGATGAAGGGTGAAAGCCTTGCAGATATATTGAAGGTTACTGTAAGAACTATACGTAATGATATAAGAAGTATGAAGAATGATAACATTATCCTGTCATCAAAGAATGGATATAAGCTCAATGACAAGTGTAATCTGGATAAGTATTTTGACAGCGGGACTACTCCTATAACTCCTGAAGAGAGAGTCAGCTACATTTTGAACAAACTCTTGAACAGCAATAAACCAATTGATATGCTTGATATTGCTGATGATATCTTTGTAAGTGATGCTACCTTAAAAAAAGATCTGAAAAAAATAAGATCCCTGCTAAATGATTATAAGCTTGTATTGAAAAAGGATTTAAACATGATAAGCATAGAAGGAAATGAGAAAAACAAAAGAAAGCTTATAACAGATATTATATATAATGAGGCAAATAATAATTTTCTAAATATAAATAATAATAAAAGCTTCCTGAAGGACTATAATTTTAACCATATTAAAACTATCATATTTGATGTATTGAAATCTTGCAACATTTATTCAAATGATTATTCCGTAACAAGCTTAGCTATGCATATAACAATATCTATGGAGCGAATTACCAATAACTGTACTCTGAATATTGATGAATACAGCAGCTTTGAATACGAAAGCTATTATGAATATGGTATAGCAATAAAAATTGTCAATGAACTTGAAAAAAATTACAATATAAAATTTCCACCTCAGGAAATTTACTATATCACTTTTTTGCTTATGGGCAAAACTACTATCAATTATTCCACTATAAATATGCAGAATTTAGGCAATTTTATAGAAGAATATTATATAGAGCTTGTGAAAAAAATTATAGATAAGGTAGATAATTATTATCATCTGAAGCTTAATGATGAAGAATTTTTTATTAAATTTGTAATACATATTAAGAATCTACTTTTAAGGGCAAAAAATGGTGTTTATTCAAGGAATCCGCTAAATAAAAGTATAAAGCTTGAATACCCCTTTATTTATGATATTGCTGTATATATCTCAAATGAAATATATAATGAAACTAAATTAAAAATAAACGATGATGAAATAGGTTATATTGCCTTATATATAAGTGTTGCCATTGAAAAAAGTAAAATACTAAGCAAAAAAATAAAAACAGCAATTATATGCCCCCGCTATTATGATATGCATCTGAGAATAATAGACAAACTTATGAACAGATACTCAGATGATATTGAAATTACAGATGTGATAACTTCCTTAGGCTGTCTCACTGATTTCTCAAAGGTAGACCTGATAATATCAACCTTAGACCCTGACGAAAATATAAAGATTCCATGGATTAAGATCGATCCACTATTATCTAATGATAATTATATAAAAATTGATCAGAGTATACAGAAAATAAATGAATATAAGAATAAATCTATTGTGGGGCAAGCAGTTAAAAAATGCTTTGATAAGGAGCTTTTTTCGAAAAATGTATACTTTAAAGATGAGTTTGAGACTATACGGTATATGGGTAACAAAGTAGTATGTATGGGTTTGGTAAATGAGGATTTTATTGAATCAGCCATCAAAAGGGAGAAGCTTTCATCAACTGCTTTCGGATATAATTTTGCAATACCGCATGCACTGGATATGACTGCAAAAAGGACTGTTATATCAGTACTTATAGATGATAAGCCTATAAAATGGGGAGAAAATTATGTACAGTTAGTTTTTTTGATTTCAGTCAATAAAAGAGATAGGAATGATTTTATGAAGCTATACGATAGTATTATTTCTATTCTGTCTAAGGAGGAAAATGTAAAGCTTCTGGTTAAATCAAACAATTATGAAGATTTTATAAATTATATTTTGCAGCTTTTACAGGCTGAAACATCTGAATAATAAAATAATGTAAAATAAAAACCAGCCTTTTACAGTGGAATGCATATTATAGAAGGTTGTTTTTTTTATTTTATTGCGTAAGCGTCAAATAAAAAGGCGGATTGTGACCTACCACAATATCTGTGAGATAATTTCCAATATAAAAAATGACCTGAGCCATCCCCTTAATCCTTGAATCGAGAACCTTAACCTTGCCTTTCCAAGCCATTAACCATATCTTTTCTCCTGTATCTACAATATGCCAAGTGCCAAAAGAGTTTAAGAATTCTAATACAGAGCATACAATATGTGTATATTAAGTTGTATAATGGAATAAAGACGTACAAGTGGATAATCTTGATGGAAGGTATCGGAAAAAGGAAAACTGAGAGAAAGTCAGATATATTTACCGCTTTTGAATTAGTATAAAGTGATGTATCATTTTTGAATTACTAATTATTATGTGGGGGAGATAAAATTTATGGAAATAACGTTTAAAAATGCCACAAGTAATGATATAGATAGAATAGTTGAGTTAAATAGAAAACTTATTATGAAGTATGAAACTAACTTAAATCTTGATTTTAAGAGGATTTTTGATTGGATAAAGAAAAAAGCAGAAAATAATATAGATAATTATCAATGTGTGTATTTGGGGAAAATTAAAGTAGGTTACTTTTTCTTACATGACAAAGGGGGGGAACTTGAACTTGATGATTTATTTATTTTTGACGAATTTCAAGGGCGGGGAATAAGAACTTACATTTTAAAATATGCTGCATCAATTGCAAAGGGAAAAAATAAAGCTATATTTTTATATGTATTTGCAAAAAATTATGGAGCTATTAATTTATATACTAGGAATGGATATAAAATTTCAGAAAACATTTCAAATAGTAGATATATAATGAGGCTGTGTAAATAATTTTGCTTAAAAAAATCAAGCAGATTGTAGGCACGGCACATGTTAAGTAATTAAAAAATTTAAATTTTACTTTATATAAAATTAAGTCACTTTTTGATTTGGAAAAGGATGATGATTAATAAAACAAACCAATTGCTTGAATCAGGATGCTTTTTTAGTGAAAAAGTCGAAGAACCTAATTGTGAGGAGGTTACACCATGAACATTTTAACTTTACTGTTATTTTTAATTGGTATAGCTTATGGTGGGCTAACTGTTTTAGCTGGCGGTTTTCAATTGAAGGAAAAGAAGATTAATTTTTGGGCAAGTTTATTAATGATTATTGGAGGAATATTAACTGTAATCTCAATTATTATCAATTTTATATTGGAGAAAAATACAATTTATTTGCTTATTGTTGGTATAGCATTAATCTATGCTGCAGCAATAAATAATGGGTATAAGATGTATGGCAAGATAAACGCAAAACATCATATTGTAAGAATATGTATATCCATACTGATTATAGCGCTATATATAGTAAAATAAGGGGGACAGGATAAAATGTATAATTATAGAAGAACTATTTCTTTTTGGGATGATATATTTGGGAAACAAACACCAAAGCATTATGATAAATCAATGAAAATCCATAAAGATTTAGAAAGTGCAATTGATTGGATTTCAGTTGGTTCTAAAAGTATTTTAGATTATGGCTGTGGCAGTGGTGCTATGATTTTTAAATGTGCTGAAAAAGATAATATATGTAAGTGTTTGGGTATTGATATTTCACCAAAGGCAGTAGAATTTTGTAAATCAACTGCAAGATTAAATAATTTAGAAACTAAGGTGGAATTTTGTTGTGGGCAAATAGAAATTTTAGAAAAGATTAAAGAAAACTCATTTGATGCTGCAATATTATCGAATATAATTGATAATATTATGCCTAATGATGCAGAATTATTGATAAATAATATTAAAAGAATTGTAACACCTAATGGGAAAATATTGATAAAATTAAATCCTTATTTATCGCAGGAGCAAATAGAAGAATGTGGATGTAAATTGCTTTATGACAACCTTTATGTTGAAAGCGATGGAATTTACTTGAGAAATTTAAGTACAACCCAATGGAAAGATTTTATTGAACAGTTTTTTAAAATTGAAGAATATAAAGAAATATATTTTGAACAATTTAATCAGTCTAATAGGATGTTCCTTTTAATAAATAGTAAATAATTTTATGGTTAATTGAAAAAGTAACTTCCGCTTTGTAGAACTAATTTCAACCCATATAGGT
>ENA-UOOI01000421-UOOI01000421.1-fermentation-metagenome-genome-assembly--contig:-NODE-421-length-54339-cov-11.029254_pt1 | contig 54339 bp, 41 predicted proteins | sample MGYA00245779_ERZ724027 | MGnify/ENA primary metagenome ERZ724027 (study PRJEB28704, sample SAMN03018318) | fermentation metagenome | biome: anthropogenic terrestrial biome; feature: soil; material...
AAAATTTGATACTAAAAAAAGAGGCTGCCTTTCTTTTGAGACAGCCCCTTTTTTATTGTCTGTTACGGAAGTGTGAATATAAAAATGGAATGAATCAGAAGAATTTGTGCCGATTATCTTCAACCCCCAGTTTTCTTTTCAACACTTCAAAAGACTGCATCTGAAGGCGATAAGCATTATTACTCATAATAATGTTTTTCTGTCCTTCGGCATTATATTCCTCAGTACCCTGGGTACGACCGGTAACCTTTGTTACGTAAACACCCATATTGCCTTCCATAGGGCCAATGATTTTATTAAGCGGCGCAAAAGCAGATACTGCATTCAGCACGGGCTCAAAACCCAATCCTGTAATATTGCGGGTATTGAAGTTTACAAAACGCACGGTGTCGGCACTTGAGTTCATCCCGGAGGCATAGTCATCTATTGATGAAAGGCTTTTTGACTGCAAGCCGGCAATAATCTTCTCGGCTTTCTTCTTGTTTACCAGCTGCATGCGGATACCTGAGGAGACCTCGGACAAAGGTGTTGTGCCGGCAGGGACCACCTGTTCAACCCGGGCTATGACCCTCAAATTGGTAAGATCGAACTTCTTAACAGTACCCTGTTTTTTTTCATTAGCTGCCCACGTAATAATCTGGCGAGAGCCAGGCAACTGAGCAAGCGAGTGATCGCTTGCAGAAACAGTGACATTAGGCATAACCATGTACCCTCTTTCAGAGGCCAGTTCATTGAATTTTTCTCCTACACCTGGTGTTGAGACAAACTGATTTAATTCGTTGTCAACATTGTTTGAGGTCTTCTCGCTTGCAGGGACAGGCATATTGATTATCGCAACCTTATATTTATTTACAGGACGGGTTTTCTCTTCAACCTGAACAATAAGCTGCTGCCCGGGAACCACTAGCTTTAACGGCTGGCCTACCGGAGAGTTAAAAACCGTTTTCACGAAATCAGAACCAAATGTTACAAGATCTATTTCTCTTGCCCAACCAACATCACCGCCATTGGAGGAAGGATTGAGGCTGTTTGCAACATCGGCAAAAGTATGCCCGTCGCGCAATAATCCGTATATGCTGTCTGTGAAGTTTGTCACAGCCGAATCCTGCCCTACAACGGATGCATCGGGTATAGCCATCATTCTGAGGTGAACAGAATCGGATGCTGTTGTTCTGTCTATCAGCTTATAAACCTGATAGGAATCTCCATCGCGTGCAGGCCCGAACATCTCGCCTATCTCTGCCGAACGTACAAATTCTATCTGATCAGGGGTTAGCATTATTTCGCTTACAAACACATCCCTGTAAGGGGTGTCTGAATAGTCGGCTACTATGGCAGCAGGGTTTGCACTGTTCTGTAATTCCGTGTAAGCTTTTTCAGACTCGGCCCCCACCTCTGCATAATCCTCCTCACTAGGAACAATCTCCTTAGTGAAGTAAGAGAGTTTAACAAGTGGAGTCTCAAGCCTGAACGATTTTTTATGCTTATCGTAAAATGCCTTTATATCGCTATCGGTAACTGTTACAGCCGAATCGGGAATAGTAAAGTAGCTCTGCATTACATACTCTATGTCTGCGTTTTGCTGTGAGAGTTCGAAAGAGGTCTTTGCCTCCATTTCGTTCACAATAACTACATTAGACAACAATGAAATGTACTTCTCCTCAAGCCGCTGTGTTCTTACCATCTCTTCTATGAAGAGCCACAATGATTTGTATCTGTTCACTAAAGCCTGCTCCTGAGGATTGGGGCTTGGCATGTTTATGGTATTTATAAAATCGACGAGTGCCTGACGACTGAATATTCCTGTTTGCGGATCAATGAAAAAAGGCAGCTGCTGCAATACAGGTGAAATAAATTCTCCGTGTACCAGGTCGTTGATCTCTTTTTTTGTAACTGTGAGACCTAATTTTTTTGTTTGATGAGCAAGAAGACGTTCACGGACCATTTGCTGATACACTGCCTCACGGATCTGGGAAGAGATATTCTCATCGAGTGATGTCTGACCGCTGACCATCTTTTGAAACTCCTCGAACTCCGTGATCTTATCGGCATATTTCTGTGTAGATATAACCTCTCCGTTAACCAGGAACGCCTTGTCGCGCACTTTTCCTAAAAAAGTCGATCCTGATGTGAACAGGTCTCCCAAAACAAACGCAAGAAGCGCAACGCCAATAACTATTACCAGAAGTGCACCTTTATCTCTGATCTTTTGTAAAGTAGCCATTTAACTATCTTTTATAACTTTTTAAACATTAAAAATACTGACTCAAATGAGGGCACGAAGTTAGTAAAAATAAAGCAGATAAAGATATTTTTTTTAAGAAATATGAGCATGAATCGCATTAAAATGTTATTTTGTCGTCTCTGTCGTTTACTGTTGTTAATCGCACTACCTCAATTTTACGTGCTGTAACTTTCAGTATTTTGAAAGTCAGTTTCCCAATGGTTATTGTCTCATAAGTCTTTGGAAAACGTTGAGTGTGATGCAGAAGATATCCTGCTATGGTTGAGTATTCGTCAGATTCCGGAATATCAAGGTTATACACATCGTTAAGGTGGTCGATCTCTACACGGCCCGATAAAATAAATTCGTTCTCTCCCTCCTGTTTCACGAATTTCGATTCCACATCGTATTCATCTTCAATATCCCCGAAAATCTCTTCCACCAGATCTTCCATGGTCACAATGCCCGATGTGCTGCCAAACTCATCCACTACCACTGCTATGCTTTTATGCTGTTGCATCAGATCGCTCATAAGCCGGTTTGCCGGCATGCTTTCGGGAACAAAGGAGATTGTAGCCACATTGTTTGTCCAGTCCTTAGGGTTATTAAAAATCTCCCACATGTGAATGTAACCTACAATATTGTCTATATCTTCTTTAAAGACAAGAATTCTGGAGATACCTGTCTCAATAAATTTTTCTTTCAGCGTATTCAGGTCTGTATCTAAGCTAACCCCCACGATATCTGCCCTCGGAATCATACAATCCCTTATTTTCATGGTAGAGAACTCAAGCGCGTTACGGAAAATTTTAACCTCGGAGTCAACATCTCTCTCTTTTCCCATATCGTCGATACTCTTCTTCAGATAGGTATCGAAGTCAACCCTGGTGAATGCTTTCTGATTCGATTCAGGCGGGCGGATGCCAAACAGTTTCAATACCAGTCGTGAAAGCAGTACGAAAAATGACGCGAATGGATACAATAGTATGTAAAAAATAAAAGCAGGAATAATAAGAAGGTTCACCCAAAAATTGGGGTTACTCCTGAACAGGATGCGTGGAATATATTCACCGGTAAGCAAAGTAATGATTGTTACACATATAATGACTAGCAACAGTCGTAACAGGGAGCTTTGCACTATGCCATCAAGCTTATGGTGAGAGATGAGGATTGTGAAATATACAAAAAACACCAGCGCGATCACCTTCCCTGTCATTAGCGATGTAAGGAACTTTCTCGGATGGCGGTAAATAGCATTAAGCAAGTAGTTGTAAAAGCCTGCAGATTGGTTTCCTACAGCATATCTAAGCTTGTCTGAGGAAGTGAATGCCTCTTCAATGCCTGAAAAGAACAGGGAAAGAATAATAAATGCAATCCACCACCCTATTAGCAAAGAATCCGGCATTTGTTATGTTTTTTATCTGTTTTTATCAACCTGTTGCACTTTGTCTGACAATACAGGTTCTACATCCGGTTCAATTAGTGCTCCGGACTCTAACGTGTCTGAGGGTGGGTTATCTGAAAACAGGAATATACCGTCGTGGGGACGGAATATTCGATATTCTGTCATCGACTGGTTAGATTCAAATCCATAGCCCTTTATCTCCTTTTCGCCACTCTTTATCTCAATATATGCATCTGAATAAACTTTAGCACTTTCTTTATCCCAGAAAAGTTCATCACTGTCGAATTGCTCTCCCTTCATGTTTTCAACATGGACGTTTTTCTTCAGCCTCCACATATCTTTGGTGCTGTAATACCATGCGGTATCTGCTTCTATCGTTGCCTCAATTTCAAAATCGGGTGCAAACTGCTCCAGATAGAGCCCTTCGGGGAAAAACCAGTAAGGTTCCTTTGCCTTGTCGAATACCATCCATACATCAGCAACCAGTTTATAACGGGTAATGCCGGAGTCGGAAATAAGTGTTGAGATAGTGTCAGTGACCATTGTGGGAACAAGCTCAGAGTTGTAATCAAATGCCACAAGATCTTCGTTCTTGTCTTTACAAGATATAAAATAAAGCGACATAACAACCACAATAAAGGTGGTTGTTATGAGCCGTTTGTATCTTATATTGTGTTGTTTATTCAACACTTTTCCTGTTTGTTTTCATTATTATCTCAACCGTACGGTTGTGGTTTCACCAATCCAACCAGGGATAAATATAGATTCACCAGCTTTTATTCCCATCATAAAGGCCGTCTCGGCATCCATGAAAGCAGCTGAATACCTGTTGATAAGGCTGTTTGCCTTAGAAGCTACGCTGGGATCAACAGCTCTCGCTTTTTGAAGCTTATCAACAGCAGCAAGATAAACCAAACCAGCTTTTTCAGGTTCGGAGAATATATTGTTAGCTGAGCTGGCATACAACTGAGCGATCAGAATATATGCTTCACCGTTGTTGGGATTATATTCCAACGCATCATATGCTGCTTGCCTTGCTTTGGCGAAATTTCTCTGGTTAGAAAATATACCGGCAAGCTGCATCATGTAATCGGAAGACTTATTTTTATCGGTCTCCATCCTGGCTGCATCCTCGTAATATTTCAAAGCAGTATCGTAATCTTTGTCCCTCAGGCTCTTGTTGGCAAGCCCTATGGCAGCACCAGCAGAAGGCTCAAGCTCGTACAAATACTCTGAAGTGGAAAAATAGAGATCGGTTTCAGAACAACCTACAGATCCCAGTGCATTAAGCACTTCGTTGAGGAACACTTTGTCTGTTTTGTTTGGCTCTACCTTATCGGCATAATATTCGGTGAGTGTCTTGCAGTCTCCCGCGCCACTACCCACAAATGCTTTAACTATTCCATCTTTAACCATTCCTAGATAATCGGCGTTAGCCTTATCATCAGCTGCATTTGCATCGGCAATAGCCTGATCAACGTATCCCATTACCATGAAATAGTCTTTTATGAAACGGTCTTTTTTCGAATTATCGTTCAGGTATTCGCTTAGAGAAGCCACCATATAGTATGAATATGCATCAAGGGGATACATTTTGCCTTTCATTTCACCTATTGCCTCTCCTAACCAATCGTAAACAACTCCCTGATCGGCCTTGGATCCCATCATCTCTAGATAGTCATATGTCTTGAATGCAAGGATGGTTCCTTTGGCATCTTCTTCTCCAAAGTATTTAATCCGTGTATCATAAATCTCCATAACCTTATCCAGATATTCTTTTTTCTTTGCTTCATTAGCCTCACTCTCGTAGAGAGACTTGAAAATGCGAGGGCCGTAGATGTAGATATTTTTACTCGACCCGGGGCATTTTTCATATACTGAAGCCCATGGCTTCAAAGCACCCTCATAGGCCTCAGCTTTGGCTGATGTTTGCATTAGGCTTAAATTCTGACGACAGTCAATACTATCCTGTCCGTGTCCGAAAGGTGCTTTTACAGGATCGTATCCTGCTTTCTGGGCGCCAGCGCCAACTATCGTTATGATAGCCACGAAACCAGATAATAATAATTTTTTCATATTACTTAATGTTTTAAATTGTTTCCTTCATTTCTCTGTTGAGGTTTTGACAAAATGTTAAAAGAAAAGTTTAATCATTTAGATACTTTTCTTCATTTTCAAGCTGATAGATTATTTAATTAAACTGCCGTTTAAAGAACCATAGCTCATTAATATTAACATTTATTGATATCTTAAACATATCCTGAGAGATCATAAAATCAGCATCTGGCTGCTGCCTTGTGTAGCCAAACCCAATGTTCAGCATTGAGGTGCGGCCGGACATATAGTCGAGAAAGGGCAATCCAACCCCCACATTTACACCATACTCGCTGAAGGTTCCCATACCTACATCTTTACCGCTAACAGGCTCGTTAATGTTGAAGTTGGTATAGGAATTTTCGTAAGAGACCCCTCCTCTAAAACGTATACGATGAAAAAAATTTGGGCTCATAGGATCTTTCACGTACTCCAGGCCGGCATTAAAACGGTATGAGTTGTTGAAACGGTCTTTTTCAGCCATATCATCTAGCAGATCAGGATATTTTGTATTTTTCCATAACTGGTAGGTTCCGTCAAGCCCAACCAATAGGTTCCCTCTTCTGTATGTAACACCTGCACCAAAAGTATGAGGCAACTGAAAGTTTGCTTTTCGCAACGTATCTGTGACCAATACCTGAGAAGGTGATAACCAGGGATTCTGATAAGGATCTCCGGTATAAAGCATCTTGGAGGGATTAACATCGGCTTTTGTATTTATTTCGGGAGAATATACTGCCCCGAATGTCAATTCCCGCGACTTGCCTAACGGATAGGTGAACTGAATACCAAAATCATATTTCAAATCACGTATAGTGTACATATATTTTTTTTCGCTCACCAGTGCAGATGCAGATGTGGGGGTAACCACACTGCTGCGTGAAAAATTGCCAAACAGATAGGAAAAATTTGCCCCCACAGATAAATTTTGTATTGGCTCCCATGCAAACCCGCTGAAAACGCGACTTAACCCCCCAGATCCCCTGTAGGCTTCAATATAGTGTGAGTCGGGCAATGAACGTGATGCACCATATTCATATCCCATCTTTGAGTAGGGAAGAAGCCCTATGCCGGCACCAACATTTCGGAAAAGCGGAAACTGTATGGCTATATAATCAAGATTGCCATTATAGAAATCACGCCTGTTTGTACCGTCATCCATATGTGCCAAATGTCCCGATACCCCCATATCAAAGATAAATGTTAGTGAATCAATCTCTGAATAGGATGCAGGGTTGCCGGGGTTTACCTGTTGGCTTCTGCGCAACCCGTAACTGATTCCGCCCATAGCCTCGGAAGCGCCGAACGCCGGGTTAGACAGAAGTCCATACCCATATCTGCTATAGGGAGAATTGGAGCCCACATGTTGTGCAAAAACAACAGCGGCAACCGTAAGAAAAGCGATCAACAAAGAGAAACGTTTTTTCCTAATAATCATCTGTTTCGGTATATAAACCAGCTCTAAGCCGCCTTGTTTCATAAATGTTTTGAAAATACAAAGATGACATATTTTTACGATGTCACCAACAAAACTTCACAAACATCTTGTTAAAAAGATTAAAGTTTAATCTTTATAAACTATTCATTCCGGCCAATCTGCTTTTTTTAATAATCTATTATTTAATGTTGTTCTTGTAGCCATTGTACGAAACCACATCTTCCAGCGGCTTACGTTTTTTTGGCCTTAGAGGCTGCACGCTATACCCAACGGCTATATCTAACCACACCCTCCTGGATTCAGGAATTGACAATAGCCTTCTCATACCAGGTTCATCAAACCAGCCCAGTATGCAGGAGCCAAGCCCCTCGGCATGAGCAGCCAGAACAATATGGGCGGCAATTATGCCAAGATCCATCTGAGCGTAGTCTTTTTGCTTTACCCAGCCCCCGACTCCTGAAGATAAGTTCACCTTCTCCTCAACCAGCACAATATGAACAGGGGCCTGTTTTGTAAAATGATTCATGCCCAAAGAACGAGCTGAGGTAGCTTCGGCCACCCTGTTCTTCAATTCAAAATCATCTACAACTATAATATGCCATGGCTGGGCGTTACATGCTGAAGGGGCAAGACGAGCCACTTCAACTATCCGCTCTATTTTTTCTCTCTCCACCATTCGATCAGGGTCGAATGCACGATCGCTCTGGCGATTGGATACAAATTCAAGAAAATCCATATTATACGTTATCCGTTCACTAATGTCAAACTTTTTCGAACTTTTCCCGCAACCGCAAAAATAAACATATTTACTCTTTTCAGGTTAAAGAAAAAGTTCACTCCATAGTGTAGTGGAATCATGTTTACCTTTCTACTCACCCGGTATATCTAAATAGTTCAGTGCCACTATACGGCTTATATATTTACCTATTATATCAAATTCAAGGTTCACTACTGTTCCCTTTTGTATTTGGTGAAAATTGGTAAACTCATAAGTATAGGGTATTATTGCCACCTTAAAGCTGTTCTCCTCAGGGTCCACAACTGTTAGGCTAACCCCGTTTACTGTTACTGAGCCTTTGTCCACAGTCAAATACCCTTTCTTTGCCATATCCCTGTCAAACTTGTACTCAAAGGTGTAGTACCAGCTGCCATCTGCCTCCACAACATTCTTGCAAACAGCCGTTTGATCGACATGCCCTTGAACAATATGTCCATCAAGGCGTCCATTCATAGGCATACTGCGTTCAAGGTTCACCTTGCTTCCTATCTCCAGAAGGCCTAGATTCGACTTCTCCAGAGTCTCCCGGATGGCAGTCACCGTATATCTGTCGCCATCTATTTCAACCACGGTGAGGCACACTCCGTTATGCGACACGCTCTGATCTACTCTCAGCTCTCCGGTAAAGGAACATGTAAGGGTAATGTGCAGATTTCCTTTCTCCTTGCTAAGCGCTACAACTGTTGCGGCCTCTTCTACTATTCCTGAAAACATCTTAATATTGAATATTTGATAATTAACTGTAATTCACAAAACTATTTTTACCAGATAGAAGCACGCTCTTCGGCGGGCAGGTACATTGGGTCGGAGGGTTCAATACCGAATGCTTCGTACCATGCATCGATATGTGGTAGTGCTCCGTCAACACGCCATCGACCGAGGGAATGCGGGTCAATTTTTGTCAACCGCAAAATTTCGGCATCACGTATATTCCCTGCCCAGAGATTGGCATAACTAAGGAAAAACCGCTGAGAGGGCATAAAACCGTCAATAGTCTCTCCAGTCTGTGCCTGGGCAGTGCTTTGGAAAGCATGATGTGCAACTTGCAGCCCCCCATGGTCGGCAATATTTTCACCAAGCGTGAACTTGCCGTTGGCATGAACGGTATCAAGTACAACAATATTATCAAAATAATCGGTCAGCACTTTGGCTCTCTCCTCGAAACGTTGAGCATCCTCCGCTGTCCACCAGTCGGCCAGGTTTCCGTCTTTATCAAATTTCCGGCCCTGGTCGTCGAACCCATGCGTCATCTCATGCCCGATTACCACACCTATGCCACCGTAGTTTATAGCATCATCGCCATCAATATAAAAGAAAGGAGGCTGAAGTATTCCAGCGGGGAAGCAAATTTCATTTGACGTGGGGTTATAATATGCATTTACTGTCTGGGGCGACATATACCACCTTGTCCTGTCAACCGGTTTGCCCAAGTCGTCAATCATCTCGGCATATGCAAACTCAGAAGCCCGCACTATGTTCTGCCAGTAGGAGTCAGCTTTGATCTCGAGGGTGGAATAATCTTTCCACTTATCGGGATAGCCTATCTTAATAATGAACGTACCCAGCTTCTCCTGTGCTTTCACTTTAGTGACTTCGCTCATCCATTCAAGCTGATTGATACGTTCACTCAATGCCGTTTTAAGGTTATTTACCAGATTGAGCATTCGCTCCTTGGCTTCAGGAGGAAAATATTTCTTCACATAAAGCTGTCCCACAGCTTCTCCCATTGTCCCGTTAACGGCATCGATGCTCCTTCTCCAGCGAGAGCGAAGTTCCTGTCTCCCGCTCAAGGTTCTCCCGTAAAATTCGAAATTTGCATTCACGAAATCGTCACTCAGATATCCAGCTGCTGAATTGATTACCTTCCAGCTAAGGTAATCCTGCAAAACATCCACCGGCTCCCTTTCAATAATTGCGATGGATCTTTTAACTGGCTCTGTCTGCGACACGTTTAAGCTATCAATCCCTTCGGCTCCCACCTCTTTAAAATATAAATCCCATTCAAACGGAGCAATCGTTTTATTGAGTGATGCAACCGCTATTTTATGATAATTCAGTTCGGGCTGACGCCTCATCTCTTTTGTGATGTGAGCGCCGGCAAGTTCCGTTTCAATTTTCATAACGTTCTCAGCAGCCCTCAGGGCAGCATCTTCAGAATAGCCAGCATTACGGAATTGAGCATTTATAAGCTTGTTATACTCTTCGCGTATCATTTTGGAGTGGCTATCCTCTGACAGGTAGTAATCTCTATCACCCATGCTGATACCGGACTGGTAAATATGGGCGATATTCATCCCGCTATTTTTATCGTCGGGCCCTACTGAAAACCCGAAAAACGGATTCGAAGCAAAACGGCTGATTTTTGCCATCAGACGTATGATATCTTTTTTTCCCTTTGCAGCTGCTATTTCTTCAAGTTGTGGAATAATGGGAGTTGCGCCATCGCTGTTTAGCTTAACGCTGTCAAGACCCATCATATAGAGATCACCCACCTTCTGAGCGTTTGACCCGGCGGGATTATCAGTTTTTCCAAGCTCTTCTATCAGCGATTGTATCTGCACCTGATTCTCTTCGCGCAGCTTGTCGAACGAGCCGTAACGGGCATGTTCATCGGGAATGGGGTTGGCCTCCTGCCAGCCCCCGGTAGCATATTTATAAAAACTTTCGCCGTATAAGGCTGATGTATCGATATTTGAGAGGTCAAGCCCCCCCTGGGCATATGTCGTCTTTTTCTGAGTACAACCTGAGGTGATCATTGCTGACAATAGTATTGATGAAAATAAAACTCTCTTCATTTTAAACATGATTGATTTGTTTTGCAAATACAAAAGTACAAAAATATTCCGAAAGAATTTTCAATCAGCTGAACTTAGCCAGTTCTTTTTTAATTTGTTGAAGAGTTTTTTCACTCACAGGCACTAATGGCAGGCGAAGCCTGTTTTTTATCATACCTTTCAGATAAAGGAGACACTTTACTCCTGCAGGATTACCCTCAACGAACATAAGATGGAAAAGTGTATCAAAATCTTCATTCATCTTCCTGCGGATTTCTGATGCATCGCCTTCAAGAGCATTTTTTACCAGCCAGGCCATCTCTTTCGGGAAGGCGTTGCCGAATACCGAGATTACCCCTATTCCGCCAAGTTGTATCACATCGGTAGTAATGGCATCATCACCCGAAATAACGTAAAACCCCTCCGGTGCTCCGTCTATTATGGTTTTTATCTGTTCCAGGTTGCCCGATGCTTCTTTCACGGCTACAATATTTTTACAGTCACGCGCAATGCGTAGTGTTGTTTCGGCCGTCATGTTCACCCCGGTCCTCCCGGGCACATTATATAGTATGATAGGTACCGGAGAGGCTTTTGATAGAGCGCAATAGTGCTGATAAAGCCCTTCCTGAGTGGGCTTGTTGTAATAAGGTGTTACTGAAAGCACTCCACTTATTCCGTAGAAATCGCTACTCCTAAGCTCCTCTGTTAATTCGGCGGTATTGTTGCCCCCCACACCCATTACAACGGGAATCTTGCCATTTACCTTTTCAACAATGAACTTGACCACTTCCTCTCTCTCTTTTTTCGAGAGCGTAGGTGTTTCAGCTGTAGTCCCTAAAGCCACAATATAATCTGTACCATTCTCCAAATGGTATCTTATTAACCGCGAAAGCGCCTCAAAATCCACAGAGCCGTCTTCACAGAAGGGGGTAATAAGTGCTACTCCCAAACCTCTGAATGTTATTTTTGACATGAAATGATAGTTTTTTCCTGCAGTTTATTAACGGAATGCCCATTTTCCGGATAAATTGTTTCCGAAACACAAAGGTACATATTTTTAAAAAAAACAGGGCAACATCGTTCTAAAAAAACTTGACAAGAGAGATTTAGATCAAAAAAACATGTGTATTTAACATAAATTACATCTTCCCGGGTACAACTGATTAAAATAAGTGATATTTTTGAGTGATTTTTGACCGGCAGAAATACCCTTCAACAGTCGCGAGTCCCTTATAAACATTGTATTATAAATCGTCACAAGATGAGTTCAATAACAATTTACTGGCTTGCGTTTATAGCAATTTTTGCCGTTGTTTACGCTATCGACCTGTCCTTAACATCTCTTAAAGGTAGTACCTTAAGTTTAAGGTCTTCATTAAGCTGGACTGCCGTATGGGTATCCGTTGCACTGCTTTTCGGCCTGTCGCTCGCTTTACTTTTCCCACTGGATTCCGGAAGTGCTGTACGTACAGGGCCTGTAATGGCGTCAAAATTTATTGCTGGTTATTTCACTGAATACTCACTATCGGTAGATAATCTTTTTGTCTTTATCCTCATTTTTTCAATGATGGGGATTAAAGCGGACAATCAGCCTAAACTTCTGAAACTTGGCATCCTCATTTCAATTGCTTTGCGCGTACTGTTTATTATTGCCGGGATGGAACTGGTGGAAAAGTTCCACTGGTTAATCTACATTTTTGGGCTGCTGCTTATTTGGACAGCCTATAAAATGGCATTCTCCAAAGAGGAGGAGAGCGTGAATCCGGAGTCGAATATTCTCTATAAGAGTGCATCAAAGCTTTTTCCGGTCGATCCCAATGTCCATTCTCCGCATTTCTTTACAAGAAAAGATGATAAAATTCTGATTACAAACCTTTTTCTAACATTGCTAGTCATCGGGTCAACAGATATCCTTTTTGCTGTAGATTCCATTCCTGCCATTATTGGCGTAATAAAAGAGGGGTCAAACAGCATACTAACTCCCTCTGAAGAGAATTTTATTGCCATCTCCTCAAATCTTTTTGCCGTGATGGGCCTGGTCTCACTGTTCTTTGCCCTGAAAGGGGTTATGAGTATGTTCAGGTATTTGAAAACTGGCGTAAGCGTCATACTCCTTTTTATCGGAGCAAAAATGATTTCAAGCGCTTTTGGGGGAATAAGTAATTTTTTTGCTCAACATTCATGGTTCTCACTGATAGTCATAATTACCATATTGATTGCATCAATCCTGATGTCTATAATTATCACAGAAAAAAGCAGAAGCAGGGAAGCGGCAAAATACAGAAGCTGAAAACTGGCAAAAAAAGCCCCTCTCTGTCATGCGCCGTCTAAAATGTTGGGAGGAAATACAAATCTCTTTAATCACTCTGATAAATCCGGTAGCAAATTGATTCTGAAATTGAAAAAGGAGTGACCCGGATAATATAAAAAGAGAACAGAACTGCATGATAGTCAAAATTTATTCATTTTTAATGGTGCAAAATTGCTTGGTAAATGTTATCTTTGTAATAAAGTGAGATTTTATAAAACGTATGCAATTTACACCTGAAAAATATAGAATTCCCGATGTTCCCATGCAGCCGTTTATCGATACGGATGAAATTTGGGAGTATCTGAATAGTGCAGTGCCAACTCCTGAGAAGGTAAGAGAGATAATTGACAAATCGCTTTCCAAAAAAAGATTAAACCTGGAGGAGACGGCAACGCTAATCAATGCATCGGACCAAGAATCAATTCAACTAATCAAAGAGGGTGCCAGAGAACTGAAAAAGAGGATTTACGGCAACAGGATCGTACTTTTTGCCCCACTTTATGTAGGCAACAAGTGTTCCAACAACTGCACTTATTGCGGATTCAGGGCTTCAAACACTGAGCAGGTGCGTAAAACCCTTACCCATGAAGAGCTAATGAAGGAGATTGAAGCATTGGAGGATAGCGGCCAGAAGAGGTTGATACTGGTGTATGGAGAACATGCGCAGTACAGCCCTGAATTTATTGCCGACACCGTAAGAACAGCATACAGTGTGAAGAAAGGGAACGGGGAGATAAGAAGAGTAAACATTAATGCTGCTCCGTTAGACATAGAAGGGTTCCGTATTGTGAAAGAAGCGGGAATAGGGACTTTCCAGGTATTTCAGGAAACCTATCATAGAGAAGCTTACAAGACCTATCACCTGCGTGGGAAAAAAGCTAATTTTGATTACCGCCTTACATCTCTCGACAGGGCACAGGAAGCCGGGCTCGATGATGTGGGCATAGGAGCTCTGATAGGACTTTACGACTGGCGCTTTGAGGTGATGGGTCTGGTGCGACACACCAACCACCTTGAGGCTTGTTACAACGTGGGGCCGCATACCATATCGTTCCCGAGAATAAAAGATGCTTCGATGCTGCAGATGGGCAACCGCTATTTTGCCTCAGACGAAGATTTCGCCAGGTTAGTAGCTATCCTTCGCCTTGCCGTACCATATACCGGCATGATACTCACGGCACGTGAGCCGGCAGGGTTGCGTAACGAACTTATACAATACGGGGTGTCGCAGATAGATGGTGGAACAAAGATAGAGCTTGGCGGTTATTTGACTAAGGAGAAGGATCACGACCTTAACAGGGGACAGTTCCGTATCAACGACGACCGCTCACTAAACGAGATCATCGACGAACTTCTGCACCAGGAGATGCTGCCATCGTTCTGCACTGCCTGTTACCGGCTTGGAAGAACTGGCGAGCACTTTATGGAGTTTTCAGTACCGGGATTCATCAAACGGTTCTGTACTCCCAATGCTATTCTCACACTGGCTGAGTACCTTGTTGATTACGCGCCGGAGGAGACTTCTGAAAAGGGCTGGGAAGTGATTGAGAAGAATATGGGCAGCCTGAATGAAAAGGTGCAGGCAGAGGTGCGGGAAAGGATTGCAAAAATTAAAGAAGGGGAACGGGATTTGTATTTTTAAACTGCTATCCCGGGAAAAGGGCCTGATTAAAATACTGGATATTTATTCTGCAATTGTGATGGTTTTATTAGTCGCCATGACGAGCCTGATGAACATAGTGAATATTTATTCTTTGATAACTGCCTGGCCTGCCATGAGGAAACGATTGTAAAGATCAGTTCCGAATCAGAAAGAATAAGTATGAATAACCTCCATATTGGCATATTCGGACGAAGAAATACAGGAAAAAGTTCGCTGATAAATATGATCACCGGACAGGATATTTCTATTGTATCAAGTTTCCCGGGTACAACAACAGATCCGGTGAAAAAATCGGTGGAAATCCTGGATATTGGCCCTGCAATTCTGATAGACACCGCCGGAATAGATGACTTAGGGGAGATAGGATCAAAAAAGATACGGAAATCGCAGGAAGTTATACGAAGAGTTGATTGTGCTATTCTTCTTATTGCCGGTAATCAGTTTGGCGATTATGAAGTGCGGCTGATTGAACAGTTTAAAAGATATGATGTCCCTTACCTCATTGCCCACAACAAAAGCGATATAGACAAAATAGCCGCTATCACCAAGACAGCCATTAAACAGTACTCCAAAGCAGAAATTATCGACTTCAGCACTATCAACCCGGCAGATAAGAACAGACTCGTTTCCGCACTGAAAAGGATAGTACCTGAAATTGCCTTTCAGAAAAATTCGCTAATCGGCGACCTGGTACAACCAAAGGATGTGGTTTTGCTGATAACCCCCATTGACAGGGAAGCACCGGAAGGACGGATAATACTCCCGCAGAATCAAACCATCCGCGACGCACTTGATAACCGGTGTATCACAGTTGTATTGAAAGAGACCGAGCTCTCCGACTTTCTTAAAATTGGCATCACCCCTGCTTTGGCAATTACCGACAGTTCGGTGTTCGGTATTGTAGCAGAAATACTTCCGGAAAATATTCCATTGACCAGCTTCAGCATCCTTTTTTCCCGCCTTAAGGGTAACTTTGATGCATTCATCAAAGGGACGCCACACATCTCTAAGCTTGAAGAAGGAAACTCCGTCCTTATTCTGGAGAGTTGTACACACCAGACCAGCTGCGACGACATAGGACGTGTAAAAATACCTGGTATGCTGCAGCAGTTCACCGGGAAAAAGCTTAATTTTACAGTCGTTTCAGGCCTCTCGGAGGTTCCACGAAAGGTAAAAGACTTTTCACTTGTAATACAATGCGGCGGCTGTATGATTACACGAAAGCAGTTGCATAATCGGCTGAAACCATTTATTGAAGCAGGTATACCTGTTACAAACTATGGAATGACACTGGCTTATCTGAATGGCATTTTTAAAAGAGCGACGGTAGTTTTCGACAAAATAACGGCCGGCTGACAACTGTCATCATATGTTTGACATATTAAAAAAAAGTATCCTGTCGAAAGACGATATCGTAACACTTCTCTCCCTGCAGGATGAAGAGAAGCAGCAGCTGTTCAGCTATTCGGCTAAAATAAAACTGCAAAATGTAGGGAACAAGGTTTTTTTACGCGGATTGATAGAGCTCTCCAATATTTGCGAAAAGGATTGTTACTATTGTGGCATCAGACGGTCTAACAGCAATACGCACCGTTATATTCTCAGCCACGATGAAGTGATGAAGGCAGTTAAGAATGCCTATGAAAAAGGGTACGGTTCCGTGGCGATACAGTCAGGAGAAACATCTTCTAAAGCGTTTGTCAATAAAATTGACAAGATAGTGTCAGAGTCCAAAAGTGTAACCAACGGTGAGATAGGTATCACCCTTTCGTGTGGAGAACAATCAGAAGAGACCTACCGCCGCTGGTTCGAAAGTGGTGCCGACCGCTATCTGCTCCGGATTGAAGCATCCTCGGAAGAGCTTTACGGGAGATTACACCCCAACGATGAGATTCACAGTTACGGTAAAAGGATAAATGCACTGGAAGCACTGCGTAAGACTGGCTACCAGGTGGGCACAGGCGTTATGATAGGGCTGCCGTTTCAGACCGGAGAGCACCTGGCAAACGATCTGCTGTTCATGAAACAACACGATATAGATATGTGCGGCATGGGCCCTTATATTGAACACACCAATACTCCGCTGTACCAGTACAGGGCACAGCTTCCTCCGCTTGCCGAGAGGCTTGCACTGAGCCTTAAAATGGTATCATTGCTTCGCATACTGATGCCTGACATTAACATTGCTGCCACCACCGCACTGCAGGCTATTGAAAAGGGCGGACGCGAACAGGCTATCAGAGTGGGTGCCAACGTATTGATGCCTAACATTACTCCAAGACAGTACCGTAACGACTACTTCCTGTATGAGAACAAGCCCCTCTCTGCCAACAGCGACGAAGACGAGCTTTTTTTCCTGGAGCAACGCCTGCAGGCGACAGGACATGAGATAGGGTACTTTCTCCAGGGCAACTCTCTGCATTATAAGGGCCCGCCTCGATAGATACAACCCCGCGCGGTATCACTGTTATTAATACTCTCCTTTGATAGCCCTAATACCTCAGGGAGATACTTTCCAGAGCCTGATGATTGAAGTAATATATGCGCTACATTCACATATTTATGTGTTTTAGCTTCTGAGACTTTCTTACTTCCGAACCCCGTGTTCTGACTTAATGATGTAACAGCAATAAATTAATAGCTACTTTTTACCGTAATATAACCAATTTGTAATATATTTGTGTAATTTTGATTATCTAAATACTTTTCGATTATGCACGACTACCCAATTAACCAAGCCGGGTTCGCCACCAAAGCCATACACGGAGGCCGTCAGAAAAATCAATTCGGTTCCCTTTGCGATCCCATTTATCAAACATCGGCATTTACTTTTGAAACAGCAGAACAAGGAGGACGTCGTTTTACACTGGAAGAAGAAGGCTATATTTACAGTCGTTTAGGTAATCCTACCTGTACAGAGGCGGAAGAAAAAGTCCGGTTACTGGAAGGCGGTGAAGCATGTGTTTCTGCCGCTTCGGGGATGGGTGCTATCACATCGGCCATTTGGGCGTGTGTTGAACAGGGCGATCATATTATCGCCTCAAAAACGCTTTATGGATGCACTTTCGCCTATCTTAACCATGGAGTCAGCAGATACGGAATTGATGTATCGTTTGTGGATATTCGTGATCCGGGGAACATTGAATCGGCCATGCGTCCCAATACCAGGCTGGTTTATCTGGAAACGCCGGCAAATCCTACACTTTACATAGCAGATTTATCGTCAATTGCAGAAATAGTCCATCGGAAACCCGACTGTATTTTTATGGTCGATAACACTTTTTCCACTCCCTATATCACACGTCCTATAGAAAGGGGTGCTGATGTAGTTATTCATTCGGCAACAAAATACCTTAACGGACACGGCGATGTTATAGCAGGATTTGTTGTGGGAAAGAAAGAATATATTGACAGAGTGCGGTATGTAGGTATTAAGGACATGACAGGAGCCAGCCTGAGCCCTTTCGAAGCTTTTCTGATTGCACGCGGGCTCAAAACTCTGGAAATAAGAATGGAAAAACACTGCAGTAACGCACAAAAAGTGGCCGAGTTTCTAGAAAAGCACGCTTCTGTTGAAACTGTCTTGTTTCCCGGATTGGCATCGTTTCCTCAGTTTGCATTGGCAAAAAAACAAATGTTGCTGCCGGGGGCTATCATCTCTTTTGAAGTAAAAGGAGGGGTAGAGGCAGGAAAAAAACTTCTCAACAACCTGCAGCTTTTGTCTATTTCGGTAAGCTTGGGGGATGCCGAAACCCTTATTCAGCATCCCGCCAGCATGACCCACTCCTCCTATTCACCCAAAGAACGGTTTGCCGGCAACATAAGCGACGGGCTTATCCGCCTGTCTGTAGGATTGGAGAATTCAGAAGATATCATTGCCGACCTTGAACAGGGATTGAATAAATTAAAGTAGACTATTTTCTGTACTCATTCAAAATATTTTTTACGCCATCTGGAGATACACGCCCATACACTTTCTCTCCCACAAGCACTACAGGAGCCAGTCCGCACGCCCCCACGCATCGCAGGCAGTTGATGGAGAACTTGCCATCGGGAGTAGTCTCCCCTACCTTAATGTTCAGTACTTTCTTGAACTCCTCCAGTACCATCTCGGCACCTCTTACATAACATGCTGTCCCGGTACAGACCGATATTGGGTGTTCACCTTTAGGGATCATCGTGAAAAACGAGTAAAAAGTCACCACACCATAAACATGAGCAACGGAGAGATGAAGGTTATGGGCAATCACATCCTGCACCTCTGCCGGCAGATAGCCGAACTCATGCTGTGTTTCATGCAGCACGTTTATAAGCTCTCCGGGATCGTTGCCGTATGAGTCACATATATTATTAATCTTCTCTATTTTCTCTCTGGAAAGGTTCACCTTTACCTCTATGCCGTCGGTACCTGCCACTTTTTCCATACAAGCGAATACTTCGGGCGATATACTAAATTTTTTATTCATATCTTCTCTGCTTTTTTTACTTACTATTCGGACCATTTAAATGAATTGAAACCTCATTGCTTTTAGGAAAATACTCAGTATGCAGCAAACTGTGGGCTTTATGGCTCCCCGGTTCGCCCAGGAATTCACGGTAGAGCCTTATAATTGAAGGGTTCTCGTGCGACTTGCGGATGGTTTTGCGCTCATCCTCGGTGTAGATAGCGGCAGCACGTTTGGCAAGGATTCTGCTGTTACCATGATGATAAGGCTGTCCACCTCCGCCAATGCAGCCTCCGGGGCATGCCATAATCTCAATAGCATGATATTGCGAAGTTCCAGCTCTCACTTCATCCAGCAATTTGCGAGCGTTCCCCAACCCATGAGCTATTCCTATATTTAGCTTTAACCCGTCGAAATCTATGGTGGCAGACCGGATACCCTCTACTCCGCGCAGCTCGTGAAATTCAACCTCTTCAAGAGTTTTACCAGTATGCAGCTCGTATGCAGTACGACAAGCAGCTTCAATTACTCCACCGGTGTTACCGAAAATTACAGCTGCTCCTGACGACTCACCCAGCGGGTCATCGAAATCTTCATCGGGAAGATTCAGAAAATCGATGTTAGCCTGTTTTATAAATGCTGCCAGCTCTCTAGTAGAGATGGAAAAATCGACATCGGCATTACCGGCTACACTGAACTCATCGCGCTGACATTCATACTTCTTTGCCAGGCATGGCATAATGGATACCACTACCAGATCTTTCCTGTTGACTCCGATCTTGTCTGCAAACCATGATTTTGCTATCGCTCCGAACATCTGCTGTGGCGACTTTGAAGTAGATGGCACATCCAAAAGATCAGAAAAGTTGTGTTCAAAGAAGTTAACCCATCCAGGGCAGCACGACGTGAGTATAGGCAGACGGACAGAAGTGTCTCCGGCCAGATGGCCCTGAATGCGCTGCAGCAACTCCGTCCCCTCCTCCATAATGGTAAGGTCGGCACTAAAGTCGGTATCAAAAACATAGTCGAATCCCAGCTCCCGCAACGCCGCCACCATCCGACCAGTAACGAGCGTTCCCGCTTCCAGTCCGAACTCTTCTCCTAAAGCGGCGCGAACAGCTGGTGCTGTCTGTACTACAACAGTTTTGGCGGGATCATTCAAAGCTCTTATAATGTCGTTGGTGTGATCCACTTCGGTAAGAGCGCCTGTCGGGCATACCGATACACACTGTCCGCAATAGGTACATGGAGAGTCTTCAAGGTTCATCTCGAAAGCGGGTGCCACAACCGACATAAAGCCGCGGTTTACTGCTGCAAGAGCACCCACTGTCTGCACCTCGTTGCACATCATTTCACAGCGTCGGCACATAATACATTTATCTACATCACGTATTATTGAGGGTGAAGTATCCTTCCTGTAATGCGACTGCTCTCCTTCATACGGGAGGCTGCGTATTCCAAACTGTGTTGCAAGGCTCTGCAGTTCGCAATGGCCCGATTTAGCACATACCAGGCAGTCGAACGGGTGGTCTGAGATAATGAGTTTCAATACTGTTGTCCTGGCGTTAAGCACCCTGATACTGTGTGTATTTATCACCATGCCATCTTGAGCTTCGGTCATACACGATGGAGCAAGATTCCTGCGCCCCTCCACCTCCACAACACAAATACGGCATCCTCCGGGTTTATTTTCAATATCCAGGTCGCACAACTCAAAATGGCACAGTGTCGGAATTTCCACTCCCACCTGCTGTGCAGCCTTTAAGATGGTAGTCCCTTTTTCTACCCTTACTTTTTTCTTGTCTATAGTGAGTTCTATCATTATTTTTTTAGGTTTACGGAGCAATTGCCAGGACTATTTTAATATCTCCCTCAACTATTGCTCGATGTTATTGATTATTCCTGTTTAATTGGCCATTACACTAACCTTATAATCACTTTTCAGGCTGATTGCTTCAAACTGACATTTCTCCATGCAGGCGCCGCATTTAATACATATCTCCTGATTGATAACATGTGGCTCTTTCTTTTCTCCACTGATTGCATGTGTAGGACAAACCCGCTTACATGCCATACATCCGATACAATCTTCTTCAGAAATCACATAGTATAGGAGGTTACGACACTGGCCGGAACGGCATTTTTTATCATGCACATGCTCCTTGTACTCATCCATGAAGTTGTTGAGTGTTGAGAGTACCGGGTTGGGAGCAGTTTGTCCTAATCCGCACAACGAAGTATCTTTAATGACACTGCTTAAGTTTCTCAGCTTTTCTATATCTTCCTGTTTGCCTTTGCCATCGGTGATTCTTTCGAGGGCTTCATAAAGCCGTTTGTTGCCGATGCGGCAGGGTGCACATTTTCCGCAGGACTCTTCCACAATAAAACCCAGGTAGAACTTGGCTACCGATACCATGCAGTCATCCTCATCAAGCACAATCATGCCTCCTGAACCCATCATTGAGCCTGCAGCAGTAAGACTTTCATAATCTATCGGCGTATCAAGGTGCTTCTCTGTAAGGCATCCTCCTGAAGGCCCTCCTGTTTGCACCGCCTTGAATTTCTTGCCGTTTTTTATTCCGCCGCCAATCTCGTAAATAATCTCTCTAAGCGTAATACCCATTGGCACCTCAATCAATCCCACATTATTTATCTTTCCTGCAAGAGCAAACACTTTAGTCCCCTTCGACTTTTCGGTTCCGATTGAAGAGAACCATTCGGCCCCTCTTTGAATAATCACAGGTATATTGGCAAGAGTCTCCACATTGTTAACGTTCGTAGGTTTTCCCATATATCCGCTCTGTGCCGGAAATGGAGGTTTGTTGGACGGTTCACCCCTTTTCCCTTCCATAGAGTTTATGAGTGCTGTCTCTTCACCGCAGACGAAAGCACCTGCACCATATTTAAGGCTTATATCGAAGTTGAAGCCGGCATCGAAAATATTATCACCCAGCAATCCGTACTCCCTTGCCTGCGCTATTGCAATCTTCAGTCGTTTTATAGCCAGCGGATATTCTGCCCTTATATATATCAATCCTTTGGTTGCGCCTATGCAATAGCCGCAAATAATCATAGCTTCAAGTACAGAGTGGGGGTCACCCTCAAGGATGGAGCGATCCATGAAAGCCCCCGGATCGCCTTCATCGGCATTACAGACCACATACTTCTGATCGGCTTCGTTCCTGCTAGCAATCTCCCATTTCAGGCCTGTAGGGAATCCCGCACCGCCACGGCCACGCAATCCCGATTTCTTGATCACATCAATGGCCTCCTGCGGAGAGTAATCTGTAAGAACTTTACCTAATGCCTGGTATGCATCTCGGGCAATCGATTCATCAATATTCTCGGGATCGATGGTTCCACAGTTACGAAGCGCTATACGCAACTGCTTCTTATAGAAGCCCATATGTTTTGAATCGAGTATATGTTCCTCGGTCTCGGGATCTGTATAAAGCAGACGATTTACCTTTCGCCCCTTGATAACATGTTCATCAATAATCTCTTTTGCGTCAGAAGGCCTTACCTGGGTGTAGAACGTGTTATCTGGCAAGACTTTCACTATTGGCCCCTTTTCGCAAAAACCAAAACAGCCGGTACGGATAATCTGTACATCCTCTTTCAATTCTTTTCTCTCAACCTCATCGCGTAACATTTCGTAAACCAGGCTGCTTTCCGATGAATTGCATCCGGTCCCTGCGCATACGAGAAGGTGCATTTTGTATTGACTCATATTTAGTTGTATTTTAGATAGTATTATAATTTTGTGGTATTATACCGTCGACAAGTTCGCCATCTTTGATATAGCGTTCTATTATCTCGTCGGCTTTTTTAGGATTTACATATCCGAAAACCATCGGTTCTTTTCCCGGCATGGTTATTTCCACGGTAGGTTCGGCAAAGCAGTAACCCATGCATCCTGTCTGTGTTACTATCGCATCTATTCTTCTCTTATCGAGCTCTTCCACGAAGTACTCCATCACCTCTTTAGCTCCAGAGGCTATTCCGCATGTGGCCATAGCCACCTTCACCTGAACAATTGACTCGGGGTTCTCAGCCCTGTTCCTTAAGTCGAGGATGGATTTTACCTCTTCCTGTTTCTTTTTCAGGTCGGCAAGTGTTTTTATTCCATTCATATTATTCATATATTAATAGTTATAAGTTATTTATTGTAGCTGTTTCCACCCCCACTGCTACCTGCATAGAAAGCTATTCAAAGGCCTCATTTTGAATATCTCTTTCAGGTTTTCGTTTATAAACTCTTTTACTGCCGGCAACATCTGCGGGTATTGCAAATCTATCCCCTGCAACTTCATTTCATTGGAATCAATTTCAAATAGCTTCCCATCTACCTTATAGGCAAACCTAAAATGAATCCCCGGATTAGCTTTCAACAACAAAGCCAGATATCCCGCAATATCTCCCAGCGGTAGACAGTCGGGGTTATCAGTACGGTAAACCGCTTCAACTGTTGTCCCTTTACCCTCTTCAGATAGTACCTCCAGCGAACCTCCGGCCTGCTCGCAAGTCATTTTTAAAAAAGGAACGCCTAACCCAACTCTTCTGGTGGTTCGAGTAGAATAAAAAGGGTCGGCCAGTTTTTTCACTGCCTCTCCGCTCATTCCTATTCCATCATCTTCTACCCTGAATATTAGCCTGTTTCCTATACTATCCTCATTAAAAGATATACAGATTTTCTTCGCTTCCGCCCGAATGGAATTCTGTACTATATCCATCATATGCATCGCCATATCAACCATTAGTGCAATATATTTCAGATCCCTTATTCCGGTTTTCAGCAAAAAATGTTCTAAAACATTCCCAATCTGGCCTCTCCATATTGAAGCGATTATACACTGAAGCAATATCTTCCGGATAATGGGCATCGGAGTTTTGGAGGAACCGTTTACCTTTAAGACCCTGGTGTTTTTTTACAAACTCTTCCGGCGTTGTAGCTTTTGACACCTCAAGCGCATCATACTCAAGATCGAAAGGTATAAAACCCAGCTGACTGAACAGGCTGTTTTTCGGCCTGTCGATATGAGCCGGCACGAAAATTCCGTCCAGCCTGTGTACCTCTCCTGCCACGCCCTCTATCTCATCATCAATACTCATAAATAAAGAGCGCTCTTCTTCATACACTATCAGATCATTCTCATCTACAGCTACCTGGTATCCCATGCGGCGAGGATCGTTTTTCACATCGGTCATTCTCTCTTCCAGATAGTTCTGAAACTCCTCCAATGCCTGCAAATGAGGGAAATAACATAGGCAGTGGACCTCTTCCCTTGTGTTCACCTCACACCCGGGTATAACATAAACGCCTTCCCTGCTGCCAATTTCCACGCAAACACGTACATTCCGGGTGGTGTTGTGGTCGGTGATTGCTATCATATGCAGCCCCTTCGCCTTCGCCGTACGGATAATATTCCCCGGGCTCATATCAAGGCTGCCGCACGGTGACAAACAGGTGTGAATGTGCAAATCGGCATTGAAACAGTTCATTTAACTCCTCTCTTTTTCGCTTTATTCAACTTTGTTGTCAGTTGCGCGTCGCTCATGCCACGTGCTCAATCAACCTCCTTCAACCACTCATACAGTATTCCGGCAGTTTCAAAAGCAGGCATCCCGGATGTTAGTATAACTACCTCCTCAGCTTCGGCATGATCCAATACCTCCTGAGCAACAATCCGCTCATTGACCACTATTACTGCACTTAACTCTTTAAGCGAAGCAACCGCCACAATATTTTTATGTACCTGCGATGTAACCCAAAGCATTTTAGGTTGTGCTTTACCCATCACATCACTCAGCAAATCAGACACATAAGCCGACTGCACCGCTCTCTCTAACAGAGAGTTACCCGTAAGACATTCAAAATTCAGCTCTTCTGTAAGCTGTTTAAGATTCTTTTCCATGTGAATCTCTGTATTTATTGAGCCTGTTCCTGCCCCATATCTTTTCTATAACCACAAAGGCCTGATCAGGGCTCAGTTTGTAATTTTTCTCCATAACACGCTGCACAAAAACACAATGAGATATGCTCGCTTTGCCTCTTACAATATCTTCGGCCAGATTCCTGCAGCCCGGTGCACCGCAGGCACCGCAATCGAAACCGGGAAAGTAGGTCATAAGCCGCTCAATTCGCTGCAGCTTAATCAACGCCTTCTCCATATCTTCATCCAACAGCAGTCCATCGCGTGGATAAACCGGATCGACACTGGAAAGTGCATGAAGCACCTCCTTATACTCCATAAGTGGATTTCTCACAACTCCTTTGTCGGCCTTTTTCAGCTTTTGCAATCTTTTATGCCTATGTTCCAATCGTTCCACTGTAAGGAATCTGTTACCGGGACAAAGGATGCCCCCGGCACACCCCTGGTCACAGGCACGCATCTCTAGAAAATCTATTTCGGCGATATGTCCCGATTCCAGCTTTTCAAGAAACTCAATCACATTATCTATCCCGTCAATAGCCAAGCTTCTACCAGGAAAATATTTCTTTTCGGTCCCCGACAACGACCAGTTGACCGAATCGGGGCTCATATTTGCAAATTTTTTGTGTAACCCGGGATTTTTCTTTCCATGCAGTATTTTTGAAACCTTGTTATAGATCTCGGTCATATTTATTGTAGCATCGATAGGCGATTGCAGCTCACCTACGGGTGCACGGGCTGCAACAATTTTCGCAGCGCACGGGGTAATATAATATATGAACAATTTCCCCGGGTCCATACCCTCCCTCTCCTTCAATTTTCTGAGATAGAGAGCAACTACATCGTGAGGTGCTTTCAGCAACAAAATCAGCTCTGTAAGCGAAGGGTATTGAACCTGAATAAGGCGGACTATTGCAGGACAAAACGAACTGATAAGCGGATGAGGCAGTTCCTCTTTCGCAACAGATTCATAGGCTTCTTTCATGAAATCCACTGCCTGCTCCACCTCATATACCTCATCAAAGCCCAACTGTTTTACCGCATCAAGTACCTGTGTGGCCGAATATTCTGAAGGAAATTGGCCAATAAAGACAGAGGGCACCAGTGCAATCCGGTATCCGTCCCTCTCTATGGAAATGAAACCGTCATCCTTAGCGTAAATGGCCCGTTGAGGACAAACACGGTAACATTCGCCGCAGTCGATACATCTTTCCGGTTGAATGCGCGCATACCCCTCCACAATACGGATAGCCTGTGTAGAACAAACACGCATACAATGCGAGCAACCGATACATTTATTTGTATCAATCTGAATTGAATGTGTATAGTTCCTGTCTTTCATTTTGTACCTAAAAGTATCCGGATACTATTCCAATAAGCCGGCTAGCCGTTGAAAAAAACTTTTATCTCAAGCCTTGTTCCTGTTCCGGGTGTAGATGACAAATACATCTCATCACAGTTTCTTTTGATATTAGGCAGTCCCATCCCGGCTCCAAATCCCATTTGACGAACCTCATCAGTAGCAGTAGAAAAGCCCTCTTCCATCGCTTTGTCAATATCTTCAATTCCAGGCCCCTCATCCTCAACAACCACATCGATTCCCTCCGGCGTGATATCCACACTCATTATCCCTTTCCAAGCGTGTGCCACAACGTTTACTTCGGCTTCGTAGAGCGCCACGGCTATCCTTCGCACAATAATAGGCGATATATTGAACTGTTTAAGAGTTTTTTTCACCTCAGAGCTTGCCCGTCCTGCCGCGCTGAAATTTCCCCCCTCTATGTTGTAATGCATCTTCATAGGGAAACCGGTTTCAACCCATTTTGATAGAGTTTCCCTGAAATCTCAAAAACTGTTGAATCTGTTGCAACAATTGATATATTATGTTCCTTTGCCAAAGCCAACATTTCATCCGTAACCTGTTTGCCCCTGCCGAAAATTATGCAGGAAATATTGATGATCTCTGCAGTACGGATAGCTTGCACTGTGCACAAACCCGTAATAAGGATGGTGTTCTCCATCTGAAATCGCAATACATCACTCATCAAATCAGAAGCAAAAGCATTTGTGTAATTGTGAAGAGTGTTACAATCGAGTTGTATTGTTCCGTCGATAATCTCGTTTACCCTTTGTAAATTCATTTTTTATTTCAAACAATGTACGAAAAATAGCTTTCTTTGTGTTTTTATGATGTGTTACTTTGCAACAATTTGTATCATATTGTGGTTGTTTTATCAAATATGTCTTGACAAAGGTAACATTGCAGAGCTAAAAACACCTTTTCAACAATCTGAATATTAGGTAATTAAAATGTTTTTACTACTTTATACTACAAAGTAAACCATTTTTTTCAAATTAAAGAAATTTTTCGGTAATTAAATTCAATAATTTATCAAATTTTCCGTGATGCCGATATAAGCAAACAACCAGGCAGCTCTCTTGAAAATCAGTCTAAACAGACAATCACACAACCATTTAATAAATGCTTAACTAATCTTTCATACTCCTCCTGAGTCCTGCATAAACCACTCTGTTATTAAATGCTTAAGTCTGCTAACAAAGCCAAAATAAATTAAAAAATAATTATTTGAGTCTGCTCCAAAAAATCGGGAATATCAAAAATGGTTTTTTATAATGTATTGAATATTAATATCTGTTTTATCCGATTGTAATGAAAGAGACTTTCAGGAGGGGACTCATGCTGATAATCGGTATGTAAAACCGCTTAAACCGACCTTTTCACATAGTGCGTATGCAACAGATGATGCGATCTATCACTCATGGGGCACATGAGAAAATCCTCATAAATCCTTACAATTTCGGGGTTTTCATGAGATTTACGTATCGTTTTGTGTTCATCTTCAAAATAGATTGATTCAGCACGCTTTTCCCGTATTTCGGCATTGGTCGGTATAGGCTGGCCTCCTCCGCCCAGGCAGCCTCCCGGGCAGGTCATTACCTCGATAAATGCGTAAGGTGATGTGCCATTTTTTATCTGATCGAGCAACAAAGCAGCATTTTTCAGCGTGTTGCCAACAGCAACTTTCAAAGTTGTTCCGTTCATATCTATATCGGCTTCTCTTATCCCCTGTAATCCCCGGACCGACTTGAAATCTAAACTCTTCAGGTTTCTCCCGGTATAAAGCTCATAAGCAGTCCTTAACGCTGCTTCCATAACACCACCCGTGGATCCGAACAACACTGCCGCACCTGTCGATTCGCCCAGTGGGCTGTCGAACTCTTCATCCGGAAGCTGCGTGAATTCAATACCCGATTCACGAAACATACGAGCCAGCTCCCTTGTGGTTAGAGAATAATCTACATCAAAGAATCGTTCCTCCTCCGTAAGGCTCATTCTCTCTTTCCAGTATTGGAATGCACCATCCATTTCGGGCCTTCGGGCCTCATATTTCTTGGCGGTGCAGGGCATAACAGAAACTACAACTATATCTCTCGGGTCGGTACCTGTTTTTTCGGCGTAATAGGTTTTGGCTACCGCACCAAACATCTGTTGTGGAGATTTACATGTAGACAAATGTTCCAGCAGCTGTGGATAAAAATGTTCAATAAACTTTATCCATCCCGGTGAACAGGATGTTATCATTGGCAAGACGCCACCGTTTCTTATGCGTTGAAGCAACTCATTACCCTCTTCAACAATGGTAAGGTCTGCCGCAAAATCGGTATCAAAGACCCTCGAAAAACCAAGACGTCTCAACCCGGCAACCATCTGCCCCGTTACCAGGCTTCCATAAGGCATTCCCATGGCCTCCCCGATACCCACGCGTACGGCGGGTGCTGTTTGCACCAGTACCACTTTCCCCGGATCCTGCAATACAGCCCTCACGTCGCTGACATAGCTTTTTTCAGTGATAGCACCCGTAGGACATACTAATGAGCATTGGCCACAGTTTGTACATGCTACCAAGCCTAAGCCCCGGTCAAGAAAAGTTGATATCTTTGTCTTAAGCCCTCGCCCCACAAAATCTATAACCCTCACATTCTGCATGTTGCTGCAGACAGCCACACATCGTCCGCAAAGAATACACTTTTCCGGATCCCGCACCAACGATAAAGATGACTCGTCTTTAGCAAGGTGTTCTTTACGAGTTCGCTCAAATCGCCTTGTGTTGATTCCCAAAGTAAAGGTCAACTGCTGCAGTTCACAGTTTCCGTTTCGGCTGCAAACCAAACAATCCTGCGGATGGTTGGCCAGCAACAGTTCAACGTTCATTTTCCGAGCCTCCATAGCACGCGGGCTATCAGTCAATATCTCCATTCCTTCAGTGACTTTTGTGATACAGGAGCGCAACAAAGACTTCGCCCCTTTCACCTCAACTACGCACACGCCGCAGGAAGCGTTTTGTGATACATCTTTCAGATAACATAACGAAGGCACATGAATACCTACAGAGCTGCATGCCTGCCATATGGTACTACCATCGGCTACCTGAACTACCTGATTATTTATTCTTACTTCCATAGTATGCTTTTTTTCTATTGACATCTTACATCGCATCTGAGGCATCTCTCCACTTCATTACGTGCCTGTTCACCTGTAAACCCGAATGAAATCTCATTAAAATTGTTCACCCGGTCTCTTACAGAGAGCTTTCTGGCAACATTCCCGGTACACGGCCTGGGATTCACAGGCACTTTATCTCCATAGTCGAACTTGCGTGACAGAAGGTGAAATCTATCTTCGTTCATCAACACTCTGTCTATAGCAGCAGCAGCCATCTTTGCCATACCCATTGCTTCGGCGGCAGTAGCTGGGCCGCTGACAGCATCACCGCCAGCGTATATTTTAGGATCGGAAGTTTGAAAACTAAACCGGTTGACGTTTATTCTGCCATCATTGCCCACCTCCAAAGAGTCCGCCAAACTCTCGGAACCAACCCGTTCACCGATTGCAAGTATAACCGAATCGCAAGGTATCTCTTCAAATATACCCGTAGCTACAGACATTCGTCTTCCTGACCGGTCGACACCTCCCGGTTTCATTCTTTCAATACGAAGTGCACACACCTGCCCTGATTGGCCGGTAATAATTTCTATAGGTGAAGAGAGAAAACAATAACCTATCTTTTCCTCTTCCGATTCCAGTATTTCAATGGCATTTGCAGGCATATCGTTCTTTTCCCGACGGTATACAATTGTTACATCTTTACCCAGTCGCAGGAGAGAGCGGGCAGCATCTAAAGCCACGTTTCCCGCACCGATGATCACAATATGCTGCCCGGCTTGTGGAATTTCACCCATTGCCATGCTTTTCAGTATTTCGGTCCCGGCAAATACCCCCTTCGCATTTACCCCCGGAATATTTATTTTAACATCTTTCCACGCTCCTATAGCTATAAAAACAGCGTCGAACTCTTTTTTCAACTCCTCAAGTGAGAGATTCTCTCCCAACCTCCGGTTCATTTTAAACTGAACACCCAGTTTTCTGACCACTTTTATCTCTTTTTGCAGCAGCTCTTTAGGTAAACGGTACTGCGGAATACCGTAGCGCAGTATTCCACCTGCCTCTGGCATGGCATCGTAAATAGTGACTTCATGGCCAAGTCGCACAAGATAAAATGCAGCTGTAAGACCTGCGGGGCCTGCGCCAATAATGGCAATCCTTTTCCCGGTAGATGGCAGTTTCTCTTTGGCCAGATTCCGGTATATCTCCCCCTCTTTACCTAGCTGGTATATGGTATCAGCAAGATAGCGGTGAATCTCGCCCTGTGAAACAGGCTGATCAAGCATCTCACGGCGGCATCGCATCTGACAGTGAAAGTGACATATCCTTCCTAAGGTGCCAGGCAGTGGATTATCTCGCAGTGTAAGTTCAAAAGCATCCTCCCACCTGCCCTCTTTTATAAGTTCTATATATCCAGGAATATTCATATGTAGGGGGCAGCTGTTTTCGCAAAGCGCCATAAACAACGATTCACATGTACCTGCATGGCAACGTTTTTCCCTTATATGCTCCTCATATTCATGCCTGAAGAATTTCAAAGTGGTCATTATGGGATTTGGGGCGGTCTGCCCGAGTGCGCAAAGTGATGAATCCTTTATAACACCACCAAGCAGCTCAAGCATAGCCAAATCCGCTTCAGTGCCATGTCCCGCCGTGATGCGGGTAAGAATGGCGAGAGCCTGAGCCAGCCCCTCCCTGCAGGGTGTACATTTTCCGCACGACTCCCCTGAATTGAATTCAAGGAAATAGCGTGCAACATCAACCATACAGTTGTCCTGATCCATCACAACCATGCCTCCCGAGCCCATTATAGCACCTATGCTGTTCAGCGATTCGTAATCTACGGGCGTAGAAAAATATTCCAGTGGTATGCAGCCTCCTGAAGGGCCTCCTATCTGTACTGCTTTCACTCTTTTGGTGGTGCCTGTCCCTTCTCCGATACTGAATACGAACTGCTCCAGACTGGAGCCTAACGGGAGCTCCACCAATCCGGTATTCTTCACCTTGCCGACCAGCGAAAATACTTTTGTACCTGTACTTTTCTCAGTCCCGATACCTCTGAACCAATCGCTTCCTTTCTCAATTATGACCGGCACATTACACCACGTCTCCACATTGTTTATGTTGGTCGGTTTCCCATACAGACCCTTTTCCGCAGGGTATGGAGGACGGGGCAACGGGCGTCCGGCGTTTCCTTCAATAGATGCAATCAACGCCGTCTCTTCACCGCAAACAAACGCTCCTGCGCCCTCAACGACGTCCATTCTGAAACTAAAGCCTGAATCAAGGATATTTTCACCTATCAGGCCAAGTTTCTCTGCCTGTTCAATAGCTTTTTTTAATCGTTTCACGGCGAGAGGGTATTCAGCTCTGACGTATGCAATGCCTCTATCGGCTCCCATTGCGTATGCACCAATAAGCATTCCTTCTATTAGCATGTGCGGGTCACTTTCAATTTCATTTCGGTTCATATAAGCACCCGGATCGCCTTCATCGGCATTACAGATAATATATTTACCGGCTGATTCCTGCTTTTGCATGATCGACCATTTTAACCCTGTAGGGAATCCGGCGCCCCCCCGTCCGCGAAGCTTCGATTTCACAACCTCGCTTATCACCTCTTCAGGTTCAATACCCGAGAGCACATTGGCAAGGGCGCTATATCCTCCTACTGCAATATAGTCGAGGATCTCCTCAGGGTCGATAAACCCTGCGTGGCGCAGCACCACCTTTACCTGTCCCTTGAAAAACGGGATCTCATCCCAATGAGGCACATCTTCGTATCCTCTTCCGAATTCCACCTTTGAAGTGAGAAAATCCCATAGGTCTATTCTGCACAAAAGCTTATTCCGGCAGATCTTATCACTCTTAATGCTTTCGATGATACGTTTTATATCCTTTTCGTGTACTTTGCAGTAGGCCAGCATCGGTTTACCCGGCTTGTATAGCATTACCAGCGGCTCTTGTGAACAGAAACCGAAACATCCCGTCTGTTTGAGCTTACAATCGACACCTTCACTTTCTATCTGATTGATTAAATGACGATAAACAGTATCGGCTCCGTTGCCTATACCGCAGGTACCCATCCCTATCAGAATCATTGGTTCGAGAGGAAGAATTCTCTCCCTGTTTTGATCTTGCAATATTTTTATTTCATACGGTTTCATATGGCTTGCCTGTATTTGTCAGTTTTTCCCTTTTTACCCTTTTCAGGATTTTCAGCAACTTCTGAGAATTCACATTACTGTAAATAGCCCCATCCACCTCAACAACTGGCGATTGAGCGCACTGTCCAAAGCAAGCTACAGTTTTTACCGTAAACATATTGTCGGGAGTGGTGTATTTAGAGTCAGCACCATCCACATCTCTCCTGAAACCCAAAATGGCTGCTACATCATCCAAAAGTGCTTTCGACCCTTTAGTATGACAAGCTGTACCTCTACAGACAACAACAGAGTGTTTGCCCTGAGGCTTGAGATTGAAGTAGGAGTAAAATGTGGCTACACTATATACCTGCGTATAGGGTATATTCAATTTACTTGATATTTCAGCCAACGTTTCACCTGGAAGAAATTTCAGTTCGTTTTTCTCTTGTATCTCTTCCAGGGCAGAAAGCAACATGCCGGGTTTTCCCCGGTATTTTTCAATGATCTCATCGAGGGCTTTTCCGGAAACAGAAGTATTGGTAAGCGTTTCCATAAGACATATTTTTAAAATGTATAAACAATGAAACAGGCAGCAATATTGAATTGACGCTTACTGTGTTAATCCATATTGTTTCCTCCAGCAAATGTAATAAACACAATTGAATTAAAGAAATTTTTCTTTAATTATTTTCTGACAATTTCCACGAATCCCAAATAAGATATAACCACCATGAATATCTGCCGTTTCCTGCCAGCCTGAACTATGCTGCGGCGAGCATTTTTTTCGTTAAGTGATACACAGAATAGTAATTCGTTCGTATTATGTTGTCGCGAGAAAGAGTAGGAGATTGTACAAATATCCAAATTTTTAACAGAAACAAATTTGTGCAGATATTTATGTAGTTGCAATAAAAGATGTGTATTAGTGAATAATTTTGTACTTTTGTGAAAAATTTGGGCATTGCTGCACAAACCATTCAATCAGAACATGCAAAATTTAGAACTAAGCGAACAGGAAATCATACGCCGGCAGAGTCTGGATGAATTAAGACAGCTGGGAGTGGAACCTTATCCCGCCGCCTTGTATGATGTGAACGCCTATTCCACAGATATTAAAAATAAGTTCAGAGACGAAGACGTTCGCCGTCAGGTAAGTATCGCGGGGCGTATAATGACCCGCCGCATCATGGGTAAAGCATCTTTCATTGAACTGATGGACTCGAAAGGTCGTATCCAGGTGTATATAACCAGAGACGATATCTGCCCGGGAGAAAACAAGGACCTATACAATACCATATTCAAGAAACTCACCGACATAGGTGATATAGTGGGCATTACAGGATTTGTCTTCCGAACGCAGACCGGTGAGATCTCGGTACATGCTGAAACGTTCACGGTGTTATCGAAGTCTCTGAAGCCACTTCCCATTGTAAAAATGAAAGACGGTGTGGTATATGATAAGTTCTCCGATCCGGAGTTACGCTACCGTCAGAGATATGTTGACCTGCTGGTTAACGACAATGTAAAGGAGATATTCGTGAAACGGACTCTTCTGTTCGATGCTATGCGTGAGTTTTTCAATCAGCGGGGCTATCTGGAGGTTGACACTCCCGTACTGCAAAGCATCCCCGGCGGAGCAGCTGCACGGCCATTCACTACCCATATGAATGCACTCGATATAGATCTCTATCTCAGAATAGCCAATGAGTTGTATCTGAAAAGGCTTATCGTGGGAGGATTTGAGGGGGTGTACGAGTTCTCCAGAAACTTCCGCAACGAGGGCATGGACCGCACTCACAATCCTGAGTTCACCGCCATGGAAATATATGTCGCCTACAAGGACTATAAGTGGATGATGGAGTTTACAGAACAAATGCTGGAGAGTGTCACCCTTAAAGTGCTGGGGACCACCAAGGTGAATGTAGGTGATGCCGAAATTGATTTTAAAGCACCATATAAGCGTGTTACAATGATAGATGCCATCAGGGAGCATACCGGGATTGATATCAGCGGGATGGACGAGAACCAGCTCCGTGATGTATGCAAAAAACTTGGTGTGGAGCAGGATGAAACAATGGGAAAAGGCAAGCTGATCGATGAAATATTTGGCGAGAAAGCCGAAGGGAAGTATATTCAACCTACCTTCATCATCGATTATCCCATAGAGATGTCCCCTCTTTGTAAACGGCACAGGGAAAATCCCGAGTTGACCGAACGGTTTGAGTTGATGGTCAACGGGAAAGAGCTGGCAAATGCCTATACCGAATTGAACGACCCTATTGACCAGCGTGAACGGTTTGAAGAACAACTTCGATTATCTGAAAAGGGTGATGATGAGGCAATGTTTATCGATCAGGATTTTATTCGTGCACTGGAATATGGCATGCCACCTACATCGGGAATGGGTATAGGAATGGACAGGCTCACCATGTTGCTTACCGGACAGACTGCCATCCAGGAAGTGCTTCTATTCCCTATGATGCGTCCTGAAAAGACTGTCAAGAGAGACAGCTCCTCCATATTTACTGATCTCGGCATTCCTGAAGAGTGGGTGGCTGTGGTTCAAAAAGCAGGTTACCTTCAAGCTAAAAGCCTGAAAGAGGTCAATCCCAACAAGCTACACCAGGATTTATGCGGGATGAATAAAAAGTTCAAAATGGGATTAGATAATCCAACACCCGATGAGGTGAAAAGTTGGATAGCAAAAGCATCTGGACTTTAATGCCTGACATACTGAAAAAAAATACATCATGGATTCTATCGGCAAAATCTGCATCTTGGGAGGCGGTACTTGGGGAACAGCACTAGCCAAAATTGTATTGATGAACCAAAAGCAAATGAACTGGTTCATACGCCGTGACGATCAGATTGAAGGATTTTACAAGCTGGGACATAATCCCAATTACCTGACAAATGTAAAGTTCAATCTGGCGCATATTACATTCTACTCCAATTTCGAGAAGGCTATCAAAGATTCTGATACAATCATCATTGCAATCCCATCGCCCTACGTGAAACAATATTTTCGTAGGATATGGAACAGCACCTTCCGGGGTAAGTTTATGGTTTCGGCATTAAAAGGAATTATACCGAACGACAATATGGTGATGAGCGAATTCCTTGCTGATAATTATAAAATTCCATTTGAAAATATAGGAGTTCTTTCTGGCCCCTGTCACGCAGAAGAGGTTGCTCTGGAACGTTTGTCGTTTCTTACTGTAGCAAGCAAGGATGAGACTAAAGCAACACTGCTCTCCGAAGCCATCTCTTCAAGGATACTGAAAGCGCGAATATCTAATGATGTGGTCGGTATTGAGCTGGCTTCCGTACTGAAAAATATCTACGCCATTGCGGCCGGCATCTGCCAGGGACTTCTTTACGGCGATAATTTCCAGGCAGTACTTATGAGTAACTGTGCAAAGGAGATGTCGCGATTTCTCGACGGTGTTGTGCCCATTGAACGGAATATTACCGAGCAGCATTATCTGGGTGACATGCTTGTGACCGGCTACTCTCAATTCAGCCGGAACAGGACACTCGGCACAATGATAGGAAAAGGCTATTCAGTGAAAACGGCTCAGCTGGAGATGGAGATGATAGCAGAAGGCTATTACGGGGCTAAATGTATTTATGAACTGAATGACCGCTTTAAGATTGATATGCCTATTGCCAGGACAGTTTACCAGATCCTGTACGAGAAGCTCCAGCCCCAGGCAGCCATTAAAAAACTGATCGACTATTTCTGATTTTTTATTCAACAGCGTTATTGGTAGGAGTTCATCGGACAATTTCACGGGAGTTAATCGATTTAGTTCACTAACACTATAATCGTAATAACCAGAATTTGACGATACAGTTTACAATATTATTAAACAGATCTGTTATGGATATTATTCAATTAAACATTAAGCATGTGTCCAATTATCTTTCTGAAGAAGATATCCTGAAACATGCAAACCGTGCATCTGCCGCCAATCAGGCTCTTTATGACGGTTCACGGGAAGGAAGCGATTTTCTGGGATGGGTTACTCTCCCCACCTCCATTACTGACGAGGTGTTAAAAGAGATTGAAGATACAGCTGCCGTTCTGCGCAGCCATTGCGAAGCTGTTGTGGTAGTCGGCATAGGAGGGAGCTATTTGGGAGCCCGCGCAGTGATCGATGCTCTATCGTGCTCACTCGACTGGCTTTTGGAAAAAGAGAAGCGCAAAAGCCCGGTTATTCTATACGCGGGTAATAATATAAGTGAAGATTATCTGGCTGAGTTGATGACATGGCTTGATGATAAACAGTTCGGCATTATAAATATTTCCAAATCGGGGACTACCACCGAACCGGCAATCGCCTTCAGGCTTCTTAAGGATCTGCTGGAGAAAAAAGCAGGAAAGGAAGAAGCTAAAAAACGTATTGTTGCAATAACTGATGCGTACAAAGGTGCACTGCGCACATTAGCCGATACTGAAGGATATAAAACTTTTGTCATTCCCGACAATGTGGGGGGGCGTTACTCTGTGCTGACCCCTGTGGGATTGCTGCCGATAGCCGTTGCAGGGATTAATATACGGGAACTTGTTGATGGTGCCACTGATATTGAGAATGCTACGGGGCCAGCCACCTCTTTCGACTTTAATCTTCCTGCCATTTACGCGGTTATACGTAATGAACTGTACAAACGGGGCAAAAAAATTGAGATCCTGGTGAACTATCATTCTAAACTGCATTTTCTCTCCGAATGGTGGAAACAGCTTTTCGGTGAAAGTGAAGGCAAGGAGAATCTGGGTATTTTCCCAGCTGCCGTGGATTTCACTACCGACCTGCACTCAATGGGACAATGGATTCAGGAAGGTGAACGTACTATATTCGAGACTGTGATTTCTATAAAAAAACCGAATTCAAAAGTGCTGATTCCTCACGACGACATCAACCTCGACGGGCTTAACTACCTGGAAGGAAAAGGGGTGGACGAAGTGAACAAAATGGCAGAACTGGGGACCCGTATTGCTCACGTGGACGGGGATGTTCCAAACTTGCTGATCGAGATACCCGAATTGAACGAAAAGTATATAGGACAACTTATCTACTTCTTTGAGAAAGCATGCGGCATAAGTGGTTATCTACTGGGTATCAACCCATTCAATCAGCCTGGAGTGGAAGCTTACAAAAAGAATATGTTCGCTCTGCTGGAGAAGCCGGGCTATGAAGCTGAAACCAAAGCAATAAAATCGAAACTATAATTCAATAACCCATTTGAAAACCGCCTGGCCGCATTCAAGCGGCCTCGCGGTTTTTTTATTTATTATGATTGAAAAAATTATAAAAGATTATCTTGAAAGCCATCATTACAGCAGGTTCGATATGAAAGCTGTAATCTTCGATATGGATGGAGTGTTATACGATTCCATGCCCGCACACGATAAGTCGTGGCAGCAAACGATGGATGAGCTGAATCTAAGACACGAGCCTAATGAATTTTATCTTCATGAAGGAAGAATTGGGAAATCAACCATCGACATCATTTTTCAAAGGAACCTGCAGCGTGATGCAACAGAGGAGGAAGAGAAGAGAATTTACGCCCGTAAATCGGAACTGTTCCAACAATATAACAGCGGGGCAACCATGACGGGAGCAAAAGAGGTGCTCGAATATGTGAAAGCTGCAGGATTGCTGCCTATTCTGGTTACAGGTTCAGGACAGCCGGCCCTGTTAGGGCGTCTGGATACTCATTTTCCCGGTATCTTCTCTCGTAAGACAATGGTCACGGCATTCGATGTAGTTAACGGGAAACCTCATCCGGAGCCATTTCTCCTGGGACTGAAGAAAGGAGGCAACCTATCACCCAACCAGGCTATAGTCATAGAAAATGCTCCCTTAGGTATAGAAGCAGCCGTGAAAGCGGGGATTTTTACAATCGCTGTAAATACGGGGCCTCTACCCGACTCCGTGCTGACCGACGCAGGCGCTTCACTAGTCTTCGGCTCCATGCAAAAATTGCTTCAGGAGTTCCCGGGAATTCTTAATGCTGTAAATACAATATTTAATCAGGCTTGAGGAATCTATATCGATGAGTGCCTCTATAACAAGAATGTAAAATATTTAGACTAATATCTATCATTTTATTTATCTTTGTTGTAATAATAGATTAACTCAATGGAAGATAAAACAGAGTGACGTGCAATATTTGTCGAAGAAGAGGATAAGGATTAAACAACTTATGAAAAAGTAATTGTACATGCCATTCTAATTTAAATTAGTTAAATTATGAATATAAATGATTTCGGATTTATAAGGGTAGCGGCCGCATCACCAAAACTTAAAGTAGCGGACTGCGGTTACAACACAGCCGAAATAAAATCGGTGATAGAACGTGCCGGAAAGGAAAATGTGCAGATTCTCTGCTTCCCCGAACTCTGTATCACAGCCTACAGTTGTGGCGACCTCTTCTTTCAGACGGTATTGCAGCAGAAAGCACTTGAATCATTAAGCGATTTGACGCTTTTTATGAAAGAGAGGCCGTCGCTAGTCGTCATTGTCGGGCTCCCCATGAGGATAGGGAGCATGCTTTACAATGTTGCCGCGGTATTGTCGCAAGAAGGGGTGATAGGTATTATCCCAAAAACATTTATTCCCGACAAAAATGAATTTTACGAAAAGAGATGGTTTGCCCCGGCAGGAGATTTGCATCTTTCCTCAGTAAAAATTGATAATAAAAATATACCCCTAGCTTCTTCCGGGGTAGTTTTCAGGACTCCTTTCGCTGCTTTCGGGATAGAGATTTGCGAAGATTTATGGATGCCTGCCCCTCCCTCATCAAAATTATCTATGCAGGGGGCCGAGCTGATTTTCAATCTCTCAGCGAGCAACGAGCTGGTAGGTAAAAACAGATACCGGAAGTCGCTTGTACTGCAACAGTCGGCCAGATGTAATGCAGCATATATATATGCCTCAGCCACCTGGGGTGAATCTACCACCGACATGGTTTTTTCAGGCGCCTGCTTCATCACCGAAAACGGCACCATGCTGGCGGAGTCGAAACGGTTTTCTCCGGAGAGTGAACTGATTATCGCCGATATCGACATCGGGGCACTTCGGCACGACCGGATGAAAAACAGCAACTTCGCCATGTCAAACATAGATAGTGTCACCGAGATCGACTGTAATATATCCCCTGTTTTCCCGGGCAGGATGTATCGAGTTTTCAACCCGCATCCTTTTGTTCCCTCGGAAGAGAAGAGATATGAGAGCCTTTCAGAGGTTTTTAATATTCAAACACACGGGCTGGCGAAGCGGTTGCTTCATACGGGGATAAAAAAGGCAACCATCGGCGTTTCGGGTGGACTGGACTCAACACTCGCCTTGCTGGTTACCATCAAAACATTCGATATCCTGGGTCTGCCACGCGAGAATATTGTTGGTATCACTATGCCCGGATTCGGAACTACCGGCCGCACCTATGGCAACGCAATTGAACTGATGAGATCGACAGGTGTAACCGTAAAGGAAATCCCGGTCAAAGATGCGGTTACTCAGCATTTTCGTGATATAGGACAAGATATAGATGATCACGATGTGACATATGAAAACAGCCAGGCACGCGAACGGACACAAATATTGATGGATTATGCGAACAAGATAGGCGGATTGGTTGTAGGAACCGGGAACATGTCGGAGCTTGCACTCGGCTGGGCAACCTATAACGGTGATCACATGTCGATGTATGCTGTAAATGCAAGCGTACCGAAAACGCTCGTATCCACGCTTGTGGAATGGATCGTTGAAACAGGGATGGACGACCGGACAGGAAAAATCCTGCGGGACGTAATTGATACGCCATTCAGTCCCGAGCTGCTGCCGGCTGACAGTGAAGGCAAAATAGCACAGAAAACTGAACAGTTCGTGGGGCCTTATGAGCTGCATGACTTTTTCCTGCATCGCATCCTGCGTTACGGTGATTCACCCAAACGTATACTGTTTATGGCAAATCAGGCTTTTGCCACCAGTTACAGCTCAGAAGAAATATCTAAATGGCTGAAACTGTTCTTCAAGCGCTTTTTTTCCCAGCAGTTCAAACGCTCCTGCATGCCCGACGGCCCTAAAGTGGGCTCGGTGAATCTTTCACCCAGAGGAGACTGGCGCATGCCAAGCGATGCAGAAGCAAATACCTGGCTGGAAGAACTGGAAAACTAATATAATAGTAATGAAAGAGTTAGCAAAGTTATTCGGAGATCATACGGGAAGATACAATCCGGAAATAGAACCTCTCCCATCATCAGGATCTAACAGAAGATACTACCGCTTAAAACAGGGTGACGTTTCTCTAATTGGTGTTGCAGGGCAATCGAAAGAAGAGAACCGTGCGTTTATTGAATTATCGCGTCATTTTCGCAGGCAAAAGTTGAATACTCCCGAAGTACATGCTGTTTCCAATGATGAAATGTTCTACATTCAACAGGACTTGGGCGATGATATTCTGTTCGATGCCATTAAAGGGGGGAGGCTTACGGGTGTTTTCAGTCACGAAGAGAAGGAGCTGCTGCACAAAACAATCGCCATGCTTGCCGATTTTCAGGTCAAAGGAGCTCAGGGACTCGACTTCGATATTTGCTACCCCCTCCCAGAATTTAACCGCAGGTCGGTAATGTGGGATCTGAACTACTTCAAATATAACTTTTTGAAAACAACTGGCATGGATTTTCTGGAGGATCTGCTGGAGAACGATTTTGAAAAGCTTGCCGATACACTTCTCAAAAACGAAACAGATACCTTTATGTATCGTGATTTCCAGTCACGAAACGTGATGCTGGTGAATGGGAATCCATACTTTATCGATTTCCAGGGTGGTCGAAAAGGTCCTGTCTATTATGATGTTGCTTCATTCCTATGGCAGGCAAAAGCCAGTTTCCCGGATGAATTAAGAGATGAGCTTATCCAAACATATATTAAATCTCTGAACAAATACTTCCCGGTGAATGAAGCCGATTTCACGAAACAGCTACGTCAGTTTGTCCTTTTCCGCACATTGCAGGTGCTTGGAGCTTACGGATTCAGAGGATATTTCGAGAAAAAGCCCCATTTTATCCAGAGTGTACCGTTCGCTCTGAATAACCTGCGCGAACTTCTGAAAGAGGGATTTGATGAATATCCATATCTCTGTGGCATGTTGAATGAGATGGTTGACCTGAAACAGTTTGCCGATACTCAAAAACACGAACTGGAAGTGCGCATTTTCAGCTTCGCCTATAAAAAAGGGATACCGAACGATGTGTCGGGCAACGGCGGGGGATATGTGTTCGATTGCCGTGCCATTAACAACCCGGGCAAATACGAACGGTATAATAATGTAACCGGCCTTGATGAGCCTGTAATTAAATTTCTGGAAGAGGATGGTGAGATTGTAGACTTTCTAAACAATATTTACCCTATAGTGGACAGACACGTAAAGCGCTATATCGAACGGAGCTTCACCAGCCTGATGATATCCTTCGGCTGTACAGGCGGGCAACACCGTTCGGTTTACGCAGCGCAGCATATGGCGGAGCATATTGCTAAAACGTGGGGCATAAAAGTTTCACTTGTACATCGTGAACAGAACCTGGAGCAGGAGTTCAGAAAAAGATAAGATGGCGTATGAGAAGTGGGGACATTATCAAGGAATCAATTAACCGTTAAGAGAACTACGAGAGCAATACGATTTATAGGGAGTTGAAATTAACCAGTATTGTTGATATATTAACACCAATCAGAACGATTTTAATATGATTAAATCACAAAATTCAAACATCAAACTTCAAAAATAATGAAAGCAATGATTTTCGCTGCAGGGCTCGGAACACGGCTTAAGCCCCTGACGGACACCATGCCAAAAGCTTTGGTCAGGGTCGGAGGGAAGCCACTGCTTCAGCATGTGATCGAGAAATTAAAAGGTTCCGGTTTCGATGAGATCATCATCAACATTCACCATTTTGCTGATCAAATAATCGATTTTGTGGAATCAAATGATTATTTTGATATCCGCATTGAATTTTCCGATGAACGTGATAGATTGCTCGATACAGGAGGAGGGGTCAAAAAAGCCTCCTGGTTTTTTGATGATCATAAGCCTTTTCTGATTCACAATGTTGACATCCTTTCCAATATAGATTTGCGAAGCCTCTACAAAATACATGAACTGAACAATTCAGAGGCCACCTTAGTGGTCAGCGATCGCCCCACATCACGTTATCTGCTCTTTGACGACAGCTTACAACTGAAAGGGTGGCTCAATAAAACTAACGGGGAGACGAAATCTCATTTTCCAGATATCAACCCGGATAATTACAATAAACTTGCTTTTTCGGGGATTCATATTCTTAATACCTCTATTCTCAGCTATATGCAACATTTTCCGGATAAATTCTCAATCATAGATTTCTACCTGTCGATATGCAGTAAGGTAAGAGTGGCCGGTTACACACCTGTAAACCTTAAGATGATAGACGTGGGCAAGCCGGGCTCCCCGGAAGAGGCTGAAAGCCTATTACTGTAATCCCAATGCTGCAATTAACTGTTTAGCACATCAAACAATGATGCGTCAATCGATTTGGATACCTGAATCAATATTGCAATGTAATTTCCAACACACTGTAAAATAATTGAGCTGTTTCTAACCAACAACCTGAACACTATATTTTATAGAGAATAACATTAAACTACCAATTCGTCGATTGGCTTCAGACCGATTGTCTATAATATCTAATTAAGTTTTGGCTTGTATATTTTAACATTAATCCTTATCAATCATTAAAGCTGCAGCCGTTAAACATTGTTAATTGTTGATTATATAATAAATTTATTTACTTATAATTTGCATATTAAATTATTTGTTATTTTATTTGTATGTATTTATACAATTTTTTGGTTTCATCCAACTCTCAACACCAATTATAATAATATAAATATGACTAATTTTAACAATACTTTTCGTTAATGCGGGGGCAAATTATTCGAAAATCCGCCCTTCTCCGTCTCAACCACCACAGGACAAGACGTCTTTGGATCTTAATAGAAAAAAACGGGGAAGTTACCTCTGGGATCACAAGGATCGCCCCTATGTATGAAACGAAAAAAGTCATTAATGCAACGAAAAACAGCCAGGGAGTAAAAAGTCTTCTAAGGAAGTTTCTCAAAGGCAGAAAAACAGATTTAATCGCTCTTTGCGCGTATCATCGGCAAAAAAATATTTCACAAAAAACGACATCATTTCAAAACTAATTAAACAGTAATAACTTAAAAAAAGAAGCAAATGGAAAGTAAAAAACGATCTCTAAAGGAGAAAAACAGATCCTTGCGATTTCTGTTTTTATCTCTCTACTTTTTCTCAGCTGTCATATCCTATGCACAGGTGACTGTGAAAGGAAAGGTTGTTGATGCGACAGGGGAAACCTTGATTGGCGTGAATGTAGTATTAAAAGATACACGTCAGGGAACCGTTACAGACATGGCCGGAGAGTTCACTATATCTGCACCCTCATCCAACAGCACCCTTGTCTTCTCTTACGTGGGTTTTAGAGAAATAGAGGTCCCGTTGAACGGAAGAAACTATCTTTCCGTCACCATGGAACAAGACATTGAGCTGCTGGACGAAATAATTGTTGTGGGCTACGGAACACAAAAGAGAACAAGCGTAACGGGTGCAGTTTCCACTTTATCCAATACCGAGCTCATAAAGGCTCCGGTTGTGGGGGTTACAAACGTGCTTGGTGCCAGAGTAGCCGGTGTAACCATGCTGCAACAGTCAGGACAACCTGGACAGGACGCAGCATCTCTGCTTGTAAGGGGAGAAGGCGCCACTTACATAGTGGACGGCGTGATAAGAAGCATCAATGAAATTGATCCCAATGAAATTGAGTCTATCTCGATTCTTAAGGATGCCACATCAGCCTCTGTATATGGTTTGAATGCAACCTCCGTAGTTATTGTCACAACCAAACGGGGAAAAGAAGGGAAACTGGGTATAGGATACAACGGTTCATACGGAGTTAGTCAAAATGCCAATCAGATCAAGTGGCTCGACGGGCCGGGATATGCCTACTGGTACAACATGGCTAGGGAAATGGATGGCGATGAGCCTGTATTTACTTCAGCTCAGGTTGAAAAAATGAAGTCCGGTATTGATGGATGGGGTAATACTAACTGGTACGATGAAGTATTCGGCATCGGGTCAACAATGAATCACAATGTAAGTGCAACAGGAGGCACCGAGAAAGTAAGATTCTTCTCAGCTATCAGTGCATTTCAGCAAAAAGGGAATGTGGATGAATTCAATTATACCCGTTATAACCTGAGGGCTAACATTGATGCAAAACTTACAAGCAACATCACAATGGTGATGAATGTTGCCGGACGCCTGGACGAACATAACAGACCCAGCTATTCAGCGAACCCCAATGATTGGCACAACATTCCCCAGCAGGCTGTGCGTGCACTTCCCTATCTGCCAATGAAAATAACAGACGAAGACGGGAAGGAGTACTATACCTCCACGCGTACCGCTTCATCGCCTGTTAGCCCCATTGCAGCAATCTATGAGTCTGGATACAGCAGGCCCAGAAACACAACCATCCAAACCAACTTTTCACTCAATTATGATGCACCTTGGATGGAGGGGCTCAGCATGAAGTTTATGGGAGCATATGACAGGTTTTTTCAGTTTAACAAGACGCTCACCATACCCTTTCAGACACTGATTGGAGCACTACCAAGCACTTCAACCGAGACGATCGGCTACGTGCCGTTTGAGAATAATTCGGGAAACACCACCCTAAGTGAAAGTGCACATAGTTCCACTAATATAGTAACACAATCCAGTTTCACATACGATAAAATGTTTGACAAACACAAAATCAACCTTTTCGGTCTTGCGGAAACCCGCAGTGGCTTCGGCAATACACTGGGAGCTACTGGATACGGCCTTGACTTCCTTGAACTCGATGAGTTGAGCAAAATAACAAATACAACCGGTAAGGGAGAAGAGAAGATACCGGTTATTTCGGGAGGAAGCAGCCAGTCACGGTTGATCGGTTTTGTGGGAAGGTTAAACTATGATTACGACAATCGTTATCTGTTAGAGGCCTCTATCCGTCGTGACGGAAGTTATCTTTTCAGCGGTATGGCAGGCTCTCAATGGGTGAATCTTCCTGCTTTGTCTGCCGGATGGAGAATGAACAACGAGGAGTGGTTTCATGCCGATTGGATAGACAATCTTAAAGTTAGGGGCGGTATTGGAAAAACAGCCACATCTGCCGTTAGTGCGTTTCAGTATCTCAACCTAATGACACTTGCCTCAAATTCACTTATACTGGGCAATCAGAGGCAGAGCATGATCTACTCAGGAACATTAGGCAATCCCTACCTAACCTGGGCAAAAGCGATCACCTACAACATAGGTACGGAATTTATGGCGTGGAAGGGACTACTTGGAGCAGAACTGGATGTATTCTACAAATATCAGTATGATCTGCTTGGCGGTGTGGGTGGCTCTTACCCTCCGTCAATGGGTGGATATTTTTTCAGTACAGACAACGTAAATAAGATCGATTACAGAGGTTTTGATTTTACCATATCTCATAACAACAAAATCGGAGATTTCAGGTATGGTGTTAAGTGGATTGGCACTCTGGCATATCGCAGATGGCTCTATTATGCCGGGGATTCTGAGAACACGCCCGATTACCGTAAATTAACGGGCAAAGAGGTGGGATCTCAACTCGGATTCATTGCTGAAGGATTATTCCAGTCGCAGGAAGAGATAGACAACTCGCCCACGATTGTAGGGTCAAAAGTTCTCCCCGGTTATATCAAGTATAAGGATAGAAATGGAGATGGCAAAATCTCATACGCACAGGATATGGGTTATGTCGGAAAGAGTCCCTATTCCAAATTCCAAACCTCACTCAACCTCAACGGAGAATGGAAAGGATTTGACTTCGACATCCTACTGCAATCGGGTCTCGGACGTACAGTAGCCCTGACGGGGGTATATACTTCAATTGGATCCGAAGGAATTATGGATAATACAGCCTTCACAAAGCTCTTCTACCACGGAGGAAACTCTCCTCAGTTCCTTCCTGAAAACTCATGGAGACCGGACAAGCAGAAAGCCGAATTTCCACGTCTCTCGCTGGTAACAGTAAGTACAAACAATGCATACTCTTCAACTTTCTGGTACAGAAATGGAAACTATCTCCGCTTAAAATCATTCCAGCTGGGATATACTATACCAAACTCAATCACCAGAAAAGCCGGAGTCGACAGGATCAGGCTGTTTATAGAAGGGTCCAATATACTCACATTCAGCGTATTGACCAAGTATAACATCGATCCAGAACAGCCAGGAGTTAACAATGGGTACTATCCACAGCAGAAAACCCTCTCTTTCGGGCTTAATTTCTCATTATAATCACTTTTAATCGACTGAAAATGAAAAAAATATTTAGGGAACTTCTATATATGGGCACAGCTGTCATTATATTAAGCAGCTGTTCGGAATGGCTAGACCTGACTCCAACGGATCAACTCACCGACAAAGTGGTATGGGAGAAAGAGTCTAGTGTTGACCTCTATGTGAACGGCTTCTATACTTATCTGAACCAGTATGGGCAGTTTGGTACAGCACAAGCTGCGGGGAACCTTACAGAAAGCTTAACCAGTACATTCAAGTATGGTTCTTATGCACTTGGACACAAAGCGGGACATGCTAACAATTATGTTTTTAATCCTTCAACAGTCACACCAGCCAGCTGTTTTTACAGCAATTGGGATGATGCCTACAACAAGATAAGGAGAATGAATGAGTTCCTCCATTCTATGAGACAATACGGTAACTTCTCTGAAGAGATCAACAAAAGATGGGAGGCACAGGTGCTTTTCTTCCGGGCATTTATCTACTTTCAGCTTGCTAAAAGGCACGATGGAGTAATTCTTTATACTTCTATTGAGGAAATGCAAAAGGACAAGGCACGCAGTTCAAATGAAGATACTTGGGATTTAATTGAATCGGATCTCGATTTTGCGATAGCGAACCTACCTGAATCATTGACTGGCTCCAATCAGGGGAGACTCACCAAATTCGCAGCACTGGCATTCAAATCCAGGGCTATGCTTTATGCAAAACGATGGCAATCTGCTTACGATGCAGCTGATGCGGTTGTGAAATCAAACAAGTTCGGTCTGGTGGATGATTATGCCCAATCATGGAAAGGGAGCAATGAGGAATCGATCCTTGAGTTCAGATATGACGAACTGGGACCTAACCATACATTCGACAAAGACTATGTGCCTCTGAGCGACGGTTACGAGTTTGGCGGGCTAGGCACTCCTACACAGGAGATGGTGGAAAGCTATGAGAAAGCAGACGGCACCAAAATGAGCTGGACTGCTTACTATACAAAGAATGCGACCCGGCCTCCCTACGAAGAACTTGAGCCCCGTTTTAAAGCAACTGTAATCTATCCGGGAAGTACATGGAAAGGCAAGGTAATGCAGAACTCGGTAAACGGCACCAATGGTACCTTTATGGCATACAGGGCACAGCCTTATACATATGGCCATACTACTACCGGCTACTTCTTGAGAAAGCTGATGGATGAGAATTTGATCGACGTGAAGGGCAAGCCCAGCAAACAGACATGGGTGGAGATTCGTTATTCAGAGGTGCTTCTGAATTTAGCCGAAGCAGCCTTCAGACTTAATAAGATAAATGAAGCCAGAAGTGCAATGAATGAAGTCCGCGAAAGAGTTAATCTGCCTGCAAAAAACTCTTCAGGCAATGAATGGTTCAATGACTACAGAAACGAAAGAAAAGTAGAACTGGCTTATGAAGGACATCTATTCTGGGATATGAGAAGATGGGAACTGGCACATATAGAATATAACAACTATCGTTGCCACGGCTTTAAAATAACAGGTGACAATTATGAATACATTGATGTGGATTATCAGGACAGAAAGTTCTCCGCGAAAAACTATATACTCCCTATCCCTGACGAAGAGTTGGCAAACAATTCATTGATTGAGCAATACGACAGTTGGAAATAATTAAATTAATAATCGTATGAAGAAATATATATATACAACCCTTACGTTACTCTGTTCAGCATTTTTCTTGCTGAACGGATGCCAGCAGGTAGAAGACCTGACACCTTCTGTGTCGCGCTATGGAATTAACAGTCTGAATGCATCCTTTTATGGTGACGAAAGTTCTGAAAACAGCTTCACAAGCGAAATAAATTACGAGACCGGCGTTATTACAATTGTATTTCCGTACAACTACCCCAGAACATCCGAGAATGTACTTACAACGGATGACCTGAAAAAGGTGAGAGTGACGGCAAACCTGGATGATAATGTAACTATCTCCCCATCCCTTCTTTATATGGATCTGACTAAAGAAAACTTTATTACGGTTACCGACCAGTCAAAAACAAAAAAAGATTATAAGATTGTAGCAGAGATCCGTAAAAGCGCCGAGGCTAAGATTACCGACTTCAACCTCGATGCACTAGGCATTTCTGGCATTATCGATGAGCTAAACAAGACTATTTCCCTCATCTCTATTGAACCGATCGGCGAGGTATTGGCTAAGCTAAGCATTTCTCACGGCGCAACCATCAGCCCTGATCCCAGAACAACTGCTCTGAACTATGACAACGAAGTAACTCTTACCGTTACTGCACAGAATGGGTCGGACAAAGCGATCTATACCATTCGAAAAGATGTTCCAAACAAAGTGGAACTGGGTATGCGCAACGGCAGTGACAAGGTACTCTGGTCAAAGAAACTGCAGACCGATCTGGGTATTTCAGCGCTGAATGTAACAACCAGTCTTGCCGTTACGAAAGATTATGTTATTGTGAATACAAGAAATGAACCTGGCATGATACTGGATCGCAAGACGGGTACGAAGGTAGGCACAATGCCCAATATGCAATCCATTATCGGAGGCCTTACCAACTTCTTTGCCACAGCAGATGACGGAAACAATATCCTGATATGCAATCTTGCGCCAAATGCAGGCACCTACAAGGTGTGGAGAATCAACGGTGTGAACGGTACTCCCGAGCTCTACATTGACTGGGCTGCGAGCGGAAGCACTGCCATTGGGCGAAAACTCTCAATAAAAGGGAGTCTCGACGGGGATGCAATCATCACTGCAGCAATTATGGGTGACGCCAAATCATTTGCCCGCTGGCAGGTTAAAGGAGGAGTGCTTCAGTCGCAGATACCCGAGATAGTAGCTATACCCGAAATAGGAGGAGCCTGGTGGAACAACGCCGACGTTGTAGCTACCAACCCTTCAGACCCCATAGGTGACTATTTTGTTTCTTACTATGCATTACCTAGAAGATTCGCATGGATAGACGGTAAAACCAACACTTTCAGGGCGCTCGGACCAGAGATAAGCGGAAACTGGGTACAAAATGCAGCCGACTACACCGTGTTCAACGGAAATCCTTATGCTGCAAGCAACTCGGTAAACTCTTTCACCTGGGGTAGTGACGACAAGATCTATCTGTTTGATGCAAGTTCAACCACCACATTCACCGAACCCATTTGGACCTCTCCAATCGGCACATACGGCGGTAAAGACAACGGAGGACAAAATGGAAACGGCACCGGAGATGTAATTTTGAAAGTTTCAACCGACGGATATTACATGTATCTCTACTTCATGTTCACCAACGGATGTGTAGTATGTGTACAATATGATTGTATTGACATGTAAGATAAGGTTCAGATAAACCGTATAATTGAGTTGTCTGAATTTTGAGCCTGATTAAAAAGAAAATTTGTGTTACCTTTGGTACCAGTTTTATTTTAGTCACCGCAAAATTCAGACAACTTTTTCCAACAACCCCAGTCATATGATCAGCAACCCGGTGGGGGCTAGCTGCAAGATATCAAATAAACATTTCATTAATTATGAGAATACTAAAATTACCCGCATACAGATTCTTTATAGCTATCATCCTTGCCCCGCTGCTGCTCCTTTCCGCAGCCTGTGGACGAGATGAAGCTCCAGATACGGATTATGAATTTCCCGATCCACCCAAAAACAATATAAATAAGCCCCGTTATATATGGATAGATGCAGCAGCCAACTTCCGTGACTTTGCCAATAGCAGGGAGAATATTGTTCGTGATTTAAAACTGGCCAAAGATGCCGGTTTTACGGATATTGTCGTGGACATCCGTCCAACATCGGGCGATATACTTTATAAATCGTCCGTTCAGGGTGCGGCACAGGTACAATGGCTGGGGGCATGGGTGAACGGTGTGTATTCAAAAGTAGAACGAACCGCAACCTGGGACTATCTGCAGGCATTCATCGATGAAGGGCATAAGCTGAACTTAAAGGTTCACGCAGGATTCAATACAATGGCGGGGGGGCACAGCAGCGGGTTAGGCAGCCAGGGGCTCCTCTACAGAGATTCGTCAAAGAAAGATTGGGCAACCTCCGAAAATCTCTCCACCGGCATCACAAATACTATGGATGCAGGAGGAGGAACAAAATTCTTCAATCCGGCAAATGATGATGTACAGAATTATTTATGTGATCTGCTTAAAGACCTTGCCAAATATAATCTGGATGGCATCATCCTCGACAGGGGAAGATTCGACGGAGTACAGTCCGATTTCTCCGATCTCACCAGAAAAAAGTTTGAGGCATATCTGGGAAATGTAAAGCTGGCAAATTTCCCTGGCGATATTCTCCCTCCCGGGACAACTATGCAACAAGTCATCGCCATGAGCACCTATCCCCCCTACTTCACCAAATGGCTCGAATTCAGAGCGAAGGTAATCTATGACTTTATGTCTAAAGCACGCGGTACTGTAAAATCAGTGAATCCGGATATGAAGTTTGGCATCTATGTCGGGGGGTGGTATTCTACTTACTATGAGGTTGGCGTCAACTGGGCCAGTCCGAAATACAACCCAAGCCTGACCTACAAGTGGGCTACCCCTCAATATATGAATTACGGGTGTGCCGGATTGATGGACCAGATCCTAATAGGCGCCTATGCCTCTCCACTAAGAGTATATGGATCTTCTGAATGGACGATGCAGGGTTTTTCGAAGCTGGCAAAGGACAAAATTAAAGATAGCTGCCCCATGGTTGCCGCCGGTCCCGATGTAGGCAACTGGGACAGCAACAATCAGGCGACCCAGGAGCAGGAAAACCAAGCAATTGTCAACTCCGTAAAAGCCTGTATGGATGAATGCGACGGTTATTTCCTGTTTGATATGATTCATTTAAAAATGGCCAATCAGTGGCAATACGCAAAAGAGGGTATAAATAAAGCCATAGGCAGTAAATAAACCATCTATTACCGAAATGCGGACAGAGGTCATCGTAATATTAAAGATATCAATATACTATAAAAAAATGAACAGCATATTTAAGATATTTCTAACCCTTTTGATCACAACTTTTTTTTTATGTTGCAACACAGACAAGAAATCCCAACCGGCAGATATTTTACCGAAACTCATTTGGATTGATGCAACAGCTAATATTGAGCGATTCAATAACAAAGACACTATTGACTATTATCTGGAAAAAGTAAAAGGACTAGGTTTTACAGATATTGTGGTTGATGTTCGGCCCATTTCGGGACACGTACTTTATGACAGCCAATATGCCCCGAAGCTCACGGAATGGAAAGGAAAAGAGATCCATTACGATTTTGATTACCTGGAATACTACATTGAGAAAGCTCACAGCCTCGGGCTGAAGGTGCAGGCATCTCTCAACACCTTTGTGGCAGGCCACAACTATATGGATTCCGGCCCGATCTATGAGGAAGGGAAATCAGAATGGGCATCTATTATTTACACACCGGATGAAGAGGTGAAGCTGATCCCTATAACAGAGGAGAAAAACAAATATTCAGCCATGGTAAATCCTGTGAATGAGGAATTTCAAAGCTATATCCTGAATATCTTCAGAGAGATCGTGGAAAAATACCCGGAACTGGACGGTATCATTCTCGACAGGGTGCGATACGACGGCTTCACCGCAGATTTTTCGGAATTGTCACGTAAGAAATTTGAAAACTATCTGGGAAAAAACATGGATCGCTTCCCCGACGATATCTACCGATGGAAGAAAAACGAAAACGGCGGGCTCTACCCCGAACGCGGCAAGTATTTCCTGCAATGGATCGAATGGCGTACATCTGTCATCTATGACTTCATGTCAAAAGCCAGGAAGGTCATCAAATCCGCCAATCCAAATATCTCTTTCGGGACCTATACAGGCGCCTGGTACCCCTCTTACTTTGAAGTGGGAGTTAACTTTGCAAGCAGGAATTACGATCCTTCGGCCGATTACGACTGGGCCACTCCCGCCTACAAGAACTACGGTTACGCCGAACTGCTGGATCTGTTTACCGTAGGCAACTACTACACTACCATTACCATTGAAGATTACCTGAAAGAAAACCCCGAAATCAAAAACGAGACTGATATGTGGGCACAACATGGAACATGGTACTGCGTGGAAGGATCGAACCAGCACCTGAAATCAATCCTCGATGGGAATAAGTTTTATGGAGGGATTCTGGCAGACCAGTTCTACGATAATCCCGAAGGACTCGCTGCATCAATCAGGATGAACCTGGAAACTTCTGACGGATTAATGATCTTCGATATCGTGCATATCATTGAAAATGATATGTGGAAATATGTAGAAAAAGGGATGCGTGAAGTAGGTGCAATATAAGCCCGAAATAGATTAAATCGCTTTAAAAATTGGAAGTATGCTCAGGAAGAGGAGATGAATGTACCACAGTTTTTCAAACGGATTGAGAAAGATAAAAAATAGAGAGATGATTTTTCTGAAGAAAAATCCGCACAATGACGAGAAGCACCTTATTCTGGTTCATTCAGATCCGCAATTCCACAAAGAAGAAAACTTCCAGAACTACGCTAAAGTGATTGAGGATATTGCACAACTAAAAAAATTACCCCGACAGGGACATTCTGGGTGTCGATTTCGGGGATCTGGTGGGAGACAAACCGGAACTCTATCCTCTTTATATTGAACATCTGAACCGTACGGGAATACCTTTTTACCGAATGCCGGGCAACCATGAACTGCAGTTTGGGGGACGTACCCCGGAAACCATCAGTGTGCAAACAATAAATATCTCCGTCCTGCTCGACATGCTAAAGCCTTATAACACCCATCCGCTAACGGTACATATGCATTACACGAATTCACTATACTTATGATGATTATTTTTAACTATATATTGCAATATCTAAGAAAATATCAAAAATAAATAATGTTAATTAGTCGGCACTTAATAAATTATTTTATTTTTATGTTTGCATATCAGCTTTTTTTATCTTTATTTTGTGGATTATTCTAAATCATTTTTGATTATTAATATTTTTTGCTCGCTCCGCGTTACTATAAGAGACAATCAAAAATGAGTATATTTAACATACTAAAGAAACGTGAAAGGGTGCTTTCCTTGTTTACGAAGGATCGCATAAGTGCTGGAAAACGATGGAAATCATCAATGAGAAAATACGAAAGACCCAACTGATAATTTTTTTAACAAAAAGTATCCTATGACAATCTATTCACGAAGAAAATTTTTAAAAACAGCTGCGGCAGGCG
>ENA-UOOI01000422-UOOI01000422.1-fermentation-metagenome-genome-assembly--contig:-NODE-422-length-54248-cov-150.464396_pt1 | contig 54248 bp, 50 predicted proteins | sample MGYA00245779_ERZ724027 | MGnify/ENA primary metagenome ERZ724027 (study PRJEB28704, sample SAMN03018318) | fermentation metagenome | biome: anthropogenic terrestrial biome; feature: soil...
TTGTACCAGAAGGGCTGACGAGCCCTCAACTTTCATTTAACTTTACAATACGAAATCATTTACAATGGAGGTCATTAAAATGAAAAAATGGGTTTGCTCGGTATGCGGATATGTTTACGAAGGCGAAACACCTCCGGAGTTTTGCCCGCAGTGCCATGCACCTGCTTCTAAATTTAAGGAGCAGAAAGAAACCGTTGGCTTTGCCTGTGAACACGAAATCGGCATTGCGCAGGGGTGTGATCCGGAAGTCTATCAGGGCCTGAAAGATAACTTTACTGGTGAATGCAGCGAAGTCGGCATGTATCTTGCCATGAGCCGTCAGGCAGACCGCGAAGGATATCCGGAAATTGCAGATGCATTTCAGCGCTATGCTTATCAGGAAGCAGAGCATGCGTCAAAGTTTGCAGAGCTGCTCGGAGAAGTCGTTACAAAGAGCACAAAGAAAAATTTGGAAATGCGCGTAGAAGCAGAGGCAGGTGCCTGTGCTGGAAAACTGGCCCTTGCCAAAAAGGCCAAGGAATTGAACTATGATGCAATCCATGATACCGTCCATGAAATGGCTAAAGATGAGGCACGCCATGGTACCGGCTATAAAGGTTTGCTCAAGCGTTATTTTGGAGAATAATTGTCTTAGATAAAAAGGGCACAGAAACGGGCTGTCAGATAGGTTGTATCTGACAGCCCGTTTTTGTCTGTTCTATGCTGTCTGCTATTTGCTTTTTGGGGAACAATTGTATAAAATAGACTGCGTGGAAGGAGGGACAGGACATGGCGAAAGTCTATACACTGGCGGTCATCGGTGGTGGAGCGGCCGGACTTATGGGAGCAGTCCGTGCATCGGAACTGCTGGGAGGAGCAAATGTTATTCTGCTGGAAGCAGCACCGCGTGTGGGGAAAAAACTGCTTGCCACCGGAAACGGGCGCTGTAATTTGACAAACCAGAATATGAGTCCTCAACATTATCACGGCGATGCGGACCGTGCTGCTCCAATTTTGGAAGCATATCCACCCAAAAAAATAATTGCTTATTTTCAGCATCTTGGCCTTCTGTGCCGGGAACAGTCGGAGGGCCGAATTTATCCTTACAGTATGCAGGCTTCTACTGTACTGAATATTCTGCGTGCCCGTCTGCACGATTTTGGTGGAAAAGAACAATGCGATTTTGCTGTTCAGACAATCTGCCGTACACCGAATGGCTACAGCATTCTTTCAAAAGGGGGAATGTCTGTTTGTGCTCGGTTTATCCTGCTGTGCACCGGCGGCATGGCACAGGCAGGAGCGGACAGCGGCTATCCACTTGCACGTCAGCTCAGGCACAGTGTTACGCCACTGAAACCAGCTTTAGCACCAATTTTGGTGCGGGACAAAAAGCGCGTACGCGCCTTAAAAGGCGTACGTGCTCGGGCAGCAGTTTCTCTTTGGCGGGGAAGCAAAATGCTGCGTCAGACAGAAGGGGAAGTGCAGTTTACAGATGGCGGTCTTTCCGGCATCTGTGTGTTTGAACTTTCTCGGGAAGCGGCCTCCGGAGATGTCCTTTCTATTGACCTTGTACCGGATTACAGCCTCTCGGAACTTTATAAAATTACGGGTGGAAAACTAGATGGTGTTCTGCATAAAACACTTGTGCAGGCATGCCCGTTTGAGAGATGCAAGAATTTTTGCTTTGCCGTGGACCGAACAGAGGATTTCAAGCATGCGCAGGTTACAGCGGGCGGGGTTCCGCTTTCCCAACTGGACGGCAGCTGCGGCAGTCGTCGTTCTCCCGGCGCGTGGCTTTGCGGCGAGATCCTGAATGTTGACGGCGACTGCGGCGGCTATAATTTACATTGGGCATGGAGTTCGGCTTTATGTGCCGTACAGGCGATTCACGAGGAGGCTCACAAATAATATGTTCTATCATGTTTCAGCTGTTTCTCTTCCGCTGCATGCGACAGAAGAGGAGCTCCTTTCCCGTGCTGCGAAGCGGCTGCATGTGAAAGAATCAGACGTCGTTTCCTGCAGGCTTTATCGGCGCTCTGTAGATGCGCGAAGAAAAGAGAATGTGCATTTTACCTGTACTGCTGAAGTTACCTTGCGGGCGGGTGTCGAGGTGCGCAAAAGCGTTTTTCAGCGTGACCGTCAAATCAAGAAAGCAGAAACTTACCGGTATCAGCTCCCGCAGAGCCGTCCGCTGTCTATCCGTCCGGTGGTGGCCGGATTTGGGCCGGCTGGGCTTTTTGCCGCTTTAACGCTTGCACAGGCCGGTCAGAAACCAATTGTGCTGGAACGGGGAGCGCCAGTCGAGGAACGTCAGCGGGATGTACAGCGTTTCTGGCAGAGCGGTACTTTGAATCCGGACTCCAATGTACAGTTTGGAGAAGGCGGCGCCGGTGCATTTTCCGATGGAAAACTCACGACCGGTACGAAAGATCCGCGCATCAGCCATGTGCTGGAATCCTTTGTGCAGGCAGGGGCGCCGGCATGTATTCTCTGGGAGGCAAAGCCGCATATTGGGACCGATCGCCTGCCGGGGACTGTGAGGGCACTGCGGGAACAGATCCTTGCGCTGGGTGGAGAAATCCGTTTCCATTCCATGCTGGATGATATTCACCTAAAGAATGGCTCTTTGCAGTCTGTTACAGTCCGACAGCAGGACGGCAGCCAGTATGAGCAGCCGTGCAGCCACTTAATCCTTGCGGTTGGACACAGTGCACGTGACACCTTTGCTATGCTGCTCAAGAATCAACTGCTCCTGCAGCAGAAGCCGTTTGCGGTCGGTGTGCGCATTGAACATTTGCAAAAAGAGATTGATCAATCACAATATGGACCTGCTGCAGGGGATCCGGTACTCGGAGCAGCAAGCTATCAATTGGCGGCACATTTAGAGAATGGCCGGGGTGTTTATACATTCTGTATGTGCCCCGGCGGTACGGTCGTAGCTGCTGCCAGTGAGATGAAACGCGTGGTTACCAACGGGATGAGTACCTTTGAACGGGATGGGGAAAATGCGAATGCGGCATTGCTGGTAGGGCTTTCCCCTGCAGATTTTGGCAGCAGCCACCCGCTTGCAGGAATTGAGTTGCAGCGCAGGCTGGAATCCAGCGCCTACAAAGTGGGCGGCGGAAACTATGCGGCTCCTGCACAGCGGCTGGGAGATTTTTTGGAGGGAAGAGCCAGTACTTCCTGTGGAAAAGTTCATCCCTCTTATAACCGCGGTGTGGCTTATACGGACTTGCACCGTTGTCTGCCGCCGTTTCTGACGGAGTCAATCGAACAGGGTGTGCGCCGGTTTGCCGGGCATCTGCGCGGATTTGACAATCCGAATGCACTGCTGACAGCTGTGGAGAGTCGGTCTTCTTCACCGGTTCGTATCGTTCGTACAAAAGAAATGACAGCACCGAATGCTGGAGGACTGTATCCCTGCGGAGAAGGAGCGGGGTATGCGGGCGGAATCGTTTCGGCAGCTGTGGATGGAATCCGTTGTGCGGAAGCTGTGCTGCGGGATTCTCTGCGAAGTGACACATGAAAACAGTTGATTTTCTTTTTCGTCAGCCTTTCCAAACTGAGGCTATGACAATATCCGGATTTCAAAAATGATGATGCATGCTGTCTTTCCTGTGCCTGCAAAATTCATTCTTTTACACAAATTATAAATTCTGTAAATTATGGAACCTAGACTCCGCGTATTTTTAGATTATAAAATTATTGTTCATGATTTGTTAATTAAATAGGTACCAAAGATATAGTAAAATAATAAACAGAATAGATTAGTTACAGCGACAGGAGGGTGGAATTGTTTGGGTATATCAGACCACTGAAGCCTGAACTTCTGGTTCGTGAATATGAATCTTACCGGGCCGTTTACTGCAGTGTTTGCAAGGTGCTTGGAAAACGTTATGGTATTTTTTGGCGGCTGGCGCTGAGCTATGACAGCACATTTTATGCAATGCTTCTGTTTTCACTGCATGGTGTTTGTCCCGGGCTTGAGCAGAAGCACTGTGTGGCAAATCCGCTGAAAAAGTGTGTTTTCTGCAAGAGTGGCCTGCCGCAGCTGCAGCAGGCAGCCGCACTTTCTGTCCTGCTTACAGTAAGTAAACTGCAGGATGACCGGATGGATCATGGTAAGGGAAAAGTCTTAGCCTCCTTTCTCATCCCTCTTGTCGGCAGAAGCTACCGGAAAGCAGCGTCGGACTATCCCTGGATGGAAGTGGAAGTCCGCAGATGCGTGGAACAGCAGGTGAAAGCCGAATCTCAGTCGGATGCAGATTTGGATACCTGTGCAGCTCCCAGTGCCGAAATGCTGGCTCGTATTTTGGAACATGAATCGTCTGGTGGTTCCCCTATATCTCAGACGCGCGTTCTGCGGGAAAGCGGTTATTATCTTGGCCGATGGGTATATTTAATGGATGCTGCAGATGATATGGAGAGAGATACGAAAAGCGGGGATTTCAACTGGTTTGTGAAGCATTTCGGCCTTACGCAGCAAAGTACAGATGAAGAATGGTCCACTGCACGGGAGCAGGCAAATGGCAGCCTGAATTTGACGATGTCCCGCTTGTGTGCGGCCTTTAATCTATTGGACCTTCAGTCATATTCTACTATTTTGCACAATGTTATCGAAAAAGGACTTCCAGATAGGCAAAAACAGCTGCTTTTTAAAAAGGAGAAAAAATAATGTCAGACCCCTATCAGGTTCTCGGTGTATCTCCGAGTGCATCAGATGAAGAAGTGAAGACTGCATATCGTAATTTGGCAAAAAAATATCATCCTGATAATTATGCAGACAGCCCGCTTGCTGATCTTGCAAGTGAAAAAATGAAAGAAATTAATGAAGCTTATGATTCAATCATGCGAATGCGTAAAGCGCGGGCGCAGGGGAATCCAAATTCTTACGGTGGTCCTTTTCAAAACAGTCAGGGTGGATATGGGTATGCAAATCCACAGCCGAATTCGTCCTCTGGTTTTACGGACGTGCGTTCTTTTATTATTAACGGCCGTATTTCCGATGCAGAGCAAATCTTAGATGGTGTTCCGGCAGAGAACCGCAATGCGGAATGGTATTTTTTGAAAGGTACTGTTCTGTACCGGCGCGGCCAATTGGAGCAGGCATCTGCCTATTTGGGTCGTGCCTGTCAGATTGACCCTTCTAATATGGAATACCGTGCTGCACTGAACCAAATTTCCACGCAGCGGGGCGGCTATTACGGCGGCTATAATCCGACTGCCTATAATTCCCAGTCAGGACTTAATCAGGCATGTGGCTGCTGCAATGACCTGATCTGTGCAGATGCGTGCTGTGAATGTTTTGGCGGCAATCTGATTCCCTGCGTTGGATGCCGCTGAGGAGGCTGACAAACATGAAACAGGATCGTACGGTGAAAGTTGCATTTTGTGGGATTGCCACAGCACTTGCGCTGGTCTTTATCTGTCTTGGCGGTCTCATTCCCGTAATGACGTATGCAATGCCAGCGCTGGCCGGTTTGATGCTGATGCCGGTTGTTGCGGAACTGGGAGTTTCGTGGGCATGGCCCGTGTATGCAGCATCTGCTGTTTTGGGAATGCTTCTCGGGCCGGATAAAGATGCTGCGGTAATTTATGTTCTGTTTTTTGGTTATTATCCGATTATGAAAGCTGTCATTGAGCAGCATGCTCACAGCAAACTGTTGTGTCTGCTGCTGAAATTGGCATTATTTAATGTGATCGCCGTGGCTGTTTTCTATATCAATATTTATCTGCTGGATGTTCCAAAGTCCTCTTTTACCATTGCTGGTTTTTATTTGCCGGGAGTCCTTCTGCTGCTCGGAAATTTTGTCTTTCTGCTGTATGATTATGCAGCTGGTGGTGTGGTCGTTTTCTATTTTCGCCGACTGCACGGAGTTGTCAGTAAATGGCTTTCTTCCGGCGTTTGATCGGTATGACTTTGAGGGCTGCCGCAAAGCATCATGCTCTTTGCTTTGCAGCGGCTTTTTTACGGTACCGCATTCAGGATAAAAGTTCTATTTGTCCGAATGCATTTTGTGGACAAACGATGCTAATAAAATCATGTAAACAGTTCAATATATCCCCAAGCAATAGCTGAAGTGAAAGTTTCAGCTTGCTTTTTTGTATCGGAGGTTTTAAACTGGTTACCAGGAGTTGATAAAACAATGAATGACTGCTTAACAACACGAATTCAGGAAAATATGGGTTCATTTTCAAAAGGCCAGCGGCTCATTGCAAAGTATATTATGGAACATTACGACAAGGTGGCTTTTATGACCGCCTCCCGGTTAGGTGCGACTGTTGGCGTGAGTGAATCTACCGTAGTTCGTTTTGCAACGGAAATCGGCTATGCAGGCTATCCTGAGCTGCAGCGGGCTATGCAGGAGATGATCCGCAGCAAGCTGACCACTGTGCAGCGGATGAAAGTGACCCGTGAACGCATTGGTTCTAATGATATTTTAAATTCTGTTCTTCTGCAGGACAGTGACATTATTCGCCGCACGATGGATTATACCTCTCATAAAGAGTTTTACATGGCGGTGGATGCTATCCTTGCAGCTCGGAAAGTCTATATTTTGGGAGCACGCAGCTGCCAGGCCTTGGCTTCTTTTCTTGCCTATTATTTTGGAATTCTTCTAGACGATGTGATGCTTGTTCAGGCAACCAGTGAAGCGGAAATTTTTCAGCAGATGATTCACATTAATGAGCAGGACGTGGTGATTGGAATCAGCTTTCCGCGCTATTCCAGAAAAGCAATCAAAGCTATGCAGTTTGCACACGACTGTGGAGCAAAGGGAATTGCCATTACGGATACTGCAGTTTCCCCGCTGGCTGAATATGCGGACTATGCCTTACTTGCGCGCAGTGATATTGCGGCTATTGTAGATTCTCTGGTGGCACCGCTCAGCTTGATTGATGCATTGATTGTAACGCTTGCGTTGAAAAAAGAGAATATTATGGATGAAACATTTCAGCGGTTGGAAGACATCTGGGACGAATACCATGTTTATGAAAAAGTAGAAAATGCTGCAGAGGATGATTCAAAGGATGCAAATGCCTGACGTTATTGTTGTAGGTGCTGGTGCGGCCGGCTTAATGGCTGCAGGAACTGCAGCTTACCGCGGGTTGGATGTTTGGCTGGTTGAAAAGAATTCTAAGCCCGGTAAAAAGCTGCAAATTACAGGGAAAGGCCGCTGCAATCTGACCAATGATTGTACAGTTCAGGAATTTCTCGAAAATGTTCCAACCAATCCGCGATTTTTGTACGGAGCGTTGACTCGCTTTTCTCCGGCAGATACCAAAACTTTCTTTGAGGGACTGGGTGTACCGTTAAAAACGGAACGGGGCCGCAGAGTCTTTCCACAGTCTGATCAGGCAGAAGACGTTGTAAAGGCGCTTACAGGCTGGGTGGAGAGCGGTGGAGTCAGCATTGTCAGGGGCAGTGTGTGCCGCCTATTGACACGCGCGGGAAAAGCCGCCGGTGTGCAGCTTACAGATGGCCGGAGAATCGAAGCCCATCAGGTCATCCTGTGCTGCGGCGGCGCATCTTACCCGGCCACCGGTTCGACAGGAGCAGGGTTCCAAATCGCGCAGCAGGCTGGACATACCATTCGGCCGTTATGCCCCTCATTGGTTCCGCTGAACTGTGCCGGGGAGGACTGCGGCTTAATGGCGGGTCTAACTCTTCGCAATGTTGCCTGCAAATTTTATGACTGTGTCAAAAAGAAAGTGATTCATGAAGAGTTCGGCGAGATGTCCTTCCGACCCTTTGGTGTGGGTGGTCCCATCATTCTGAGTGGCAGCGCGCATTTGCGGAATATGTCAGTTGGACGTTACAGAATCGATGTTGACCTCAAACCGGCCCTTAGCCCGGAGAAATTGGATGCACGGCTTGTGCGTGATTTGCAAGAACGCTCCAATCAGACCATTGTGCATTCTTTGCCTGCACTGCTGCCTCGGCAGATGATTCATGCAGCCGTGTATCGCTCCGGTATTCCGCCGCAGACCAGATGCGGGGAAATTACACGGGAGCAGCGCCGCGTTTTTGGCAAATTGCTCAAACAGTTTTCTTTTACAGTCACCGGATTCCGCCCTCTTAAGGAAGCAATTGTGACCAGCGGCGGTGTAGCTGTCAATGAAATAAGTCCGCAGACCATGCAGTCCAAGATCATCTCTGGCTTATATATTGCTGGGGAAATGCTGGATGTGGATGCGTATACCGGAGGATATAACCTGCAGATTGCATTTTCCACGGGGCGGCTTGCTGGGGAAAATGTGCAGGTAAGGGAATAGAAGCCTATTATATTGGGAAATGCTTTGCATTTCTGTATGTTTGTGCTATACTAAAAAAATATGCAGGTATGCAGTTTGCGCCGTGTATCTGCAATTTACTTTTTCGGAGGTCTGTACATGATCCATATTGCAATTGACGGCCCAGCCGGGGCTGGTAAGAGTACCATTGCACGGAAGGTTGCCGCGCAGATTGGTTTTATTTATGTGGATACAGGGGCTCTGTACCGCGCAGTCGGTCTGTTTATCCTAAGAAAAGGTATTGCACCGGAAAATGTGCAGGCTGTGGTGAAGCTTTTGCCACAGATTAAAATTTCCATTCGGTTTGAAAACGGTATACAGAAAGTTTATCTGAATGGAGAAGATGTTTCTGAAACCATTCGGACATCCGACGTCAGTATGTCTGCATCCGGTGTTTCTGCCATTCCTGCTGTGCGGGATTTTCTGTTTTCTCTGCAGAGAAGGCTCGCGCTGGAAAACAACGTGATTATGGATGGGCGGGATATTGGGACTGTGGTTTTACCGGATGCACAGCTGAAGTTCTTTTTAACGGCTTCTCCGGAAGAACGGGCACGGCGGCGCTTCGAGGAGATGCAGGCAAAAGGCCAGCAGACGGACTATGAGAAAGTGCTTTCCGATATCAGGAAGCGCGATGCGCAGGATATGCATCGGAAAATTGCGCCGCTGAAACTTGCTGCAGATGCAGTGAAAGTGGATACAACTGGAAAAACACTGGAGCAAAGTGAAAAACTTGTACGCGGAATTATCCATGAAAAGCTGGGACTGTAACAGGAAAGGATCGAGTTTGAAATGGAAATGACACCTTTGTACCGCTTTGCTAAGATAGTGCCGCAGTGGTTTGTGCGGCCAATTTTACCTGTCCGTATTCGGGGAACCGAAAATTTACCTAAAAAAGGGGCGGCAATTGTCTGCTTCAATCACATGCGGAATTCCGATCCTGTTCGTATTTTCTTTACCAGCCATCGGCAAATTTTTTTTCTTGGCAAATCCGAGCTTTTTCAAAATAAGTTTATCAGTTGGGTATTGCGCAATGTCGGGGTGATTTCCATCCAGCGCGGCCGCGGAGATGTGAATGCGATGAGTGATGCGGGAAAGCATTTGAAAAATGGGAATTTACTTGGCGTCTTTATTGAAGGGACCAGAAGCAGGGACGGATCTTTTGGCAAACCCAAAGCAGGGGTCGCCATGCTTGCATGGCGGTACCATGTTCCTGTGATTCCCTGCTGCCTGACCGCGAAAGACGGAAAACTTCCAAAAGTGTTTCACCCGTGCTGCGTGAGCTATGGTAAGCCGATACAGCCGGAAGAATTAGGTCTTGTTACAGGAAAAAGCAATGAACTCCGCGCGGCAAGTCGCACAATCATGCAAAAAATCCAGGAAATTCGCGCCGAAGATTTGAGGGCGCTTCCACAGTGAAGCGCCCGGCGCTTTTTTTCCGCGCAATTTATCAGTTTGTGCTGCGTGTTACGGCCCCTCTGGCGGTTCTGGTCCTTCGGATTCGTTTCCGCGGTATTCGCCAAATTCCACACAAGGGTCCTTTTATTGTCTGCTGCAATCATCGCAGTGTGATTGATCCATGGCTGTTGGCAATTGGTTTTCGGCAGCATCTGTATTTTATAGCCAAAAGCGAACTGTTCACCGATCACGGTCCGCATGCGGCAAGATTCCTTTCTGCAATGGGGGCCATTCCAATCCGTCGCAATTGTGCAGATCGGAAAGGCCTGCGCATGGCAGAGAAAGTTTTGGAACGCGGCGATGTGGTTGGAATTTTTCCACAAGGGAAAGTCCTGTTTGATAATGCTCCGTTTCGTCCCAAATCCGGTGCGATTTTACTTGCTGCTTATGTCGGAGTGCCCATTGTCCCCGTTTCCATCTGGTGCAGAGGGCCATGGAAACCTTTTAAAAAAGTAACAGTACGGTTTGGCAAACCAATTCCGGCAGGAACTTTTGCCGGAGCTGAAAAGGACAAGCAGCAGATGCGGAAATGTTCCAAACTGCTTGCAGATATCATCAATTCTCAATTGGAAGAAGGGCATCACCCTTGAAAATCGAAGTCGCTCGATCGGCTGGATTTTGTTTTGGAGTTAACCGCGCGGTTACAATGGTGGAAGACTTGCTGAAGCAGGGAAAGCGGGTCTGTACATTAGGCCCCATTATTCATAATCCGCAGACGCTTGCCCGCTTGCAGTCGCTTGGCGCTGTTATTGTAAAGGAACCAGAAGAGGCTCCGCCCGGCAGCACGCTGGTTATCCGCAGCCATGGAGTTCCCAGAGATGTACGGGAGCGGATTGACCGGCTGCCTGTTGAATGTGCGGATGCAACCTGTCCGTTTGTTGCCAAAATTCATCGCATTGTTGCGGAAGAAGGGCATAAAGGTAATCTGGTCCTGATTGCAGGGAACCCTGATCATCCGGAAGTGCAGGGAATTCTCGGACACTGTACTGGCCCGGCATTCGTTTTCAGGTCAGCTGCGGAACTTCTTGAAACTGCTCCCAAGTGGAATATTCCGCAAAAAAGTGTCATCTCAGTTGTGGCTCAGACAACTTTTAGTGTTGCAGAATGGCGAAATTGCCTGAAAATCCTGAAAAAGGTATATACAAACGTTAAAATTTTTGATACAATATGTAATGCAACTGCTAGCCGCCAAACCGAAGCAGAGGCGCTTGCATGCTCCTGTGATGCGATGATTGTACTTGGCGGTCGGCAGAGTTCTAATACGGCCAAGCTTTATGAAGTGTGCCAACAGCACACGCGGACTATTTTTGCACAGTCTGCGGCCGAAATTTCCCGCAAAGATTTGGCGGGAGTGCATTATTTAGGTATTACTGCCGGTGCCTCCACACCGGCAAGCATAATAAAGGAGGTACTAGTTACCATGGCAGAAATCAATAAGGGCGCGCAGGGCCCGGAGACCGCAGACAGCGGTGACAACTTTGCAGAGATGCTCGAGGAATCTCTAAAAAGTTTAAATACAGATGAGAAGGTTCACGGCGTTGTAGTAGGAATCACCCCAACAGAAGTTCTGGTGGATGTTGGCCGTAAACAGTCTGGTTTTGTTCCGCTCTCCGAGTTAACTGCAGACCCCAACGCTAAGATTGAGGACCTGGTAAAGATCGGCGATGAGATGGATCTGCTCATTATGCGTACAAATGATCAGGAAGGAACCATCATGCTTTCCAAGCGCAGGCTGGATGCAGCCAAAGGCTGGGATGAGATTGTCGCTGCTGAAGAAAATCAGGAAGTCCTTACCGGCGTTGTTGTTGAGATCGTTAAAGGCGGTGTAATCGCTGTTACGAAAGGCGTCCGCGTCTTTATCCCTGCTTCTCAGGCAACTGCTTCCCGCAATGATCCGCTGGATGCCCTGCTTAAAAAAGAAGTCAAGTTCCGCATTATTGAAGTGAACCGCAACCGCCGCCGCGCGGTCGGTTCCATTCGTTCCGTTCTGCGTGATGAGCGGAAGAAGCAGGCTGAAAAGTTCTGGGAGACTGCTGAAGTCGGCAAAGAATATGACGGTGTTGTCAAGTCCCTGACTTCCTATGGTGCTTTTGTGGACTTGGGCGGTATTGACGGCATGATTCATATTAGTGAACTTTCATGGACGCGGATTAAGCATCCAAGTGAAGTCGTGAATATCGGTGATAAAGTGCATGTTCACATCAAAAATTTGGACCATGAAAAGGGCAAAATTTCATTGGGCTATAAACGGCCGGAGGATAACCCGTGGGAAATCCTCAAACGGGATTATCCAGTCGGTACAGTAGTCGAGGCAACGATTGTGGGGATGACTTCCTTTGGTGCGTTTGCACGTATCATTCCCGGCATTGACGGCTTGATTCACATTTCCCAGATCGCAGATCACCGTATTGACAAGCCGCAGGATGTTCTGACAATGGGACAGACTGTCAAGGCTGTCATTACGGATATCGATTTTGATCGTCACCGTGTCAGCCTGTCTATTCGTCAGTTGCTGGACAATGACGAAAAGTTCAAAACAGCCGACGAGTCTGCCGAATAATTTTGAAATGTCAGGCGCGCAAAGAGACCATCGGTTTCTTTGCGCGCCTTTCTGCATTTTTAGGAACCCTTTCTCTGCTTATTGCTATACTGGAAGTAAGAAATATGCTATTACAGAAGATGGGGTGTGCGCATGAGACGATATTCTTACGGAAAGCCGATTGCGTGGGGGCCGCTGGTACTGATTGCAGCGCTTATTACAGCGGTTGTTGGGATTGACTGTGCTATGAAACCATATGTTTCTTCTATCGTTTCTTATGAAGCAAAGAATTTCGCTGTTGCCACTGTTGACACGGCAGTGCAGGATGAATTAAAAACGAAAAATATTGATTATAATGATTTTGTAACGGTGTCCCGTGATGCAGACGGAAAAGTTCAGTCCATCAGCAGCAATGTGGAAAAACAGAATACCCTGCAGGTGGAACTGACGCAGGCTGTGCAGAATGTGGTTCAGAAAAAGATGTGTGCATCTGTTGGAATCCCAATGGGGACTTTGAGCGGCAGTCCGATACTACACGGCAGAGGTCCTTGCGTTCCACTTAAAGTGACATTTTCCGGCAGTGTTCAAGCAAAACTGCAAAGTTTCTTTGACAGTGCCGGCATCAATCAGACACGTCACCGATTAATTTTACATGTTACCGTTGGTTTGTATACATATCTGATTGGAAAAGATGCAAACCAACAGATAACGGTTGATGTGCCGGTTGCTGAAACGGTTATTGTGGGCCCGGTTCCCAGTGTTGCACTGCAGCAGGCAGTAAAGGCGGGATAAGATTCAAAATGAGCACAAAACAATCAATCTGCAAATGATTTTGGAGGAAACACATGCAGCAGGAAGAAGCAGAAAAACGCATTGAAGAACTGCGAAAAAAGATCCGGTATCACAACCAAAAATATTATGTAGAAGATGCGCCGGAAATTGATGATTATGAGTATGACAGGTTATACCGGGAACTGCAGAATCTTGAGTCGAAATTTCCACAATTGCGGACACCTGATTCTCCGACACAGCAGGTGGGCGGTGCGCCGCTTGCACAGTTCAGCAAAGTGCGGCATGAGGTGGTTATGGAGAGTCTGCACGATTCCTTTTCTCATGAGGAACTGCGGGAATTTGACCGGCATGTCCGTGAGTCTTTTCCAAATGTGACCTATGTAGTGGAACCAAAATTTGACGGCCTGTCTGTCTCATTGGAATACAGGGATGGCATTTTCACCAGAGGCTCAACGCGCGGAGATGGCGTGGTGGGTGAGGATGTTACGGAAAATCTGCGCACAATCCGCACGATTCCCAAAACACTTTCACAGCCGCTGCCTTTTCTGGAGGTGCGCGGAGAAGTTTATATGTCCCATGAAAGCTTCTTTCAACTTTGTGCGAAACAGGAACTTGCGGGCGAAAAGCCTTTTAAAAATCCGCGCAATGCGGCGGCAGGTTCTCTCCGTCAGAAAGACAGCCGGGTTACAGCATCCCGTGTGCTGGACATCTTTGTATTCAATGTTCAGCAGATTACCGGCAAAACGCTGACACAGCATGATGAGGCGCTGTCTTATCTGAAAATGCTGGGGTTTACGGTATCTCCGTTTTATAAGACGTGCAGCACGATTGAAGAAGTTCTCCAGGAAGTGGACCGGATTGGCAGTCTGCGCGGTTCCTTAGGGTATTCGACGGATGGTGCCGTTATAAAAGTCAATGATTTTGCCCAGCGCCGTGCGCTTGGCAGCACGGCCAAATTCCCCAAATGGGCAGAAGCATTTAAATATCCGCCGGAAGAAAAAGAAACCAAGCTGCTGAATATTGAAGTGAATGTCGGCCGTACAGGCGTGCTGACTCCAATCGGCGATTTTGAGCCAGTCAGTATTGCCGGCACGACCGTCAGCAGGGCTACCCTGCATAATCAGGACTACATTACGGAAAAAGACATCCGGATTGGAGATATGGTGAAGCTGCGCAAAGCGGGAGAAATCATTCCGGAAGTGGTTAGCGTGATTTCCCATGCAGAAAACTCAGCTCCGTACCATCTGCCCGAATTTTGCCCATCGTGTGGCAGTCCGGTTACCCGGGAGGAAGGTGAAGCGGCGGTTCGGTGTACCAATGCGGCCTGTCCGGCACAGCTTTCCCGCCATTTAATCCACTTTGTCAGCCGCAACGCGATGAATATTGACAGCTGCGGTCCAGCCGTACTGGAGCAGCTGGTTGCCAAAGGTCTGGTTCGTTCACCTGCCGACTTGTATACGCTGACGGTGCAGCAGCTTACCCAGATTGAACGGATGGGGGAAAAATCGGCACAGAATTTGCTGAACGGCATTGAACGCAGCAAGCAGAATGACCTTTCCCGTCTGCTGTTTGCACTGGGAATTCCGCATATTGGCCAGAAAGCGGCTAAATTGCTGGCTGCACGTTTCCACAATATCACTGAACTTTTCAAGGCTTCGGCAGAAGACATCGTTTCTATTGAGGGGTTTGGAGAAATCATGGCAGACAGTGTGCATGAATTTTTTAGCCTAACAGCGACAGCGGAGTTAATCGGGCACCTGCGGGATGCCGGCGTCAATATGGAAAGTCAGCAGCAGGGAAATGCGGACAGCCGCTTTGCCGGGAAGACATTCGTGCTGACGGGGACGCTGCCGAACATGACACGTACGGAAGCGGCTGCTGTTATTGAAAAGTTTGGGGGAAAGGTCAGCGGAAGCGTTAGCAAAAAGACCAGTTTTATCCTTGTGGGTGAAGCAGCGGGCAGTAAGTTAGCCAAAGCGCAGAGTTTGGGTATTCCTGTTCTTTCGGAAGAAGACTTTGAAAAAATGCTTTCTTAGGCTGTTTTATCAGGAAAACAATTATGCATTATGATTTTATTTTGAAGGAGACTTTTATGCTTACCAGTAAACAACGCGCTTATCTGCGCAGCCTTGCTAATCCACTCGAAACGATTCTTATGGTTGGGAAAGGCGGCCTTTCCTCCGACATTGTGTATCAGGCAGATACTGCATTAGAGCGGCGGGAATTAATTAAAGGCCGTGTTTTGCCGGATACCTGTCCGGTTTCTTCCAAAGAAGCTGCCGCGGCACTCGCACGGGATACACAGTCGGAAGTGGTGCAGGTTATTGGCTCCCGCTTCATTTTATACCGGAGAAATCAGAAAGAACCCAAAATCGCTCTTCCCAAAGCGAGAAAAAAGTAATACAATAAAAACAGTTGGGTATGAGTCGGGGGATGCACAAATGGACAAACTTCTGGTATATGGAGGTACATTTAATCCGTTTCATTATGGGCACCTGCATCTGGCATCCTGTTTTGAAAAGATCACGGAAGCAAATCGTGTGCTGTTGGTGCCAACCCGTATTCCGCCGCATAAGGAAGCACAGAATCTTGCCTCCGCGAAAGATCGGATGGCCATGTGCAGGCTGGGTGTGCAAGGAACTGGATGGCAGGTAAGCAATATGGAGATCTGTCGGTGCACACCGAGCTATACGGCAGATACGCTGGAGCAGCTTGCTGCGGAAAACCCGGGTACGGAGCTTTACTTTGTAACGGGAGAGGACATGTTTCTGACACTCCTTTCCTGGCATGATCCGAATCGGATTCTGCGGCTGGCCACGGTTTGTGCAGCGCCGCGCAGCACATCTGGAATGGGCCGGATGCTTGCCTATGCCGACAGAATTCATCGAGCCGGCGGAAAAACACTGGTGCGGGATATTCGGTATCTTCCGGTGTCTTCCACGCAGGTGCGCGCTGCTGTGCATGCCGGGAAAGGAATCGATCGTTTGGTTCCGCCTGCTGTTGCATCCTACATTGCACAGAATTCTTTGTATGGGGAGTCAATGTGAGTGGATATTACAGAATATAGAAGAACCATTCGGCCGCTGTTGGGAGATTATCGCTTTCATCATTCGGTGTGTGTCAGTGATGCCGCTGTTGAGTTAGCCAACATTTATGGTGCTGATCCAGAAAAAGCTCAGACTGCCGGAATCCTGCATGATGTGATGAAGGATATTCCGCATGAGGAACAGCTGGTGCGCATGAAGGAATATGGGGTTCAATTGACAGAACTTGAGCAGCATGCGCCAAAACTGTGGCATGCCATTCTCGGTGCAGCTTATTTGCGCTATGTATTAGGAATTGCGGATCAAGATGTGCTGAATGCTGTTCGCTATCATACAACTGGACGGGCACATATGTCACTTTTGGAAAAAATTATTTTTATTGCCGACTTTATTTCGGCAGACCGTACATATGATGGTGTGAAGGATTTCCGGAAAATGGCAAAGAAAAGTCTGCCGAAAGTCATGCATGCAGAGCTTGCTTACACAATCTTTAAGTTAGCAAAAGATGGGGTGCCAATCCATCCGGATACATTCGCCGCATATAACGAGGTCTCACTTGAGATCATCTCACAACAGAAAGGCTGATTGTATGGAATCAAAAGTACTGGCCCAAAAAGCTATCCAAGTTTTAGATCAAAAAAAAGCAAAAGATTTGAAGCTGATTGGTATTTCCGATATATCCAGTCTTGCGGATTACTTTGTCCTTGCTACCGGTACCAGCAGCACCCATGTGAAAGCATTGGCGGATGAAGTCGAGTTTCAGTTAAAAGAAGCGGGAGTGGCTCCTGATCATGTGGAGGGGTATCGCAGCAATTCATGGATCCTTATCGATTATAGTTCTGTGGTAGTCCATATTTTTACACCGGATGCCCGCAAATTTTATGACCTGGACCGTTTGTGGCAGGACGGCACAGCTATCGATGTTTCGGGGCTCTTGACTCAGGAATAAGCACTTCAGGAAGTTTTAAGAATAGAGGGTAAGAACATGAAATACGACCATAAAGCAATTGAAAAGAAGTGGCAGGATGCTTGGGAAAAAGCGGGCGTTTTTCACGCAGAGAATAACAGCAGGAAGCCTAAGTATTATGCATTGATTGAGTTTCCGTATCCGTCTGGTCAGGGCTTGCATGTTGGGCATCCGCGCCCTTATACCGCGCTGGATATTATTGCTCGAAAGCGCCGTATGCAGGGTTATAATGTTCTGTATCCAATTGGCTGGGATGCATTTGGACTTCCAACAGAGAATTATGCCATTAAAAATCACGTCCATCCCGCACAAGTGACGAAAAAGAACATTGCCAGGTTTAAACAGCAGATTAAAAGTCTCGGCATTTCTTTTGACTGGAGCAGAGAAATCAATACTACAGATCCAGAGTATTATAAATGGACGCAGTGGATTTTCCTGCAGCTTTTCAAGCATGGGTTAGCCTATAAAAAGGAAATGAACGTTAACTGGTGCACCGGCTGCAAATGCGTGCTGGCGAATGAAGAAGTGGTAGAGGGCGTTTGTGAGCGCTGCGGAAGTCCAGTTGTACACAAAGTCAAAAGCCAGTGGATGCTGAAAATTACGGAATATGCGCAGAAACTGATTGACGGATTGGACGATGTTGATTATCCGGAACGCGTCAAAACGCAGCAAAAAAACTGGATTGGCCGCAGTGAAGGAGCCGAAGTCGATTTTAAGACGACAGTCGGTGATACCCTGACAGTCTATACGACCCGCCCGGATACACTTTTTGGGGCGACTTATATGGTCATTTCTCCGGAGCATCCTTACATTGAAAAGTGGAAAGATCATCTTGAAAATTTAGATGCTGTCCGCGAATATCAGGAAAAAGCGGCCCGAAAGAGTGAATTTGAACGTGCTGAAGTTGCAAAGGACAAAACCGGTGTTAAATTAGAAGGCGTTTCCGCTGTTAATCCGGTCAACGGAAAAGAAATTCCGATTTTTATTTCTGATTATGTCCTGATGACATATGGCACCGGTGCGATTATGGCTGTACCTGCACATGATACCCGTGACTGGGAGTTTGCCCGCAAATTTGACCTGCCGGTGATTGAAGTGGTCCAAGGCGGCAATGTCGAAAAAGAAGCCTTCACAGATTGTGCAACGGGAACAATGGTGAATTCCGGCTTTTTAAATGGCCTTCCGGTTGAGAAAGCAAAAGAAGAAATTAAGACATACATGGAAGAAAAGGGATTCGGTCATCGGAAAATCAATTACAAACTCCGTGACTGGGTGTTTGCCCGCCAGCGTTATTGGGGAGAACCGATTCCAATTGTTCATTGCGACAAATGCGGCTATGTACCGGTACCGGAAGATCAGCTTCCGATACGTCTGCCGGAAGTCGAGAGTTATGAGCCGACAGATGACGGGGAGTCCCCACTGGCAAAAATGACCGATTGGGTCAATACCACTTGTCCGCGCTGCGGAGGGCCTGCCAAGCGGGAAACGGACACCATGCCGCAGTGGGCCGGATCTTCTTGGTATTTTCTGCGTTATACGGATCCGCACAACGATAAGGAATTTGCCAGTAAGGAAGCGATGAAGTATTGGCTGCCTGTGGACTGGTATAACGGCGGCATGGAACACACCACTTTACATTTGCTTTACAGCCGGTTCTGGCATAAATTCCTGTATGATATTGGGGAAGTTCCTACACCAGAACCTTACGCAAAACGGACAAGCCACGGGATGATTTTGGGTGAAAATGGTGAAAAAATGAGTAAATCCCGCGGCAACGTTGTGAATCCGGATGACGTGGTCGATGAATACGGCGCAGATACCCTTCGCCTGTATGAAATGTTTATCGGCGATTTTGAAAAAGCAGCTCCGTGGAATACCTCCAGCATGAAAGGCTGCCGCCGCTTTGTTGAACGCTATTTTGCCTTACAGGATATTTTGGTTCCGGGCAATCAGATTCGTCCGGAAATTGAGACGGCATTCCACAAAACCATCAAAAAAGTCAGCGGTGATATTGAAAATCTGAAATTCAATACAGCAATTGCAGCTTTGATGTCTTTACTGAACGAGATTGCGGCTAAAGGCACTATCAATCGGGAAGAAATGCGTATTTTCACCATTCTGCTGAATCCGTTTGCTCCACATGTCACGGAAGAAGTTTGGGCAAACCTGCACTATAATGATAAAATGGCATGCCAGCAGGAATGGCCTTCCTATGATGAGCAAAAATGTAAAGATGCTGAGATTGAGATTGCGGTGCAGGTCAATGGAAAAGTCCGCGCACGGATTACTTTGCCAACTGCTGTTACCAAGGAAGATGCGCTTTCTGCAGCGAAGGCAAACAAAAAGATTGCCGAGGAAATAGCCGGGAAGAATTTGGTAAAAGAAATTTATGTTCCAGGGAAGTTGGTCAATCTTGTTGCAAAGGGATAAAGCAATTTTGAGCTGAATGAGCCTGCTGCTTTTTGTGGCAGCACATAGCCAGTATGAAAAGAAAAAGTTTGAACATACTGACTCTGAGGTGATTTCAGTGATTGACTTTTATAGTCCGGGTTTCCCCAATACTTTTGGACCGTTTTTTAACAGCACGAATTTGCAAAATGAATTTCTTTCTCTTCCAGAGGATGCTCAGCAGGCCATCCTCAAAACTGATATTCACAGCGAAGAAGAACTGCGTAACTGCATCCAGCAATACAAAAGAAAAGCATGAGAAGCGGGAAGTGGAGCAAATTGCCCCGCTTCTTTTTACTGTTATATAGTGAAAATGTTTTTGCAATTTTTGAATCAAAAAGAAACAGAAGTGTAACCCATCAAGATGGTTCTGCGACTTGATTTACAACTGTTTCTTGTGATATAATAATATCCATTGAATTAGAAATTGAATTTTTAATATTATTATACAGCATTGAATAGACATTAAACATACAGAAAAGCAAAACCTGCTCAGTATTTTCCAAGTAGAAAAAGATGTGCAGGTCTTTCTGTTTGCTTTTGTATGGCAATTTAGTTAAAAGGAGCAGGCATCTATGACAGGCTATGAGCATCTGTGTATGAATTGTATGTCTGACACGGAAGGAAAATCACCATGTCCGCATTGTGGGTTTTCTGAAGATGAGCCGCAGCAGGAGGACGCTTTACCTTATCGCACAGTTTTACAGGAACGATATATGATTGGGCGCGTCAAATTTGCAAATAGTGAAGGATTTACCTATATCGGCTTTGATATGCAGCAATTGTGTCCCATACAGATTCGTGAATTTTTTCCACGGAAAATTTGTGCCCGTATGCCGGAAAGTACAGATATTGCAGTGATTGCCGGCAATGAACTGGAATTTGATGATTATTTAAATGACTTTGTGAATTATCAGGAGTCTATTGCCAAGTTTATGGACCAGCCGGCAATGATTACAGTGCTGGATATTTTTGAGGAAAACTATACTGCTTATGTCATTTCTCCATGGGAAGAGTCCATTACCCTTCGCTATTTTGTTCAAAAGAGCGGTGGCTCTCTTTCATGGAATGCTGCATGGAAACTTTTCATGCCGGTCATTTCGGCCGTTTCTGCTATGTATGCTTCCGGAGTGGGACATTATGGAATTTCGCCAGACACGCTGTTCATCATGCAGGATGGCAGCATGCAGCTTGGAAATTTTGATTCTGCCTTCATGCGCAAAGTCGGTGGAAATTTGGAACCGGATATGGTTGCGGGCTGTGCTGCTGTGGAGCAATATAATCCTGATGGGAAGCTTGAAGAATGCACGGATGTTTACGGTATGGCAGCATCTCTGTTTTTTGCATTGACTGGTGTTTTGCCAAAAGCGGCTCTGGAGCGCCGGAAAGATCCCCGGCTCCTTTTGTCAGCCAGTACGATTAAGAGCATTCCGCCGTATGTCATCACAGCACTTGCCAATGCGCTGCAGATTGAGCCGCAAAATCGGACAAGTACATTTGAACGTTTCCGTGCGGAATTGTCTGCGGCACCTACGCCCACAGCTTCTTTGGAGGAAACACAGAGCCTTCGCCGTATACCTGTTTCTCAAAATGAAGATGTGGGCAGTGAAGAGGACGAACCCCAAGATGGTCACAATCGATCCATTCCCAAATTTGTTTGGATTATACTTGCCTGTGTGGCGGTGTTGGTATGCTTGATAGTTGGAATTGTTTTATATCGGGCAGCACACCCTAATTCAGCAAATAGCCTTGACTCGGTTTCTGAATCCTCTTTGGTTTCCAACGCCAGCCGCGTTGGCGTGGAGGGAACGGCATCAGCAGCTGCTAAAACAGGATCTGGAACGGCAGTGCAGCAAGAGAGCGGAAAGCAATCTGGAAACTCTTCATCAGCATCAGCTGCATCGGGCAGCACATCAAATAACTCTCAGGAAGATGCATCAACTGCTTCATCTGCTTCGTCACAGACGTCGGACAGCAGCCAGATTAGCGTTCCCAATCTGATTGGTAAGCGCTATTCCAGTTTGGAAAATACTTCTGACTATCAGGTCGTTCAGACTGGGAAGGAATTTAGTGACAGTATTCAGGAAGGCTACATTATTTCACAAACGCCAGCTGCCGGATCGGGAAAGATGGTGAAGGGCGCGGCGATTTCCGTTACTGTTAGTCAGGGCAAAGCATTACGTACTTTGCCGGATATCAGGGGGAAATCTTATCAGGATGCAAAAGCTGCAGTAGCCGCTGCCGGATTTATTCCAGACGGTAAACAAAAGCAGTATAGTGACAGTGTTGCAGATGGAACAGTCATTGGCTATGGGGATGGTCTTACGGCAGGCAGCAAATTAAACTATCAGTATTCTGTAACGATTATTGTCAGTGCTGGAGCTCAGGATACAGATGACAATAATGACTGAATCAATTAAAATAAGCCTTCCAACAGCCGCTTCGTGACAAAACTGGTGGAGGCTTTTTGTTTTATCTTTAATAGGCTTTAAGATGCAGTGTATCATTTGGTCAGGAGGCTTATTATGACACTTCAGCAACTTCGCTATGTTTCCAAAATTGTAAGCTGTGGTTCGTTTAATGAAGCTGCCCGGCAACTCTATACAGCACAATCTACACTTTCCAGTGCGGTAAAAGAGCTGGAAACGGAATTGAAAATTGAAATCTTTAACCGTTCTCCGCAGGGTATTTCACTCACAGCAGAGGGAGCGGAGTTCCTTTCCTATGCACGGCAGATTTTGGAACAGACGGAATTGCTGGAGCAGCGATATTTGAACCGGCCTCCGCAAAAACAACTGTGCGCTGTTTCAACTCAACACTATGCCTTTGCTGTAGAGGCGTTTGTGGCACTGATTCAGGAAGCTGACACACCGGAATACCGGTTTACCCTGCGGGAAACGCGTACCCACAATATAATTGAAGATGTCAGTACATTTCGCAGTGAAATTGGAATTTTGTATCTCAATGATTTTAATCAGGCTGTACTTACCAAATTACTGAAAGGGAAGCACTTGACGTTTTATCCGCTCTTTCATGCAAAACCGCATGTGTTTCTCAGCAGGGAGCACCCGCTTGCAAAACAAAAAAGCATTACACTGAAAGAACTGGATCCCTATCCGCGCCTTTCCTTTGAGCAGGGTGAATACAACTCTTTTTATTATTCAGAAGAAATTTTGAGTACAGAAGAACATCAGAAAAGTATCTATGTCAGTGATCGGGCAACTCTTTTTAATCTTTTGATTGGTCTTAATGGTTATACCCTTTGCACAGGAGTGCTGAACAGTGACTTAAATGGGGAAAATATCATTGCGGTTCCTCTGAAAAGCAACGAAAACATGCTGGTAGGGTGGATTGCTAACAGCAAAACCAACCTGAGCAGGATGGCTGAGCGCTATCTGCAAAAACTAAAAGAAATTCTTCGTCAGGATGGGTTTAAAGTCCTTTCTTAATCAATCTTATATATATAATATACACAAGTAAAAAACCGTTTCAGAGTTTTGCTTTCTACTCTGAAACGGTTTTTGCTTTGCATTTACTTTTTAAAAAGTGTTTCTGTCGCTTTGCAAATTCTGCGTGCAACAAATGGATTGTTCATTGTGTATAAATGAATTCCGTCCACCCCGTGAGAAACAAGGTCTACAATCTGATCCACTGCGTAGGCAATACCCGCATCTCGCATGGCATCAGGATTATCACCGTATCGGTCCATCATTGTTCTGAATTTTTCCGGTAAAGATGCACCGCACAAGCTGACCATGTGCTGTATCTGCTTTTTGTTGATAACTGGCATAATTCCGGCTTCAATGGGTACTGTAATGCCTGCTGCGCGGACTTTCTTTAGAAAAGAATAAAAGCACGAATTGTCCAGAAACAGTTGGGATATCAGATGGGTGGCTCCAGCATTGGTCTTTTCTTTCAGGTGTCTGATATCGGTATCCATATCCGGTGCTTCCGGATGCGTTTCCGGATAGCATGCTGCAATAATATGGAGATGCTTGAACTGCTTTAGAAACGCAATGAGGTCGCTGGCATGCACAAAGTCCCCCTGCGGATTTTGGTCGGAAACTGTATCGCCGCGAAGTGCCAATATATTTTGAGTACCGTTTTCCTGAAGCTGTTTAACAGTATCGGCTGCCTGTGCTCGGGAAAGGTAACGGCAGGGCAGATGCGCTACACTTTCAATTCCATATTGATTGTGAATAACAGAAGCAATCTCTACAGTTGCAGAATTATTTCCGCTGCCTGCCGCGCCATAGGTTACGCTGATAAAATCTGGATGCAACCCTTGCAGACCATCTAATGTGTGGTAGACGGTGTCAATGGATGCATTTCTCTTGGGCGGAAAAATTTCAAAAGAAAATACGGTATGATCACGAAACAGGGAATCGGAGATCACGGCTGCAGCTCCTTCCGGACAGCTTTGGCTGCGTTTGTCATGTGGCGGAGACTTGGTTCTGTTTCTGCATTTCCGCGTGTCTTTAGCCCGCAGTCTGGGTTTACCCAGAGCTTATGGCAGTCGAGCTTTTTTAGCATTTTGTGAAGTGCTTCTGTAATTTCAGCGGTTGAGGGAACACGCGGGGAATGAATGTCATAAACACCGGGACCGACTTCTGTGCGAAAATTTGCTTTTGCCAGTGCGTCCAAAATAGTCAAGTCGGAACGGGAGGCTTCAAAAGAAATCACATCGGCGTCCATTGCGTCAATGTCTGGAATAATATCTGTAAATTCACTGTAACACATATGCGTATGAATCTGCGTAGTCGGTTTTACGCCGCTGTGTACCAGCCGGAAAGCCGGAATAGCCCAGTCTAAATATTCTTTGTGCCAGTCACTCTTGCGCAGAGGAAGTTTTTCACGCAGTGCAGCTTCATCAATCTGGATAATGCGGATTCCATGTGCTTCGAGATCCAGCACTTCCTCGCGGATGGCAAGTGCAATCTGCATGACAGAGTCGCGATGAGAAATATCTTCACGCGGGAAAGACCAGTTGAGAATGGTCACAGGGCCGGTAAGCATGCCCTTTACTGGTTTTTTAGTCAGGCTTTGTGCATAAACAGACCAATCCACTGTAATGGGCTTTGAGCGGGAAACATCACCCCAGATGATTGGTGGCTTGACGCAACGGCTGCCATACGACTGTACCCAGGCGTTTTTCGTAAAGAGAAAACCGTTTAAATTATCGCCGAAGTATTCCACCATATCATTGCGCTCGAATTCACCATGGACAAGTACGTCTAGTCCGATATCTTCCTGCAGCGTGATGCAGTCTGCAATTTTCTTTTTCAAGAAATCTGTATATTCCTGATCTGTAATTTCACCTTTGTTATGACGTGCACGCATGGATTTGACTTCTTTTGTTTGCGGGAAGGAGCCAATCGTTGTGGTGGGCAGCAGCGGGAGGTCAAATTCTTTTTTCTGAATTTTTTCACGTTCTGCAAAGGCGGGTTTCCGGATAAAGTCCTGTTCAGTCAAAGCAGCGACTTTTTTACGGATAGCCGGATTTGTTCCAGGACGTTCGGCTTGGAATAAAGCTTCATTTGTGTGGAAACTGTTATCCTGCTGTGTGTTATTTGAATGGTCTGCCAGTTTGGATAAATCTTGTAGCTCGTCCAGCTTTTCTTCGGCAAATGCAAAATATGCTTTCTGGGAATCTTTTAAATCCGTTTCATTTTTCAGCGTGTAGGGGACATGAAGCAGGGAACAGGAGGTGGAAATTGCTAACTGGGAAGCATTCTCCTGTAAGGACTTCAGCAGAGAAAGAGAGTTACGGTAGTGGTTCTTCCAAATATTTCTGCCGTTTATAATGCCTGCGAACAAAACCTTTTCTGCTGGAAAACTGTTTTGCTGTATTAAAGAAAGACTCTGTCTGCCTTCCACAAAGTCAAGACCGATTCCATCAAACGGGAGCGCAGTCAATTCCCTGTAGCAGTCACGAACATCACCGAAATAAGTTTGCAGCAGAACTTTTGCAGTTCCTTTTGCAGAGAGGATTGTGCGGTAAAGCTGCTGGAACAGAGCAAGATCCTTCGCTGTCATGTCCTTTACAGCAGCCGGTTCGTCAAATTGTACCCACTTTGCCCCCAAGTTGGCCAGCTTTTTTAGAATTTCCGCATAAACGGTCGCTGCATCATCAGCATAATCGGCAGCCGTTTGCTGGTCAGTGTACCATGCAAGTTTCAAAAAAGTGTAGGGACCGATTAAAACTGGTTTGGTCAAAATCCCCTGTGATTTTGCTTCTGAAAATTCATCAAAAAGCTTTGTCCCAGCTAAAGAAAGATGGGTGCCTTTTTCTATTTCAGGAACCATATAGTGATAATTGGTGTTGAACCACTTTTTCATAGGCAGAGCATGTACATCGCCCTTTTCGCCCTGATACCCGCGCGCCATGGCAAACATCGTGTCCAGTGCAGACAGTCCGAGGTCTTGGTAGCGCTGGGGAACGGCATTCAGCAGCACTGCAGTATCCAGCATATTGTCATAAAAAGAAAAATCATTGGATGGAATCAAGTCAATTCCGGCAGACTGCTGCTTTTTCCAGTGTGCCAGACGCAGCGCGGAAGCTGTTTCTTCCAATGCTGTTTTGTCAATATCCCCGCGCCAGTACTTTTGCACAGCAAATTTTAGTTCACGGTTTGCGCCTATGCGCGGATAACCAATTACGGAAGTTATCATAGAAAAAATCCTTTCCCATTTGAATTTACGAAAATATCCACATAATTTATTACATACTTAATTTATAATATTTAGTATAACATACTTCATGGCCTATCTGGTAATGGCTGTTTTAGATGAATGAATATCGGTTTTATAGATAACAACTTTTCCTTATTGTAGAAGTGCTTAAACAGTCCCAGAATGCTTTTTTGCCGATAAAATTTGTATTCTGTTATTTTATGGTTTATAATTTACAATATCATTTTATTCTAATTTGTTTGTAAAAGAAAGGGCATCTTTAGATATGTTAAAAAAAGTCGGCAATTTTTTTAAAACGACTTTTCGCTCTCTTCATTATCGGAATTTTCGTTTATTCTGGTTTGGACAATGTATTTCCTTAACAGGTACATGGGTGCAGCGGACAGCGCAGACATGGCTTGTTTATTCTGTGACGAATTCACCGTTCAAAGTCGGGCTGGTTGGCGTTGCACAGTTTTTGCCGATGCTGGTTTTGTCGCTGTTTGCCGGAGTGGTGGTAGACAACGTTTCAAAAAAGAAGCTGCTCGTGCTGACACAGGTACTGTTCCTTGCACAGGCGATTGCAATGACTACCCTCACAGGGCTGGGCATAATCCAATATTGGCACATCCTGCTGCTCAGTTTTCTGTTTGGACTGACACAGACGCTGGATATGCCTGCACGACAGTCTTTCTTTATAGAACTGGTCGGTCCTGAAAATGTAACGAATGCAATTTCACTGAATTCAACAATTGTCAATTTAGCTCGTATTATCGGTCCGGCGCTTTCTGGCTTTTTAATGGCAAAAGTTGGTGTGACCACTTGCTTTTTCATTAATGCTGTCAGCTTTTTGCCAGTTATTATTGGAATCCTGATGATTCACGTAAAGGAATCGGCTGCACCTGTCAGACACCATGTCAATATGGTGCCTGAAATTGCAGATGGTTTGCGGTATATTCGCCAAAACCGAACGCTAGTCCTTGATGCACTGATTATGGCTGTTGTTTGTACGTTTGCTTTTAATAATGATGTGGTTATTCCGGTATTTGCGCGTGAATATTTGGGTCTCGGTGTTAATGGCTATTCTGGCTTACTTTCCATGGCTGGTTTGGGTGCATTTTGTGCAGCACTGGTCATGGCTTACCGCAGCAGCATGGGTGTGAGCAAACGTTTGCTGGTTTTCAGCGGATGTGCGATTGGGCTCTTGCAGCTCTCAACAATTTTGACAAAACAATATCCAATCAGTATGATACAGATCATGCTGATTGGATTCTGTAATCTAATATTTTTGAATACAGCAAATTCCATTTTCCAAGTTCATTCGTCAAATGAATATCGTGGTCGTGTGATGAGTGTTTATTCATTTTTGAATATGGGTTCCACACCGGTTGGGAATTTCCTCGTCGGTACTGTTATGGAGTATGCTGGCGGTGATTCCGGTTATTTATTCTGTGGCGGTGCTACCGTATTGCTGCTGGCTTTAATTATTATTCCGGCGCACAAGGAAATTGCCCGCTGGATAAAAGAAAAATGAGGAAACGCTCCTTTTTCCTTATGATGTCTTCCTTACAGGCCGATACATCCAAGGAAACCATTTCCATAAAAACACTCTTTTGCGCAGGGCAGCTTCTGTGTGCTTTCCAGTAATCATCATTTTATCATAGCCGCCATGGCGCAGATATATATTTATGGTCTTGTAACTGCAGCCTTCCCGAAGCAACACGTCAATGCAGGAGAGAATCGTTTTGGGAATTTGCTGTTCCTGAAACAAAGCAATCAGTTCGGCAGTTCCGCATCGGCAAGAGTGCAAGACATCCAGAATCCGCAGCATGGCATCTACACGCTGCAGGATTGCCCGTCCGCACGGTGCGCTTTTTCCGCGGTGCAGCTCATGAACTGAATCGCGTTGCAGGAGGATGGGAGACTGCGCTGCCGTATTAGCCAACAGTAGGCACCGCAGGACGAATTCTTCTGCATACCCAAAACGGCAGTCTTCTGAAAACTGGATATGGTTTTCTGTTAGAAAAGTGGCCCGAACCATAATTGCCGAAATGTCAATAGAAATCTGCCCTTTCAGCAGCTGATACACAAAATTAATGTTCGTGGGTCCGGTACCCGGCAGACGTTTGGAGGCGCGCGCGGCGGAATTTTCGGTCATGCAGCCAAATATCAAGTCGGCATTCGTGTGCATGGCAGTCTGATAATAGTTATTCAGAAAATTGCAATAAAGCCTGCGTGCAAACAGGAAAGAAACATAGGAGCCATGTACACGCATAAGACCGGTATTCAGCGCTGCAGCAATTGTTGTATCACCATTTTGTATGACACACCCCCGCAGTTCAGCAGCATGGAGTATTTGCACGGATTCCAGCACAGTATTGTCAGTAGAACCAATATCCACAATAATCAGCTCAGTGGACAAGCTTTTGATTTGTTCGGATACAAACTGTAAAATTGCACTGATTTCGTGCTCAACGTTCCGGACGGGAAGTATGAGTGACAAAGCAATATCGGACAAAATTAATATCCCCCTATCTAACTTTCGCATGCTTTTGACAGAGAATGTTTGCACTGCACAATAATTTGCACAGCATGGCGGGTTGCAGTTTTAACTACTTTTACGGTATAATCCTCATATGTAAAAGTGTCCCCCGGTGAAGGGATTTTTCCCAGCTGCTCCATCACCCATCCACTGACTGTGACATAATCGAAGTCTTCAGGATCCAGATGAATGTGAAAAAATGAGAAAAAGTCGTCCAAATTGGCACTGCAGTTCACTTTGTAATGAAGTTCATCAAGTTTCTGAAAATAATCAATAGCCTGATCATGCTCATCCCAGATTTCACCGACCAGCTCTTCTATAATATCTTCCATGGTGACAATGCCCTCTGTTCCGCCAAATTCATCCACGACCACTGCCATCTGTGTCTGGCTTTGCTGCAGTTCATGCAGCAGGTCACTGATGTGAACTCCCGGGCCAACATAAATAATTTTCTGGATGATGTTTTGGATGGAAGTCATTCCGGAATGCAATCCGCAGAAGAAATCTTTCTCATGGATCATACCGGTAATGTTATCTATTGAATCTTTATAAACTGGAATGCGGGAAAAGCGGCTGTGCATAAAGATATTGGTAATATCATCAAGGACAGTTTCCTGTTCCACTGCAATGATGTCCACTCTTGGGGTCAGAATATCACCGGCATCAAAGTCATTAAATTCAATTGCAGAACGGATCAGGTCACCATTACGCTTGTCAATGCCGCCGTTACTCTGAGCCTCATCGACAATTGTCATCAAATCATCTTGTGTCAATGCAGAGTCCTCAGAACTTTTGCATAAGCGGGTGAGCAAATGTTTCCACTTTGCAAAAATCCAGTTTAATGGTGTAAAAATAGTCACTAATGCATGCATGGCCGGAGCAACCGACATTGCATATCGGTCGGGAAATTCTTTAGCAAGCCCTTTTGGTGTGATTTCGCCGAAAACCAGCACAACAACCGTCATAATTGCTGTGGCAACCGTTACACCATTTTGTCCAAGCAGGTAAGTGAAAAAAACAGTTGCTAGGGAAGAAGCCAAAATGTTGACAACATTGTTGCCAATCAGAATGGTCGAAAGCAGATTATCGTAGTTTTCTGCAATTTTCAAGGTCAGCTGAGCGCGCTTATTGCCATCAGCCGCCATGTTTTTTAGACGTACCCGGTTCAGCATATTATAAGAAGTTTCAGAGGCGGAAAAAAACGCGGAAAGAACAATGCAGAGTAGGATGGTAAACAGTTCGGCCAAATGAGCATTATCCATAATTGGATGCAGGTCCCCTTATTATTTGCCGGAGAAACGAACCTCCGAATATTTTATATAGTTTTATATAGCTGATAACATTATTATTTTAACAGGAAATTTCATCCAATGCAATATTTTAAGGAATGAAAAAGATAGGAAAAAGTCTGGTATTCATTGGATTTTCTATGGAAGTTCAATGGATTTTCAAAAGACGAATTCTCAAGCTGAAAAGATGAGCAAGGGCAGAAATGAGCTTTTGGCACCCATTTCTGCCCTTATATAATGATGCAAAAAATTCATTCCTCACTTGCAGCCTGTGTCTGCTGATTCTCTTTCCCTGCTTCATCAGGGTGATTTCTTAAATATTTTTCGGCGGCTTTTCCTATTACGGGAAGAGATTCATCCAGTTCATTCATACACTTTCGGGTCCTTTTTAGATAGTAGCAGCTAATGCACACTGAAATTCCTGCTGCAACTGCAGAAACAATACTGATGGTTCTGGCGGCCTGCTGCAGCGAATGGTACTTTTCAGAAAATCCATTCACAAAATGTGGATAAAACATGATTTTACTCCTCCTTTAATCACCAAAACAAATACCGATATCACGTGCAGTTTGGATAATCTTACACTCATTTGGGACAGATTTTAGTTTTCCAGCAACCTCCTTGAGTGGTACGGGAACAATGACATGATTGCGCATGGCAACCATGTAGCCATATTTTTTCTGCTTAATCAATTGAGCAGCCGCTGCGCCAAAACGGGTGGCAAGTACCCGGTCAAAGGGACAGGGGCTTCCACCGCGCTGAATATGTCCGGGGACTGTAACGCGAATTTCATGTCCCGTAGCATTTTCCAATTCCTTTGCGAGCCGATAGGAAACAGACGGATAGTTTTCACCTGCACGTTTTGCTTTCAACTCCTTTTTGCTCAGCTTTGCTTCTTCCTGAGAAATGGCGCCTTCTGCGACGGCAAGAATGGAAAAACGTTTTCCAGCTTTGCTGCGCCGTTCAATCATTTTTGCGATACTTTCTATTGAATATGGAATTTCCGGAAGAAGAATCGCATCTGCACTTCCTGCAATTCCTGCGAAAAGAGTTAACCAGCCGACCTTGTGGCCCATGATTTCAATGATGAAAATGCGGCCGTGTGAAGTCGCTGTGGTATGAATGCAGTCTAATACATTTGCGGCCACATCGACGGCACTTTGAAATCCAAAGGTAATGTCCGTGCCCCAGATGTCATTATCAATCGTTTTGGGAAGTGTTACAATATGCAGACCTTCTTCACTTAGCAGATTTGCAGTTTTATGTGTGCCGTTCCCGCCGAGAACCACCAGACAGTCCAACTTCATTTTTTTGTAATTGTCCTTCATATTCTGAACTTTATCACCGCTGTTTTCATCTGCTATGCGCATCAGCTTAAATGGCTGACGGCTCGTGCCGAGAATGGTACCGCCCAAGTTGATAATACCGGAAAAATCATGAGACGTCATTTTATGATAATTACCTTCGATTAATCCTCGATAACCGTCTTCAATACCGTAAATGGTAATATCTTTGCCGAATTCATTTAACAATGATTTTCCCAGCCCGCGAATAGCAGCATTTAATCCCTGACAATCGCCGCCGCTGGTTAAAATTCCAACCCTTCGCATGCTTCCCACGTCCTTTTCAAAAATAATGATGGACTTATTTCGTGCTTTTTTACCATTATATCATAAACAAATGGAATCAACAGCAATAAAGGGATTTTTACAATTCCGGTCCGCTGGGACTCTGCAGAGGATGGACCGGTTTGTTGCGTTCCTGAATTTCCAGTTTTCGAACAGATTCCTGTGCACGGCGGCTGAATTCCAACTGGCAGTTGCAGGGGGACTTTCCGCGGCGGTCAATGTGCTGGTATTCCTTACTGTTCTGCATCATTTGTGCATTTATATTGTCACTCAGCATTAAGTCAAGCATACTAAATGCGCGTTGCTTTAGGTCCGGATCCTCAATAGGGAAAACCAACTCCACGCGCCGGTCCAGATTGCGGGGCATCCAATCGGCACTGCCCATGTAGATCTGTGGGTCCCCGGCATTTTCAAACCGGAAAATGCGGCTATGTTCCAGCAACTGCCCGACAATGCTGGTGACCTGTATGTGGTCACTGGTGCCCGGAATTCCCGGAATCAGGCAGCAGATACCGCGCACGATGAGCCGCACTGGCACTCCGGCTTTGCTGGCATCATACAGCAGAGCAATTATTTCTGGATCAACAAGGGAATTGACCTTTGCGGTAATGCCGCTTGGCATGCCTAATAAAGCATTTTGTGTTTCGCGGCGGATTCTGTATTCAAAAAAGCTGCGCATGCCGTGCGGCGCCACAATCATTTTGTTGTATTCCGGTGGGCGGCTGTATCCCGTCAAGACATTAAAAAGGCTGCTGGCATCAATTCCAAATGGTTCCTTACAGGTAAAGAGCCCTACATCTGTGTAGGTTTTAGCGGTGGAATCATTGTAATTTCCGGTTCCCATATGCAGATAGCGGCGGATACCGTCTTCTTCCCGCCGGACGACAAGGGCAATCTTACAATGTGTTTTCAGACCGGCTAGGCCGTAAATTACGTGGCACCCCGCTTTTTCCAGCTTTTTTGCCCAAAGGATATTGTTTTCTTCATCAAAGCGGGCTTTCAGCTCCACCAGCACCGTAACTTGCTTGCCGTTTTCTGCGGCGCGGATCAACGCGGCAATAATGGGAGAATGCCCGCTGACACGATAAAGTGTTTGTTTAATGGCCAGTACGTCTTTGTCTTCAGCAGCGGCACGAATAAAATCCACCACGATTTCAAAACTTTCATAAGGATGGTGTACCATGCGGTCCTTTTCCCGAATTGCTTCAAAAATATCGGTATGCCCCCAAAAATCGGCGGGAGGATAGACCGGAGTGATAGGGTTAAAACACATATTTTCACAGCCGGGAAGGTTTGCAAATTTTGAAAAGAATGTAAGATCCAGCGGGCCGGAAAGTTCATAGATACTTTTTTCTTCCACATCGAGCATTTCCAGCAAAAACGCTTTTGTTGCTGGGTCGCATTTTTGCAGCAGTTCCAGCCGCACCGGAGCACCGCGCTTGCGCTTTTTAATGGATTTCTGAATTTCTATCAATAAATCTTCGGCTTCCTCATCAATGTCAAGGTCGCTGTTTCGTGTGATGCGGAACGGGCAGGCGGAAAGGATACGGCGTTCCTCAAAGAGTTTTTCCATGCAGTAGATGATTACATTTTCAAGGAGAACAAAACAGCGTGTTCCTTTGCTGGGCAGTTCCAGATAGCGGGAAAGGATAGACGGAACCTGCACCACAGCGAAACAATCCTCTTCGTTATCCTTTGCCTGTAACCGCACGGCAATATTAAGGCTTTTATTGGAAAGGAAAGGGAAAGGGCGGCTGCGGTCTACCGCCAGAGGGGTTAATACGGGAAATAAAATTTTATTGAAGTATTGAGAAATATATTCCCGCTGTTCCTCGTTCATTTCTTCCGGTGACAGAAAAACAATTCCAGCCTTTTTGAGTGCCGGCAGGATCGATCTGTGAAGGCAGGAATACTGCTTTTCTGTAAAGGCATGTATTTTTTTTGCGAGCGCTGTAAAAAGTGTATCTGGAGTCATTCCGCTGGGGTCCGGCTTGTGATATTTGCTGCGAACCTGTTCCATAACACCGGCAACACGCACCATGAAGAATTCATCCAAATTGCTGGCCGTGATGGATAAAAACCGCACGCGTTCCATTACCGGATTTTCCTTTTCAAAGCATTCCTCCAAAACACGCATATTGAAATCCATCCAGCTCAGTTCCCGGTTGTAATAGGGAATTTTCGTTTTCGCCTTGGATGCTGATTTTTCGCTCATGTTTTTTCCTCCGTTTATCGTGTCGCTCAAAGGCCTCTGCTAAGCTTCCGTCAAATCAGGTTTTGCTTAATTTTTAGGACCGGATAAAGGCCGAAAACATCTTTAAAGAAAGTGGAGCACTGCTCAAAGGCCCACTTTTCCAAAGACAGATTTTCATTTGATTCGGCGCTAACCACCATTTGTTCATCCAGCAGCTTGACCTTTATGTTCCGGATTTTCTGCTTTTGGGATTTATCAAGCGCGTTTGCCAGCCGGAAAATCGCAACTAGTTTGGCAATGACAATACGGTTTTGCTCAGACATGGTGGTATATTCCATGCTGTGAAAATCAGGGACGATGTATTCGTTATATCTTGCTACATAGGCCGCTAAAAGGATGTTCTGGTTGGTCATGCCGTAAATGTCCGTGTGGCGGATAATATCAAAGCTGGCTTCCAAGTGGTCTTTTACAGAGACAAAATGTCCGCTTTCATGCAGGATACAGGCAAGCTCCAGGATTAGCCGCTGTTCCGGTCCAAGCCCGTGCAGGGGCTTGAGCCGGTCAAAAATTGTGCAGGCAATCCGGCGCACAGTGTCCACATGGGTGCGGTTACAGTGATAGCTTTCGGCAATATGGCAGGCACAGGAAATGGCACCATCCCGCACATGTTCCCAGTATACATCCTTTTGCTTTGGTATGAGCATCTGACGCATCAGGGCATCCCACAGGTCTACCCGAGGTGAAAGAATCTGTTCGGCATCTGTTTTGCAGATCAACTGCAGGTAAATTGCAAGTGCAGAATAAAGCAGCTCAGCTGATTTTTCGGAAATATTATAATACTGTGCAATTTTGTCAGCCCGCATGGTGCGGATTCGGCGGTACAGTCGGCTGATTTCTTTAACGGGGATTGCATAGATATTCTTTTTGGGTTTTATATGACACAGTTGCGCAATCAGTTCCATTTCGTTTCCGGTCAAAATTACATTATGAATTTCAAACTGAGAAATGTTTTGATAATTTAACATAGATTCCAGATATTCTTCCACAACTGTGCTGAAATCGTCTGTCTTTTCCTGAATACTGCCGAGCATATCGTGCAGTTTTAAAGCGCCGATGGGGATGTTTTGGGAGCAGATCATGGCATTTCCATCATAAACGGCTGCACCGATCGTTCCGGAGCCAATAAAAGAGAGCAGTGAGCAGCCGGGAGCCAATGCGTTGGCTGCTTTCAGCGAAGTTAAAATTTCGGAATAAATCAGTGTCTTTTCATGGTCATCCTCCAGTACTTCCACATTCAGATTATTCTGCACCCGCAGCTGGTCAAGGACAAAAGCACGGTTTTCGGCTTCCCGCAGAGCTGTGGTGGCGACTGCCCGGTACTGGGTGATGCCGTATTCTTTCATCAGTGCCGTGAAACCGGAAAGCGCGTGGCTCATTTCCCGAATACATTCAAAGCTGATTTTCTTTTCTGTAAATACTTCATGCCCAAGTGCCAGTGGATAAACCAGCCGGTCAAGGTCGCAGATTTGCCCTTTTCGCAGCTGGGCGATACGCAATTTTAATTCGCTGGATCCAATATCAATGACGGCTGCAACTTTTGGGTATTTCCGCTTATTCATTTTGGCACCGCCTGTTTTTAATTTCTAAAAAATTCTCAATCCATATTTAGATTAAGTCCTATATTATTCATTATACCAATTTTTCTGTATTCGGGCAAGAATCAGCTGTCCAGTATTTACATAATTTTCACAAAGACGGAAAATAGAAGCCTTTGCCGGCAAAAAATAAATATGAATTTCCTTAGCCCCCCTTGATTCTTAGGAATTTATGTATTATACTGACAATTACGTTAAATCCTTTTAGAAAAAGTATCTATGTAATGGCAAATGCGGCGGTATCCGGCAGGAACTGCACACAAAAATTTTTTACACGGATGCACAAGTTTCATATATTTCAAATCTGCTTTGATCCTCTGTGACAAAGACTGTATAGAATCCTTTTGAAATGATGCCTTTTTGTCTGCAGTATGATGGACTGCTCTTTGTTGAGCTGTCAGCAGATGAAAAGGCATTTTTGGTTATGGAAGAGCGGCTTGACGGACTTGGAGATGATGAATGTGAAAATTGGATTTATCGGTGCAGGAAAAGTTGGGAAAGCTCTTGGACTCTATTTTCAAAACCATCAAATTCCGGTTGCAGGTTACTGCAGCAGAACGCACCGCTCTGCAAAAGCGGCAGCGGAATTGACCGGTACAGAGTGCTTTGCTTCTATTCAGGAACTGGCAGATGTCTGCAGCATTCTTTTCCTGACAACATCAGATCAGGCACTTGCAGACGTGGACCATCAAGTTTCCAATCTGCTGCGCTGTCATGAGATTGCGTCTGGAAAAGTGTGGCTCCACGTGAGCGGAGCGCACCCTTCCGCCTGCCTTTCCGGCATACAGGCGGCTGGCTGTGCCGTTGGCAGCATGCATCCCCTGCAGAGTTTTGGAGACCCGCAGGAAAGTGCAAAAATGCTGGAGAAGACCTATTTCAGCATTGAAGGAATGCCGCAGGCATTGCAGAAGATGACTGTAATTCTTACCAAGACAGGGGGAAAGTACAACAAGATTTCTACGGAACAGAAAGCGTTGTACCATGCAGGCGCCTGCATCCTTTCCAATTATCTGGTGACGCTGCTGGACAGCGGGATGCATTTTATGGAAGCGGCTGGCATGAATCGGGATACACTGTTTCGGGCAGTTTTTCCGCTGATTGAGGGAACGCTTAAAAATGTTCGGCAGAAAGGCACGGTGGAGGCACTGACAGGGCCGATTGTGCGGGGTGATTTCAACACGGTGGCGGTACATTGGAAAGCCATCCGGGAAAAGCTTCCCGGGGAAGCGGAATTTTATCGGGAAATGGCACTGAAAACAGTTGCAATGGTAGAGGGACAAAAGTTGACCCACAAACAGGCGGAACAATTCCGCAGACAATTCAAAGGATGTGGCGACAATGGAAAGTAAGTTTACAGCAAAATCGTTTTTAAAAGCAAAACAGGACCATCAGAAAATCACTATGCTGACTGCTTATGACTATTCCATGGCAAAAATCGTTGATGGAAGCGGCATCGACGGCATTTTAGTCGGAGATTCACTTGGCATGGTCATGCAGGGAAAGGATTCAACACTCGGCGTAACCATGGACAGCGAAACTTATCACTGTCAATGTGTGTCGCGCGGGGTGCAGCATGCGCTGGTTGTCGGGGACATGCCTTTTTTGTCCTATCAAGTCAGTGATGAGGAAGCAGTCCGCAATGCAGGCAGACTGATTCAGGAAGGCGGTGCTGGCGCCGTCAAATTAGAAGGCGGCAGGCCAATGGCCCGAACCGTCAAAGCTATTGTACGGGCACAGATTCCGGTTATGGGGCATATCGGTCTAACACCGCAGTCTGTCCATGTATTCGGCGGCTTTAAAGTACAGGGAAAAGAAAAAGCAAGGGCAAAGGCTCTTTTAGAGGATGCACAAGGACTGGAAGAAGCGGGTGTGTTTGCAATTGTTTTGGAAGCAGTACCGGAAAGTCTTGCAAAGCTGATTACAGAAAAAGTCAGTGTGCCGACGATCGGAATCGGTGCGGGGCGCTATTGTGATGGACAGATTCTCGTGATTCATGATCTTTTGGGAATGTATTCAGACTTTACCCCCAAATTTGTTAAGCAGTATGCCAATTTAAAAGAAACGATGTCGGATGCAGTTCAGGCGTACAGCCGGGATGTGCGGGAACAGCGTTTTCCGGAAAAAAAGCACACATTTTCCATGGATGAATCCATTCTGAAAGATTTAAAAATTTCTTTGCAAGGAGAGATACTGAAATGAGTCTTGTGAAAACGATCGCCGAATTGCATTTGGAACTGGAGAGGCGCGGCCGCAAAGAAAAGACATTGGGCTTTGTTGCCACGATGGGATGTCTGCATGAAGGTCATCTTTCTCTCATTCAAAAGGCAAAAGCACAGAATGACCTTGTGGTCGTTAGCGTGTTTGTCAACCCCACCCAATTTGGACCGGGGGAGGACTTTGACCGTTACCCGAGAAATATTGAACATGATTATCAGTTGGCCAATCAGGCTGGTGCTGATTTGATTTTTGCTCCTGCCGCTGAAGAAATTTATTTGCCGGGTGCTTCCACAGAAGTAGAAGTCAAGGGAGACTTAACAAAAAAGCTCTGCGGAGCTTCCCGTCCAATTCATTTCAAAGGGGTTACGACCGTTGTCAATACCCTGTTTAATATTATCGGTCCCGACCGTGCCTATTTTGGTCAAAAGGATGCGCAGCAGGCGGTCGTTGTCAAGAAAATGGTCCGTGACTTACATATTCCGGTTGAAATCGTTGTTTGTCCGATTGTGCGGGAAAAAGACGGACTTGCCATGAGCTCTCGGAATCTCTATCTCACGCCGCAGGAGCATGAACAGGCACTTTCTCTGAGCCGTGGCCTGCGGAAGGCTCATGATTTTCTCGCTTCGGGAAAACCGGACTGCCGCAAGACGGAAAATTTGGTTTCGGTCATTCGGCAGGAAATCGAGAAAGAGCCGCTTGCTCAAATCGAATACGTGGAAGTGCTGGACGCAGGCACGCTGGAAAACATTCCGGAGATCAAACCAGACCGGAGAGCACTGGCAGCCGCTGCGGTTCGTTTTGGGAAAACTCGTCTGATTGATAATACAATTTTAAGTTTGGAGGACAAGTGAGTTGTTGATTCATATGCTGAAAGCTAAAATTCATCGCGCAACTGTAACACAGGCGGATCTCAATTATGTCGGCAGCATCACCATTGACCGAAAGCTTCTGGAGGCTGCTGGAATCCTCGAATATGAGCAGGTTCAAGTTGCAGATATTGATAATGGGAACCGGCTGGTCACTTATGCGATTGCGGGAGAACCGGGAAGTGGCATCATCTGTATCAATGGTGCTGGAGCAAGGCTTGTCAGCCGCGGAGATAAAGTGATTATTATGTGCTATTGTCAGCTGATGGAGCAGGAAGCAGATGACTTCCATCCTCAAATCGTTTTTGTTAATGAAAAGAATGCGGTCTGCAGGCAAGAGGCCTGCCGTTGACAGAGGCTGGCATTGTGCACAGAGAAAATCCTGCTTGACAAAATTTTCTGTATGTGCAATACTGTAAATGCAAATGAGAAGCTGTAGAAGACATTTGCATAACAAATACGGCAATAGATAGCCGTTATATTTAGGCTTTGCAGGGGTGCTCTTGATGAGCTGAGAGGACAAAATGAATGTCTGACCCTTTGAACCTGTCAGTTAATACTGTCGTAGGAAGCAAATCGTACTTGAAATTATGAGAAGCACAATTGCGAAGCGATGCAGTTGTGCTTCTTTTTTATTTGTATCAAGTGTATCAAGCAGGGCAAAGCCGAAAGCAGGGAGGTGTGCTATGAAGATTACCATAAATGGAGAGAGCCATACCTGCCAAGCAGGTGAAACACTGCTTTCTTTTCTGAAAGCGGAGGGGATTTCTCCACAAACAGTTGTTGCAGAATACAACGGCAGCATTGTGCAGATGAATCAATTTGGAACTACACTGCTGCACGACGGTGATTCTCTGGAACTGCTGCGTTTTGTCGGTGGCGGATGAAATGTGAATGCTTTTAGAAGTCAATGAAAAGAAAGGAAGAAATATCATGGAAGATCAGCTGATTATTGGCGGCAAAGAAATCAAAAGCCGTTTGTTCCTTGGCACCGGAAAATTTGGTGATGACCATCTCATTCCCAAATGTATAGAGGCTTCCGGTGCACAAATTATCACGGTTGCGATGCGCAGAATTGATTTTCACACATCTCAGGAAAACATGATGCAGTATATTCCCAAGGACTGTATCCTAATGCCGAATACTTCCGGCGCGCGCAATGCGGAAGAAGCAGTTCGGATTGCTCGTCTGGGCCGGGCAGCCGGATGCGGTGACTGGGTGAAAATCGAAGTTGTTTCAGATAACAAATACCTTCTGCCGGACAATGAAGAAACGCTGAAAGCAGTCGATACACTCGTAAAGGAAGGATTTACGGTGCTGCCTTACATGACGCCGGACCTTTACGCGGCACGCAGGATGCGTGATGCCGGTGCGGCGGCTGTTATGCCGTTCGGGGCGCCTATCGGCACGAATAAGGGCTTGCGGACCCGTGAAGTGGTACAGATTATGGCAGAGGAACTTGATTTGCCGGTCGTTGTAGATGCGGGCATTGGAAAACCCAGTGAAGCGGCAGAATGTATGGAAATAGGCGCAGCGGCTGTGCTGGTCAATACGGCGGTTGCCACAGCCGGAGATCCGGTGCGGATGGCAGCGGCTTTTGGCAAAGCTGTGCAGGCTGGTCGGGAAGCTTTCCTTGCCAGCCCCGGCGCAGTCCGGCAATATGCGGAAGCTTCCTCTCCTCTGACCGGCTTTTTGCACGAGGCGTAGCCTGTTCAGAAAAAATTAGCATAGGAAAGGATAGAAAATGAGCTATTATGATGTCTATCGGAAATACAAACATTTTCCGCTTGAAGATTATTTGCGAAAAGTTACGGCTGCCGATGTGGAACGTTCACTGCAGAAAAGCTGCAAAAGTCCGCTTGACTTTTTGACGATGCTTGCTCCTGCAGCTCAGTCGCCGCATGTTCTGGAAGAGATGGCACAGCGGTCTAAACGTCTGACAGAACACAATTTCGGCCGTGTCATCACTTTGTTTACACCGTTGTATCTTGCCAACATCTGCGATAATGCTTGTGTTTACTGCGGATTTAACTGTCACAATTCTATTAAGCGCAGCAAGCTGACCATGGAAGAAGTTGAACAGGAGGGACAGGCAATTCGGGCAGAAGGTATCCGGCATATTATTATTTTAACCGGAGAGAGCCGCCGTGCCACACCACCGGAATATTTGGCGGACTGTACCCGCATTCTTAAAAAATATGTGGATTCTATCTGTATCGAAGTTTATTCTTTGACAGAGGAAGAATACAGGATGCTTTTCCAAGCTGGTGTGGACGGTTTTACGATGTTTCAGGAGACTTACAATGAAGACTTGTATCCTCAATTACATCCGACAGGCCCAAAGCATGATTACCGGACTCGACTGGATAGCCCAGAGCTTGCCTGCAAAGCCGGATACAACACCGTGAATTTAGGCGCTCTGCTTGGCTTGGATGACTGGCGCAAGGAAACATTTTTGACCGGCATGCATGCGTTATACCTAATCAAAAAATATCCGGGAACAGACTGCGCGGTTTCTTTGCCGCGTATCCGCCCGTGCGTTGGGGGAGGAAATTACCGTCCGGCCTGCAACGTAAAAGATATTGATATCGTACAGGCTATCACAGCTTACCGGAACTTCCTGCCGCGGTTAGCAATTACGATGTCTACGCGGGAAACACCGGACTTCCGCAATCATCTGATTGGGCTTGGTGTGACGAAACTGTCTGCCGGTTCTGTCACAGAAGTTGGTGGACATGCACATGCACCAAAGACAGACGGGCAGTTTGAAATCAGCGATCAGCGCAATGTGGAAGAAATGAGCCAAGCTATCCGAAAGTGCGGTTACCAGCCGGTCTATAAAGACTGGGAACCTCTCCGCCGCAATGCTTAGTGCACTGCAGCAGGGGATTGCCCGCTATTTTACTGCGGAACAGCTCCGGAGGATTCGTGCATCCAGCCTTTTCATTGCCGGCTGCGGAGGGCTGGGTTCCAATGCAGCGCATATTCTGGTGCGCTGTGGATTTCAGCGGCTGACACTTCTTGACTGTGACTTTGTGGAGGAGAGCAACCTTAACCGCCAGTTCTTTTTCCCAGATCAGGTTGGAAAGTTAAAGACCGAGGCACTTGCGGAAAATCTGCTCCGGCTGGAGCCGGAACTTTACCTGACCACGCTGACACAGCGTCTGAAAGGGCCGGAAGTTGCGGACTTGACCAGAGAAAACGATATTTTAATTGAAGCATTTGACGATCCGCAGTGTAAGGCTGCCTTTGTTTCCGGAGCTGCTGCTACTGGCAAACCAACCGTATGTGTGAGCGGAATCGCCGGTTATGGTCACACGAATGCCATTATGACAAAACGAATTGGAAAACATATTTATCTGGTGGGGGACAGGAAAAACAGCACAGATATGCTGCCTCCCCTTGCACCGCGTGTAATGGTTGCTGCTGCCAAGGAAGCAGATCTGGTTTTGCAGCTGGTACTGGAAGGGGAATCTATGGATGCATGAATTCGATGTAGGAAATTATACCGGAAGCGGAAGAGCGGAATTTTTACGGCACGTGGGACTCTATGGCATTACAGCGGAAAGGCTGTCCAAGGGCCGCAGCAATTTAGAGGTTGTCCAGCAGATGCTGGATGCAGGAATCCGTGTTATTCAGTATCGTGAAAAGGAAAAAAGCGGAAGAGAAAAATATGAACAGTGCATCCGTTTGCGGCAAATGACGGCAAAATCACATGCATGCTTTATCATTGACGATGATGTGGCACTTGCCGCTGCCTGTGATGCGGATGGGGTGCATATTGGGCAGGACGATCTTCCCATTGAAAAAGCACGTGCACTTCTAGGCAATAAAATCATTGGCCTTTCCACTCATTCCCCGAAGCAGGCACAGGATGCTGTTCGGCGCGGCGCTGATTATATCGGAGTCGGTCCGCTGTTTGAGACACATACGAAAGCGGATGTCTGCGCACCGGTCGGACTTGCCTATCTGGATTATGTCATCCAGAATATTCCACTTCCGTTCGTGGCAATTGGCGGCATTAAAGAACATAATATTGCAGAAGTGGCCAGACATGGGGCTTCGTGCATTTGTCTGGTAAGCGATTTGGTGGGTGCGGAGAATATTTCGGCGAAGGTTCACGCTTTGCGTTCAGCAATGGATGCAGCATTTGCCAATGGAAAGGGGACAGTAAAATGAAGTATCATACTCAAATGGAGGCGGCGAAAGCCGGTATTTTCACGCCGCAGATGGAAGCCGTTTCAAAAGAAGAACACATTGCACCGGAAAAACTCATGCAGCGCATGGCAGCCGGCACAATTGTCATTCCGGCAAACTGCCATCATAAAAGTCTGAAGCCACGCGGAGTCGGAAAAGGCCTGCGGACAAAGATTAATGTCAATCTGGGTATTTCCGGAGATTGCCGAGACTATACCTGCGAACTTGCCAAAGCAAAAATGGCATGGAAATATGATGCAGAAGCAATCATGGATCTTTCCGATTACGGAAAAACCAACAAATTCCGCAGACAGCTGCTGGATCTTTCCCCGGCAATGATTGGTACGGTGCCCGTTTATGATGCAGTTGGTTACCTTGAAAAAGACCTGAAGGAGATTCAAGCAAAGGACTTTTTAGAGGTTGTCCGTGCTCATGCAGAAGAGGGCGTCGATTTTATGACGATTCATGCCGGTATCAACCGGAAATCAATTGACAGCTTTGAACGCAGCGGACGGAAGATGAATATTGTTTCCCGCGGCGGTTCCCTGATTTATGCATGGATGAAGATGACCGGAAATGAAAACCCGTTCTTTGAATATTTTGATGATTTAATGGACATTCTTTATGAACATGATGTTACCATTTCCTTAGGAGATGCCATGCGCTCTGGATGCAACTATGATTCCACAGATGCTTCGCAAATCAGTGAATTGGTGGAATTGGGTCTGCTGACAAAGCGAGCATGGGAACATAATGTGCAGGTGATGATTGAAGGACCGGGTCATATGGCAATTAACGAAGTGGCGCCGAATATGCTGTTGGAAAAACGTCTTTGCCATCAGGCACCGTTCTATGTATTGGGGCCGCTGGTAACTGACATTGCGCCCGGTTACGATCATATTACGTCGGCAATCGGAGGTGCAGTTGCCGCTGCGGCCGGTGCGGATTTTCTCTGCTATGTTACACCTGCCGAACATCTGCGGCTGCCAAGCATCCCGGATGTTAAGGAAGGTATTATAGCGACCAAGATTGCGGCACATGCCGGCGATCTGGCCAAAAATGTATCCGGTGCGCACGATTGGGATAACCGTATGAGCGATGCGCGGCAGAAGATGGATTGGAACACGATCTTTCAAGAAGCAATCGATCCTGAAAAAGCAAAGGAATATTTTGAAAGTACTCGTCCAACTGATGTACATACCTGTACCATGTGCGGAAAAATGTGTGCCGTTCGGAATATGAACGCCATTATGAGCGGTAAGGATATCCATTTGCAGTAGATATTTCACATTTGCAGGACTCCATTCAGTTTCATTCTGAATGAAGTCCTGCTTTTCTTGCTTTTCCTAACCCCCAATGGGTCATTTCTGTTTCTGACAGAATGGTATACAGGCAGGGCACTTGAATTTTTAAACATTTTGCGTTATGATATATTATATGAACAATTATGTGGAAAAAGTATAGGCAGCATTACTAGAAAAAAAGAGGATTTATTTGCTGCGTTTCGACTCGTATTTTATGATTTATCATTTTGTTTAGGGGTAAAATGAGGACTTATTGAGTTTAATACAGGGAGTTGTGACTCTTTGCGGTGTTTAGTGTTTTATTGTAACATTGAATGCCATATTTTTGTACAAAAATAGAATTGTAATAATATAGATATAAAAGAAAAAGCATATATCAATTTAAAGTAAAGGAATTATATTCAGAATCATAAATAAATGGATGTGCTTAGGGAATACTATATTCACAGTTCTAAAATAAGTTCTAAAATATTTGTCAAGAGAATGATCAGATGCTGCCGATGTTAGACTTCCCTTCCTCTTTGACCAACCTTACTGGGATTCTTTAAAATTACCAGTTTGTATCATACAGAAAGGATTGATGAACTTTGATGTATTTTAAAACCAGACTGAGAGCAGGAGACAATACATATAAAGAACTATTTAAACGTTATCCTTACAACCCTATTCTGATGGCAAAAGACTGGCCCTATCCGGTTAATACTGTGTTTAATCCGGCTGCTACGATTTATAATGGAAAAGTCCTTCTGCTTGCCAGAGTGGAAGACCGCCGGGGCTTTTCTCATCTTACAAAAGCAGTCAGTGAAGATGGAATCAGTAATTGGGTGATTGATAAATCCCCGACTATGGAATCGGACCCGGATCATCCGGAAGAATCTTGGGGAATTGAGGACCCACGGATCAGTTATCTTGACGAGTTAAAGAAATATGCAGTCGTTTATACCGCGTATTCGGAATGCGGGCCTGTTGTCAGTATGGCTTTGACAGAAGATTTCGAGAACTTTGAACGGATGGGGCCGATTATGCCGCCGGAAGATAAGGACGCGGCGATTTTTCCCCGCAGATTTAATGGCAAATGGCTGCTGATTCACCGGCCTATCGAACATGGTGCCAATATTTGGATTTCCAGTTCAGAAAATATGAAATATTGGGGCAACCACAAGATTTTAATTAATTCCCGCGGAGGAAGCTGGTGGGATGGCTATAAAGTAGGAATTTGTGCGCAGCCGCTCGAGACACCGGATGGCTGGCTGGTTCTTTATCATGGTGTCAGGCAAACGGCTTCCGGAGCAACTTACCGGCTTGGTTTGGCACTGCTGGATTTGGAAAATCCCCTAAAAGTCTTGCGGCGGAGTGATGAATGGATTTTCGGCCCACAGGAAGTCTATGAAAAAGAAGGCGAAGTTAACGATATTGTTTTCCCATGCGGCTGGCTGCTGGATCAGAAGAATCAGACGATTCGCATGTATTATGGCGCTGCAGACACCTGCATTGCGCTTGCGACAGCTTCGCTAAGTGAAGTGATGGATTATATTAAAAGCTGTCCGGAACCGGAAAATGGATAATACTCCACAACTCGAAGACAAATAAAGGAGGGACTGTTATGAAGGCGTTACTGTTAGTAGGTGGAAAAGGTACGCGATTAAGACCTTTGACAGACGGATTGCCAAAACCGATGGTTCCCGTTATGGGAAAGCCCCTGCTGGACAGAACTTTGCAAACTTTAAAACGGCATGGTGTGGATGAAATTGTCCTTAGCACCTGCTACAAATCAGAGGCTATCCGTTCATACTTCAAGGATGGCTCAGACTTTGGCATGAAAATTCATTATGTTGATGAAGATTTTCCGCTTGGCACAGGCGGAGCCATCAAAAATTGTGAAAAATATTTTGATGATTCTTTCTTTGTCCTGAATGCGGATATCCTCAGTAACATTGATTTCAGCGGAATGATGAGATACCATAAGCGCAAGAAAGCCGACATTACCATTGCCGTGACGCGGGTAGCCAATCCGTCGGCTTACGGAGTGATCGAGTACGACAAAAACAGCTTTGTAACTTCATTTCGTGAAAAGCCCAAGAAAATTCTTTCTCATTATATCAATGCGGGCATTTATATATTTGAACCTAAAGTGCTTCGTCAAATTCCTTCCGGACAGAAAATTTCAGTTGAGCGGGAGGTCTTTCCCGGCGTTCTGGAGAATAAACAGAAAATTGCTGTTTATAAGGGCTGTCATTACTGGATTGATATCGGTACCCTGCGTAAATACGCAATGGTGCATCGGGATGGATTTACTGGAAGATACCAGCTGCCGGAGGTCAATTTCAGGCAGCGGGCAATTTACAGTCAGTTGAATGCCAAAATCAGTGGAAGTGCAACGCTGCGCGGGCCGGTATATCTTGGTGCAGGGGCGCAAATCGGGGACGGGGCGATTGTGGGACCGCATGTAGTTGTTGGAAATAACAGTATCATCGGGAACAAATGTGCTATTTCTTACAGTGTCCTCTGGGACAATATCCATGTTGCAAGCGGGGTAAAAATGGATGAATGCATTGTAACGAACGGCTGCTATATGGAACGATCCTCTTACTGCCATGCAATCTGCACACCTGATATCGTGAAAAATATCAGTTATGTGGCAATTTAAATGAAGAAAAGGAGAGAGAAAATTTTCACGCTCGACCGTATCTGTGAAAATTTTCGAACCATATCATGGAAAAATTAATTCGTGTTGCGTTTTTAAGCACATATCCGCCGCGTGAATGTGGAATTGCAACTTTCACGCAGGATTTATTTCGGGAACTTCAAAAAAATTGTGGCTTGCAAACTGGAATCATTGCAGTCAATGACCAAGATTATGTATATGGAAAAGATGTGATTCAGGAATTCCCACAGCAGGACAGAGCATCCTATACGAAATTGGCAGATTGGGTTAACCGGTCTGCTATTCAAGTCATTGTGATTGAGCATGAATATGGGATTTACGGGGGTGAATGCGGTGAATATCTTTTAGATTTTGCAGAGCGCGTTCAAAAACCATTTGTCCTTACTTTGCATACTGTTCTGCCGAATCCAAGTGAAAAGCAAAAGCAGATTTTACAGGAACTGTGTAAAAAAAGCAGCAGAATTGTGACAATGGCTTCAAATTCGCAGAAAATTCTCTGCAACCTTTACGGAACTGATCCGGAAAAAATTACCGTTATTCCGCATGGAGTCCCTGTCTTTGAAGTCCCAAGCAGGGAAGAGCTGAAAAAACAGCAGAATCTGGAGGGACGCACAATTGTCAGTACATTTGGACTCATCAGTTCTGGGAAAGGGCTGGAGTATGGGATTCGGGCAATTGCCGATGTTGCCGAAAAACACCCGGATATCCTGTATTTAATTCTTGGGCAGACGCATCCGGTTGTCAAAAAACGGGAGGGGGAAGCTTATCGCGAAAGTCTTGAAAAACTTGTCGACGATTTAGGCTTGCAGCAGAATGTTCGATTTGTAAACCGGTATCTGGAAAAGGAAGAACTGGTTCGGTATCTGAAAATGTCAGATATCTATATGACACCTTATCTTGGAAAAGAGCAGGCCGTCAGCGGCACACTGGCTTATGCTGCCGGATATGGAAGAGTGATTGTATCGACTCCTTATTTGTACGCGGAAGAGATGCTCTCTGACGGCAGAGGAATGCTGGCTGATTTCAGGGATGCTGAGTCACTTGGCAGGTGCATTAATTACCTGATTGACCATCCGGATGAAAAAGCGGAAATGGAACAAAAAACACTGGAGCTTGGCAGGACAATGTCTTGGAAACATGTAGCCGACCGATACACAGAAATCTTTAAAGAAGTTGCTAGGAGGTCCTGAAAAACATGAAAAATAGTGGTTTGAATCTGCCGGATGATACTTACATATTCCGCATCACAGACTGCACAGGCATGTTTCAGCACGCTGTTTTCAGTGTTCCCGATCCGTCAGAAGGATATACAACGGATGATAATGCACGGGCCTTAATCATGGCAGAGATGCTTTATCAAGACTCGGGAGACAAAAAATATTTGGAACTTGCTTACTGCTATTTACGCTTTTTACTATATGCTGAAAATGACGGCTGGTTTAGAAATTTTATGGACTACTCCCGCAACTTTTTGGAAAAAAGGGGTTCTCCGGACTGCTTTGGCCGCTGCATATGGGCTTTGGGATTTACGATTACATGTCAAGAGATGCCAGAGCCCATGCGCAGTGCTGCCGAATGTTTGCTGCGAAGGACCTTGCCCAGTTGCAAGGGACTTGCATTTCTGCGGTCAAAAGCATATGCGGCGATTGGGCTGAGTCACTGGGACCACGCGGAAGCGCAGGACGAAGCGAGACACTTAGTTTCGGATATTGCAGATGCCTATCAGAAAAACCGCAGTAAGGACTGGTATTGGTATGAAAACAATCTTTCCTATTGCAATGCTGTTCTTCCGGGGGCGATGCTGGTTGCTTACGACATGACCAAAGAGAATAAATATCTGGAAATTGCAGTGGAAAGTCTTGATTTCTTGCTGAAAAGTACTTTCCGCGGCAATATCTTTCATCCGATTGGCTGTAACGGCTGGCTTTTTAAAGGAAAAGAAGCGGCAGAATATGACCAGCAGCCTGTAGAAGCATGCGGGACGCTGCTTACCTGCCTGAAAGCTTTTCAAGTAACCGGTAAGCAAGTCTACTTAGACCGGGCGCAAGGTTGCCTAAACTGGTATACCGGACAAAACAGTCTGGGTGAATCCATGATTGACCCCGAAAGTGGAGGATGTTTGGACGGAATCCGGCAGGTTGGGCAGAATCCAAATGAAGGTGCGGAAAGCATCGTTTCATGGATGGTCGCGGCCCTTGCCTTTCGACGGGTCAGTTAAAACTGACCGCCTTTCAACAGAAAACAAAATAAACAGGCATCAGTCAGGAATTTGTGTGCTGGTGTCTGTTTATTTTACTTACTTTAGGAAAAATAAATCCTATATATCCATAGGAAACCAGAACTTTTTTCCTTTGGCCGCTTTGCAGAAAGAGATTTTATAATTTTTAAAATTCAAGTAAATTAGTGTTGCATTCAAGTTGTCTGTAAGATAAAGTAGTGTTCGGAAGAAAAAGAAGGAGTCTGCCCGGCATTTTGCGGTGAAAATATTTGCAGGGGTTAGCAGATTCATTTGGAGGAACACGATCATGACAACACGTACTTGCAAACAGCTTATTGAGGAATATCCAAGAAGAAGTCTTCAGTTTCCGCATACCAGACTGCCAATTGCATTACCAGATGGGGATACTCGCGATGTTTATAATATTTCATCACCTTTTTCCTATCATGGTGCTCTAATCCTTTTGGGGAGAGTTGAATATCGCCACAATGAAGATTCAGATGTGGTCTTCTTTTGCAGAGAATCCGGGAAATGGGTTCCAGACAAACGCTTTCAGGTTTTGAAGCATCTGCAAGATCCATTTTATACTTTTATTCATGGACATCTTATCTTGGGCGGTGTCCAAATTTTCGAGACAGCATGGAAAGGAACATCTTACCGGACTGTGTTTTTTAAGGAAACGAAACCTTTTTCATTTCAGCAATTTGCAAGCGGGCCGGATGGCATGAAGGATATCCGTCTGCTGGAATTGTCGGATGGCCGCGTTCTGGTGACAACAAGAGCGCAGGGCAAAGTCGGCGGAAGAGGAGAAATCGGCTGGCTGATTTTACACTCCGTGGATGAGCTGAATCCACAGGTTTTCTCTTCTGCGAATCTTTTTGAAGATCAGTTTACGTCGGACGAATGGGGAGGGACAAATCAGTTACATATGCTGAAAAATGGCAAAGTTGGTGTCCTGTCACACATTGCAAATTTTGATGATGCAGGGAACCGGCACTATTACTGCACCTGTTTTTGGCTTGACCCGAAAGAAGGAAAACATTCTCCTATGAAAATGATCGCCGTTCGGAACAACTTTGAAGCGGGGGAAAGTAAACGGCCTGATTTGCAGGATGTGATTTTTAGCGGCGGACTGGTGCGTATGGGGGATGGAACAGCACGTCTTTACTGCGGCGTCGGAGATGCAGAGGCACATTGTATTTCTATTCCGGACCCGTTCTCAGAGTGGGAAAATACATCTTATGTGTCCTAATCCTTGTTTCAAAAATCGAAATTTAAAATCAATCCAAAATAGAAAGTGAGGAATCTCTATGTTAAGATGCAGCCAAAACCCATTGATTACTGTTTCTGATGTAAGGCCCAGCCGGCCGGATTTCCATGTGGAGGGAATCTTTAACTGTGGTGCATGCCGCTTTCAGAATCAGATCTTTTTGGTCTGCAGGGTTGCGGAATCAGCTGGCTGCACAAAAGATGAGGTAAGAATTCCATATATGAAAAAATGCGGGAATAGACTGCAGATGAATATCATCAGTCTGGTTAAAAGGGAACATCCGGAACTGAATTTTTCAGACAGCCGGAAAGTAGGAAAGATGCATGCGGGTGTCTGGAAAACTCTCTATTTGACTTCTTTTTCTCACCTGCGCCTTGCTCGTTCCACAGATGGTATCCATTTTAAAGTGGATGAAAAACCCATGCTTCTTCCCGAAGGGGAGGAAGAGAGCTGGGGAATGGAGGACCCTCGCATCACGCAAATCGGCGATTCCTATTATATTAATTACACAGCTGTCAGTCCGCAGGGTCCGGCAACTGCATTGATTCGGACACAGGATTTTCAGAACTTTGAACGTTTAGGAGTCATTTTTGCTCCGGAAAATAAAGATGTTGTTATTTTCCCCCAAAAAATTAATGGACTGTATTATGCACTGAACCGGCCTGTCAGTTTTGAATTTGGCATGCCTGCAATGTGGATTTGTGAATCTCCCGACTTAATTCACTGGGGCAGACAACGAAAATTTTTTGCCGGTGCGCCCACGGGCTGGGACAGTGACAGAGTCGGCGGAGGAGCAGTTCCCCTTCTGACTGAAAAAGGCTGGATTGAATTTTACCATGCGGCGGATGCCGAAAATCGTTATTGTCTTGGGGCCATGCTTTTGGATCGGGACTGCCCCGGAAAAATTCTTGCACGAACAAAGGAACCGCTTTTAGAGCCTGAGGCAGAATACGAGAAAAATGGATTCTTTGGAAATACGGTTTTCACATGCGGCTGTATCCAAATTGAAAATAGGATTATACTATATTATGGTGCCGCGGATAATAAGATTTGCCGTGTGGATTTTACATTGGATGAGATTTTCCGAGCACTGAAAATCTGATGCAGGAGAACAGGTGAGGACCAATTGGAACAGCGTGTGACTATGAAAGAGATTGCCAGACAACTGCATGTTTCCCTGAATGCGGTGTCTCTCGCACTCAATGATAAAAGCGGTGTGGGAAAAGAAACCAGAAACCGTATTCTGAACAAAGCGGAGGAACTGGGATATTTTAAAAGCAAATCAAAATATAAAAAAGCACTTGCCAATAAAAATATCTGCTTGATGATTCCGGCTCAATATTTTTTGAAATCAGATTTCTACAGTAAAATTGTGCTTGGAATTGAAAATGAAGCCCAAAAGAATGGATATGAAGTGTTGGTTAATTTTCCGGACCAGTTTCAGAATGTCCTTGAGTGTCTAGACGAGGGGCGTGCCTGTGGAATTATTTCCGTTGGGAGGATTCGTGATTTTTACCTGTTGAAACTGAGACACTATGGAATTCCTCTTGTTCTGGTTGATCACATGTCCCTCACGGTGCCAAGTGACTGCATTCTTTCCAATAACAGGCAGGGAAGCTACGGAGCAACACGCCTGTTAATTGAGAATGGTTATCGGCAAATTGGTTTTTTCGGCGACCTTGATTATTCGATGAGTATTAAGGAACGGTATGCCGGTTATGCAGATGCCTTACACACACTGCCGTTTCTTGCGGATTATTCTGATACGGTTCAGTATACCTTTCATTATTCTGCATTAAAGGGAATTGAAAAGGATGTTATTCATCATAATCTTGATGGAATCGTGGGTACTGTGAAAAAAATTCAGGAAATGCCGCAGGCATTTGTCTGTTCAAATGATGAGGCGGCTGTGCTTTTAATTCATGCACTTCAGAAGCTGCATTATCGTGTCCCGGAAGACATTGCCGTGGTTGGATTTGACAATACAGCCCTTGCAGCTACAGTCCGGCCAAGCCTTACTACTGTGAACATCCATAGAAAAGATACTGGGGCAGCGGCTGTCGATCATCTTCTTTGGCGGCTTCATCATCGGAACGAACCGAGTAAGAATATTGTACTCAATGTGGAAGTTGTTGTGCGGGACAGTATCAGTAAACTGGTAAATTAACTTTATTCCATTATCCAGCGTTGCGCCGATTGTGCGTTCCTCCTTTTTTCTATGGAAACAATTTTTTCTTGTTTATCTTTCTGCTGTTCGTTGTTCATAGATTGATTATTTAAAAATTTGGTACTTGTATTTGTTTTGCCGACAGGTTCGGCTTTTTTTTTTACTGAAAAGACCGTATAGTAAATTTATATTGAACGTATATCCACAGCGGAAAGGAAGTAACCATTTATATGGCAAAAACGGAAAAGCAGGAGGAACAGGCCGATCAAGAGAATCAGGCAAACAAACCGGTGCGTTTGCTGCTTCATGAAAATACACTGACTGCAGTTATTTCAGGAGAGATTGATCACCATTCGGCCTGCGAAATTAGGGAAATTATCGACATGACAGCTATGCGTGTGCGTCCGGAGGAACTGGTGCTGGACTTTGGAGCGGTACATTTTATGGACAGCTCCGGCGTTGGGCTGATTCTTGGACGCTGTAAAATGATGGAAATCTGGCATGGACATGTTACTATACAGAATATGCCGCAAAAACTGGAACGGATCGTTTCTCTTGCAGGATTGCATGAATTGTGTGAGTTCAGAAAGGTGGATGTCAAGCATGAAAGCGCTGAATGAAATGCATCTGAATTTTCCAAGTATCAGCACCAATGAAGGCTTTGCACGGGCAGTGGTTGCTGCGTTTGCTGTGCAGCTTGACCCAACAGTGGACGAACTGTGTGATTTAAAAACAGCGGTCTCAGAGGCAGTTACCAATGCAATCGTGCATGGCTATCGGGATACGATAGGAACCGTTTACATAGACTGCAGACTGTTAAAAGATAACACGGTTCAAGTAAAGGTGAGAGATCATGGCTGTGGAATTGAAGATGTCGAACAGGCAATGGAGCCATTGTTTACAACAGCAGGAGATGAGCGGGCAGGCCTTGGCTTTGCCGTAATGAAAAACTTTATGGACAAGCTGAAAGTGCAGAGTAAGCTGGGAAAAGGGACAACGGTAACCATGGAAAAATCCTTTTCACCGCGTATGCGTCAAAATGGATAGGGAAGAGCGCGTGACACAGAACCTGAGGCTTGCGCATGCCTGTGCCAATCGGTTCCGTGGGCGTGGAATAGAATATGATGACCTATATCAGGCAGCTTGTGTTGGATTGGTACAAGCCGCAGATCGTTTCGATGAGACACGCGGCTTGCAGTTTTCTACTTATGCGGTGCCGGTAATTTTGGGAGAAATCCGGCGCTTATTTCGTGAAGGCGGTGCAGTGAAAGTGAGCCGTGGTTTACGGGATATGTCCCGCAAAGTAAATGCAGAAGTCAAACGTTTTTCGGAGAAATCTGGACGAATGCCTTCTGTTCAGGAATTGGCAGAACGGATGGAAGCAGACCCGGAAACCATTGCAGAAGCACTTGGCGCTTCGCAAACGCCACTATCGCTGACAACAGATGAGGACAGCGGCGGAACAATGGACCTTCCGGATGAACCACATGAAGAAGAGCTTACAGATTTGCTCAGCTTGCAGCAGGTAATGACAACATTAAACCCAAAGGACCGAAAGCTCCTTTATTTCCGATACTTTCGGCGTCAAACGCAGACACAGACAGCGGAAGCGCTTGGAATGACACAGGTACAGGTTTCCCGTAGGGAGAAGAAGATTCTGAATGCACTTCGGCATGCATTGGTTTAAAAACCAATTCGAATCTGAGAAGTCGAATAGGACGGTGGAAAAGGAAGAAAATCAAGAAGAAATAAAAAAACAAAAAAAGTGAAAAAAGGAGTTGACAAAGGGAAAGTGGAGTGGTATTATAAATGAGTCGCCGCAAGAGAGGCACGAAAAACTAGATAAGC
>ENA-UOOI01000423-UOOI01000423.1-fermentation-metagenome-genome-assembly--contig:-NODE-423-length-54206-cov-6.608650_pt1 | contig 54206 bp, 41 predicted proteins | sample MGYA00245779_ERZ724027 | MGnify/ENA primary metagenome ERZ724027 (study PRJEB28704, sample SAMN03018318) | fermentation metagenome | biome: anthropogenic terrestrial biome; feature: soil; material...
GTCTTTGTGGAAGAGGTGTCGCACGTAACTTGACAAACCATCAAATATAATAATCCTCAAGCGTTGGATCGAGACATAAAATCGATTTCAGCTATTAACAATTTGTGAAAAGGCAATTCATCTAACAATTTAGAGGAATGTAAAGCTTTTTTCGTTACTACAAACAAGCCTTTATACAATTGTGTTAATAGCTTTACTTCTAACGAACATCATCGTGTCAAAACTTCACTTGTTTTCACAGATGAGTTATTAGCTACTTTATTATGGTTAAAAAATCCACACTATATGCCAGACTTACCTAAACATAGAATCATAGCTTATAGCTATGCCGCAATGAAACCTAGCGATGATCTTTGGAATAAGTATATGGATGAAATTGATCATTTAAAACTAAATGGAAATCTTAAACCTGAAGATTATTACTTGCTTGCATCAGAGTTGGCGCCGCAAGTATTAATGGAAATCTCTTTAGGTGACGATATTGTATTTACAAATGGAACAATAAACGAAATGATCTGTTGTATAAAGAATAATATTCGTGAAGAAGATCAAAAAAAATTATCAAAAACAAAAAGAGAGTTAACAGAAAGAGACAATTTAATAGCTGCAACCAAAGAAGTTATTAAAAATGATGTAGATAATTATGCTACCTTATGTGTTAATAATATTAAGGGAATTGTAATAGTTATATTGATGACGTTCGAAATCATTGGTGTTATAGATTGCCGCTCTAGCATATTTAAAATATTTCTTATTATTTACACTGTTTTTATGACTATCTATAATTTTTTTGGTTTCTCTTTTATTAATATATTTGACAAGCTTGAATCCCATTTAAAACATAAAAAAGAAATTTCGTTATTGGTTAAGTATAAAATGCAAAATAATTGATATGATTTAGTTGTATAAGTTGTTGTTACTGATATACTAAGAAAATGCCAATCTAGAAAAGATGCAGAAGAATAAGGGAGCAAATTGAGACAAGTATTTCCCACCCCTTCGTTATAATAGCGTTACCGTCTTTGATCTGATTCATTAACTTGTCCCTATTCAGAATAGTATGTGCTATTTTGGTAAGGAACGATTTTTTATAAAATGTCAAAGCACAACTAAAAGCGAGGGGAAATATACCTCTTTTCAAGATTTTTTCGCATAATGTATGTTATGTTAACTAAAGTATTAAAAAGGGCCTTTTTTAGCGAAATAACTGTGGATCTTAGTTTATCACCGATAGTTATCTTATTGTTTTTACATGCTGGTTGCTTAAATCCGTCCAAATTACTTCTGTTGACTCTGTGTCATCATTAATTTTCAATGTTTTATAGATGACTAATGTATCTCTTTTAAAGTTATATAATATTTTATGTGTGGCAGGTTTTATGGCACTTCTATTGTTTATAAGATAAAACTACTATGCATCAACCATATACACATATAGCATCTCATAAAACTTCATGGTTTTATCTTAAAAGGTATCTTAGGCAAATTATCAGGCCGTTTTAGAGGCGTTTTAAGGGCTTCAAAAACAGCTTCAGGTAATGTTGCTTACATATGCTTCTGTGCTACGTTAATAATGTCAGTATACGCATAAGCCCAGCTAGACGCATTAAATATTCGTTTTTTGTATTATATCATAATAAAACTCCTGTCATTTTCTGACAGGAGTAATGTTAATCGTTTTACTTAGCTAAAACCAAATATTTCTAGTAGTTATCAATCATGTAAATCTAAAGTAATGGCTTATTTATTTTCAGTTACGCTTTCATTTACTATTTGACACATCTTATCGTATTTATCAATCATGTCTTGAGCTAACCTAATCTGGCAACGGGCTCTCTCTAAATTATGATTCTCTCGATGTATTCTAAAATATTTATCTCCATTGATATGATCTGCTAAAAACCTAGAAGCAAGTTCTATGGTAATAGTGATAGCTCCTAAAGCCATGGTATCGATTTCGTTCTTTGTTAAACTTCGACAAGCGCTCATAAAACCTCTGGTAAACTCTCTATAATTTTCTAAATCTAGGCCAACTTTACTCAGATCAGTCTCATCTTCAACAGCTGTATTAGCTGCAAATCTGATAGCATCGCCAAAGTCGTGCATGGCTAGTCCAGGCATAACCGTATCGAGATCAATAACACACAATGGCTTAAATGTCTCTTTATGCATCAGAATATTGTTATACTTAGTATCATTATGAGTTACTCGACGAGGAAGTTCCTCAGCGTCAAGCATATCAGAAAGCTTTGTGGCAAGCTTAACATGATTCTCGAAGAACTCAATATCTTTTTTGACATCTTTAGCTCTACCTAATGGATCTAAATCAACCATTTTAAAGAAGTCGTTTAAACGTTTTCTTGTGTTATGAAAATCCTCGATTGTCACGTGAAGACTCTCCATAGGTAGATCAGAAAGTAATTCTTGAAATCTACCAAAAGCATATCCAGCACTATATAATATCTCACTGTTTTCTACGAAATCAAAAGTCACCGAGTCCTTTACAAAAGAACAAATACGCCAATACTCGCCATCCAACTCTGTAAAATTCTTACCTTCTTTGTTATCCATAAAAGAAATAATATCGCAGTCAGTATCACTTTTACGGCTTCGTACATGACGGCCAATTTCTCTTATGTTATGCATAACTTTTTCTGGATCTTCAAAAACATAATGATTTATTCTTTGGACAATAAGATCATCTTTTTTACCATCTGATTTTAACAACGTAACATGATATGTTCCGTTTATATGACCATTCACGCATTGAGTCGCAGAAGTAATTTCTCCAGGCAAATCATAACATTCAATAACTTTTTTTAAAAAGTCAATAGATTCTAAGTTCACTGCGGTGCCCCCCCGATTGTTACTGTATTCAGCAGACAAGATAACTGTGTACTAAACAGCTTTGATATAAAGGATTTTTTCAACCATTATCGATTTAACACCGTTTGGTATTGCTATTAAAGACATCTAAAGTCTTATTTTTTAGAAACATAACATCTTAAAGTATTGATATTATTAATACTTAAGGCTGTCTAGACAAGTAGGGTCCATAACTTCATTCATAATCGTTGCTGTTCATATAATTAGACTCCTACTATAGCTATCTAAAGTCTTGAGATTATAGACCTTGGCTTCTATTCATTTGATCTTTTTAAAACGAAGTTTTTCCAGCTCCACCTAAAAAGAGATCGGTGTTAAATTCTGCTCCTAATACAACCCGTAACTCTATTACTTATTTCAACTATTTCGAATAAAGTCCTTCATATTTAGTCCGGTTTATATCATACTAGCAGCTACTGTAACCTATTAAGTGTTTGTTTTTGATATATAATTCGCATGGAAGTTTCCTATATATCTCATAAAGATTGTAATCAATCGTTACAACATCACTGGAAAACGTTATGATACAACCGAGAAGCTACTTTATAACAAACAAATGCCAGCTTCAATAACTAGCTGGCATTTGTTATATCTAGAATGTTTATATCAAACCATCTTGCTTAAATGTTTTTAATAGGAAATTGGTCCATATTTGATAACCTGTACCATTCAAGTGAACACCATCTCCGGATAATGATGCCGGTAAATAATCGTTTTCTTGTAACAACGAATATATGTCTAGAAAACCAACACCTAATTCTGAAGCTAACTTCGCCAGTTTTTCGTTATATTCACGTACTTTAGGAGCAACTGACCATTCTTTACCTAGAGGTAAGATAGTTTGTATATATAATCTTGCTTGCGGAGCATTAATTTGAAGGTATTTCATTACTGTCGCAACATCCTCAATGTATTTGTCAAGCTCATGAGTACAAGTTATATTATTTGTACCAATCATTAATAGTGCTGCTCGAGGTTTACTATCTATATTAAGTAATTCCAATCTATCAACAACACCACTTGCAAAGTCTGCACTTATGCCACGGTTGATAGTAGGTACATTAGGCATATATCCTTGTAAATAAAAACCTTCTGTAATAGAATCACCTATAAACAAAACAGCATTTTGGGGAACTCTTTCTGTGCTAAAAAGGTTAACTCGTTTAAACCAGTGCTCTCCTCTTTTTGTTAGTTCCTCTACGGTTATATGCAAAGGGTGTATTAATGGGAAAAGTGACTCCGTTGCTTTTTTAGCTTTACTGAGAAAATATGTTGCTTGAGCACAGGCCTCTTTTTTAATATAATAACGAGTAGCGTTTCGACTGAACACCGCTTCGTTGTACAATCTACTTATTTCATCGTTTAATTTATCATCTTTTTCGTATCCACGATATATTCTTTGAACTGCTGTAAACCTTGTATTAACTACCTCATACATTGTTTTTATATCTGGTAGATCTAAAGCAAACATAGGCTGCCCAATATCAAGCATATTACAAACATTGTCTAAAAAATATTCTTCCCATAAAGAGCTTTCTATCTTATTAAAAACCTCTTCAGCTATATACAAAGTTTTATCTGTTCGAATAACTGCAATATAATCTGTCCCTTGCCAAAATACTGTCTGAGCATCTAATGTAGGCTTTACTAACAATGCTTTATTAGAAAGAAGTTGATTACTATCATTTACAGTAATACTTAATGGAGTTATGGTATTCTCAGCCTTTTCTTTTTTAACTCCTACTAACGAGTCTAAAGCAGTATCGTAAGTAGCAACAATTTTTCCGCCATTTCCAAGAAACTCTTTAAGTTTATCTACTGTACTGGTATCTATATTGGAATCAGAAAGTAAAACAGCTACATTGTAATAATCTAATATATCATCTTCTACTTCATCGGCCTCAATTATTAGTGTTGGTATAAAATTGTCAGCGAATAATTTCTCAGCACGTTGGATCATATCAACATATTCTTGACCTTTTGCTTTTGCAGTTTTTTCATTAAAAATAATTGCGACACCTATTCCTTGTGCTAAAGAAATGCTAGTAGCGATAATAAATATAAGAGCAACTAAACCTCGTTTTGAAATCGACATAAAACCACCCCCATAATACTTGATTACAATAACTTCTTTAGAACCTCTATTTCAAATATTATCATTTAACACGCTTACATCATAGCTCATTACATTAATAATTATTTTTATGACACTTAACTTTTTAACAAAAACCAGATATATTTTCATCAGAATATACGCATTTAATGGCTTTTTAAGGCTTTCAAATATCTAGCATCTTGTTATTAATCACAATTGGTATTTATATCGCTTATAAATCATATATGCACATTTAGCCTGCTAGAAGGATGCTTTACATTTTGTAAATAGTTTTCCACTTTATAAATAGCACTATTGAATCTTAACCTATATAGGAAAGATAACTAATGAGGGTAACTTGCTCCTAGCTTCGAAGTTTCTATGTTTAGAGAAGTACTATTTGTATTTTGATTAGATAACTTTCACTCTTTCGCTGGAAAACATATCTAAGGAGCAACAGTTTGTCATGTACAACTAGGGTTGTACTGAAAAAACAAATAACGTTTAATTAAGTTGAGTCCTCTGGATTCCTTTCTTACTATAAGAACTTTGCCTTTTTTCAGCTTCGAATACATAGTAACTATCGATAACATAAATCTTAACTCCGCCAAAAATTGAAATTAGCTTGTTTTTATACCATTCTTTGCGCTTGGTAACCATGTACATTTTTCCTCCAAGGCGAAGTCTATTAAAACCTTTTTCTATAAATTTCTTTGGTACTGAGAAATTCGCATGATAAGGAGGATTAACAAGTATAATTGAGAAATCAGTATCTTCTATGGATTCATACGCATCTCCTTCCACAACATTAATCTGACCCACTCCATTTAATACTGCATTCTCCTTTGCCATCTCTACTGCTATCTTGTTAATATCTGTCATCACTACATTTTTAGCTCCAATCACTTTGGCAGCATAAATTCCAACTATGCCATACCCGCACCCTAAATCAAGTACTTTGTCATCTTCCTCCAAATTTATTAATGACAGCATTGCGAGAGTTCCTTTGTCAATATTTTGGGGGGAAAACAATTTTTTGTCAGTCTTTAACTGTATATCAATACCATTTATGTTCGCGTTTATAATCAATCCATTGAACCTCCTTTTGAATCGCTAAACAAATATTTACTTTATTCGTTACTCATATAATTAACCAAGTTAAGCATTGGATTTCTTACTGTAACTAGCGTACAACCACTTCCTCCTATATTGATTATAATAACTCCTGTTGAACACCTTCTTACAACTTTATCATTTCTATTTTTCCACTTCATTTAGCTTCTCTATACTTAAATCGATATATTTACGTTAGAACATACGCGTTTAATAACTTTTTAAAGGATTTATAAATAGCATCAACGCACTATTATGCACATAATGCCTGCTTGAAGCATGTTCAAATGGAATTATTCCATACTTTATGAAACGATATCAAAGAAAGCCTTAGGAATTCACATCCTAAAGCTTTTCAATAAATAATTACTCAATGGATTTTATTCGAATTAGCTGTGATGATAGATCGCCATACAAAGCTGGTCTTATCCCTACATACATTAAAGCAGCACCTGATAAAGTGGCATTTAGATAGTCAACATGGTATAGCCTGTTTTTATCTAAACCTTGCAATTTTATACTTGGCGCAGGATTGCCAAATTGTTGTCCTTGCCTAAATGCAAAAACAACTGCTTCTGTTTGGGTAGAATTAACATACTCCATAGCTGTACATTCATCGGTACTTGGTGAGCTTAACCGATATTGGAAACCATTTTGTATTAGAGAGCGGATTTCTTTATAGACAGTAATGTGTTCTTTAGCTTCTTTTAAATCTTCTTCTGACCAAAAACCAAGATTACCGCCAATTCCTAATGAACCCATCATCGCACTATGGAAACGGAAACTTAAAGACGCTTTCCGACCATTCATATAATTAGGTGCATCAGTTACCCAACACATCATTGCTTTAGGGTTATAGGCATATGAATACCCTTCCTGGATCTTCAATCTATCTAGTGGATCGGTGTTGTCACTAGTCCAGAACTCATCAGCATAATTCATTATCCCCAAATCGATCCTGCCACCACCACCTGAACAGGACTCAAACATTACTGTAGGGAAACGCTTTCTTAAGGTTTGCCAAATGAAATATAAACTCTGGACATAACGTACCCATACCTCTCGTTGCTTTTCATGAGGTAAAGTAAGCCAACCTGGTTCACTTAGTGGGCGATTCATATCCCATTTAACAAACTTAATATTATGCTTACTCAAAAGGTCAGTCATGAAACTAAGAATAAACTCTTGAACTTCAGGTTTTCCAATATTAAGTACTAACTGATTTCTAGCCTCGGAGCGTTCTCGATTAGGAAAGTGCAATACCCAATCTGGATGAACTCTGTAGAGATCACTATCAGGGTTTACCATTTCTGGTTCAACCCAGATGCCAAAATCCATCCCTAAAGCATTCACTTGTTCTATAAGTGGTGAGAGGCCATCCGGGAACTTTTGGGGATTAACATACCAATCACCTAAACCGGCACGATCATCGTTACGTTGGCCAAACCAACCATCATCTATGACAAAAAGTTCGACACCTATTGCACTAGCTTTGCGGGCTAGCTCTACTTGTTGAGATATATTAACATTAAAAGTAGTAGCTTCCCAAGAATTGTATAAAACCTTTGTCAGCTTATTTTGACTAGGTATGATGAAATTATATTGGTAGTGATGTAGGTGGCGACTCATTAGGCCAAAACCTTCTGCACTATAACCTCCTACAAACATAGGCGATCTAAATGATTCTCCAGCACCCAGAATCCAGCGAAAATCAAAGTCGTTTATTCCACCACTGGCTCTTACAAAACCATGGATAGAGTTTTCGACAGTTATCTTCCAATTACCGCTCCATGCTAACGCACCAAACCAAACTTCTCCGTAAGTTTCGCTAGCTTCTCCATTATCTAAAGCAAACCAAGGGCTTGTTTGATGACTAGTTATACCTCTCCGGCTTTCAATTATTTTCTTTCCCTCTGTAAGTATTGTCCTTTTTAATTGACTTTCCATTCCCCACCTACCAGCAGTATGAGTGAAACGATATTGCTTTAACAAGGGAATATTCCATGCTGCTGATAACACCGATTCAAGTGTTATAGCTTCTTTGCCTTTATTTTTAATTTCAACCCAGCGTTCAATTAAATCATAGTCTTTAATAACTTTATAATATAAGACTACTTCACAGGGGTATTTAGGATCTTTTAGTATAATTGACAATAAGCTTGTTTTGTCACCTGTATCTATTTCATGACTTACATACTGTAGACATAAATCCCTATTTCCGTCCGGGTACTCTAACTTCAAAGTAGGTTCCACATAACTTAGTCCTCCCCAAGGACTAAATTCTTCTCGCTCTCTTTCTAATTCTGCATCAAAAGTAGCTAATTGCATGTTAGTAAGTTTATCGATACAGTCCTCAATCCTTATTACTGCACCCCAATGTAAACTCTGCAATGCTCCCTTTTGATTAACTCCAAAAATGTAACTACTACGTTCAGTATATAAACCAAACACCAATCCTTTTGTAGTGTTATTAACAATAATACACCTTTGATGCATTACTATGCCTCCCCTTAGATAATATAGTTTCGTTCAATAGCCTAACACTAATTTCCTGCAACTTTTGTGAAAGGAGTCTAGTTCAGTACAAATACTATTGATTGCCTTAGTTCGGTTATGATAAGTCTTTCTCACCAATACTAATATACTTTAGTTTCGCACAGAAATAATCCTTGTGCAGATTACTAAACAAATCATCACTATACCGGCTTATCACAAGTTTCTTACCTACAGAGGGAAAAGAATCGCCATATATAAATGGCGATTCTTTATAAACGGTATATTTGTGGTTTCTTATCGAAGCCTTAACAGAGTCTTATTAATAGTATTTTCCTATTTTTTGCGTTCTACTTATTTAGTAATGATAAACTCTTCGACAATTTCTCCATTTGTCTTTATACCTTTAACAACTAATTTTTCTGGTGACACTTCAACTCTCATATAATGATAAGGAGCATTCCACTCATTAGGGCAAGGATAAAGTGCAGCCGAGCCCCCACCACCAGTAATTATATAGTGGACTTCGTTATAGCTATAATGATCATATTGATGTTCATGACCACTAAAGACTATATTGACCCCATACTTTTCAAAGACAGGCACTAAATCTCTTTGTAGCTCATTGCGAGGTTCATTAGATAATGGTGCATAACCAGAGTAAATTGGATAGTGCATAAATACTACCGTCCAAGGCATCTCTTTAGATTCTTCCAAATCTTTAATTAACCACTGATATTGAGGTGAATCTTTTTTCAAGGCACTCATTACATCAAGAGCAATAACATGAATAGAACCATAATCAAATGAATACCAGTAGTCATCACCCGGTAAAGCGAAATACTTTCTAAACTCTGGGTTATGCAAATCATGGTTGCCATTAATAGGATATAGTGGCGTTTGGGCAATCATCTCTAGTCCTGCTGAAAAGAAATCCTGCCATCTATCTGGATTTGGTTGATCAACTACATCACCAGCATGCAATAAAAACGAAACATCATCTTGTTCTGCCATTGCTCGAGCAACTTGAAGGTGGGTATTCTTCCATTGAGTATCTCCGTAGACATTAAACACAAAGTTTTGTTTTTTATCTTTAGGTGCTGTAATAAATTCGTATACTTTAGTCGTTCCATGGGGTAGATTAACCTGGTAACAATATCTTTTATAGGGTTCTAGATTTTCTAAAGTGACCTTGTAATCATAATCACCAAGACTTATCCTTTGGGGTTCAAAAATATAACTTGTTTTTAACTCTGGTTTTTCTTTAGGCCATACAGAAATTGTCACTCCATCAATAGGATCAGGAGCACCCCAGGAAACAATTACTGAGTTTGTTGTGACCATACCTAGGTAGGGCCCACGGGTTATTTTCATCGATTTAGTTTTAAATTCCTTATTAACCGATTGCTCGCCAATACTAAAGGTAACTATATATTTAGTTTCAGGTTTAAGATTTTTTATTTCTAGTCTTTGGGCTACAAGGTTAATAAATTCAATGGGAACTTCCCTAGATTCATCAGAGCCATCTTCGGGGACAACCGTTACAATAGCTTCATCAGCAAATCCATCCCAAATAAGATTAGCAATAGAACCCGATATATCAACTACTTTAACAGAATCTAAATTAAAGAAGTAATCATCTTCTTCAAAGTCTGCAAACGCAACCGTTGATAAAACAAGTAATAGCAACATTGAAAAGTAAATAAACGATTTCTTATAAAATGTCAACCTTACCCCTCCTAATGAAAACGTTATCATGGTATGAAATAATATTCCTATCAATACAAACTTCCTTATATTAACTGCTTTTTCCTGCCTTCTCTTAGCTTAGGACTTAATAATAATTTAACAGTTCCTATTCTCTGGGGGGATATTTACTTAACTCCTAAAGCATTTTCCGAGACAATGTCCGCTTAAGCCCATAATACAAATGCTTATTATAAGGGAAATACCCTTAGAGGGCAAAAATAATATGAGCATCATGTCTAATGCTACATGTGCTCATATCGATAACTTTTATTCAACCCAAACTTTTACATAATCGATTTTAACTTTTGTTCTGTTTGTCCTAAACGAAATATAGTCTGTTGGATCTAATTGGTCGTCGTATACATCATAAGTTCCAACTTCTTCTCCATTTACATAGACAATAATTTCAGCCTTTTTATTATCTAAGACAATCTTTAAAATATATTCCTTACCTAACTCAGCACTACCAGTAACAATATCACCTAAAGGATTAATAATAGCTTCAGTTGTCCCGGTCTTAGCTACTTTAATAAGGAATGGTTTAGCTTGGTAAACAAAATAGGAGTCACCGCGTTCAACTGGATTATCAACATAAAAATGCAAACCACATAAAGGTCCATATTCAACAACTGTCTCTTCCATATAAACCTTATATTCATAGATTACTTTATTTCCCTTTTGCATTACTTCACAGGCAACGTTACTAACAGTGTGACTAACATCTTTGTTTACCAAATATCCATTTTCGATAACCCAATCACCTTCGTAAGAAACCCACTTACCATTATCCTTATCGAAGTTGTCTTCAAATACTAGTTTTGGTGCTGCTACACTTGATAAGGTTAAAAATAGTAGAGATATTAGCACCCAGCCTAATTTGTTCCCCCTCATTTTACACAAATCCCCCTTTTATTTATTCATGTACCTTCATAGTTATATAACATTCGTTTTTCCTCTGCTATTTATCTAAAAAAAGTATTGTTCATTAATTACCTAGCGTTATTCATCATATCTGCCATTATGTATATATTTCTATGCAAAATATCAGATGTACCATCTTTAATATCGGTTTTATTACTGTTCTTTTCAACCTTGCTAACCATTTTGACAATTAACTTCTCAAAAAAATTCATTTTCTGTATATTAAGCTCTCCCCCAAAGCATTGTTTAGCAATAGCTCGATCCACTAATTGGTTAGGAAATGAACTATTTAATTGGATAGTAGCTTGATCTCCTTCGAACATGCAACAGATAAATAAACCAAGTTTTTTATTCGCTAACTGTTCCATTTTTTCTTGACTGAACTTACGGACTTCATTTTGAATTTGTCCAGCATAAATTGAGCCCCCAATTATTACAGCATCATATTTAGATAAATCAATACTTGCATTAATATCATCTTTTAAATTACATAAATTGACCTCACCTTTTAATAAAGAGGCTAGTTCTTTCGCACAGTTTTCAGTGCAACCATGTTTAGTTGCATAGGCAATTAATGTTTTCATTTTTCTATTCTCCTTAACTATGTTAATTATTTTTAAACCCTTGATTAAGTCCTGATTCTATCGCTTTTAATATTACCTGACTACTAAGGGTAGCACCACTAATAATATCGACAGCTAACGTCTGTTGCTTTATTACATCGTCAATAATTTTCTCTGCTTTCTTTCCTAATCCGCATTGATGTTTTTCTATGACGATTTCTTTTATTATATTGTCATTTACTACAATTCTAGTCGTTACTAATACTGGTCCTGCAGAATATTCACCTCTATAGGAGCCATCTTGCACTTGCTCTAAATCAACATCAATAATATTAACCATAGGGACTTTTATGTTTTTTAATACGAAATAAGCTACTCCGCAGGCAATTACCAAACCTAATAAAACCAATAATAACCCTTTTCCTAGCTTTCTCATCTGTCTCTATCGCCTCTATTTCTAATACCATTTATATTTAAGCCTACTTGATCATATAGTTCTTTATACATAATAATTGTATCGAGCCACTGATTAATTATTTCCTTGTGGAGTTTAAGCTTACTTGGATCCTTTTCATAACCTTCTAATAACTTTAATTGGCGTTTATAATAACCAACTAGTTTTGCCACCGGGGTGTTTTCCCATGATTCTTCTTTTACATAGTTATCTTTGGTTGTTTTCACTAAGGCTAATAATTCTTCTCTTAACTCTGTCGGTGTTAAGCCAGTGCATTTTTTAAAATCTCGTAAAAGCCATTGCCGTTCAAAAACTATCCGCGAACTCCAACCATCAGCTTGCTCAGTAAATGTTTTTACTATTTCCTCTAAGAGTGAAAGCATTTTCACCTTTTGGTTTTCGTTAAAAACTACTCTGATCTCATTATGATTATTAATATTAATACCTGCATCGCTCAATGCTTGAATCGAGCCTATTTCTTGACCGTTGTAGATATTGGCTAAAGCTACTGAAGCTGCTATACCTGCTCCAGCTTCTTCAGAACTTAATAAATAATTTTCATTCATCAGATAAAACTCGCTAGTGCTTTTGCCGTATAAAGGAGCTAACACTTCAATTGCTTTTTGAGCTGTTTCTGTTTTAACTATTCCAGGTCCAACTGAATAAGTTATTACCCCAGTACTTTCGAGTTCTGCCACTAAAGTATTACTTAATTCGACTTGAGCAGTTTTAAATATTTCGTAAGCTCCCATATAAGGTGCTGCACCAGACGAAGGTAGAAAAACAATTACTCCTTTTTTTCTTTTGAGCATACCAGGCAATAATTGTTCTATTAAAAGAACTGGCCCACGGATATTAACAGCATAACTACGATCCCAAGCTTTAGAACCTACCTGGTGAACCGGACCTATGGGAGTTATAGTGGCATTGTTTATTAGCACATCTAAAGAACTATATTTTCCCCTTATAACTTTAACTAAATGGTTGACACTTTTCTTTGAACTAATATCTGTAGGGATAAATAAAGCTGTATTCTTGCCAAAATCCTCATTTATTATTTTCTCTGCTTTTTTCCCCTTCTTTTTATCGAGCTCAGCAATAATTACTTTAGCACCTAACCAAGCTAAAGAGCGAGCTGCTTCAAAACCAATGCCACCACCAGCACCAGTTATTAATGCTGTTAATCCAGTTAACTGCCCTTTTTTAAGCTCCCTCTACTTATGACTAAACTAGGCTGCATCCGAAAACACCCTTTCTCTACTCTTATGAAATGACGAAACTATTAAAAAGCGAAGGAAGTCTTCATAGTAGTATTTATAGTTAAGACATTCGATAGGGAAACCAACCTAGATAACAACTCGATAAAAATCAAAGGAAAACAGGTGCAAATATTCTCTGAAAATATTTTTTGTAATCTCTTTATGTACTCAAGTTAAATTTCACCAGATACAAAAAGTATCCTTTTCTAATGAAACACTTATTATGTGAGTAACCTTGTATTTTTGAGTCTCTCTAGTACTACAGAAGTTGTACTTGAAAAAGAAGATAACATTCCCCATATTCAACAAAGTTAAAATTACCAGTTATGTTCAAATAACAGTTTTTTTAAGTTCTCGTCCCCTTTTTACTAGAGTATAAAATCATTTTTTAAACAACTATAGAGCTCATTTATCACTTAGTATTATCTTCTCTGTTTTATTACCAATCTAAATAGATAGGATAATAGTAATAAGCCACCTGCTATTAGTGCTGGTATAATTATTAATGTTGAGCGTTCATTTTTCAATAAAAGTATTGTTTTAGAGCTAAGCTGATCTCGGTATTCGTAATTTGATTCTAAAGCAGCTTTAAATAATTCTGGTTCAGCATCATAACCAATACCATAAACGCCTTTTATAGGATCATAGTCTTTGTATGAAGTTATTGCTTTTCTCCTTATTTCTGGGTATTTTAAAGGAATTGCTTCTACACTACGAGGTAACTTATCTATTGTTTTTAGATCAGCATGTAAATAGACACGATAAAAGGCAATGGATATTTTTTTGTCTAGATTGAGATAACTTTGGTACAATGCTCTAGCTATTGCTTGGTGATCTGGATGTGTATCATACACCGAAACTGTGCTCATTTTAGCATTGGGATATAGATGATTTACTTTATCAATCGTTTTTAGACATTGCGAAACAGTCAATTTGTCATCATCATAATTTTCAAAGATGATATTTTCTTCTTCTACCCCTAAGATCTCAGCTGCTATAATCAATTCTCTTTTTCTAGCTTTAATTATATCTTCTTTGGATAAAGTGTATTGTTGTACAGAACCAACATCTTTGCCATTAGTTAACACTACAACAATCGTGTTATACCCTTCTGCTATAGCACTAGCTATTGCATCACCCATTGCTAAACTTTCATCATCTGCATGGGGTGCAAAAAATATGGCGTTTTTCTGAGCATGTGAAGTCCAACAAAGAAGAACAAAGAAGACTAATAGAATTAGTTTTCTCATCAATTAAATCGCCTCTTTATTGTTAAGAAATATCTTAAGCTCAAGCATTTTTCGTTATTTAGACTTGGCGCCAAGAAAAGTAATAGCTTTTACCCAAAGTATTCCATGCTACCATAAATAAATACTAGCTTATTTTATAGCAATTTCTTTGCAGTTTTTTAATAGCAACCCGTCCTAAATTATGCCAAAAAAACAAGACCGACTCTTATATAGAATCTAGTCTTGTTTTCTTATACTTTAACTTGCTTCATAACTAAGCTGTTTTTTTGATTTAACTAGTACAGACTCTTTCTCCCAAGGTTCTTTCCATTCGCCCATTTTATATCTAGATGCTAGTAAGACAACTAAAGTGAGGACATAAACAACAGGACCACTCCAAGCTCCCCACAAACCAAAACCAAATCTATAAACACCCAGATAACTAATCGGTACAAAGATACCTAGCACACATAAAGCTGTAGCAATACCAGTAAAACGTGTCTGGCCAGCACCATTAAGTGCACCTCTAAAAACAATATATATAACGTCGAATACCTGATAAAAAGCCATTAATCTTAATAGTAGTTTACTTATTTTATAGACATCAGGATCTGGCGTAAATGGCAAAATGAATATTTGGGGAATTAGCCAATAACAAAGACTAATTAAACCCATAGTGCCAACCCCTAAAATAATTCCTAGGGTAGTATATTTCTCGGCTTTTTCTGTATTTCTCTCCCCTAAAGAACGACCAACCAAAGAACCTGTAGCTGTGCCAATAGCAAATGCCGGCATAAAAGCTAAGTCGTTTAATTGATTAGCAATTTGACTAGCAGCTAATTCAATGGTTCCTAATCTGGAGATTAAAGTCATTAAAATACCAAAAGCACAAATATCAATAGAATCAGCTAACCCCATAGGAAAACCTAAGGTTATCATTTTTCGAACGTCTTTGCCGGTTGGTAACTCAAGATCTTTTGTTAAGCCATACTCTTTATTATAGACCTTTAATACAATCAAGATATAAATAGTCATCTCAATTACCTGAGCAACAACTGTTCCCCAAGCAGCACCAGCTAAACCTAGTCTGGGGAATCCCAATTTACCAAAAACCAATAGATAATTGAGTATAAGATTAACCACGACTGTAATCCAGCTAACTCCCATCGGAATTTTAGTATTACCAACACCTAACATAAAGCTTGATATCGTTTTGGAGATTAAACTAAAAGGAATTTCAATAGAACGAATTGTCATATATTGAAGGGCTAATACCAAAACTGTTTCATCTGGCTTTGTTAAAGAAAAATACATACGAAAAAGAGTTGGTAAAAAGATAGCTATGGGAGCTAATATAATAGCCAATGCGATAAACTGTTGGAAATGTTGTTTAACTTTTTGTTTATCTCCAGCTCCAAAAGCTTGTGAAACTAAGATCATTGCTGATCCTACAGTACCTCTTAAAATAACACTAGCTGCTAAAAAAAGTGTACTTGCTACTCCTACTGCTCCTAATTCGACAGGCCCTACACGTCCCATAAAGAAAGTATCTGCAGAACCTAGAAGCGTAAAAGCTAGGTTGGATATGATTAATGGACCAGCTAATCGCATTAATTTCTTTGCTTGAAGTATAAATATTTTCTTTTTACATCGCATCGAATCCCTCCTGGGTTGACTTGTCTAGATTGACTTGGCAACCAAAATGAAACTAATAATATAAAAATAACTCCGCGCAATATTATCTTGGCGAAGTTAGATCAACCACCTTTCGTAAATCTGCTTAGTTGGAGTTGAAATTAATTATTTGGCATCAAATTTAATAATATTTCACTAAATCTACTTTATCACAGTATCTATAAGCAGGCAAAGCGCGTAATACTGATTAACCCTAGGCTAATTCAATCCATTCATAGGTTCCTACGAGTTCCGCAATTATCGATAGTTTTCCTCATTAGTAAAAGCCCAGTCCCAAGCTTTACACCGAAAAATATTGTTTGCTAATATTGTCAAATTGCCCTAATTAATCTTTTGGTATTAATCTTGGACGATTTCGCCAAGAAAAAAGTAGCTCACTATAAGTAAGCTACTAAATCTTATTAAAACCGATTGGGGAATTGTCTAACAATACCACTAGTCATAGCATCTGACATCTCCAAAGCTTGGAGTTCAATTCTATCATACAGTGCAATGTCTTTAGCAAATTCACGGTCTATTCTCGCAATAGCTTCACATTCTGTTAGCATTAAATGCACATGTAGCATCTCTCGGAACTCTTCTTCTGACCAATAGGGGTTAATACTATTTAAATATTCGGCAATTTCGTCAGCATTCGCGTACCACTTTTTTTCTAAAATAGCTACTTCCTCACTGTTGTGATGGAGAGCTGCATCGACTAATTGAGCAGCAATAACTAAGTGTTCTGTTAACAGCTTAGCGAACATCGAAGCTTTCTCCACACCATAATAAGGAATTAAAGCATCCTTAAAGTCTTCTGGGTTACGAAGAAGACGCTTAGTTACTAAATCCACATCAGCCAAACCTTCAACCATACTAATTATAGTCATTCTAGTCCAGGCCACATGCTGCTCCCAAAGCAAACGCATTTTATTACTTAAATCTAATTCTGCCTGACTAATATCTCCACGAGGTCTCATAAGATCATCTCCATCTTAGTACTCATAATAAAGTATGATTATTAAAATGAAGATGTAAGCCTAGAACTAGATTTTCATTATTATTTTGTTAGATTTTATCTCTTTAAGGTACTCCCTTTTTAGGTTGGAACAGTTAACGCCAAGGCTTTGGAAAGAGAACTTTCTAAAAGGCCTTAATAACAAGACTTATTCTTCATGAGAGAATTTGGGTGAAGTTTAACAATTTTATTTGGTTATAAGCTAGATATTTAGGGCTTTGTCCGATTAGGTAAAAGGGGTCCAAACTAGACAACTCCTGGAGTCTAGAAGTAACTAAACTTTTACTCATGAAGTAATCTAATCACCCCTTCCCCCTCACCTTTATTCCCTGAGAAAAACCTTTAGCAAATTTATAGTATTCTTCTACCTAGGGTAAGCGCACAATTAAATAATAGTTTCTAAACTGCTTCTTCTTGAGCAGAATAGAGTTTGGCATATAAACCATTTTGTCTGAGTAAAGATTGATGTGTTCCTTCTTCGACAATCCTACCTTCATTTAGCACCAAAATTCTATCAGCATTTTTGATAGTGGATAATCGGTGGGCAATGATTAAAGCTGTTCTACCGGTACATAATTGAGCAATGGCTAACTTAACCAAATGTTCGCTTTCATAATCAAGAGCTGAGGTAGCTTCGTCTAAAACTACTAATGGTGCATCTCGCAGAAAAGCTCTTGCTAATGCTATTCTTTGTCTTTGTCCACCAGAAAGTTGGCTCCCCTGCTCCCCTATATTGGTTTCCCAACCTTCAGGAAGTTTCTCGATAAATTCCTCAGCATTAGCAGCTATAGCAGCTTCTTTAATTTCTTCTTCTCTTACCTCATCCTTACCTAAGGCAATATTTTCTTTAACTGTCCCTGAAAACAGATAGGTATTCTGAGGTACATAAGCCATGTATTTTCTTAACGCAGCACCTTCTTCTTTCATATCATGCCCCAGGTATTCAATTGATCCTTGTAGTGGTTCATATAAACCTAAACATAATCTGGCTAAGGTTGTTTTACCAGAACCACTAGGACCTACTATTGCCACTGTTTCCCCCTGGTATAATTTCAAATTTAATCCCTTAAACAACAGCTTATCTTCATCATGACCAAAGGATAGATCGTTGATGGATAATACTAACTGATCCTTTTTAACTTGTGGCACCGTGACAGATATTTCTGCTTCCTTCTTTTCATCAGGTTTATCTAGTATTGCAAAGACCCTATCAGAAGCTGCTAGACCCTCTTGCATTGCTCCCCAAGTTTTTGAGAATCCGATAAATGGCCATTGTACTCTACCGATTAGTAAAATAAACGACATCAAAACTCCAACTGATAAATAACCATCTACTGCTAATAGACATATAGCAGTACCAGCAAATAACATGATCATGCTTGTAAGCAATTCGGTCGAAAGTGATAACATACCATGATATATCGAAGATTTAATTAATTCGTTACGAATCTGTCCTCTTACCACATCAAATTTAGCTAGTACTCTGTTTTGTAAATTGTAAGCTTTAACTAAACTAGCATTTTGAAGAGTTTCTTGCACTATTACTCTGACTTGACCAGATTTTTCGTTAATTTCTTTAGTTATGCGATAAATGTTTTTATCAAAAAAACGGGTTAAGAAGAAAATTATGGGTCCCGACAATATGACAAGAAGGCTAACCTTTAAATCTACGTCTCCCATATAGATAAAAGCGACAGCTGCCAATAATAAATTGCTAATTAAATTCATGCTTTGAAAACTAATCAAATTACCAACCTGCGTCACATCTCTGGTCAAGTGATTTAATAAGTCTCCCGAGTGCATTTTTTCAGCTTCACTAAAAGGAATATAACTAATTTTACCTAAGAAATCTAACGCTAAATCTCGATCCATAAAGAATGAGGCAATCACGCGAGTAAAATAGCCAAGCAAAAGAAGTAGCATAAGGACTAACGCTGATAGTCCAGTAACTTTGACTAACCAATAAAGATATGGTTGATTTCTAATTTCCATGGCACCAATAAATTTTTCCTGAACCACGGCAATACCAATATTAAAAAATACTTCCACAAATATGCATAAAAATCCTAGAAATAACAAACCCACATAGGGTTTAGCCCAGCTTAATAGGCGTAACCACTTATAATGTTGCTTCTTTTTTTCTTGCATTAGTTACACCCCCTCCTTAGCAACTGGTGTTACTAATTCTTGGTTTTCGCTTGTAGCCATCTGACTAAAACGACCTTCTAAGGCCATTAGTTCATAATAAGTTCCTTGTTCTAATATTTTTCCTTCTTCTAAATAAATAATCTGAGCAGCTTTTTCAATTGTTGAAAAACGATGGGCGACAACTAAAGTAGTTCTACCTCGCATAAGTTTTTCTAAAGCTTCTTTAACTAAACGTTCATTTTCATTATCCAAAGAAGAAGTGGCTTCGTCTAATAGTAGGATCTCAGGGTTGCCAAGAAGAGCTCTAGCAATAGTCAAACGTTGTTTCTCTCCTCCTGATAACCCAGTTCCTTTCTCCCCTAACAGAGTTTCTAAACCATCTGGTAAGCTCTTAATAAGGTCGTCAAGATTAGCTGCCTTTAGGGCTTGCCACATCTCATCTTCGGTTGCATTTTCTTTGCTTATACGTAGATTTTCTGCTACTGTACCTGTAAAGATTGGCGAATCCTGAGCTACATAAGCAATCTTTGCTCGCCAATTTATGAGGGAAGTGTTATTAATATCCATACCGTTATACCGGATAACACCGCTATCTGGTTCATAGATCTTCATGAGTAATTTAATAATTGTACTTTTACCTGAGCCACTAGGACCTGCAAAAGCAGTAACTTGATCTGGTTTGGCTATAAAAGATACCTTGGATAGCACTTCTTTTCCTGAAGTATAGGAAAAAGAAATATTATCAAAAATGATGCCATTTTCATTTTTCTTCTCACTGTCTATTAGAGCTAAGTCTTCTTCTGTGGGTAGAAGCATGACCTCTCTTACTCTCTGGCCTTGCGATAATGTACCTTGCAGTTCTGACCAACTATTAGCTAATCTAGATATTGGAAAAATTAATTGTTCAAAAGAAACTAGAAATGCTACTACTGAACCAACATCAAGTACACCTCTAATTACTAGTACACCACCATAACCTAAAATTACGAGGATGCCACCAATAACGACAAAGTTTTGAATGTGAAATGTAAGGAAACTCAGCCGGTAACTTTTTTTACTAAAATGATAGGTCTCATCATAAAGATGCCTGATATTATTTAACAATCGTTTTTGCAAAGAAAAAGATCTTACCGTTTCTGTTCCTTGCACGATATCAGTAGCATCTGCATTAATCTTAGCTTTGGTGCTATAGACCTTATCATAAGCTTTACGCAAACGCCCACTTATAGGCAAAATCAGTAAAGGTAGAATTATCGTTAAAGTTAACGAAATCAATGTGAGGGTTACATTCAAGTGACTTAGATAAAAAGACAACAAAATAATAGTAAAAGCGTTCTGGAGAATATCGATCATTTTATTGTTCATACCATCTTGGGCTACATAGGCTGAGCTATCTAATCTTGTAAATAGATCGCCACTATGATATTTTTCAAGATGTTTTTGCTTCAATTGGATCAGGTGTTTAAAAAAGTTCTTTTGTTGCCAGTAAATTGAATTATGATTTACTACTGCACGCAGATACATAGAAAGAAAATTTACACATAACCCAACCAAAACTACTGTAAGCGAAAAGTAAAAAGCTTCCCATACTTCTATTCTACTTTTAATTTGAGCTGCATTAACCAATCGTCTTAATCCTTCTGTTATACCCAAAGAACATAAAGAACTACCAAATGAAAGTAGCGCTATCAGTAGGAAATAAAACCAGTATGGTTTAACTTGTTGTAAAAGCCATTTCATAACTTCCCATGGTTTATATGTTTTTTCTGCCAATCTGTCTCACACCTTTTTTGTATCTTCTGCTATTACTTTACAATTTTTATATTCACTGGAATATTAAATTTTCCTTTTTCCTCCACCATTAATTACGTAAGTAAACAATATAAGTTTCACTTTGGAATAATCGATTTTAGTTTTATAGTAGTAGATGGATTCCTTAACCCTATGTTACCATAGAGTTCTATATATAATAGGAAGGGAAAAGTTTTTTAGCTTTATCGAGAAAGATATTATCTTTTAGCTATGCCTATTTGTAAGCATATCCTTCTCTTCTCGATCAACAAGCTAATATTTGCTGGGGACCTCCTTTTCTATAGCTTATTTTAAAAGTTTTTGTTGACCATATACTAAGTATGAAGATCAGATGGAAAATAGACAAAAACTGCTGAATTACATACATTTTTGACTGATCTCTTTCTTAAAAGCAGGAGTTTTTTTTACTCTTGGGAAATGCTTTTTAGAACTAGTCTACTCGACTATTAGGGGGGGTTATCAATGAGTTTTTTGTTACCCGGATTAGTATTTTTAATTGTTTTTTTAATGTTTTCTCCTGTTCAAGCTTATGCTGAGGCTAAAGCCTGGCAATTGGAAGTAAGTGACGCTAACTTTACACTCAGCTATGATGGAAAAGTCGTACTTAAAAATGTTTGTGCCCAAGAAAACGATAACAATCTTAGTCTTTATTTAGAATCTGATTCGGAAGAACCGTCCTACAGGCAAGTTATCATCGGACTTATAGATGAGAATAAAGAAAAAGTTGGCGAATTAACTTTTATTTTAGCAGATACTCCTACCGATTCTTTAGCCCGAATTGATTTAGATCCAGAGATCTCCTTAACTGGTAACCCGGTATGGGGACAGCACCCTATTCTCTGTCGTTTAAATTCTGATAGGAATGAAAGTGTCTATCATGTAAGAAGTGGCGAAGGGGTATCTCCTGCTGCTAATTCTCTTTATGATCCTAGCTCAGATCAAGGTTTAGAAATGGATGGTTTTAATTTTGTTCATTCCATTAACGAACTAACTGTAGCTGCTAGTGGTAAAGATATTTTAAGGATTTGGATTAGACGAGATGTAATTAAAAGACAGGGAATCGATTTTTTTAGACCACTTAATAGAGAAGCCTTTCCTTCTGCTCCAACCGGTTGGTGTAGTTGGTATTCTTATTACCAAAACATTACTGCTAAGGAATGGAAGAAAAATGTTGCTTGGTTAGCTGAAAACCTTCGCGATTATGGCATAGAATGGGTTCAACTTGATGATGGTTGGCAAGCACAAGATAAAAATCCTCGCACTTCAGGTGGCAGAGATTGGTTCAATACCAATAGTAAGTTCCCTGATGGTATGAAAGATATTGCTGATATAGTCAAAGCCAACGGTATGCGACCTGGTATATGGTTAATTCCTCAAAAGATCGATCGAGATGACCTATATAAGAAAAACCCCGAATATTTTCTCCACTACCAAGATGGTACTCCTGTGAAACATACTGACTGGGCACCAGATAATAGAGCGATGTATGTTGTCGATGTAACAAATAAAGACGCTCTTATTAACTATTACCGGCCTATGATAGAAATGATCGTTAAAGATTGGGGTTTTGAATATCTCAAGATCGACGATCAACCTAGAATAGCTAACCTATATAAAGATCGAAAGATAGTTTTTGCTGATAATTCTTTAGCTGGTGTAGAAGCTTATCGTTTAAGCCTTAAAGAGATCAAAGATATTCTTGGACCAGAAGGATACCTTTTAGGTTGTTATGGCATACCCTTAGAAGGTGTCGGTATCATGGATGGTAGCCGCACTGGCGGAGATATGGGAGCTAGTTGGGAAGGCAGCCGTATCATTATCGATGCTGTTTTTAAGTGGGGCTTTATGAATGGTTTAGCCTGGTGGTGTGATCCTGATACAGTCTGCGTCCGTTCTCCCCTCACAGCTGATGAGGCAAAAATGTTAGCTTCCATGGTTACCTTAACAGGCCAAGCTTTTATGGCTTCTGACTTTATGCATCAGTTACCCGAGGAACGAGTAGAAATTCTTAAGCGCTCTATGCCAACTCTTTCTACCTATCCAGTTGAATTGTATCCTTGGGAAACTAACCAAAGAAACCGTCCCTCTATCATCCTCAATTCCTTATCTAAAGATTGGGGTAACTGGTACATTGCGGCTGTTTATCAATGGTCAGAAGAATTAGAAGCTTATCGCAGTATGGGACCTAATAATGAACATGCAGCTAAAATTATAGGTTTATTAGAAGGCAAGGAACTAACTACCAATGAGATAAACAAGATCATCAACGATCCTCAAGAAAAAGCATTGTTAAAAGAAAAAGTAGCTTATGAGTTAAGTCAACCAGCTAAAGAAGTTACACCATTTGCTCTTGATCTAGAGGGTGCTAAAAGAATCGAGCTATTAGCTACAAATGGTGCAGATAATAACTTGGGTGATTGGGCTCAGTGGGCCGATCTTAAAATTACTAAAGCTGATGGTTCGGTTTACTATCTCTCTGATAACCCACCTGGAGTTAAAATTGTTAGTTACAATGTCGCTTGGGGTCTTAATGGCATCAATACCAATTCAGAAGGTAAGCCTATTCAGATTGCAGGCCAAGGTTATAAACATGGTTTTGCAGCCCATGCTCCAAGTCGAATAGTGCTTGAGTTAAGTGACGATTATGTTAAATTAGAAGGCATTGCTGGCTTAGAAGTTGGCCACAATGGTAATGGTTCTGTTAGTATGCATGTTCTTTTAGATAATGTACCTAAATTTAATACTTATCTATCAAGAACCCATAAACTTAACCCAATTATTGACTACTTGCAAACACCAAAACTAATTAGTGAGATTAGTTTTGCCGAACTACAACTTCCCGCGAGTAAATATCATGTCTTCGATTTTTGGGAAGATAGTTATCTCGGTCTTCTAGAAAACAAAATAATGCTCTCCCCTAGACCTTTTAGTGTGAATATTTTAGCAGTCGTCCCTGATCTAGGCAGACCACAATTAATCTCTACTAATCGCCACATTTCTCAAGGTGCAGTTGACGTAAAAGCAGTTACTTGGGATCAAGAACATTTAGTACTTTCTGGAACGAGTGAAGTGGTTGCAGGTGATAATTATGAACTGCGCATTGCCTTTCCAAATGAATATGAATTGGTTCAAGCTAAAGCTGAAGAGGTTTCTGTTTCAACCTGTCAAGAACCTGGTTTAGTAAGAGTTAAATTAACATCAACTAAAACAACAGAGATTCATTGGCAAATACAATTTGCTTCCAAGTAACAAAATGTCCTGGGATATTACTTCCCAGGACATTTATTAATTTAACTATGTGATTCTATCTCAATAGATGTGTCTTCTTTTTTAGTGTTTTTTTCTTTATTCTTAACGTTTTCTTCATAGTTAAGAAAAATCCAAGTTCCAGCACCAATAACCATTAAAGTAGTTCCAAAACAGAAGCCTAAAATGCCTGCTAAGGGCCAGGGTAGAATCTTTTCTTCTTGTTTTAAATAGCGAAACGCTTCTGTGTAAAGATACCTAGCGGCATATCCACCAATTACTACACTAACTATGCTTCTTACTAATAAATGTAACACCATAGTCACCTCCTCACATTTAAGTTCTGAAGGTAGTCCATGGTGTTAATCTGTTGCACTTCACTTATTATTACTTCAATAAGTATGATGCAAATCCTTCTATCCATAAAGTAAGTCCATTATCATTGCCCGATTACACTAAAAATAATATTTTTAGATTTACTAAACTTTATGGCAATCTTGTCTTGACGATGTCTTCATACAAGTCATACTTTATACTTTCTTCAGCGTTAGTATCTATTACAATACTATCTCTACTGAAACTTTTTGCTACCCATTTTAGCAGATCAACTTTTTTTGATGAATATTTTTATATTAGGAAGGAATAGACGAACTAAGATAAAAGACGACTTCATGGCGTAAGAATATTTAGATATACATGGTTTGTTTAACAAACATGTTTTTGCATGTTACAGTATTGTTTGATTATAGTTAGTACATATTAATATTCATTTTACCAAATAACATTAAAAAACCGCGCTTTTTAGGCGCGGTAAGTTAGTAAATTACCATCCACCATTCATTGTCATGATCACGAGTAGGATCAAAATTAAAAATAAGGTTGCTGCAGAGGATCCATTTTGAGTATCAGCCACATTTACTCCTCCTCTCCGCGAAGGGTTGTTATATGTTTATGTAAATTAATGTTTTATGCGCTATGACTATAGACTTGTTGTTCCTTCTTCTTTTATTTTACGAGAAGGATTAGCCTTTCTTAAACGCTAACTATATCTTGTGGATCTAAAAAGGAGGGAATGGCCAAAGGCCTGATATTATGAAAACATCGTTTAAATTAGTTGCTATTTGTTTATTGCTTGTTATTTCCTCTACCCTCATTCTTGCTTACGATTTAAAAGTTGGTGTAGCTCTGGTTCATGATAGTAAATCAGAGTTACTAGTAGGCGAAGATACTTATAAGAGTCTAATTGAAAATGCTTATAATACTCTAATTCTAGCTGGTATACCGGTTACTACTATTGAATCAGAGTCAGTTAAAGAAGGTGACTTACAGTATTTTAACGGTGTAGTTTTTGTAGCTTGCAGTGCTTTAGATGAAAGTTTTAAAGCACCATTAGAAGACTTTGTTAATGGTGGTGGAATACTTGCTGCAACTTATAATACTGCTATGTTTACCACAGATGGCAAACAAGTTAATAATGACTGGTTACAAGAATTATTAGGGATATCATCTCAAACATTAAAAGAAACCGAACTTAGTGTTTTACTCGAAACAGATGAAGGAACATTTTCAACTTCATATCCTACAACTTTAGTTACTCCATTAGAAAAAACCCATACATTAGCTAAGTTTGCCAATAACAATGAATATGCTCCGTTTCTAAAAACCGATCGAACACTTTATTGTTCTCTAAACATCTTTTCTAATACTAAGGAAAGCGATGAAACCTTTGGCTTCTTTTTCGCCGATGAATTGATTAACCTATTAGGTGATGAGGACTTGTTTCTTGTCTCCATTCCTTATGAAGAGATCAAATCACTAGCTAGTGAAGCAAGAAGTCTCTTGCGAGTTAGTCAAAAAGAATATCGCGATGCTAAAAAAAGGGAAGCTTTACCAGATTATATTAACGAACTATACGAAGAGTCTTTAATAATGTCCAAAGCTCTCCAATTTGCGGTAGAAAATCGCTCTGGATATCACCTACCTCGCTATACCATGAGGGGAAATAAAATTGCTAATGAGTTATTTAACGAAACCAATCCGACAAAGATTTCTTATTCAATTCTCAAAGCTAGAGGAACTTATTGGGCAGATAAAGTAATGAAATATAGTTTGGAAACTGTACCGACAAATCCAATTGTTTTTGTCGGTGATTCCTTAACAGATCGCTATGATCTTGCTCATTATTACCCTGATTTGAACGTGATTAATCGAGGTATCGGTGGTGATTTTGCTTCAGGCCTATGGGATCGCAAACATCTCTTCGCTCTCGATAAAGAACCGACGGATCTGTTTATTATGATAGGCACTAACAATTTACTTTATAATAATCAATTAAGCTTATATCTAGAAGACGTTGAAAAGTTCCTGCTTTTTGTCAAAGAAACTTCTCCTAAGACTCGTATTTACATCCAGTCAATCTGTCCTATGGCTGCAAAAACCAGTGTTTCTCCAGCTGCTATCCAAGAAAAGAACCAGCAACTACAAGCCCTTGCCAATAAACATGGAATTAAATTCATTGATCTCTACAGTCTTTTCGTTGGCCAAGACGGTTATATTAAGCCAGAGTTAACAGTCGATGGTGTTCATTTTACTCCGGCAGGTTATAAGATTTGGACTGATACTGTTAACAAACTGTTTTAATCATAAGGGCTAGGGGTAACCCCTAGCCCTTACATATTTTTCTTTAGTGACTAATGCTAAAACTTTTACTTAATCTATAACCACTGGTATACTTTCTTTTAAGATAATTTTTTCGGTAGTTAAAAGTGTTCTATACGCAAGAATCTCTACACCAGCTGTTTTAGCATTATTGAGAGTTTGAGAAAAATCAGGATCGGTTATTAAATTGGGTTTAACGATATATGCATCGATCCTTTGCACAACAAATAAAAGAACTGCACGTACTCCGTTTTCTTTTAACAAGATTAGTTCTTTGACATGTTTTACTCCTCTTTTAGTTGGTGCGTCAGGGAATAAAGCAACCTTGTCTTTTACTAATGTAACAGATTTAACTTCTACCACGCATTCAGGAACAAAAATATTATCCTTTTTTGGTTTTTTACCTAAAGCAAAATCTATGCGACTAGATCCAATCGTATATTCTGGTTGGATATAATTGTAACCAGTTAATTCTTTTATCTTTTCTAACTGGAGAGCGTTTGCTATTAATTGATTTGGTAGTTGAGAATTAAGAGATATTAAAGTTTCTCCTTGTTTGACTAGCAATAATTGCCATTGCGTTTTACGGTTCAAATTTGATTTTGGTACTAAATATACTAGTTGCCCAGGAATGAGCAGTTCTTTTAAGCGCCCAGGATCAGCAATATGGGCTGTTACTATTTTTGAATCTACCTCTACTTCAGCCAAAAATCTATTGGGTCTAGCTAGAAATTTACCTAGAACTAATTTGTTCTCATAACTTATGCTAACTTCATCGATAAAACCATTATTAATCATTGATTAACTCCTTGTTTAACTTTTTTAATTACTTTCCTTTCTCGGGAAAACAAAACGGGGTATTGCTACATTCGCATTATAATACTATCTCTTTAAGGTATTGCCCTTTTTTCTATTTGGTAAACCTAACTACCTATTTTGACTAGACAATGTACCCTAGTATTTATTAATAATCGATGTTACATCCAGCACATTTCAACTTGATTTGTTTCGAAGACTGTGGTATTTTTCGTCCCTACTTGTTGTAAAATTAACTTGCATTATGTTTGTATAGCAAACTTGTTTTCATAATAATGTTTGAAAAAAGTATCGGGCGAAAGCCCGATACTTTTTATTTATAGTCTTAAAATAATCATTAATCTTACAAAGGTAAAACTACTTCTCTATTCTTGGCAGAAGATGCAGCAATTGCTTCTAGCATCTGAACAACAGTAGAACCTTGTCTGATTGGAGAAATAGGTTCAACCTGTTTCTCTACACAATCTAAATAATGGTTAATTTCATCTTGGAACCAATCGTTATTATGGTAGGTTAGCTTAGATTCCATTAAAACATTTTGTTTCTCAGTGTAATATGCTAGCGGATTGAGAGAAACGCCACCTTTTTGGCCAAAGATATCAACATTTAGTCCATCATCTCCAGGACCATTAACTGCCCAAGCTACTTCAAAAGTCATAGACATACCATTCTTAAATCTAATGAAAGCTCCAGCAAAATCATCTACATCAAATATCTTTTGGTCTTGGTTGTATGGGTGGCTTGAACGCCAGCGATTGAGAGTAAGGGTATGGTAAGGACCTACACCAGTAACGGTATGACCACTTACTGTATCTGGTTCAGGGTTACCGGATAGATACCAAGCTAAATCTAAAAGGTGAACACCGATATCAAAGAGGCCTCCTCCACCAGCTTTAGACATATCTGTAAAGAAACCAAGTGGTGACCCTCTACGAGACACTAGTTTAGCTCTAACATGGTTGATCTTGCCAACCTCTCCATTATCAAGAAGAGCTTTAAGAACCTTAACATCATTACGATAACGATGGGTCATACCGACCATACCCACCTTACCATTTTTGGCTACAGCTTCGGTTAATTTGACTGTTTCTGCATAATTAATGCCTAGAGGTTTTTCTACTAATACGTTAAGACCTTTTTCGACAGCTAATAAAGCTAGTTCAACGTGATTTACAGGCCAGCTACAAACACTAACTGCATCTAATTTTTCGTTATTTAACATTTCTGTAGCTGTATTGTAGGTCTTGGTAATGTTGTATCTGTTACTAATCTCAGCTAAACGATCTGGGTTTGTATCTGCTATTGCAACAATATCAGCTTTAGCATTGTTTCTATAAGCTCTAATATGTGACTCACTAATTGTACCTGTACCAATAATTCCGATCCTAATTTTTCCCATTTGAGGATGCTCCTTCCGTGTCCTTTTTTTAGAAAACGGTTTCATTACCCTTACCTTACGCAACTATATATTAATTGCCCTTACATCTTCGTTACCTTCTAGTAGTTTCCTGCCTAAAAAAACTTAAAGATATATTCAATTATCCTTTAGGTCTAGTAACAAATCATAGACATCATTAATAAGATGGTGTATGATAATTATACCCCCATAGGGTATGCTTTTACCGTTTAAAAAGGAAGGTGCCAACTTTGAAAAAGGCTGTTGTTAACGAATCAAATTGCGATGGCTCCCCATTTTGCCCAGCTGCAAGAAGTTGTCCTAAAAAAGCTTTTGATAGTAGTCATTATAAACAAAATGGAACCTGGAGTATAAATAAGGAAGTTTGTATTGGTTGTGGAATATGTCTCAAATATTGTCCTCAGAAAGCAATTAGCTTAGTAACCTCACTTCAACAGTAGTCCCCTTCATTCTTGCTTGCCTTATTTATTGACAGGGTCCATTTGAGATTAAGTAAGTATTCTCCTCTTTGGGATTAGTCATTACCTTAAAGAGAAAAGACCGTAAGCACTAAACTTACGGTCTTTTTTAGGGTTTAGTAAAACTGACAGTTCTAATTTACCAAGGGATATTGCATCTCATTGATGTAAGCAATATTATTTCTAGTTATTACTCTTAAACCAGGTCTTATATATTTTAACTGTTGAATTTTGTTTTCTGTATATTGGCTCCCATCGTGAATCAATACGATATCTTCACATCGACACTCACCAGAAAGATTTTGTAAAACAAATGGATCTGGTTCTGGTAATATCTCGTTTTCTCGATGAGTTAATAACCAAAAGAGTTCATCGTAATCTTTGCTTCGCATGGAAAGACTATCTATTATTAACGCTTTGAGAAAAGCGTTATCAATAGATACCCTTAAATCATCTGGGTGTACTATACAGAGATTAGTTTCATCTTCTAATTCATCGATAACTTTAGTTGCTACATTAATATCTCTAGTAGCTAAAAACACCAACGGTTCTTTATCCTCTATTCTTTGTTTAGCTAAGATTGCTTTAGCATAACGACGGTTTTTCAAATACGGATCATCATTAATAATAGGAAAAAGAAGTAGAGGTTCTACCTTTTCTTTACTTGCAAAAATGATTCTTAATACTCTACCTAAACTTTCGCCACTAAAATATCGTCTTTGTTCAATAAGTCCTCGGGAAATATTTTTAGTTATTTGGGAAGAGCTTTTAAGCACCGCAACTTCAATGGTAGCTAATTGTTCGTTCAATTCGTCGCATTCGCCACGTTGGGCCAGCTTAACAAGTTCAGCAACCAAATTATAACGGTCCACTTTGTTGCCGGTATAAAACAATTATATAAAACTTGAGGTTGTTTCTTTAGAATAATCTATTCGCCTAACTCTTTTACTCCTATTTTTCGGATGGACAATTGAATTTTAACTTGATTAGAGCTATGTATACCTGTTTTGAAGAATAGTACTTATTTTCTAATCATACTTCAATACAACTTTCTCAATAGTTAGTAGGAAAAGCTAAAGCTAAATTTTTCCTTCAAGTTTTATAAGTCTTGCTTATAACGGCTTTCACCACCCTTCTTATTAATCTCCCTACTAAAGACTATATTTCGAATGACATTTTAGTTTTCTATTATTTACTTAATCATTATACTGTATACATTATACCACTTTTTAAACTCAGAGTCTAGCTTGTTAAGCTCATTGGCTCTTAAGACCCTTTCACGTTACCTTAGATAATCGCCCCCTGGCTTCGATAGAGTATTAAAAAGGGCAGGTTACCCTGCCCTAAATAACATGTGATAAAGCGTGGTTATAAGCATCACGCATTAGTATCTTTTCACCATATTCAACTAATCCTGTTTCCACAAAACCCTGTTCGCCCCAGAATTTTTCAGCTTTTTTAACAGCTGAAAGCCAAATTAATTTTACACCTGAAGCTAATAAGGTAGCGTGTATGTGCTCCCACATCACGTGGCCTAGCCCATGGCGCCTGAACTTTGGAGCTATATAAAACTCGATTACATAACCCCAACCAGGTCTATCATCATCGTCAATTTTCGCATGCACAAAACCGGCGTATTCTCCGTCGACCTCGGCAATAAACAACCATCTTCTGGGTTCTTTCTGAAGTAAAACCGTCTCTTCTATTGAACCCTCTCCCAGCTCTGATTCCCCTATCTCGTTAAGATAGGACTCAGCAAACATCCGGAAAACCGGAGCCAGGGGGTCACTTATTCCACTTATTTTGTGGAATTTTATACCGGACCCCATCGTCTCTCCTCCCTGTTTCTGAAAAACATTCAGACCGATTGGCTAACAAGGTACATAACAATAATTTCTTGAGATCGAACGGTTAACCAAGCTCTATGCATTTTTAATTAGTAGCTTAAGCTACTTCGAGTTCCATCTCCCACCTCCGTGGTATTATATGGACCAATCGAGGTTATTTCTTACCTCTTTTAGGTCTTCACGTTTATTTCGCTCTACTTATTTCTTATTCTGAACCTTGCTTGCCTGTGAGAGCTTTTTGCTCTCTTAAAATAATTGTACATCTCTTTTTTTAGGTTGCAAACTTGACCATTTGTCCTTTTTTCTCTTCCTTTCGCCATATTTCTGCATTAAACATAAAGACCACCTATGTTTTTTACCTAGGCTTGGCCAAAGACTTTCTTATATTGAATTTGGTAAAATTAGACCTCGGCCTGAAGCCGAGGTCGTCTTCTTAAGTTATTCCGCTTTCCTACCAAATAAAGTTTGTACTGCGTTTAGGGCTCTTCCTTTTTGCTTCGCCAACTTATGAGTAGCATCTTTGCCACCAGCTAGATAATCTAACATAAGCAAACCCTCTTCCTTACAGAGCAGGTCATGTTGGTAAAAGAGTTCTCTGATAGCAAAGAGTCCGAACTTTACCATACGGAACGTTCCATACGCTCTAGGTGATTCACCAGCCATAGCTTCCACTGCCACACTATAACCATCTTTTATGCTAGTAATAATATCTTCTAACTCTGCAGAAGGGCTAAAGACAATAGTATAATACCAGCCAAATAGATTACCTGTCTCACAGCCATGTGCATCCGAGACACCAACTACAGGAATCGTTCTTCCTTTAGCTCTTTCTTCATGATAGCGAGCTACTTGTAGTGTGTTAGAATCAACTTGATCTTTATAATACCCACCAATAATTTCATAAGCGTCATATGGTTGTGTTTCAAAAAGGTAATCGGTAAGACGACCAGCAGGTGAAAAGCCAGAGGGGATTAACCAATAAGGGTGGCAAAATATCCCCATACCACCTGCTTGCCTAATTTTATTAAAAACCCATACACATGATGCATATTGATAGGGATTTACTCCGTGGGGTAATTTACCTTGCTTGGCTTGAATTTCAACAACTTCCTTTTGATACTGCTGGAAGTTGTCGCCACGAAATAGATCGTTTACACTAAAACTGCCACCAAAATTCACTATGTGCACCGGATTATCTGGTGCATGAATCTCTTCACCACGGTATATTTTCAGATCTATATCATCAAGATTAAAGGCTTCCTGAGCTTCTATAGATGGCTGATATTGGCCATGATCGGTTAGCGCCATAAAATCAAGACCGATTTTGCGACAACTTGCTGCTACAAAAGCCGGATGATCTCTACCATCGGAACGATGAGAATGCATATGCATATCGCCTTTTAATGGTGTCCTACTAAATAAATCTGCTTTCAAAGAATAAACGGTAAAGGCTCCAACTAATTTTTTATCTCCTGAAGTTTCCCGTAAATAGATGATATGCTCTTGTTCATCTGCAAAAAGATAACTAAAGCGAAACTTCCCCTTAATTGGTTTAATCGTTTGTACCCCAACAACCTTCAAGATGGTATCCAGATCGAATGTACTGGGGATATAGTATTCTGGCTGCGAACTTCGGTGTTCCATTGGTACAATACCCACTTCATACATTTCGTCTTCTTTAATTTGGTAATAGCCATAGATTGGTTCTATTACTACTTCAGTAACTTCATCTGCTGGTACTACTCTTGGTAAAACACGAAAATATAGTTGTTCTGGGCGCATAGCAGTCCTTCCTCCCCTTGATATAAATAATAGATTATTAATTCTAATGACTCTATTCGTAACTAATCTGGTCACTCCTCCTTATAGGGGCAAGACTTGGACATTTTCGCATTTAGACTTATAATATAAGAGGAAGCAATATATTATTGGTATTTCTAAGGAGTGATTGTCGATGTCCAAGAAACGCCTAAGCATCCTTATATTAGTAATTATCTTTTCCTTATTTATAAGCGGGTGCTTTGGTAAGAAAAAAGAGACTAGTTCGACTGATACCAATATCAGAGTCTATGCTTTTGGTAACCGTTCTGAAGAAATCTATCTAGAAAACACTTTAAACGACTACATGGATAACTATCCAGAGATTCAAACCAACCTACGCGTAGCTCCATTACCACCACCAACACAATTGACAGGTGATTTTGTCTCTGGCTACGAAAACTTATTGCTAGGAGAATTTGCAGCCCAAGATCCACCTGATGTGTTTTATTTGAATAAGGGACGAGTAGCTGCTTATATAGAAAATAAAGCCTTATTAAATCTTAGACCTTATTTACCTACAGAGTATATAAATTCGCTTCAACTAGATCCTGACGAACCAATTTATGCTCTTCCCTACTTTCAAGAGATTCAACTTGTAGCAGCATTTAGTTGCGAGAATCCTCAAGAGACTGTCGATCTGTTGTTCGACTTAGCAAATCATCGTATAGCTTTAGAGACTAAACTAGCCACAGAGGCAGCTAACAAAGCTGCTTTAGCCCTCAAAGATGGTGCTGGTATTCTGGACAATCCTGAAAGTCTATATGACATTTGGAACAATCTTGCGCTTTCATATCAAAATAAAGAAATCTCCATCGATGATGATGCCAAACAAGATGATGTCTATCTCATTTCTCATGAACAAGCACAACGATACCCTTATATGATGTTAAAGTTAGCTGAGTCTTTAGAACATGGTGAAAACTATGTCTCTCTAACTCTCAACCAACAATATATTGATAACCCAACCTTAAGACGCAATATGGCTACAGCACTTAAAGTATTAGTAAGATCTATTCATGCTGACATCAACGAGAGTCAAGCTGAAGATATTTTAATCCAATTAGGTGTTGGTAGCGATGGTGCTGATTTAGAAAAGCTAAAAGATAATAAATTAGTTAAGTTTGGTAATTATGAGTTTACCAGTACTGGAGACTTAGTTAGTCTCACCTTATCAGTAACCAAACTACCCTAATTCTTAAGAAAAACCACCCCTCGAGGTGGTTTTTCTTTATGCTTTTATCTATTGCTTCGCTAACCAAAAGATATTTTTTTAAAGACAGGAAGCAACTCTTTAGTCTTTCTGGGTATTGAGTAGACCATTTGAGATAAGTAAATAACAATCCTCTTTGATATCTTCTAAGTTACGTTCCCTATTGTTTAGTGTGTAGTCAAAAGAAACGGCAAAAAGCGTACCAAATATGTTACTTAAAAGCAGTGTAGTATCGAGAGGAAGCACTTTCCCTTCATCTTTGGCTTTTTCTAGATTTTTTGAAAATCGATTGATAAATTGATCGTAATAGAGTTTCCATTTTCCTTCAAACCGATTTTTCATAGTCGTTATATTCATAAAATCGAGTTTTTCTCTCATTAATAATAATATCACATCACGATTTTCTTCAAAGAACTGTAAGGTTAAATAGATGAGATCTTTTAACTGTTCTTCAAACAGCTTACTCTCGTCTAATGACTGATAAACATGGTCCAACAATCTATTCATATTTTCGCGAATCACTTCGTTGAAAAGATCTTCTTTAGTAGGGAAATAATGGTACATAGTAGATTTACCTATACCTAGAGAATTAGAAATATCCTCTAAACTTACTTTATGGTAACTAAGTCGAGAAAACATCTCACGAGCTTTATCGAGAATATCTCGCCGACGATTATTCAAAGAAACTTCCTCCTTACAAGAAAGCAGGCAACAAATTAGTTGCCTGCTTTCTAAATCACTTAAAAAACAACCTTAACACCACAGGCAATCTGCCCTTTATCACTAAGAGCATCATAAAGAGTTCCTTCGTCACCACCAAGTATAGTTCCTTTTATCCATGCCTGAGAATTAGGTGTTGTTTGATACTCAATCTTTGGACTAATAACATATCCTTTGTTGGTAAAATCACCAATACCGGTTAGTTCAATTTTAATTTTATCAGCTTTAAAGGTTTTTGAAATATCTGCAATTACAGCAGTAGAAAGCATATTAGCACTGATCTCGTGAGGTAGGCCATGTAAAACTTGTAAATTAATATAAGTTCCTTTTGGCAAGAAGTAATCCGCACCAATAAGACCAGTTAAATAAGGTTTATCAGACAATTTATATTGCTCATTCTCTACGTTTTCTAATAGAGCTGTTATATTAGAATCATAAAAGTCCTTTTTAGGAATTGTATAAGTTAATTCACCCCAGGTACCGAAGTCTCCCAGCGTACCTGTAACTGTAGTACCGATTTTTTGAGTTGGCATATACTTACAAATTAGCTTATTTTCGTTCATTAGAAACTCTGCTGGTAAAGCAATTGGTGAATATCCACTTTCCCAGATAGCACTTAAATCATAACCAGCAATTTGATGAGATACCTTGAGAGCTGCTCCGGCAAGAGGATCTTCTTTGTAATCAATTGTTTCTATCTTCGTTACAATGGTGGTAGGGTCTATGGGTAAACCCTTAGTAGCTTCTAATAAGGTAGCTAACTTAATAGCTTGTGCTGCTTCACTGACTTCTCCTTCTAATTTAGCCGGAGTAATTAATGGTTGATAAAAAGCAGTTACTGTAAAATCACCGGGATACCAAACCAATTTACCTCCCCAAACAGAGGCTGAATTAGTAAGATCTTCCATATTCTTAGCATAAATTGGTTCTAGTAAGGTGAAGGTAGTGATACCATCGCCAGCTCCTAGTTTAACATACTGTTTTCCTACACAAACATCAAGTTTTACTTGATGGTCAGTACTATAATTTAGGTAAGCTTCACTAGTAGAAAACTTAAATTTATTGTCTAAGTCATAACTATCATGCCAATCATCTTTCTGATTGGTGTATTTTTCTGTACTCAGATTAATTTTTAACTTCCAATCTAAATTATCGTTTATTTCATCGGTAATATCGAAATCTACTTCGGAATTTATAACCAAGCTATCAGCAGGTTTCTCTCTAGCTGGTTGCACCTTAATAGAGCTATTCCAGTTACCAGCGACCTCGGCCGCATTACAAATAGGTGTTACTAGCAATCCTAAAGCGATTAAGCTATTTAATAAACGTTTATTCATTTTTGCTACCTCCAATAGTCGTTTTATTTAATATCTAATCTTGGTCTTTTGCAAGGTCCTTACTGTAAACAAAGAATCATTGAGATCTTTATCAAACTCTGGTTCTTTTAAGAGGATAACTGTTTTATGATTAGTTAACTTATTTTCCATCTCTAGCTTTTGTGGATATTTATACTTTCCATAACCCGTTACATCATAGGAAGTTAGTACTTTTTCTACTTTGCCATCTTTGTTATAAAAGGAAACTGAGGTGGGAAAAAGATCACTTTTTCGAACTGTCATGATCAGTTTGGCGTAATTGACATTAGCTTGATCTTTTTCTTTTAACTCTAGCTCATAGATTTCTTTGGTTTCTTTAATGAGCTCAGAACTGTACTCAGATGAATCATAATTAATTAAGCTTAAGTCGGTATAAGTGAAATCTGTGCCCATAAAACTACCATTTTTGGCGCTACCAGCAATCCTTTTTTCTTTATGGAATTCAGGTAGATAGAGATACATCACACCATCACCTTGATCCAAAAGCCCTACGCCCGCCACATCTTTAGGTGAATTAAACTTAAGCAATGATTTTTCAACATTATTTTGGTTTTTGGTTAGTAATAAAACCTCTCTATCGTTGATCAATTTACCTTTATCATAGGTTTGTATCTTCATGGTGACTACCTGACTTTGAAAATCTCCATAAGCATTTTTAATATCATCTAATACTTCTTTACCTGTTTTAGCTAATGCACCAAATGACATTAACATCATAAGACAAAGAACCATTATAACTTGCTTAGTTTTCACTTTTTGCATTGGCAAAATCTCCCTTTTTACCAGTTGTATTATCTTTTTTAGTAACAAGAAATAACGAAGGCAATAACACTAAAGCAAGTAGAGCACTTATTACCATGCTAAGAGCCATTAACGCACCAAAATATGCTACTGTTACTGTATTGGAAAGGACAAGTACTAACATGCCTAAAGCTACAGCAAAAGCATTAGCTAATACTGGTACACCAATGGAACCGATAGTTTCGATAATTATTTCTACTATAGTATTATCATTTACATAATTCTCCTTAAACCGACTAGCAAAGTGAATGGAATAATCGACACCTGTACCAATAGCCACACTAGCAATCATTGTAGTTGCTACATCAAGCGGTATTCCTGTCAAAGCCATAAAAGCAAAGTTAAAAATAACTGTTAAAACGATAGGTACACATATTATTAAACCCTCTTTAATCGAGCGCACTTGTAAAATTAGTAAGAGACAGACAAGGACTATTGATATGGCCAGACTCTTCGATTGACTACTTTGAAGTCTCTGGGTAACAACTTCATAAATTACTGGGGCTCCCGATAATTCCACAGTAAATGTATCTTTACGTACATCAGGATGATCCTGGTACTCATCTGGTAAAGTGCTTAGATAAACTTCAGAGACAAAAGCATTGCTTAAGATATTGTTAACTTCTTTCGCGTTAGTATTATAGCTTGCACTCAAAGTCTCTGCTAATTGATCCACTTTATCTTCTCTGGCATAAAGGTAATCCATTGTTATTTCATCCCAGACAGTGTAAGCAGCATCTTCTATATCAAAGTCATCATTATTGGGATTAATCTCCGCTAAAACTTCTATCAAATTATCAACATTTCCACCCTGTCTAAGTGAAACTAACACTGCATTTACGCTTTCTTTTGACCTTTCTAGATTAAAACCTAAATAATCCGGGTCAAGACTATCAGTAATAATAGCCTGCAATTCTTCATTTTCTTCTGCGTAGGCAGCTAATGAATAGTTCATTAGTTCTTGAACAATATTTTCTATCGTATTAACATCGTCTGTTTTTAATAACCTAACCAATTCGCTGGTGAGCTCAACCTGTAAACTACTATCAGCTAATTCACCCAAGTTATCATCGTCAGTTAAACGCGATACAGCATAAGCTTCAGTTTCTAAGTTAGAGATTAGCTCTCTAATTTGTTCATTTATCTTGCCTGTTTTTCGTGAGCTAGTTTCTGTGTATCTAGCTGTAATTAAAGCTTCTGAATAATCACTTTTTAAGACATTGCTTATTTGCTCTTGACCTTCAAGAAAAAGGCTTAAAGAAGCTACTTGGTCTCGGGTCTTGGGAACTGCTTTAGCTCCGTTAATTTTGTCATTTGCTTCTTTAATCATGTCAGAAAATGCTAATGTGCCATTAAGGTTCATATCTTTTAGAGCATCTTCTAATTTGTTCATCTGATTAAGGACAAAGGGACTTTTCATGTCTCCTGTGAAGAGAATCTGGTAGATATTTACACCACCAAACTCATCATTTACCAGTTCCATTGCTATCCGTGCTGGATCATTGGATCTAAATGCTCCCGCAAAGTCTGTATCATAGACCAAATTCTTTTTGATAACTAGAAAACTTCCTAAAACCAAAACCACCATTAAAGTAATTACACCAGTGCTTCGAGGCAATAGATACTTTTCCCATTTTTGTAAAGAATTGGCTTTGGAAACTACACTTTTTTTCTCTTTTTTAGCTGGCAATATGAGTAATAACGCTGGAATAAAGGTTGCTGCTGTAACATACGCTGCTAAAACTCCAAAAGCTGTAAAAGCACCGAATTGCCGAATTGGTGAGAGATCAGAAGTTGTTAAAGAAGCAAAACCAACAATAGTAGTCATGCTCGATAAAAACAAAGGTATAGTTAATTGGTCGATAGCATTACCAAGTTTTTCCTTCTTGGTTTTGTCGTCTGTTACAGATGTATAATAAGCATTCATAACATGAATACCATAGGCACTCCCTGTCGCAATTAAAACAACTGGAATCGCAATCCCAACTGTTGATAGATCGTAGTTCATTAAAACCATTAGACCCATTGTCCAGATAACTGCAATCAAGACTGCAAAGAGAGGAAGCAATGTACCTCTTAATTTTTTAAATGTCACAAAGAGAACCAATAAAATTACCAAAATGCTAGCAGGGACAAACTTTTTTAGATCGTTTTTAGCGGAGCGATCGGCATCATCGGACATAAATGGCGCTCCCGATAGATAATACTTGAAGCCTGCTTCATTTTGCTTTAAAACATTTCGCAGATTTGTAACTACTTCCTTACCATCTGCTTCAGGATCAAGGGTGACTAAAATCATTGAGTACTTACAGTTTTCCGAGATGATATTGCCTACATAAAGCTCATTAGCTAAAACGTAATCTTTTAATTCATTCATCTCTTCACTGTCATAAGTTTTATCTTTTTCGACTAGTTCACCCACTACCAACTCACCATCATCAGAGCGCATATCCATAACATTAGTAAGGCTAGTAACTGAGGCTACACCATTGGTGTTTTTAAACTGATCTGTTAAAGAATTAATATACTGAAAAACATTATTATCAAAGATGTTCTCAGCCTCTACTACAACCACACCAATGTTGTTGCCATTAAAAACATCGCCAATATGATTGATGGTTTCTACTTCAGGTTCATTTTCAGGTAAGTAATTGATAATATCGTCGTCTACTTGTAGTTGTAAAGCATAATAACCCAAGAAAATAGTAATAAGGACGTTAAGAATAATAATCAACTTTGGATGATCGACGATAAACTGCGTTGGTTTTTTCAACCTTACACCTCCACTCAATAATGACTCTTTAGTCCATATTCGACCGACGGGTCGGTCTAGCATTTATCATACTACCTTTTTATTTCTTGTCAAGTCATCATAAGCAAATTTCCCATGCCTATTGAACTTACAATAATATCACCCCCTAAAAGGAAATTCCTTTTAGGGGGTGATAAAAGAAAATCAAATATTTAATTTGTCTAATTACTAGTTTAACTGAGCCTTATGGCTTTAAATTCAAATACTACTGTTATTAGCTGGTTCTACTCTTAAGATATTTTTTTACTATCCGATCCTCCATCATTAAGTACCAGGAATGTAGAGCAATTCGCAATAACCAACCTAATACTAGAACTGAAAATATTAACCCCCACTTAGATATTTCAGCATTAAACCAGATAATTAAAAAGCTTAAACTAGAAACACTCCAAAAAAGAACCGCTTTATAATAAAGCAAAGCGGCAATTTTTCCCCTTTCGGAATTAGTAAAAGAGTACTTCCTTAAGCAAGCATTCATTCCACAAATAGTGCTATAAATTATAGTTAGAAGAAAGATAGTTTTCAACCATGCTGGTAGTAAAACTGTTAGTACTTCATCCTCAGGTGAACCCTTCACTAGTGGAAGTCCTTGCGTTATAGATATTATTCTACTAATTAAAGTTGGCGTAAAGATAATTAATAGTATGACCAAACTTGGAATTAAAACACCTACAACCCCAGCTCTAAATCCAAGGAAAAAAGTAGATTTATAGCTTAAATCGTTAAGTATTTGCCGCTTCTCTCGTAGAAAATTAGTATTCTCTTTTTGCTCAACGAAAAGTTGCAACAATTTTTTCACCCACCTTTATCTTCGCTTTATTTTCTCAAAGAATCTCTGAAACAACCTTTTTAGTTTAAGAGAAACTAAACTAGGGAAACCTAGTTAAGAACAAATATAGTGGGGTGAAGCACTTTGCCACAAGGACTGATAGTTTTTATCCGCAGTACCTTTTCTTTCTTTGCCTTATTAATAATTACTCGTATAATGGGTAAGCGTCAGATCTCTCAGTTAACTTTTTTTGATTATATTAACGGAATTTCCATAGGTAGTATGGCTAGTACTTTAGCTGTTGATGTTAGTAGGGAATCAATTCCTACACTTGTCGGAATTCTCACCTGGTCCTTATGGGTAATGGTCTTAGCTCTATTAGCTGTGAAAAGTCGGACTCTAAGAAGCTTAATTGATGGTAAACCAACAATAGCAATTCAAAACGGTAAAATACTAGGAAATAATATACATACTTATGGTTATTCAATCGATGATTTACGTATGCTTTTAAGAGAAAAGGATGTCTTTCGCTTAAGCGAAGTTGAATTTGCTTTGTTAGAAGCTGATGGTAGTCTCTCTGTTTTAAAAAAGTCGCAAAACTCACCTGTAACACCTGAAGATCTAAATATACCAACGGCTTACAAAGGGCTTTCTGTTGATATTATTAGCCAAGGTAAAATGATCAGAGAAAACCTTAAGTTATTAGGGCTCTCCGAAAATTGGTTAGCTCAAAAGTTGGCAGATAGAAAGTTAACCCTTAGGCAAATTTATTATGCTGAGTTAGATACTTCGGGAACTCTTTTTATCGATTTATATCAAGATCAAGACATCAATAAGGGGGAAAATAATGGCTAGAAATATCTGGTCAATAGTTTTGGTCTTTCTTTTTATAATGATTGCGATCTTTTTAATAGAATTAAAGCCAGGTTCAATTCTTATGCAGAAACTCGATATGCTCCAATTAGCTATAAAAGAAGAATCCTGGTTAAGAGCAGAGCAATTCTGGCAAGATATCGCCAATTCGTGGCGTAAAAGAGAAATTTTGATTGCGATAGAAAATAGCTTAGAAGAAATGGGCGCTATTAGCATTTCCCTACAACGGCTCAAATTCATGATCGAACACCAAGATAAACAAAGCGCACTTTTAGAAATAGAAATGTTATCTTTTCGTTGGTCTAAGCTTGCTGAATGAGAAAGCGAACGACCCAAGGTTTTTTGTTCTTTAATTACTCCTGTCTATAATTATTGAGGAGTAAAAATATTTTTCCCATGCTAAATTAATAAATATCCGTTGAAGATGCTTTAGCTCTATTCTATAATTTACTACGAATACTCTTGCATTAATGTTTCACTTTATTTTTCTTCTTAATTTACTCTTCTGCCTTTTCTGCTACAGACCTTTTTCTCGCTAAACTTAATTTTAGGTTTTATCTAAAACTTTTATATCAAACTGGTTAATAATTGCTGGCTTAGAAGAGTTTTATAAATAATTCCGAGTTAAAAAGCCTTCGGTTTTACCGAAGGCTGATGTTTTTTAGTCCTTTCTTTATAAAGTAGCAATAGCAAGCAAATTTCTTCCCAATAATAACTTAGAGTAAACCTTCTTTATACCTCTTCATCCAATATTTGATTGACATAAAAAACATTATAAGCGAGTGGACCCTCTTTGGGTGGTGTTTCAATTGTTCCAGAATTGATCATTTCATACATTGTCAAACTGATAATCTTATGGACATAACCTACCATATATTGATTAATTTGGTCATGAAGATGGTGCGGCACAATAACTTGAAATTCCTCCCATATCTCTAGCACAAGATTGTTTAAGTTGTTTTCAAGTCGATTGATAATAGGGGTATATAGTTTTGTTAATGCAGTAAATTCTTCTTTAGTAAAAGTAGGTATAGCTAAACGATAAATTTTATTTTCACGTTTTATAAGGTTTAATCTAATTAATCGTGCCAGATCGTCTTCTGGAATAATCTTTGTAATTTGATTTCCATCAGCAATTCTACCAATAATGTTATTTTGAAATACCCATTTCAAGCCTTCTCTATATAATTCTAAATCGAAATACCTTCCAAGCCATAAATAGTATAGACTTCCTTTTTCTGGTTGATTAGGATCTCTATAAATGTTATTTCCCGAAGCGGAAGGGTTAATTTTTTCATCGTCATCTTCTGTCTCTGAGACAATAAACCAACCATAACCTCCATCTTTGCGAGGCGGAAAGGGACCATATTTTAACTTAGCATTTGACTGTTGAGTATTATAGACAGCTTTGCGCATTATAAGCGGAACAATAATATAAGCAAGTTTCTTAATACCCCAATCACAACCATAAAAACCTATGTCTTTGACTGCCATTCTAGTGTCTTCTAGAGCTAAAGTTAACGTATCAACTAGTTTTTGCGAATATGCAGCAAATTTTTTCTTTAATTCTTGGTTATCCTTTAAACTTAAGATAATAAAGTTGTTCGAATATTTATAGCCATTTTGGATTATGGCTTCTCCATACATTAAACGAGGAAGCTCGTCCTCAATAAATCGTGTTGGTAAGCCTGTAGCTAAACTTATTTCGTCTATAGTTAGAGGTTTAGAATAAGTAGCAAGACAAATCGCCCGAGCCAATTGTGAATAAAGATATCTGTTTGTATCTAGATTTCCATTGCATGTCGTTGTATTCCAATTGATTCTGCTGTAGACTTTTGGCATCGTCCCCATCCTTTCTTTTATCTTCTCCCTACCTACATATAATCGCCATTTTACAGTAGTTTGGGGTATATTATTATACATCGCTATCTCTTGAACAGATTGATCGTAAACGTAATAGTCCACTAGAATACTTCTATATAGACTAGAGAGAGTGTGCAAAGCTTGAAATACAATTTGATGTTCTTCTAAAACTATTAACTGCTCCACAAAATCATAATCTGAGGATGTATCTTCATCTGTTAACTCAGTCATTATCACCTGTGAACTAACAAATCTCGCATATCGATTATGAGCTATTTGCCATACCCAACCTTCGACATTTCTTATGTTATATTTTTGCAAACCATTTAAAATATGGATTAATATTTCTTGAGACAGATCCTCTGCATCTTGTCTATTTGCTACTCTTTTTAGACAAAAGCGTAAAACAGGTTCTACATATTCCAATACTAACTCCTCTGTTTCTTTCAAATTAAAACCTCCCTTGAAAAACAATTTATATAAAACCTGCTTTGCTTTTACATTTATTAAGTGTCGAGTTTCTCTGGTAGGATAGGTGAAAAGAAAACATTTTTGCTAAGACTAGCCTTTATTAACAATATTATAGTTTTACAAAAAAGCTTGTTTCTTAACATGTTAACATTAGCGATTTCCGTTTAACACCTTATCAATCTAAACTAATAATCGGGTTAGAACTGTTCCATCTTTAGAAGAGGGCTGTTGGACTTTTCCAGTAGTTCTTTCTTATATTAGCATTTATCCAACCTTCTTCTTCTCATTTTGCTTTAGCCATCTTGATTTTCTTCTTTTATTCGTTTCCATTATTTCAAGTAGATCATTTATAGATAGCACACTTGCTTATAGCTAATAGTTGGTAACAAACTCTCATAATGAATTTTCACTACTAACTTAATCACCATGCATGGCGCACTAGAAAAGAAGCCCGAGTTTTTAACTCAGGCTTCTCTTTCTTAATCGCGATATTTCTTATTTTCCTTTTCTATACGTTCCAAAAATCTTTTATATTCAACTTTACGTCGATCCATCTCTTTATTCATTTCGCTGGCAGCTTTTTTTACTGCAACTTCTGGACTACTCTTATCCATTAAAACTTCTTGAACGGCAAAACTAACAAATCTTAATAAAACTCCAGATGTGGGTGCATAAGGAACTGCAAAAGATTCATGAACTTGTTTATACAAAGTTTCTCTAACGGCAGGTGAAATAGTCTTGGCATTAGCTAAAGCTTTTTTAGCAGTGGGGACCTGCATGAAACCTTTAATTTGGGTCATAACATCTTCGATATAACGTTGTTGGGTTTCTTCATTACAAAACCATTTAATAAATTCCCAACTAGCTCGAGGATTTTTTGCGGTTTTAGGAATACCAAAAGCTGAGGAAGCTGTAAAAGTGCCATGATTTATTACACCATTTTTCCTTTGTACACCAGGAATTAGTCCTGGAGCCCATTTGCCCTTAATTTCTGGTGCACTAACTTCGAGATTACTTAATAGCCAATAGCCATCAATAGTCATCAACCATTCGCCTCTTTTAAAAGGCTCAAAACCCGGACCTGATTTTGGTAACTTATATTTAGTGTAAAGCTCTACATATTCTTTAAAACCTGCTATTGATTCAGGCCGATCTATAGCACTAGTAAAACCATCTTCGGCATAGAACTGCCCACCGTGCTGAGTAACCAGGGTGTATGCTCCCCATTCTGGAGCATATGCTGGACTACCATAATCAAAGGCCATTTCCTTTCCTTTAGCTTTAACCTTTGGTAACATACTATAAAGTTCGGACCAGGTATTGGGAATTGATAAACCCATTTCATTTAAAATATCTGTGCGATAAGCAGCAGTCATCATACTAATATTCTGCGGTACTCCAAATCTAGTACCTTTCCATTTTAAGGGACCAGTAATGGCATCAAAAATTTGTGACTCCAAATCGATATACTCTTTTTCAAAGGTCTCTCTTAAATCAAGGACAGAACCTCTTAATCCGTATTCAAGCATCCCGCTAGTACCTGCACTAATAACATCAGGGGCATCACCTGAAACTAAAGCTAAGAATACTTTATCGCCTGAATCCCAAGAAAGAGGAGTTACCCTTACCTCAATACCCGTTTTCGGAGTGAATTCTTCATCAATCATGCCCGAAACGACTTTAGCCATTTCGTTGGTAAAACCGTAGAACCAAACATCAATTCTAGTTGCTAGAGTCATTGTCGAGATAGATAAGCTAATTAAAAAAACTATAAGCCACTTTTTCATACCTTACACCTCCAAATAATACCCTATTTATTTATTTAGACTAATTCCTCATTCTTCCTGCCAGTGTAATAAATAGCAATCTTACCAAATAATTGTGCTGCCTAACAACAAAGCTCCTGCTACATAAATTATTATCGGCAAGCAAAAAATAAGATAGAATGGAGGTTTGTTACCAATGTCTGATCTGAAAATATTTGGTCAGAGCCTACCCGAACTTTTTGATCGTTTTCGTAGTGATTATTTTCCCTGGAAAGATATTGTGCTTTATCCACCTATAGATATTGAAGAAACTAGCAACGAGTTAATTATAAAAGCTGAGGTTCCTGGAGTCGATAAAGATAATTTAGAAATTTATCTTGGTGAAAATGCAGTAGTGCTTAAAGGGACTACCTCTGAAGCTAAAGAAACTATCGACAAGGGTTTTCGTCGTTTAGAAAGACGAAGTGGATCTTTTGAAAGAACTATTACCTATCCAGTTTCCGTTCTTGCTGATAAAGCTCAAGCCAATCTTAAAAATGGCCTTTTAGAAATTCGGATACCCAAAGACGAAACTAAAATACCCCAGCTTAAGCGCTTATCGATAGATAACGATCAAAAAGATTTCACTCAATAATTTTTTGGCTAATATAAAACAAACGAGAACCAGCAAAGGTCCTCGTTTGTTTTTATTTTTATAATTTTATTTAACTGCAGCTGCAGCTTCGCTACCAGCAATTCTACCAAAAACAACAATATCAGCTACAGCATTACCACCTAAGCGATTGGCTCCATGCACACCACCAACAACTTCACCAGCGGCATAGATTCCAGGAATAACTGTTCCTTTTTCATTTAATACTTGAGTCTTGGTATTGATTTTTAAACCACCCATAGTATGATGAACCGCAGGACCGACTTCAATTGCATAAAAACCAGGTTTGTCCAATTTTCTTGGTAAGTTATTTCTCTTAAAGTCACTATCTTTACCAGCTGTCACAAAGCTGTTATATCTATCGATTGTTTTAACAAGATCATTTCCATTGATATTGAGCTTTTTAGCTAATTCCTCCGGAGTCTCAGCAGTTACCAATAGACCTTGTTTAATATAACTTTCAATTGTCTTTAAGCTTTCTCTTACATTTTGTTCGAAGATAAGAAATGCAGTCTTACCTGTTTGTTTTAAAATCGCTTCTGAAACTACATCTCTAGTTTCTAATTCACTGATAAAGCGCTGTCCTTCACGATTTACAAGAATAGCACCATTACCTCTAACTGCTTCAGTTATCATTATACCATTGCCAGGTACAACCGTGGGGTGGGTTTGAATCTGATCAATATCGATAAGAGAAGCACCAATAGCTTTGGCCATATTAATTCCATCACCGGTAGCACCTGTGTGGTTAGTAGTACCAAAACCTTTCAAGGCTGGTTTTATGCTAGCAACCAAATCATTATTAGCACCAAAACCACCAGTAGCTATAACAACAGCTTTAGCTTTGATCGTGATTTCATTAGAACCTTGCAAAGCTTTAGCACCAATAACCTTGCCGTTGTTTACAATAAGCTCGGTAGCTTTTGTGCTTGTTAACAGTTCGATATTGCGATCTTTTAATGATTTGTAAAGAGTTTTTATAACTTCACTGCCCACAGGAAATCCACCAGTAGGTCTATGGGCACGTGGTTTTGCAGCACCAGCTAGTTGCCCTACATCGCTTAAATCTGCACCTAAGCCAGTCAACCAATCTACTGCCAATTTAGCCTCCGTAGTAAGTATTTTTACCAGGTCAGGCTGATTAATGTTTTTGCCGCCTTTCATAGTATCTTCATAGAAGAGTTCTGCACTATCTTCAATACCTTTGGCTTTCTGTAACTGAGTCCCTGCAGCATTTAATCCGCCTTCTGCTCTTATTGTATTACCACCTACAATTGGCATCTTTTCAATTACTAAAACTTTAGCACCTGTATCATGGGCTGTAATCGCTGCTGATAAACCAGCACCTCCTGCTCCTACAACTAATACATCAGTTTCATAGCTCTTTTTAGTAACAACATTTTTGCTTGTTTTGGTTACTCCTTCAACTACTGCACCAGCTAAGGCTGTTTTAACAGCTTGTTTTAAAGCAGTACTAGTAACTGTGGCTCCACTAGCGCTATCGACATTCCAGTTTTGATCTTTGAGTATAGCTTCATTTACATGCTCAATTGCCATATCACTCAATATTGGTGTGTCTGGGTTATCTACTACATCAATCTTAGTTATCTCGCCATCTTTGACCGTAACCTTAACTTTGAGTGTTCCAGCCATACTAGGAGCGGAACCTTCATAAGTACCATCTTTATAAGCTGCGGTTGTGCTCAGTCCTAAACTTATAATTAAAAGAGTTACCACCATAAACAAACTCAGCCATTTTATTTTTTTCACAGACATACCTCCCAAATTACAACTAATAATTTCGCTCATTAGTGATCCTAGAAAATTATAAAAAACCAGTTCGCGGTTGTCAATACTTTGACGAACTGGTTTTCCTAGAAACTTCTCTCAGTTAATTTTTATGCTTTCAAACGTTGCAAAACCCGAAAGTACACTTACGAAGGCCATGATCTTAAACTTCATCTTTCTTGCTCAGCCTAGATAAAAATAGAGGACTTTATCATAACTTCTTAGCAGATTTATTTCCCGTTTAGTTATTTCTAAGCTAGGCCAAATTTTATAAACAGCTAACTTTTCTAGTGTAGTATAAATATAAGTATCCTCTCTTTTTAATAAATTACTATAAAGCATAGGTGAAAGACTATCTAGAGCATTAGCGAGAAGCTTAGGATCTTGCCCTGTAACCTTAATTGTATTTTCTTCAAGAAAAGGCACCAGATGTATCATAACCGGTAGCGAAGCTAAGGCCTCTTTGACTTTTATAGCGTACTGATAAATGACCTCCGTTCTTCCCCCCTTGGCAGGACAGTCAGGACAATCACAAGTGATTAGTTTCATTTCCTCATCTAGTTCTTCCCAAAACAAGGGAAAACGGAAAAAATCCAAGCCAACGAAATCTGGCTCAATTTCTTCTACTGCTTCTAATAATAGAGTTAATCTATCCTCAAAAAGCCCTGGATACACAGGACAGAGAGGACGATACCAATTAGTTGTTGGCCAATCATTAAAACCAATTTTCGCTCTTTTAGCTGGTGAATTTTCCCAAACTCCATCGCTAAAGAAAAAAGGAGCACCTAGTCCCAGTTCTAAGTGCTTTTTGTTTAAGCTCTTCTTTAACTCCTTAAGAGAAAACCCTGAATAAGGAAGATGCCTAGAATGATAATGAGCTTCACCATTAGCTTCGTAGGTTACAGTTAAGCCGTCTAAATTACTTTTTTGGACCTTTTTGACAATCTCTTCTACAGTATCTTTACCTTTTTGGGGATAAAACTTAGCAATCGATCTCATCTCCAGGCCCCCTTACTTCTTTACCGTCCTTTTTACATCACTGAAAGATTTTCGTCATGGTTATTACTGTTTTCTAGGCCTAATAAAACTTTCCAGTAACTTTTATAACACATCTACTGTTTCCGAGTTTAATGCTTTCTCTTAACTCTACATTAGTATCACTATCTAAAACATAGTCGAATAACTTTTTAGTGTAGCCAACGGTGCAGAGACACCATGTTTTCGGCAAGGTTTTATTTACTCGTTTAACACTTGAACAATAGCAGACAGGGTAAGAAAAATATAAGTCACTACCATTATGCCAAACCTGGTGTTTACCTGCATATTCGTTATTATACTTATCAGTAAACTCATCTAAATTTGTAGACTCAACATAGATCTTTTTCACTTTTCCCAAATATTTTTCAGGTGGAGTGCACGAACACCTAAAACGGATTTTTGCAATCTGCTCGGGGCTAAAATTACTTTCGAGATAGGTACAAATATTTTCTGCCCACTTGAATTTGCGGTTAAAGTCTGCAGATTTTGTAAGAGGAAACAGCTTAGCAACTTCACCTGCGGCAGCATCTCCAATGTTCTCTTTTATGCTATCATAGAGCTTAATGGCCTGTGCATTATCATTTTTCGCCATTTGTTTTTCTCTCCTTTTCTGCATATAAGACCATTTTATTTGGGCAAGCAATCACTTTTTTATCTCCCTTTAGAAATTAATACCTTAGGGGAATATAAAATTGTGGTACCATTACCCTTTTTTATTTTTGCCTCTAAAATACTCATTATTGTTTTCTTAAATTCTATTTTTAAAACCCCTTACCCCTACGGGGTTAAAACAGCTAGGAGTTAAGGTAATTTATTGCCTGCGGCACGGTATATTTCATACCATTCTTCGCGTGTTATCTTTAACTCGGCTGCCTTGCAGCATTCCTTCAATCTGTTAATATTCGTAGTGCCGACAATTGGTTGCATATGAGAAGGATGACGTAAGATCCAAGCAATAGCAATGGTTGTAGCAGAAACATGATATTTTTTAGCAATTTCATCAAGTTTCTTATTTAGTTCTGGGTATTTATCGTTGCCAATAAAGACTCCTTCAAAGAAACCATACTGGAACGGAGACCATGGCTGAATAGTAATATTATTTAATCTGCAATACTCAAGTACATGACCATCTCTATCAATAGCTGAATCATTTACCATATTCACATTGATTCCCGAATGTATCATGGAAGCATGAGCAATGCTAAATTGCAATTGGTTAGCTATAATAGGTTGTTTTAATGAGTTCTGTAGAAGTTGCATCTGGAGTGAATTTTGATTAGACACACCAAAATGCTTTACCTTGCCACTACTTTTTAATATATCAAAAGCTTCTGCAACCTCTTCCGGTTCCATTAAGGTATCAGGACGGTGTAGTAGAAGTACATCAAGGTAATTAGTTTTAAGACGCTTTAAGCTACCATCAACTGAGGAAAGAATATGCTCTTTCGAAAAGTCATACATACCTTTACGAATACCACATTTAGATTGAATAATTAACTTTTCACGAACATCGTCGTTCATATGAACAGCTTCGGCAAATATCTCCTCACAGGAACCAGCACCATAAATATCTGCATGGTCAAAGAAGTTTGCACCTTCATCTAAAGCGGTCTGTATAAAAGTCTCTGCTTCCTTTTTATCTAAAGACTTTATTCGCATACAGCCAACTGCAATTACAGGTACTTCCAAATTAGATTTCCCAAGCTTCATCGTCCTCATAAGTTAATACCTCCTCATGCTATTTCCCAGGTTAAAGAGAGCACACAAAATTAAGATCTTTTTAATTTTCTAAAACATTACTTTTGTTATAGTTAGACTCCTTCTTCATTAAACTCAGGTATAAAACTTTCTAAAGCAGTCTCTCCTTCTTGAATGAAAGCATTCTCTATACCAACTTCCAGGGCATAATCTACTAATTCCTTGTATTCATTTGCAGTAATCTTGCGGTTTAGTTCCGGGTATTTTTCTACCCCTAAAAGAGGGGTATATTGATTCATGATGCTAATATAGATTAAATCGCCATAGGTTTTATAAAGATAATTTAGAATGTTTTTTGAGTCCTCGAGATAACCTGGTAAAGTAAGATGGCGTACAATTACCCCTTTGGTCATAATGCCATTTTCATTAAAACACGGCTGGCCTACCTGGCGAACCATTTCAGCGATAGCTTGAGAAGAAACAGTGAAATAATCTGAGGCATTGGAGTATTTTTTAGCTACCTTCTCATTCATATATTTTAAATCAGGTAGATACACATCCACATAGCCCTTGAGAAGCTTTAGAGTAGAGACCTTTTCATAGCCACTGCAATTATACACTATAGGTAAACTTAGCCCCGCGTTTCTAGAAAGCGAAAGTGCCATTATAATCTGGGGTACATAATGACTTGGGGTGACTAAATTAATATTATTCGCCCCTTTATTCTCTAGCTCTAAAAATATTTCAGCTAAGCGTTCTATAGTTACTTTCTTCCCCGCCAATCCTCTAGAGATATTGTGATTTTGGCAGTATACACAACCCAGAGCACAGCCAGAAAAAAAGACTGTTCCTGATCCTTTTTCTCCCGAAATACAAGGTTCTTCCCACATATGAAGAGCAGCTCTGGCAACCACAAGATCTGCTGTTTCACTACAGTAGCCAACCTTTCCTGCGATACGATCGGCATGGCAATCCCTAGGACACAAAGTACAATCTTTAAGTAAATTAAACATAACGAAATAATTCGCTCCTAATTTTGCTTTTCTAAAAAATAAGCACTGGCAATTTGCCTTCTACTACTAAATAATTTTAGTTTCGTGAATTAGATCACTCATACCTTCTATATTACTTAATCGCGTTAAGCAGAATTTTACATTACAAATTCTAATGACGATGCATTCTCTAACTATCAGATGGACCTCGTAAAAATACATACCTTAAAAACCAAGCAATGCCTCTACTTTTTCCATTTACCAGATCTCCATATTAAAATGTAACCGTCCGTCTTTTTCGCTTATGAAGGGTTGACGGTCTTTAATATATTCATATTCAGGGTATTTACTAATCATATTGCGTAAAACGCAGATAATTACAGGATGGATAGTTTTGTCGTGCTCACTATTCATGACTGCACTTTTGGTTGTCAGCCATGGCATAACTTCGTCTTTGTGTTTCTTTATTTCAGGTTCCGATATTTCAAAAGGTAGCTCTGAAAGACACAGCCAAAAATACCATTTTGCATACCATGGGCGTTTCTTTTCCTCAACATGATTGTTATAATTTGCAATTCTGCTACTTATCCATACTGTTTCTTTTGGTGCCACCTCAGCTAAAAAGCGCAATACCACAAGGGATGTATCAAAACACTCGCCAACACCATCATCTGCATTTCCAAAGCAAGTAGTTCTCAGCCGTGCAAGAGTTTTTTCAACCATATTTTTTACAGCTGTATTGCCAGGTGCTAGCAAATGGAGCAGACGTATTATCTCCAGCTCATACATATTTGCAGAAAAGATATGTGTTTTTGGTGTTTGGTTATAAATCGTTTTTAATTTTTTGCCATCATTATAGGGCGGTATAAAGAAGATCGGATACATTTGCCGACCAGCACCATCAACATTGTTGGGAAACTTTACGCCCCTATAAAACCTTTGCGCTTGTTCAGGTCGGCTTTGTGCAGCTAATAACCGCCCAAAAATATTTTCTTTTTGCTTAACGGTTAAAGAACCACCTTTTATAAAATAATGATTAGTTTTTATCATTAATTCATAGGCAGTCATAATTGACTCCACCTCTTTATTCACATATGGCATTACAAAATCAGTAACATCCTCTGCGGTCAGTGTTGGTGTACATTGTCCGGGAATTACTCCGAAATCTTCTTTGTCACAGTTTTCTCGGGAGCAATCGGCACATAAAGCGACTTTTTTTACTCTTTGCACATTTATATCTATCGCAACCACCTGTTATAGAAGTTTTGAAGTGTGGAATATCACAACCTTGACAACTACTTTGTGAGTAATCGGCGCTGTCTCCATAACATTTGGTAAATCCAATAGTAATCTTATCTCGCCTATCCTGATTTTCATAATTTGCTCTTTAGAACAAGCAAAAATCAAAATGAAATCCACAGCAAGGATTCACCCCAGTATTTATAAGTAGCTTTCTATTTGGCTTTTTCTTTATAGCCAACAGCTATATGACTTCTCTTGCTTTGTGGTCCATCATCTGTTCTTATCTAAAGGATTTCTCATTACCGGTATTTGTTTTTTCCTTAATATGTAGATGATGATAAGCCGACAAAATCTAAAACCAGAGTTGGTTTATATCCTTTATTAATCTACTTTTGAGCTATCGCGACTTTGTCGGCATTCGAGGGTTTCCTTTTTTCATTAAATCTTCCATAATAGAG